>Ga0182738_1004567_pt1 | contig 15253 bp, 14 predicted proteins | sample eDN5th30CBELigMG_FD_128876 | JGI IMG/M metagenome (GOLD analysis project Ga0182738, IMG submission 128876) | Enriched Miracle-Growth compost microbial communities from Emeryville, California, USA - eDNA 5th pass 30_C BE-Lig MG (version 2)... ... | reverse complement strand
GCGATGCCTGCCTCGTCACGAAGGGTGCGCCCGAAGCGGTCCTGGCGCGCTGCACCGATGTCGACCCGGCGGCACACGCGACCGTCGGCAAGCTGTTCGCACAGGGGGCACGCGTCGTCGCGGTGGCCACACGGACCCTGCCCGGTCGGTCGTCGTGCAACGATGACGACGAGACCGGATTGCGACTCAGCGGATTCTTCACCTTCGCCGATCCGCCCCGTGCCCACGTCGCCGAAGCCGTCGACCGGCTGACGGAGCTGGGGGTCGCGGTCAAGATCGTCACTGGCGACAACGGAGCGGTCGCCGCGCACGTCTGTGAGAAGTTGGGGATCGATCCGGGCACGGTTCGCACCGGTTCCGAGCTGGACGCGCTCGACGATTCGGCACTCGCCGCGACGATTCCCGACACGACCGTTTTCGCCAGGGTCAGTCCTCAGCAGAAGGCGCGCATCGTCGAGGTGGCCGGTCGCGGAGACGACGACGTCGCCTTTCTCGGCGACGGCGTGAACGACGCAGTCGCGCTGCACGCCGCGCACGTCGGCATCTCGGTCGAATCCGCGCGAGACGTGGCCAAGGACGCCGCCGACATCGTGCTGTTGGACAAAGACCTCGCCGTCGTGGCCGACAGTGTCATGGAGGGACGCCGGACGTTCGCGAACACGATGAAGTACGTCCTGATGGCGACCTCGTCGAACTTCGGCAACATGTTCAGTGCTGCCGGGGCATCGCTGTTCCTGTCGTTCCTGCCGATGCTCCCATCCCAGATCCTGCTCAACAACCTGCTCTACGACCTGGGCCAGCTCGCGATCCCGACCGACCGTGTCGACTCCGAAGCGCTCGCACGACCCGCGGCTTGGGACCTCGCCCTGGTGCGCCGGTTCATGTGGATCTTCGGGCCGGTGAGTTCGCTGTTCGACTTCACCCTGTTCGCCGTGATGCTCTGGGTGCTGCATGCCGGCCACACCGAGTTCAGGACCGGTTGGTTCGTCGAGTCGCTGGCGACCCAGACACTCGTGGTGTTCCTCATCCGGACCCGCCGCGTGCCGTTCACACGGAGCCGCCCGTCGCCGGCCATGCTGATCCTGCCCCCGACCGCGGCAGCCGCGGGCATCGCGCTCCCGTTCACGCCGCTCGCCTCGCCGCTGGGCTTCATCACGCTGCCCCTGGCGCTCTTCTCGATGCTGCTGGCCCTGACGATCACCTATCTCCTCCTCATCGAGGTCGCCAAGGCCCGGTTCTTCCGGGTGGCGCCCGCGGTGTCCGCACCGGCTCATGACGGGCGGGCGGAGCACCGCCATCGGGTCCACCGCCGAGCGGCCCGCTTCGTCCGAGTTCGATCGACCCGACGACGCGCCCGGGCACGCGACCACCCCGCATCGACCAGCGGCGCGACCATCTGAGCGCGCCATCGGTCCGCTGGACGGGGCCACCGGGCCGCAGGACGTGTTGGTCAGGGTTCGCTCAGAGAGGAACCGACCAGCAGAGTCGGGTGCCTCCCAGGTCGCTGGGGGTCACCGTGAAGGCGCCGCCGAGCGACCTGGCCCGTTCCTCCAGGTTCCTCAGCCCGCTGTGCCGGTCGCCGTCACAGGGCGGGCCGCTTCCGTCGTCGTCGATCGACAGACGCAGTCCGGCACCGACGTCGACGGCGACGCGCACCTCGTGCGCACCGGCATGACGGGCGACGTTCGCGAGCGCTTCGCGCAGCACGGCGAGCAGGTGGTCCGCGACCGGTGGGCCGACACGTGTGTCGATCTCCCCCGTGACGCGCAGTCGTGGGACGAAGCCGAGTTGATCCTCGGCGCGCTGGACCAGTCTGGTGACCCGGAGACGGAGATTCGGCGAACGAGTGCCTTCGGGCTGCAATGCGAAGACCGTGCTGCGCAACTCGGCGATGGTGTCGTCGAGGTCCTCGACGACTCGGGTGACCCGGTCCTTGACCGGTCCCGGGTCCAGCAGCGTCGTCGCGGACTGGAGCGTGAGCCCCGCGGCGAAGACCCGCTGGATCACGAGGTCGTGGAGGTCACGCGCGATCCGCTCACGGTCGTCGATGAGCGCCATGCGTTCGTGGTCTGCACTCGCCTCCCCGAACGCCAGTGCGACCGCGGCCTGGCCGGCGAACGACTCGACGAGCTCGAGGTCGCTCGGATCGAACGGCGGCCGCCCCCGGTAGCGCGACAGGCTCAGCGTCCCGATCGTCCGGTCTGGCGCGATGAGCGCGACCGCCAGCACCGGCCCCACGCCCCGCGACACGGCAAGGGTGTCGGCTGGCGCCGTCGCCATCAGGTCATCGACGCTCGCGGACGTGCCTGTCGCGTAGACGCTCCCGAGAAACGAACCGGAGATCGGCATCGTCTCGCCGGTGGCACGCACCGAGTGGACGCCGGCGGCCGCGGTGAGCACCAGGTGGCGGCCGCTCGGGTCCGCCAATCGCACGCCGCATTCGTCTGCGCCGGCCAGCTCCTTGGCCACCTCGGCGATCTCGACGAGCACGTCGGGAGGATGAGCGCCCCGGAGCAGCTTCGCGATGATCGTTGTCGTCGCCTCCCGCCACCGGCGGTGGCGGATCGAGCCCTCGTAGAGCTCCTGGAGACCGGCCGGCGACGTGGGAGGCCCCGCGCTTGGTACCGTCTGGTCGCCGGACGGCTGATCGACCGGACGGAGGTCTTCCATGAGCTACCAGCCAAGCACCGATCATCCCCGATCACCAGGATCACGAGGTACAGGACGTACCCGTCGATGACGGTGAAGGTGTTCGTGCTCGACGACCACGAGCTGGTCCGACGTGGCATCGTCGATCTCCTCGGCGCCTATGACGATCTCGAGGTCGTGGGCGAGGCGGCGACCGGCGACGAGGCGATGCAGCGGATCGCGGGAACCGAGGCCGACGTCGCGCTTCTCGATGTACGGCTCGGTGAGCCGAACCGTACCGGCATCGAGGTCTGTCGCGATCTGCGCTCGGCGTACCCGCACCTGGTGTGTCTCATGCTCACCAGCTACTCCGACGACGATGCCCTGGTAGCCTCGGTGCTGGCCGGCGCGTCGGGCTACCTGCTCAAGCAGATCCGCGGGCCGGAGCTCGTCGACTCGATCCGGCGCGCCGCGGAGGGTGCCTCGTTGCTCGAGGCCGCAGTGGTCCAGATGGTCGTCGATCGACTCCGCGCTCCCGCCGTCGATCCGCTCGATGCACTGAGTGGCCAGGAACGGCGGATTCTCGATCTGATCGCGCAAGGCCTCACGAACCGGCAGATCGGCGAGGAGCTGTTCCTCGCGGAGAAGACCGTCAAGAACTACGTGAGCAACGTCCTCGCCAAGCTCGGGATGAGCAGGCGCACCGAGGCGGCGGCGTTCCGCGCCCGGCTCGACACGCAACTGCGTCACGGCGAGATGTCCTAGCGCTGGTCGCGGCAGGTCGAGCGACCGGCGGGTCCGCGATGAGAGGACCAAGGTCCCACCGTTGTCCGCCTGGAGACCCTTGGCAGGACGGGGACCCGTCGCCGACCCTCGAGGGATGGAGACCGTACTCGTCGCCGTCGACTGGTCGCCGCGCGACGAGCGGGCGCTGGGAGTCGGGGCGCGACTCGCCGAACGATTCGACGCCGACCTGTGGCTGTTGCGGGCGGCGCCCGACCTGCACATCGAAACGGAGGTCGAGCGACTGCGCCGGCTGGCCACCCGGAACGGCCTGTTCGACGCGCAGGTGGCCGTGTTCACCGGCGAACCGACCGCGTCGGCGGTGACCCACGCATGCCGACGCAGCAGCGACACTGTGCTGGTGCTCGCGACCGGGGGTCAGCCGTGTGTGGACTCGGCGGATCCGGGTGACGGCGCCGATGAGATCGTCCGTCGGCTGGACGACCCCCTCGTGCTGGTGGGTCCGCTCGTCGAAGACCGGGGCGACTGGAGCAGCATCGTGATCTTCTGGGACGGTTCGTTCGCCTCGGCTGCCGCCGCGCCGGTCGCAGCGGGCTGGGCGCGTGCCCTGGATCTTCCCCTCTACCTGGTGCACGTGCGCGCCCCCGGATCCGCACCAGTGGTCACGGGCACATCGCCCGACGGTGCCACGCTCGCCGACCGGGTGGTGCGCGCGGCGACGGTGGACGGCCGGGAACCCGTGGTCGTCGAGGTCGTCGACGACGAGCCGGCGACGGGAGCTTCGCGCTTCTGCCGCAGCCTTTCCGGTAGCGCGTTGGTCGTGTTGGCAGCCCTCGGTGCGACCGGTCCACCAGCGCGAGTGCTGGGACGCTTCACCCTCCAACTCGCCAGGGAGGGTCCCCACGCGTTGCTCGTCTGCCATCACCCCCACTGAGCACGCACGGTCTCCCGCAAACCCGATGCTTGCGCGACCGCACAGCGGTCGTAGGACGAACGTCCTGCGCGGACGGTGACGTGAGGCCCTTCCGATTCACGGCGGCGGCGACGTCTACTCGACACATGGGCCACGAGCGAATCGACAGCGACGACCTCACCCGCGAAGAACTCGTCCCGGGAGTCGACGACGACGTCCCGGGCGCTCTCCACACCCATCGGCCGACTTCGACGCGATGATGGAGGGCGGTCGATGACGAACCCACCGAGGAAAGGACCCTGGCCATGAGTCGGATCATTGTCGGAATCGACGGTTCCGAGAACAGTCAACTCGCCCTGCGTTGGGCGGTGACGCGCGCGGAGACGACCGGCGACGAGGTCGTGGCCGTCCTCGCCTGGTCGTTCTTCGACCAGGGGCAGCTCCCGCCCGGTGCGTCGATGAAGCCCGAGTTCACCGACGACGACGCGCAGCAGGTGCTCGCCAAGGCGGTCGACGCCGCCGGGGTGACCGAAAAGGTGCGCCGACACACCATCCACGACCCCGCACCCGAGGGGATCACCGACTACGCCCGGCCCGACGACCTGATCGTGGTCGGCGCGCGGGGTCTCGGCGGCTTCAAGGGTCTGCTGCTCGGTTCGGTCAGCCAACGGATCCTCGAGCTCGCACCATGTCCGGTCGCGGTGATCCGTCTTGACACCCACGAAGTCCGTGACGGCGAGATCGTTGTCGGCATCGACGGCTCGGACGTGTCGATGCGGGCCCTGCACTGGGCGGCCGACGAGGCCTCCAGGACCGGGGCGCCGATTCGCATCGTCCATGCGTGGCAGTGGCCGATGTTCGCGGAGATCGCCGTGCCGGAGGTCTACGAGGCGCTGGCGAAGAACGCCGCGGACCTGTTGGCGGAGGCCGCTGCCGACCCGTCTCTCGCGGGAACGACCGTCGAGGTCGAAGCCGTGAACGGTGGCGCCGCGCAGTCGCTGCTCGCGCACGACGACTATGCGAGGATGTTCGTCGTCGCCGATCGCGGGCGTGGCCCGCTGAAGCGCCTGGTCCTGGGTTCGACCAGCCGACAGCTCGCCCAACACGCCACGGCACCCGTCGTGGTCGTGCGAACGTCCGACTGATCATCGTCCGGCACCACCACGCTCGCCCGCTCGATCCGGGACGACCGGTTGCCCGGGCGACGGCGAGAGCCCCGTGACCGGTCCGCCGTTGTGCTCTGGTGGAGGTGATGGGAGTCGAACCCACGACCTCTTCGATGCGACCGAAGCGCTCTAGCCAGCTGAGCTACACCCCCAGAGGTGATGAACAGATCTTAGTAGCAGGTCGCCGTCGTCGTCGGATCGAACCCCGTCGGTTCGGGCCGCGGTGAAATCGTGGTGCGTCGGGGGTCGGCACTCCCCACTCAGGTTTCCCGCTGATCATGCCGATGAGGGCCACATGAAGTACGAAACACCGAAGACAGAACTCCCCACCCGTCCCCGGCTGCGTCGCCTCGCCGGAGTCGTCGTCGCCGGCGTGCTGGCCACCGCCTTGCTGGCCGGATGCCTGAGCGAAGACCAGTCGACGGTCCAGAACCAGATCAACAGTTCCCGTGCCGCAGCCGGCGTCCAGCGCCTCGCGGATTATGGCACGTCCGACACCAAGGCACAGAACTGGGCGAACTACCTGGCGAGTATCGGCACGATCAAGCACAGCAATCTCACCGACGGCTACCAGAGCGGGACCTGGTGCCGTCTCGGCGAGAACGTCGGCATGGGTCCGAGCCTCTCGGCGATCCACAGTGCGTTCATGAACTCACCGAGCCACCGCGCCAACATCCTGAGCCCCTACTACGACCACATCGGCACCGGGGTCGCGAAGCGCGGCAACACCTACTATGTGGTCCACGAGTTCGCCGACCTCTGCTGAGTCGACGCCCGGGATCGGGGCCCGGGCATCCGAACCCCGATCCAACGGGCTGCGGGACCGTGCCGTTCCCTCCGTCGGCACGGCGTCCCACCCTCTTCCCTCAGTCGTTCCCAGGTGTACGGCAGCATGGACGTGCAGGTCAAGGACCTTGTGACCTCTCGACGTGGGAAAAACAAGGGGCATCGGGAAATTCGGATGAATCTCCTATCCGAACGCGTCGCCCACGGCCCGGCCCGGTGCCGCGACCGCTCCCGGCGGACCGTCGGTTGGATCTACACTCGATGCGATGTCCGAGGACGATGAAAATGGCGTTCCTGACGCGGAGGCCGGCTCCGACGGGGCTTCGGACGACGGTTCCGGCGATCCACTCGACGCCCTCGCCGACGAGCTGCGGCGTGTCGTGGGCATGCGGTCGCCCAAAGCACTCCGCGACGCGCACCTACCCCACCTCAGCGCGGTCCTCGACGAGCCCGATGATCCGGATCAGCGGCTGCAGGGCATCCGCCGGCTGATCACCGACGGGCTCGGGAAGATCGACGATGCGCAGTTCGGTGCCGCGGCCGCGGCACTCTTCGCATTCGACGGCGACCGCTGGACGCCGCTTCGCCAACGCGGCGAGCGCGCCTCGGCGCCGTTCAACTGCTCGTTCGACGCGTTCCGCCGCGCCCGCCGCAGCACCGGCGTCAGTCTGCTCGACGAGACCGTGCGGCAACTCGCACGGGCGATCCAGCGAGCGGCGCCACCGCCCACGACCCGTCCGGTCGCGGACGCGGACCTCGACCCCTCGCCGGCCGACGAGGCGGCTGCCGAGCGTCCGCCCGACGGCGAGCGGCCCGACCGGCGCCGACGCACGCCGCTCGTGCTGGTCGGCACGATCGTCGCGCTCCTCGCCGTCGTCGCCGCGTCGATCGCCGTGTGGTCTGCCAGGGGCGGTTCCGACTCGACCGACGGCGCCGCCGCCGGGCCGAGGCCGACGCGCACGACCGTCACGACCGTACGGGAAGAGCACTGTCGCCACGTCGTCGGCGCCACCACCGACGATGCGCTCGCCGCATATCGGAAGCCGTTCGTGGAAACGGTCGACCGGCTCACCCCATCCGGGGCACACCCGCCGTGCGGCGAGTCACCGATCGAGCAATGGGACGAGCTCACCATCCAACCGCTGTCGCTCGACGGCGAACCCTACGACGTGCTCGTGGCGACGGATCCGGAGCACGTCATGTTGTTGACCCGTGCGGAGTTCAACTCGTATCACCAGGTCGGCGGGAAGGACGGAACGCTGGCCCAGGGCATCGCGGGCCTGCCACGGACACGGTCGAAGTCGGCTTCGGGCAAGGTCTGGTTGCTGCTCACCGACCATGGTGCGATGGCCAGCGAAGGGGTGGACCAGCCGGGCTACTACCTCGGCGACGTCGTGTGGTCGGGATGGGAAGGCGACCATGAGGACTCCGGACCGTGGGGTCTCCCGGCGTCGAACCCCCTGTTCAACTCCCACGGGTACTACCAGGACTTCTCCAAGGGACGGCTCACGCTCAGCTACGGCGGCGATCTCGTCTTCCATCCGGTCGCAGATCCTGCCGCGAGCCTGCCCGCGAACATCCGGGGGCAGATTCTCCGCCATGACGACGGCACCACCTGGTACATCGACCGGCACGACGTCCGCCATTGGATTCCCGACGGTCCGACGTGGGAGTGCCTCCACGATCGCGGCTCACGCGAACTCGACCATGTGCCGGGTTATGCGATCGCGACCCTCCAGCTCGGCGATCCCGCGTCGTGCGCCGCGGATTGACTCAGCGGCGGGAAGCCGACAGGACCGCCTGGTGCATCGCAGCCTGGCGCACGGGAGCCTGGCGCACGGCGGCCTGCCGTCCGGCCACTGTGCGGGGACGAGCCGAAGCGATCGAGCGCACCTTGACGTGCTGCTCGGTGACGAGTCGCTGTCGATCGACGAGCAGCACCACGTAGCTGGTGAACGCGGCCACGGCGAGCGTCGCGAGTCCGATGGTCACGACTCCAGGCGCTGCCAAGGCGAGGACCACGGTGAGCAGCGCAGCGGTCAACAGACCGAGCAGGACGTTCTTGCGGCGACGTCTCGCCGCGGCACAGGCCATCGCCGAGGCCGACCTCGCCCGGTGCACCGTGCCGACGGGCTGCGGGCCGCAGTGGGTGCGCTGCAGGGTGGAGATCTGTGACCGGAACGCCGAGACGCTGTCGGTGCGTCGGTCGGCCATTCGTTCCTTCGCGTAGGAGCCGAGGACGACAATCCACACGATGGCCAGTACTCCCAGAACCACGAATGTCACGCTCCGTGCCTGCCTTCAGTGTGAGTGACCGTAGCGCCACCACCCCGCAGAAGTGGTGGATACCCGATCGAGTCGGATGACGTCGTGTGACCCTTCGTGGCACACCGCCACGGCACCGGCGCCATCGCTGTTCGATGACGACCCGTGTCGTGGTTGTTACGGTTCTACTACGGCGCCGTCATATTTGCCAGTCGACTCGCGACGGTACGGTCCCGAGGCACCACCCGTGGTCTCCCACAGCGACACCTCGTCGATCGTCATCGAGCGATCCGCCGACTTGCACATGTCATAGATCGACAGGCAGGCGATCGAGCACGCGGTCATCGCTTCCATGGCCACCCCGGTGCGGTCGACGGTGTCGACCTGGGCTTCGACCTCGATGAACGCGTCCTCGACCCGGAAGTTCACCGACACCGACCCGACCAGGACCGGATGACACATCGGCAGCAGATCCGACGCCCGTTTCGCCGCCTGGATCCCCGCGACACGCGCGACCGCCAACACGTCGCCCTTCGACACCGCTCCGCGCGCGACCAGTGACGTGGTCTCAGGTGACATGTGCACCCGCCCGCGGGCCACCGCACGCCGGTGGGTGACCTCCTTGACGGTGCTCTCGGTCGCCCTGGCCCGTGCGAGCGGGTCGAGAAATCGCCGGGCGGTCATCGGGCGCGACGTGCCATGAGATCGGTCAGGAACGCCTCGAACGGTGCGCCGAGATCGTCACGCTGGAGCGCGAGCTCCACCGTGGCGCGCAGGTAGTCGAGCTTGGCGCCGATGTCGTAGCGACCTTCGGAGAACGCGTAGCCGAACACGTCGCCGGTCGTGATCAACTCCGCGATGGCGTCGGTGAGCTGGATCTCGCCGCCGACGCCGGGCTCGACGTGATCGAGGATGTCGAAGATCTCCGGCGTGAACACGTAGCGGCCCATCACGGCCATCGACGACGGCGCGAGGTGCGGTTCGGGCTTCTCGACGATGCCGTGGATCTGCACCACCCCCGGCTCGCTGCCCGGGTCGACCCCGCCGATGTCGGCGCAGCCATACGAGCTGATCTCGGATTCGGGCACCTGGCGCAGTGCCACGACGGGTGCGTCGTGCACGCCGTGCGCGGCGATCATCGCCCGCAGCACCTTGGAGTCGTCGACCATGAGGTCGTCGCCGAGCATCACCGCGAACGCCCGGTCACCGACGTGTTTGCGGGCGACCGACACCGCATGGCCGAGACCGAGCGGTTCACCCTGCCGCACGTAGTGGATGTCGGCGAGATCGGCGAGGTCACGCACCTCGGTGAGCATCCGGTCCTTGCCCTTGGTCTCCAGGAAGTACTCGAGCTCGAACTGTCGGTCGAAGTGGTCCTCGATGCTGCGCTTGCCCCGGCCGGTGATGATGAGGATGTCGTCGATTCCCGCTTCGACAGCTTCTTCGACCACGTACTGGATCGCCGGCTTGTCGACGACGGGGAGCATCTCCTTGGGCTGCGCCTTGGTCGCGGGAAGGAAACGGGTGCCGAGCCCGGCCGCGGGAATCACCGCACATTTGACACCGTTGCTCATGTGCGCCGAAATCCTTTCTCGACGAGCCGACTCGTTCCCGCTCGTGGGCACCCGGACCCCCGGGGCTGCTCATGCTATCGGAAGCCGTCCGGTGGCCCGAGCCGTCGCGGCGCCGCGGCGACGGGGTTCGGTGACCTGAAGCGGATCCCGGTATGCTGGCAGTCGACGTGGTCGAGTGCCAGGAGGGCCCGCACCGCCGTGTGCGGCGACGAACTCCGGGCGGCCACCGCATCCCGTCGAAGCCGGGTGAAATCCCCCGCTGGATCGTCCGAGGTCATCTCATGCCCACCTACGAATACCGTTGCGCCGACTGCGGCCACACCTTCGACATCGTCCAGGCCTTCACCGACGATGCGCTGACCGAGTGCCCCGAATGTGGCGGTCGACTCAAGAAGGTGTTCGGCAGCGTGGGGATCGCCTTCAAGGGCTCCGGGTTCTACGTGAACGATTCGGGAGCCAAGAAGTCGACCACCTCGGCGGCGTCATCGTCGTCGGACTCCGCGGGATCGTCGTCGGGTGATGCGTCGTCGACCAACGGGTCGGACTCGTCGAGCTCGAAGGAATCGGGATCGTCGAAGCCCAAGGAAAAGGCGAAAGCCAAGTCGTCGTCGTCGACCGACTGACCCCGCGCCCTGCTGGTCCGCGGGCGCTACGGGAGGAGCGCGTCGGGCGGGAGCGCCACGATGCCCGTGGCGCCGAGTGCCCGCAGTTCGCCGAGTCGCTGCCACAGCACGGCGGTCTCGACCACGAGATGAACGGCGACGAGGTCGTCGCGGCCCGCCAGGGGCAGGACCGTGGGCGACGCCAGGCCCGGGAAGATCGAACGAAGCGCCTCGATGCGATCGGCGGGCAGGTGCAGCATCACGTAGCGGTGCGCCGCGGCGTGCAGGGCGGCGTCGAGACGCAGCACCAGATCGTCGAGCGCGTCGTTGCCGTCGCGGTAGCGCAGTTCGGCTTCGCATTCGGTGATGGTCGCCAGTACGCCGAGCCGGTTCTGACGCAGGCTCGTGCCGGTCTCGGTGTTGTCGACGATCGCATCGGCGATGCCCGCGGCGCAGACCCCTTCGAGCGACCCACCCATGGTGAGGATCGTGACGTCGATGTCGTGGTCGGCGAGGAAGCGGCTGGTCAGATTCGGCATGTGCGTGGCGACGACCCCGCCGGCCAGATCGGCCAGGGTTGCGGGACCGTCGTCTTCGCGCCCGGCCAGCACGAGCGTCGATCGGGCGCTCCCGAGCCGGAGACGACTCAGATCGGCGAGGTCGTGCTCGAGCGCGATGTCGGTGGCGAGGAAGGCCGCTTCGAGCGTGCCGGCGGCGAGCGCGGCAGCAGCGTCACGGGGACGCATCTCGATGAGTTCCAGACCTTCGGTCTGCACGATCGAACCCCGGCCGCGCAACCCCGAGACGGGATAGCCGGCGGCGGTGAGCAGGTCGAGCGCGGCGTCACGGAGTCGCCCCTTGGACGGGACGGCCACCCGGGTACCGGCGACGGTCACGACGACGCTTCCGGGTCGTACGTGCTGTCGCGCGCGGGGCGCTGGTGCCGTTCGCGCAGCACGGCCTCGACGTCTTCCCAGGCCACCCCGGCGCCGACCAGCGCGGCAACGAGATGGAACACCAGGTCCGCAGCCTCCTCGGCGGTGGCGGTTGCGTCCGGCCGTGGCGCTCCCAGTTCCAGACAGACTTCGAAGGCCTCTTCCATGATCTTGCGCTGGGCCAGCACCGGGTCGGCCAGCAAGCGGCCCGAATAGGACCCTTCGGGTGCGTGATCGAGCCGGGCGCGCAGGAACCGGTCGAGCTCGGGCAGAAAGGAAGATGGCGAAGACGATGTCATGGCGTCCGAGCATCGTAGGAGGCGCAGGTCACCTGGTCGAAGCAGATCCACCGTCGCCGCCGGTGACTCTCGACCGTCGGGGTCGACGCCGAGCATCAGCCCGTCGCGCCCCTCATCGTGGCGCGGTCCACCAGTATTCGAGCTGGATGTTGTCGGGGTCTCGGAACACGAGCGCCGTCCCCGAACCCGACGGAGCGTCGGTCACCGGCGAATGGTCGACGCCGAGTTCGGTCAGGTGATGCTCCAACTCGACCAGGTCGGCGCGCCGCTCGACGGAGAACCCGACGTGGTCGAGCCCCGGGTTCCGCTCGTCGAAGCGTTGGGCGGTGCGGCCCTCGTGCTGGTTGAGACCGATCACGAGACGCGTCTGGGGGTGGGCCAACACGACCATCACGCGGCCGTCGAGATCCTGGCGCACCAACCGTCTCAGCCCCAGCACCTTGGCGTACCACTCGGCGCTGGCCTCGACGTCGGTGACCGTCAGGTCGAGGTGGGAGATTCCGTTGAAGGTGGTCACGGCGTGGGTCTCGGTTCTGCGGACTGGTCGGGATCTTGTTCGCTCCCCGTGGACTACCACGCCGTCGGTCCGATGAGGAAGGCCACCGGGTTCGCCGTCGGTGTCTCCGGTCAGAATCCGAGGCGCGCCCAGGTGGTGTACCGGAATCGTTCTTCGAAGCCCAGACGGCGGTAGATCGGCTCCCCCATGCTCGAGGCCTGCAGCGTCACGAACCGGGCACCGAGGTCGAAGGCCCGCCGGGTGACGGTTCGGGTGACCAGCTCGCCCAGGCCACGGCGTCCGCCCTCGGGCACGGTGCCGACCCAGTAGACGCCAGCGATCGAGTGGCTCAACAGCACCTGTGCCGCGGCGAGCGGCTGGCCCCGGTCGTAGGCCACGACCGAGTGGATGTTCGGTGCGGTGAACTCCCCGAGAATGCGGAGTCCCTCGGGCGCCGTTCCCGCCGGCAGACCATTGACGGCATACGCGGCGTCGCTGACGGCGACGAAGTCGTCGAACCCGCTCTGGTCGCCGACCCAGCGAAGGTCGACGCCGCCAGGCGGGTCGCGCCGCTCGGGCACGTTGCTGATGTTCATCGCCGGCGCGTCGAGCAGCGCGACCAACCCGGCGTCGGCGACCGCGGCGCGCAGGTCGTCGTCGATCTTCTGATCGCGCACCATCACCGACCACCCGCGCCCCAGCGACGAGAACCACTCGTCGGCTCGGCGCACGAACGTCGCGGCGTCGAGATCGGGATCGGTCCGCCAGGCGATGTTGAACAGCACCGGGAACGGCGTCGACGATGCGCAGAACAGCGCGCCGTCCCGTTCCTCCAAAACGGCGTGCGGTCCGCCGACGCGGACGAGGAGGCGGGAGAACTCCTGGCAGTTGAGATCGGCGAGTCGGTCGGTCTCGCGAGACGTGGGCACGCCCGCGAGCTTGCCAGTCGGTGGCCACTGCTCGGCACGCATTTGCCGCCGCGCCCGCGGACGCGTCGGCATCGCGGCGTTCATTCGACCCCTTGTCGCCGCTGCGGTCCGCCGACGGTAGGCACCCTGGCTCCCTGGGAGCCAGGGTAGTCACGGGGTGGGACAGCGACCTCGGGCCCAGACTGCAAAGCGCGTCCACGGACGTGGCGCTGGTTTCTGGCACGCGTCCGCGGACGCGTCGGTGATCTTTCCGGGCGGGTTTCGGGCCGAGATCGGCTGTCCAATCCCCTTTGGAGAATCGAACTCGAGTTCGATTCCCAGGGAGTGCGCCATGACGATCACCCAAGCCCCGACCAGCCGACCGTTCGAAAGCGTCGCGCTGATCGATCACGGGCCGGGGCCCGGTCGCTTCGGGTCTACAGGCCCGAAACGCTCACGTCACCGATGACGAGGCTGACGCCCGCGGCGCCCATGGGCAGCCACTCGACGTCGCTGCCGATCGCGGTGACGTCCAGGAGCATGCGTTGCAGGGTCGACGCGATCGTGAACTCCTTGAGCGGTTCGCCCAGGGCGCCGCCGGCGATGCGGAGGCCTTCGGCGCCCGTGGAGAAGTCGCCGCTGACCGGGTTGACTCCCGAGTGCAGACCCGACACCGATGACACGAGGATCCCGTCGCCCACCTCGGCGAGCAACGCAGCCTGATCCCGCTCGCCCGGTGCGAGCTGCACCGCCCGGGCACCCACGCCTGGTGTGGACTTGAAGCCCCGCACCGCGGACCCCGTCGAGGTGGCGCCGGCGCGGCGAGCCGAATAGGTGTTGTGCAGGAACATCTGCAGCACCCCGCCGTCGATCAGCACGTTGCGGCGCGTGGCGAGCCCTTCGCCGTCGGCTTCGGTCGCCCGGTAGGCGCGCGGGTCGGTCGGGTCGTCGACCAGCGTCACGATGGGGTTCGCGATCGCCTCACCCAGGCGTCCCGCGAACAACGAACGGCCCTTGTTCACCGCTTCACCGTTCATGGTGCCGGCGATGATCCCCAGGAACTGGGCGGTCACGAAGGGGTCGAACACCACGGTCATGCGGCCGCTCCGGGGCTTGGTCGCCCCCAGGAGGCGGGTCGCCCGACGTGCCGCGTCGGCAGCGGCCGCGCCCACGTCGAGATCGGCGGGTTCACGGCCGACCGAGAACCCGAAGCCGGTCTTGGTCTCGTCGGCCTGCTTCGCGAGCGGATACGCACCCACGTAACAGGCCGACTCCCGGCCGGCAGAGCGGATCCCGGTGGTCGTGACCACGACCCCTTCACCGATGGCGTCGCCGTACTCGGCGGACTCGACGCCGGTGATCCGGTCGTCGGCGCCACGCACCGACGCCTCGAGCTCGAGCGCGAGCGCGACCTTGTCTTCGGTCGGCACGGTTTCGAGCGCCTCCCGGTACAGATCCAGCTCGGGCACGGGCACGCCGTCGGGTTCGGCGAGGCCGAGGAACTCGTCCTCGGTGGCGAAGGTGGCGTTGTCACGCGCTTCGGCGAGCACCTCGCCGAGCACGTCGGCGTTATGCTGGCCGAGCGTCGGGGCAAGGCGCAGGATCGGGTAGGGTTGTAGCACCTCGCCTTCGCGATAGGACACCGATGGTTCGAGGTGCGGGCCGATGAAGGCGCGGTCGCGAACCTGCCAGTGTCCGATGGTCAACAGGTGCGGGTCGGCGGCGAGGTCCTGCGGCAGCCGGGCGATGCCGGCCGGCACGCCGAGACGCTGAAGCGCCATCATCGCGATGTCCGGCCGCAGGTCGGCAAGCCAGGTGCGGATCGCGACCTCGATGCGGTCTTCCTCGTTGCGCCGCCCGTCGGCGGTGGCCAGCGCCTTGTCGGCGGCGAGGTCGGGCCGCCGCATCGCCTTGCACAGCGCCTGCCATTCGCCGTC
>Ga0182738_1004566_pt1 | contig 15255 bp, 17 predicted proteins | sample eDN5th30CBELigMG_FD_128876 | JGI IMG/M metagenome (GOLD analysis project Ga0182738, IMG submission 128876) | Enriched Miracle-Growth compost microbial communities from Emeryville, California, USA - eDNA 5th pass 30_C BE-Lig MG (version 2)... ... | reverse complement strand
TAACCCGCACGGAGGCCGGAAAATGCTGGCCTTCCAGCCGAAGTGGGTGCGAACCATTACCTGTCCGGCTTTTCGCGCCGAGAATCCATCTCTGCCCTGGCCTTCTCGAGTCGCCGAACGGCATGCAGACGCGTCAGATTTCCAACGCCGGACACAGGCCGGACCCACCCGGTTGGGCCGAGGCGCAGCCTTGCCCAATCATGCTCATTGGACCGCGCGCATCCTGCGCGCTCATGATCGAGCGCTTTCATGGCCAGAGCCACGCTCCCGGCAGCGTGACATCAATCTGGAAAAATTCACAAACTCCGAGCGCAGCGAAGGATCCCGCCGAACGATCGGACACCTGCCGTGTGGCTGGCGCGAGGTCCTTCGCTTCGCTCAGGACGACCGGAAGTGACGCTGCACATTCCATCGGAAATTTGACGCGTTCAATGCTGTTTGACGATTCAAGCGGAGCTCGCGGGCACGAACCGGGAAGCCGCGCCCAACGCTCGCTTGCCGTGTCGACCAGCGCCGGCACCGGCGTCCGGCCGCTCGCCCGAGCTCCCGATACGCGCGGCAAGCCTCGCCAGCTGCCCCGATGCGATCGCTGAACCTGTCGTGCATCGCCCGCCAGCCATCAACGGCAGCGAGCTCCGGGCCAACTTGCGCAGCGGCACAGACCCGGGAACCGTGGCCCGCGCTCGACGCCGTAGCGCAACGCATCGCACAGGCATCCCGCGGCGACCATCGTCCGGCTATGCCACGCTCCGCGGCGCCGGCCAGAACAGCGTCCGGCCGGTGCCGCCCGTGCGCAGCACCAGGAAGCCGACGATCGCGAGATTGACCAGGTTGAACAGGACGCCGATTCCGAAGGCCCAGGCGTAATAGCCGAAGTGATCGTAAAGCGTTCCGGCGAACCAGCTGCCGAAGGCCATTCCGCTCATCGCCGTGAACAGGGTGAGCGGCATGCGCCACGATGCCTCCGACCCCGGGAATAAATCCCTGATCGCGACGCTGTAGGACGGGATGATGCCGGCAAAGCCCAGGCCGAAGGCGGCGGCGACGGCGAACAGGCCTGCCTCGTCCTGGGTCAGCAGGAAGCAGGCGATGGCCACCGCCTGGCAGGCCGAGCCGGCCAGCACCGTCCGCAGGCCGCCGATGCGGTCGGCCAGCGCGCCCCACGCCTGGCGGGCGAGGAAGGCGCAGCCGAGCATGACCGAAAGCATGGCAGCGCCATGCGTCGGCTTGATGCCGATGTCGCCGCAGAACGCCACGATATGCGCCGACGGAATCGACATCGGGATGCAGCAGCAGAAACCCGCCAGGCAGATCAGCGCCTGCGCCACGTTCGGGTGAAAGCCGGCAACACGATGGCGCTTGCCCGGCGCCGGGGCCGCGTGACGCGGAGCGGCCGCAGCCTGCGCCTTGGGCGGCGGCTTGAGGAAAAGGATTGCCGGCAGCATGAAGGCGAGCACCAGACCGCCATAGGCGAGCATCAGGGTCTGCCAGCCGATCGCCCCCAGCCCGAACTCGAACAGTGCCGGCCACAGCACGCCGGCGACGTACTGGCCCGAGGAGATGAACGCGATTGCCGACCCGCGGCGGCGCTCGAACCAGCGGCTGACATAGACCAGCAGCGGCGGATAGATCCCGCCATTGCCGAGCAGCCCGATCATCAGCCCGTGGCCGATATAAAGCGCCCAGATCGTGCCCACCGAGGAGAGGGCCAGGCCGCCGGCGATCATGCAGGCGCCGATGGTGACGGTGGTGCGCAACCCGATGCGGTCGGCCAGCCAGCCCATCAGGATGCCGCCCGAGCCGGTGCCGACCCAGACCAGTGCGCCGGCCAGCGCCAGCACCGACCGCTCGGTTCCGAGCGCTTCCTGCATCGGCCTCATGCCGACCACGATCAGGAGCGGCGAGCCATAGGAGATCGTGAGGATGGCAAGCACGAGCCACGCCGTCTTCCATGAGGCGCGGCTGTCCACGCCGCCGCCGCCCGCCGCTCCGCCCATTGACCGTTCCTCCAGCGTCGGGTGGGCGGCTCTTCTGCTATCATCGCTCATCCGATCGAGGAGGCACTATGGCCGAGAACGTGACGCGGCGCGATACGGCGGCATTGCAGGCACTGACGCCGGGCGCAACGGTGGTGGTGTCCTCCACGGGAAACGGCGCCTTCGAGCAGATGCTGCTGAACGGTCGTCACACGCTGCTCTCCGACGAGCCCAGGGCAGTGGGCGGCAACGACGTCGGCCCCGGCCCGTACGAATTCCTGCTGATGTCGCTCGGAAGCTGCACCTCGATGACCCTGCACATGTATGCCGGCCGCAAGAAATGGCCGCTGGCGCAGGTCGTGGTGCGGCTGCGCCATTCCAGGGTCCATGCCGAGGATTGCACCGACTGCGAGAAGCCCACGGCCAGGATCGACCGCATCGAGCGCGAGATCGAGGTGATCGGCGCGCTCGATGCCGGGCAGCGGTCACGTCTGCTGGAGATTGCCAATCAGTGCCCCGTCCATCGCACGCTTTCGTCCAGGATCGACATCAAGACGACAGCGGTCCGACAGGCAGATGCGCCAAGCTGATTACGCGGGACAGGAACGCGCGTTCTGCATGCCGCACTCGCCGCGATGGGTCACCTGGACGATCCGCGCACGGCATTCGGAAAACTAGTAGGAGTCGCCGGCAATCCCGATCCTGATATCCGGCGGGGCGTTGCGCTCGTGCCGGGCGGACGGACCGAGCCCGAGTCGATTTCGGCGCTCATTCGACTCGGAGTCCCGGAAAGACTTCGCAGGGTTTCCGGGCATCTGATGGAGCAGTTCCAGTCGGTCGCTCTGCCCGATCATCCGCCTGAATTGCGGACAGGTACGCGATATGGCGAGTACAGCGGCCATATACTTCCTATTTGCTTGCATATAAAAGTATATTGGCTTACATCGCTCCCCATGCCCAATTCATCCCTTGCCTCCGTGCTCGCCCTCCTGCGCGCCAACGCCCGCATCGAGGAGCAATTCGGCCATTCCCTCGGCTCCGTCCACGGTCTCGCGTTGAAAGAACTATTGCTCCTGATGCATCTGGAAGGTGCTCCCAGGACGCGACTGAGCCGCATCGACCTTGCCAGGCGCCTGCATGTCAGCGCCTCGACGGTGACGCGCATGACCGCGCCGCTGGAGAAGCTCGGCATGGTCGGACGCCAGGCGGATGCGCGCGATGCTCGGCTCGCCTATGTCGTGCTGACGCCGGCCGGCCAGAAGCTCGTCACCAACGCGCGCGCCACGCTCGAGCGCATGGCCGGCGACCTGTTCAAGGATCGCTGGGCCAGGCAGGAGATCGCCGCCCTGGCCGAGTTGCTGGGCCGGCTCACGGCCGGCCTGCCGGGAAACCTGGCATGACAGCGCCCGTGACCTTCCAGCTTGTGTGCGGCTCGACGGCGCCCGCAAGGCCTCGATCGACGACCGGATGGCGCGGCTGTTCGGTGCCGGCCAGCCGCCGGAGCGCGACTGGCCGCGAATCTCCGAGCGACTCGCCCGCTGTGAAAGCCTGATCGTCGAGACGGCAGCAGAGGCCGGCCGGCGAGGCGTCGCCTCGATTCCCGACCTCGGCTTCCAGCGGGCCGGCCAGCGCCAGCGGATCGCCCAACTGGCGCGGGCTACGGGCCTCGCCATACGCCTCCACTCATCGACGCGCCCAAGCGGGGAGTGCTGGCGCCGGGTGAGCGGCCGCAACGACGCCCCTGTCGCGTGACCGTCACATGGCGATATCCGATTTCATCGAATCGATCTGGCAGCCGCCTTCCCGACGAGATCGCCGCATTCGACGCCGTCCGAGTGGCGTGGCGACTGGCGGGAAATGCGGAAATCCGGGCTTACCGCAATCCCGCTGACGACTTGGCGACATTATGAGCGGTGTTGGTCGGCATGCCTGCCTTCGACAGGACGCTTCTACTCATCGTCTTGTGGACCGCGGGCATCGCGCGCGCTCATGCGCCCGAGCGCGCGGGATACGCGCGGCCGGGAGATCATGAATCCGCCTCGCGCGGAGCCGCTTGGATCACCTTGAGCGAGCGGGAGGCCGGCGGTCCGGCCAGATTACCGGAACACGTCCTTGCGATGACGCACTTCGGCGAACACCTGGATCGGATCGCCGCCCGGCATGCCGACCGCCTTCTGCACCGACGGCTTGTCGGCGCGCAGGAACGGGTTGGTCTGCTTCTCCTCGCCGAGCAGGGACGGCACCGTGGCCTCGCCGCGCGCGCGCGCCGCATCGATCGAATCGCGGCGGGCCAAGAGCTGCCGGTTGTCGGTTTCGATCGTCACCGCGAAGCGGGCGTTCGATTGGGTGTATTCGTGGGCGCAATAGACGCGCATGTCGTCCGGCAGCGCGCGCAGGCGCTCGAGCGAGTGCCAGAACTGCTGCGGCGTGCCTTCGAACATCTTGCCGCAGCCCAGCGCGAACAGCGTGTCGCCGCAGAACAGGGCCCGCTGCTCCTCGAACGCATAGGCGCAATGCCCGATCGTATGGCCGGGGACGAAGATCACCTCGGCTTCGGCCTCGCCGAAACGGTAGCGGTCACCGTCCTCGACCGTCACGTCGATGCCCGGAATGCGCGCCTTGTCGCGCCCCAGCCCGACGACGGTGCAGCCGGTCGCTTCCTTGATCTCGCGGTTGCCGCCCACGTGATCCCCATGATGATGTGTGTTGAGGATATGGGTGATCTTCCACCCGCGCTTGCTGGCCTCGGCCAGCACGGGCCCGGCGACGGCCGGGTCGACCACCCCCACGCAACCACTCTGCGGTTCACGCATTAGCCAGACGTAGTTGTCGCTCAGGACCGGGATGCGGACGATTTCGAGGCTGGTGCTCATTGGTGGGTGCCTTTGCAGAGTGCTAGACTGGCAATATGTGGACAGATGTCCTCGACCTCAACGAGTTCTATGGCAGCAGCCTGGGCCAGACGACCGTCCGCGTGCTGCGCGCAAGGCTGCGTGACGTCTGGCCGAGCGTGCGCGGCGAAACCGTGCTGGGGCTGGGCTATGCCGGGCCGTTCCTGCGCCCCTTCATGGAAGAGGCCGAGCGCACCCTGTCCTTCATGCCGGCGGCGCAGGGCGTGACGCGCTGGCCGCGCGAGGGCCGCAACCACACCGCCCTGGTCGACGAGCTCGACCTGCCGCTGCCCGATCGCTCGGTCGACCGCGTGCTGCTGATCCATGCATTGGAATGCACCGAGCAGGTGCGGCCGCTCCTGCGCGAGATCTGGCGGGTGATGGCCGACGGCGGCAAGCTGGTCACCGTGGCGCCCACGCGTGCCGGCCTGTGGTCGCAGCTCGACCGCTCGCCCTTCTATCAGGGCCATCCCTATTCGCCGCGCCAGGTCGCAAGCCTGCTGCGCGCCAACATGTTTGCGCCGATGCGCCAGACCCGCGCGCTGTTCATGCCGCCGACCCGCTCGCGGCTGATGATGCGCATGGCGCCGACAGTCGAGCGCTTCGGCGAGCGCTGGCTCGGCCGCTTCGCGGGCGTCAGCGTCATCGAATCGGGCAAGCAGCTCTATGCCGGCATCGCCGAGCGCACGGCACAGCCGGAGCTTGCCGTGGCGCGGCCCAAGCTGCGCATCGCGCATTCGCGCGATACCCATGCCGCGCGCAACTCGGAGGACGGCGAAGCGCCCGTTTCCTGATACGCTCTTCCGATGAACATCGACCCCAAAGTCATCGCCCTGCTCGGCTTCGGCGAAGCAGGCTCGGCAATCGCGCGCGGCCTCGCCGCCGAAGGCGGCTGGCGCGGCCCGGCCCATCCCGGCGACAACGCTCCGCGGCGGCTGATCGCCATCGACCCCGCGCTCGACAAGGCCGCACGCGGCACGGCGCTGGGCAAGGAGGCGCGCCGGCTCGATGTCGCCATCGCCGACCGCTACACCGAGGCGCTGGGCGAGGCCGACCTGGTGATCTGCGCGGTGCAGGGCGAGCACGCGCTCGAGGCCGCGACCTCGGCGGCACCGCTGCTCAGGAAGGGCGCGCACTATCTCGATCTCTGCACCGTCACCGGCAAGATGTCGGACGAGGACCGCGCCCCGATCGAGGCGGCGGGCGGACGCTACATCGACGTCGCGGTCATGGGCGGGTTCTTCAAGAGCGGCATCAAGGCGCCGATGCTGGTCGCCGGCGAGGATGTCGACCCGGTCGTCGCCTGGATGAATGCCAATGGCTTCGACACCCGGGTGCTGGGGACCAGGCCCGGCAGCGCCTCGTCCGTGAAGATGCTGCGCTCGGTGATCGTGAAGGGCATCGAGGCGCTGGCCGTCGAATCGTTCGTCACCGCCGAGCGCCAGGGCATCCTGAAGGAGGTGATGGGCTGCCTGGGCGACATCGACGCCGGGACCTTTTCCGGCTCGCTCGCGATGCTGGTGCAGACCCACGTCGTGCACGCCCATCGCCGCTGGGAGGAGATGGGGCTGGTGGCGCGGACCTTGCGCGAGACCGGCGTCGAGCCGCTGATGACCGAGGCGATCGAGAAGAGCCATCGCCGGACCGTCGATGCCCGGATCGCGCCGGCGGACGGCAAGGTGCCGCCGCTCGACGAGGCGCTGAAGCTGTTGTCCGAAAAGGTCGTCCGTGGCGGGTGAAGTGTTCGACCGGATCGTGGCGCTGCTGACCGGGGCGGAGGCCAATTTCCGGGTCATCGAGCACGACGCGGAAGGCCGCTCGGAGAGGATCAGCGTCATCCGCGGCAACCGGCCCGACCAGGCGGCCAAGGCGATGGTGCTCGATGTCCGCGGCGGTGGCGGCGGGAGGCGCCATGTGCTCGCCATCCTGCCCGGCAGCCGCAAGCTCGACTTCAACGCCGTCGCCGCCCTGTTCGAGGCGCGCAAATGCGGCTTCGCCTCGCCCGACACGGCGCAGGCGCTGACCGGCTGCGTCATGGGCGCGGTGCCGCCCTTCGCGTTCGATCCGGCGCTCGCCGTCGTGGTCGACGAGGACTTGCTGGCCAACGAGACCTTGTTCTTCAACGCCGGCCGGCTCGATCGCTCGATGGAGCTCGACACCCGGGACTGGCTCGCCGCCGTCAATCCCCGGATCGCCAGGATCGCCGCCGCGTGATCCCGGCCTGGCGCTTCGCGCCGGCAAGCGAGGCCGATTTCGAGCCGCTGCTGGCGCTACGCGTCGACGTGATGCGCGAGCACCTGGAACGCGTCTTCCGCTACGATCCCGAGCGCGCCCGGCGGGTCTTCCGCGAGCATTTCCACGAGCCCGGCCTGCGCCTCATCCTGGTCGAGGACACGACGGTCGGCTGTGTCGGCTTCCGGGTCGGCACCGCGGAGATCAGGCTCGACTCGTTCTATCTCGACCGCCGCCATCACGACACGGGCCTCGGCAGCGCGATCCTGAAGGTCCTGCTGGCCGAAGCCGACGCGCTTGGCCTACCCATCCGCCTCGAGGTCCTGACCGGCAGCAAGGCCGACCGTTTCTACCTACGCCACGGCTTCGTGAAGCTCTCCGAGGACGCGATCGAAGGCACCTACGAGCGGCGGACATCCTGACATCGGGTTTGTGGTATGCCTCTGTTACGCGTTCCATGACGGAAGGAAGCAGCGGAGTCCTTCGCCCTTATGCTGGAGACGGCAAACCAGGGGCGTCATGCTGCGCGAGGGAGACAAGGACGGTGCGGCGGTCGTATCGGCAGCCGACGCCGAAATGATCCGGCAGGCGAAGGGGCTGGCGGTCATCAAGGCACGCGATGAACTTGCTTCTGACGCCAAGTCGAAAGGCCTCACGGAAGAAATCCTGGCTGAAATCCACGACGAGCGCGCCTGATCGCCCATCGTCGTCGAGACCAATGTTCTGGTCAGCAGTACAGCGTTCGACGCGATCGATTTCTTTCCCGCCTTGGGCTGCAGCGTCGTTCGTGGACATTCGGCGGAAGGTACAGGTCCGTCGCGATCCCAGGGACGACAAGTTCCTCGACGTTGCAGTCAATGGCGGCGCCGACCTCATCGTGACCGGCGACGCTGATCTTCTCGTGCTACACCTTTCGAGGCCATCGAGATCATTACGCCTGCGGTCTGCCTCACCCGCGTTGGCGGTTGATCAATCCCTTCTCAGCATGAACACCGCCTGCTCGCCGAACAGGTTGCCGAGCACCGGCGGCATCTTGAGCGGCCGGCTGTTGCGATTGAGCACGATGGCGCGTTCGATGCGCACGCCCATGTCGCGGCACAGCCCGCGGAAATCGTCGATGCTGCAGAGATGGATGTTGGGCGTGTCGTACCATTTGTGCGGTAGCGACGGCGTCTCGGGCATGCGGCCGCCGAACACCAGGCGCAGGCGGACGTGCCAGTGCGCGAAGTTCGGGAACGACACGATCGCACGCTTGCCGACCCGCAGCATCTGCTTCAGCACCTCGCGCGGCTCGCGCGTCGCCTGCAGGGTCTGGCTCAGGATCACGTAGTCGAAGGCATCGTCGGGATAGGCGCGCAGGTCGGTGTCGGCGTCGCCCTGGATCACCGACAGGCCGTTGGCCACGCAGGCATTCACGCCGGCCTGGCTGAGTTCCATGCCGCGCGCGTCGACACGCTTGAAGTCGGTCAGGTAGGCCAGCAGCGCGCCGTCGCCGCAACCCACGTCGAGCGCCCGGCCGCCGGGCTGGACCATGTCGGCGATGAGCTGCAGGTCGACGCGGATGGGAGAGACGACGCTCATTTCAGTCCCCGCGCCGACGCCGCACCCTTGAGGAAGCCCGACAGCGTGCGGAACATCTCGGGTTCGTCGAGCAGGAAGGCGTCGTGGCCCTTGTCGCTGTCGACCTCGACGAAGGAGACGTTGGCCGCCGCCGCATTGAGCGCATGCACGATCTGGCGGCTCTCGTGCGTCGGGAACAGCCAGTCGCTGGTGAAGGACACCAGGCAGAAGCGGGTCGGCGAGCCCCTGAAGGCATTGGCCAGCACGCCGCCGTGCGCGCCCGCGAGATCGAAGTAGTCCATGGCCCGCGTGATGTAGAGATAGCTGTTGGCATCGAATCGGTCGACGAAGGTCGAGCCCTGATGGCGCAGGTAGCTCTCGACCTGGAAGTCGGCATCGAACCCGAAGCCCAGCGCATCCCGGTTCTGCAGGGTGCGGCCGAACTTGCGCTGCAGCGCCTGCTCCGAGAGATAGGTGATGTGTGCGGTCATGCGGGCCACGGCGAGGCCACGCGCCGGATTGGTGCCGTGCAGCCGGTAGTCGCCGCCGTTCCAGTCGGGATCGGCCATGATCGCCTGGCGGCCGACCTCGTGGAACGCGATGTTCTGCGCCGAATGGTGCGCCGCACAGGCGATCGGCACGGCGGAGAAGACGCGCCTGGGATAGCTCGCCGCCCATTCGAGCACCTGCATGCCGCCCATCGAGCCGCCGATCACGCAGAACAGGTCGGGGATGCGGAGGTGATCGAGCAGTGCCGCCTGCGCGCGCACCATGTCGGCGATGGTCACGACCGGAAAATGCAGGTTCCACGGCTGGTTGCTCGCCGGGTCGCGCGCCGACGGGCCGGTCGTGCCCATGCAATGGCCGAGCACGTTGATGCAGATGATGAAGAAGCGCGCCGGGTCGAGCACCTTGCCGGGCCCGATCAGGCTGTCCCACCAGCCGTCCTTGCCGGTCACCGGATGGCTCTCGGCGACGAACTGGTCGCAGGTCAGCGGATGGCAGATCAGCACCGCATTCGACTTGTCGGCATTGAGGGCGCCGTAGGTCTGGTAGGCGATGCGGTACGGCCCCAGCTCGACGCCGCAGTCCAGTCGCAACGGCCGCTCGACGCCCAGGACCGCTTGGCGGCACTGGGCGAGCGCCTTGCGTTCGGCTTCGGTCAGATCCTCGAGCACTTGCTGCGCCACGTGGCCGCTCCAACGAAAAGCCCCCGACCGGGAGGGCGGGGGCTTTTTCGAGCACTCCGACCTTTTAGCGGGGATTAACGTGGCCGCAAGCCGGTCGGCTCAAATTCCACGGGGCTCTCTATAAGATCGTTGACGCGCCCACGCAAGCGCCGCTTTGGCGCGCTTGTTTACCTTTACGCGAGGCCGCCGAACGTAGTATCGCCGCAACTCCATGGATGCACCCAAGCTGAATGCGTTGCGGCAGGAAATCGACGCCATCGATGGCGACCTGCACGGCCTGATCTGCCGCCGCGCATCGCTGGTCGGCGAGATCACCGCCTCCAAGCCACCGGGCGGGCTGGCCTTGCGGCCCGGCCGCGAGGCGACGGTGATGCGCCAGCGCCTTGCCGCGCATGACGGCGCCTTCCCCGCCGCCGCCGTCTACCGCATGTGGCGCGAGATGATGAGCGCCTTCTCGCTGATGCAGACGCCGGGCCTCAAGGTCGCCGTGTGCCGTCCGGCCGACCAGCCGGGCTACTGGGACCTGGCGCGCGACCATTTCGGCTGCCAGGTACCGCTGGTGGCCTATGAATCGCCGATGCAGGTGCTGGCGGATGTGTGCGCCCATCCGACCACCATCGGCGTCGTGCCGGCGCCGATCGAGACCGATACCGCACCATGGTGGCCGCTGCTCGCCAGCGGCGAGCCGACCCTGCCCAACGTCGTGGCCCGCCTGCCTTTCCTGGTGATGCCCAACGCCCGCGCGCGGGACATCTCCGCGCTGGTGCTGGCCCGGATCGAACCGGAGGAGAGCGGCGAGGACCGCGCCCTGATCTCGGTCGAAGTGCAGGAAGGCATCAGCCGCAACCGCATCGCCGGCGCCCTGAGCAAGGCCGACCTGCCCGCCTTCTCGTCGGCCATGGACCAGGTCGTGGCCGGCGTGCATCACTATCTGCTCGAGCTGCCGGACGTGATCGGCGATGCCGATCCGCGCCTGCGCGCGCTCGAAGCGGCCCTGGGGCTGAACCGCGGCTGCGTCGCCGCGCTCGGCGCCTATGCCGTTCCCGCGATCGCGCGGACCTGATCGGCTTTCAACGGGAGACTGGCCATGACCGCGCCCACCCCGCGTCCCGGCATCATGAAGATCGCGCCCTACGTTCCGGGCAAGGACTCGGTCGAGGGCAAGGAAACCATCGCCAAGCTGTCGTCGAACGAGGGGGCGCTTGGCCCCTCGCCCAAGGCGATGGCGGCCTACGCCAGGGCGGCGGCCGAACTGCACCGCTACCCCGACGGCGCATCGGAAAACCTGCGCAAGGCGATCGGCCGGCACTACGGCCTCGATGCCACGCGCATCGTCTGCGGCTCGGGCTCCGATGAGCTCCTCAATCTGCTGGTGCGGGCCTACAGCGGGCCGGGCGACGAGCTGCTCTACAGCCAGTACGGCTTCCTGATGTATCCGATCAATGCGCTCGGCGTCGGCGCCACGCCGGTCGCGGCGCCGGAGACCGACTATCGCGCCGACGTCGACGCGATTCTGGCCAAGGTCACCGACAGGACCCGGGTCGTGTGCCTCGCCAATCCCAACAACCCGACCGGCACCTACGTCACCAAGGACGAGGTGCGCCGCCTGCAGGCCGGCCTGCCCGGGAACGTGCTGCTGGTGATCGACGCGGCCTATGCCGAGTATGTCAGCCGGAACGACTATGAATCGGGCATCGAGCTGGTCGACCAGGCCGAGAACGTGGTGATGACCCGCACCTTCTCGAAGATCTACGGCATGGGCGGCTTGCGGCTCGGCTGGATGTACGGCCCGGCCGGCATCGTCGACACGATCAGCCGCCTGCGCCAGCCGTTCAACGTCAATCTCGCCGCCCAGATGGCGGGCATCGCCGCACTGGACGACATCGCCCACACCGATGCGAGCCGCACCAACAACGACATCTGGCTGCCCTGGCTGTCGGCCGAGATGAGCAGGCTCGGGCTGAAGCCGCTGCCCAGCGTCGGCAACTTCCTGACGATCGGCTTCGGTTCGAAGGAACGCGCCGCCGCCGCCAACGACTGGCTGATGAACGACGGGCTGATCCCGCGCATGATCGCCGGCTACGGCCTGCCCGAGCATCTGCGCATCACCATCGGCACCGAGGCCGAGGTGAAGGCGGTACGCGACTCGCTGCAGCGCTTCGTCACCGAAAAGAAATGACCCAGCCGATGTTCGACAAAATCGCCCTGATCGGCATCGGCCTGATCGGCGGCTCGATCGCGCTCGAGGCGAGGAAGCGAGGTCTCGCCAAATCGATCGTCGCGGCGACGCGCAGTGCGGAGACGGCGGCCACCGCCAACCGGCTGGAGCTGGTCGATCATTGCGGCACCGATCTCGCGGCCGCGGCGAAGGACGCCGACCTCGTGATCGTCTGCACGCCGGTCGGCGCCTGCGGCGCAGCGGCCCGGGCGATCGCGCCGGCGCTCAAGCCCGGCTGCATCGTGTCCGACGTGGGCTCGGTCAAGCAGACCGTGATCGCCGACATGGCGCCGCACATCCCGGCCGGCGTGCATTTCGTTCCGGCCCATCCGGTCGCCGGGACGGAGAATTCCGGTCCCGAGGCCGCGCTCCTCGACCTGTTCCAGGGCCGCTACTGCATCCTGACGCCGCTGCCCGACAGCGACGCCGCCGCGGTCGACAGGCTCGAGGCTTTCTGGAAGGCGTTGGGCAGCGAGGTCAACCGGCTCGATCCGGCGAACCACGACCGCATCCTCGCCATCACCTCGCATCTGCCGCACCTGATCGCCTATACGATCGTCGGCACCGCGGACGACCTCGGCGGCCATCTCAACAGCGAGGTGCTGAAGTACGCCGCCGGCGGCTTCCGCGATTTCACCCGCATCGCCGCGTCCGATCCGACGATGTGGCGCGACGTGTTCATGAACAACAAGGAAGCGGTGCTCGAGGTGCTGCAGCGCTTCCAGGAGGACCTGTTCTACCTGCAGCGCGCCATCCGCTGGGGCGAGGGCGACAAGCTGTTCGAGCTCTTCACCCGTACCCGCGAGATCCGCCGCGCCCTCATCCATCTCCAGCAGGCGTAGCCTTCCGTCGCCCCGAGCGAAGCCCAGGGCCGTCACATGGCCGCCAAAGACGAGAAAAGGTCTCGCCACTCCACCGCCCTGCGGCCGGCCTCGGTCGAGGCGACGGAGCGTCCTCTCTGGGTCTTCGCCTACGGCTCGTTGATGTGGAACCCGGGCTTCGCGGTGCATGAGACGCAGCCCGCGCGGCTGCACGGCTTCCACCGCGCCTTCTGCATCTACTCCGAGCACTATCGCGGCACGCCCGAGAAGCCCGGTCTCATCCTCGGCCTTCTGGCCGGGGGGTCATGCCGCGGTCTCGCGCATCGGCTGCCTGCGAAGGAATACGACGCCACGCGCCGTTACCTCTGGAGGCGCGAGATCGAGAATGACGGCGTCTACGTCGAGGAGACCCGGCCGATCCGCCTCGCCGACGGTCGAATCGTGCCGTCGCTGGTCTATCTCGCCGACAGAGCTCATCGCCAGTTCGCCGGCAAGCTGCCGCTCGCCCTGGCGCTCCGGCTGGTGCGCCAGGGCAAGGGCGCGACCGGGACGAACATCGAGTATGTGCGCAACACCCTCGCACACCTGCGCGAGCTCGGCCTGCGCGACGAGGGCCTGGAAGAGCTGGCGCGGCAAGCCGGCGGTCAGGCGAGCCGATCGCTGCGGTCCGCCAGGAATATCCCGTCATCCTGAACGCAGCGCAGGATCTCACAGAACGATCGGACACCGGCCGCTGGGCTGGCCTGAGGTCTTCGCTGCTCTCAGAATTTGTGAATTTTTGCTTTCAGAGGGTGATTTGCCGGGCGCGCGCCATTGCGGTGGCGCGTCTTCGTCTCATTCATTGGACCGCGCGCATCCTGCGCGCTCATGATCATGAGCGCGCAGGATGCGCGCGGTCCATAGAGCATGACCCAATCACTGGAACGCTCGGCTCGACGGCACGAGCGATATCAACGCTCGTTGAAGATCGCCTTGACGATGAAGCGCCATTCCTCGCGCGCCTGGTCGACGGTGAGGCCGAGCCGGTCGCGCAGCACGATCCAGCTCTCCGGCGTCAGCGCCATGGCCAGCGCGTTGAGGGTCTGTTCGCGATTCTCGCCGGGCAGGGTCGTCAGCTCCTGGCCGAAGCACTCGGCGAGCTGCTCGCGGTTGGCGGCGTACATCTGCGTGACCTGTTCACCCGCTTCCGACGAACGGCGCTGCAGCGTCTCGACGAAGGTCCACATCGGCAGCAGCGTCTCGTAGCGGCCTGCCCGCTGGCCGATCACCTCCGAGATGCGCTCGTCGAGGGCGCTGCCGGAGGGTGGCTGGGCCTCGGCGCCGCGCAGGTTCGTGAGCACGCGCCCCAGCACGGCAACATAGAGCTCGGCGGTATCGGCGAAGTGCTGGAACACGGTGCGGGCCGACACGCCCGCCAGCTTGGCGATGTCGCGCACGATCGGCGCGACCTCGCCTTCCATCGCGAGCGTCAGGGTCGAGGAAACGATCGCCTCGCGCGTGCGGGCGACACGATCGCCACGACCGGCGTGCTGCAATTGCGGCTGCATTCCCGACAGTTCGATGTCCATCCTGTTGATCCCCTGACGAGTGAGCGCGGTTCGACATCCGATTTTGGCCCTTCCTCGTCGCGAAAAAAAGAAGAAACCGCGCCCCGCAGTGCATATACAGCGATGCGACATGGGCATCGGACGTAAGTCTTCCGTAAGCTTTGGGGGATATGGCATGGCAGAGAAGAAAGTCGCCGCGGCGTCGCTTGCGGCCCAGGCCATGGGCTGGATCGATCCGGTGACCAGGGCCGTCGTCCCGCCGATCCACATGGCCAGCACCTATCAGCGTGACGAGGACAACGGCTATCGTTCCGGCCGCATCTATGCCCGTGCCGACAACCCGACCTTCGACCAGGCCGAAGCGACCCTGGCGGCGCTCGAAGGCGGCGCGAAGGCGCTGGTCTTCTCGTCCGGCATGAGCGCGGCCACCGCCTGCTTCCTCGCCCTCGCGCCGGGCGACCACGTCGTCGCGCCGAAGGTCATGTATTGGTCACTGCGCAACTGGCTTGCGACCTTTGCGACCCGGTGGGGGCTCTCGGTCGAGTTCGTCGACACCGACCGGACCGACGCCATCGCCGCCGCTGTCCGGCCGAACGCGACCAGGCTGGTCTGGCTCGAGACGCCGGCCAATCCGACCTGGGCGGTCAGCGACATCGCCGCGGCAGCCGGGATCGCCCACGCGGCGGGCGCGCTGCTGGCGGTCGACTCGACGGTCGCCACGCCGATGCTGACCCGACCGATCGAGCATGGCGCCGACATCGTCATGCATTCGGCGACCAAGTACCTCAACGGCCACTCCGACATCATCGCCGGCGCCCTG
>Ga0182738_1004564_pt1 | contig 15256 bp, 9 predicted proteins | sample eDN5th30CBELigMG_FD_128876 | JGI IMG/M metagenome (GOLD analysis project Ga0182738, IMG submission 128876) | Enriched Miracle-Growth compost microbial communities from Emeryville, California, USA - eDNA 5th pass 30_C BE-Lig MG (version 2)... ... | reverse complement strand
TGGCAGGCTCAGGGCAAATTTAAATTGCGTTTCATGCGCACCGCGCCGGGTTGGATGATCAGCACTTATCACCCCGAGCAGGCGGCGGGTTTGCAGGGATTTGCTACGCTGACCGTTCCCGGCAAGTGGTCGTTGGGCGAAACCCGGCTGGACTGGCTGCCGCCCGCTTTTGGGAAAGATGGCGTGGTGCTGGTGGGGCTGAATGTGTTCTATCAATTGCTGCGCGAACGTTTCGCGGAATTGCATCCGGCACTGACATGGAACGCTGCCACGCGCACCGGAACGCTCTATGTGCGCAACCAGTCCTTCGCCTTTCAGCCGGAAAGCCGCATCATGAAAAGCGGTGCTACGTCCGTCACTCTCCCAGCCGCGGCCATGATGATGCAATGGGGATCGCAGGGCAATTTATACGTTCCGCTGGCGCCGCTGGTGCAGGCCCTGGGCGGCAACACCGTCACCAATGCCGCCGCGCACCGTTTCCGGTTTTATGTTCCGGAGCATTGAAGAACCACGCGCGATCCTTCATTGAGGTAGGCATGGGGCCGTAAAAGTACTTTTCGTCCTCTGAAAATTCCTTATCAAGGGACATAAAAAAAAACCCCTGCATAGCAAGGGCCAAATGTACTAACCAATCAATAAAACTGGGCGATGCTGGGATTGAACCAGCGACTTCCACGGTGTGAACGTGGCGCTCTCCCACTGAGCTAATCGCCCTGAAGCCCCAACCATTATACCAACCTGCGGCGGGCTGTGCAATGAATGGCCTGGCTTCCAAAGTACTTTTTGTGCGTTTTACACAATTAATTCCAGCAAATTCTCTTCTAGCGCCAATGGTTGCTCGCATTTGCTTTGAATGGAGAGGTGGCGGCCGGTGGTGGCGGATTCGTGGATGCTTTGCATGATGTCGAGCACGTGGGCGGCCACTTGCGCGTTGGCGCGGTGCGGGCGATCTTCTTCAATGGCCAGCGCCATTTCGGCCACGCCCAGGCCGCGCCCGGGTTCCACGGAAGAGCAAGATAGCGGGATCTCGCGCCATTCTTCATCATAATTATTCTTGAGACGCACCGGCCCGCCGAAGGTGTTGGGGTCGGGAACCGATAAGGTGCCCTCGGTGCCATAAATTTCGATGCGCGGCAGGGTGCTGGCCTGCACATCGAATGAAGTCACCAGCGTGGCGATGGGGCCGCGCAGAAATTCCAGCGATGCCGAAACGTGCGTGGGCACCTGCACCGGAATTTTCTCGCCCCAGCGTTCGGGCAAATTGGGATTGCGGATGATGCGTTCGGGCTGCGAAATGCGCGCGCTGGCGGTGACGCGTTCCACCGGCCCCAGCAAATTGATTAGCGCGGAAATGTAATAGGGCCCCATATCAAAAAGCGGCCCGCCGCCCGGTTCATAGAAAAAATGGGGGTTCATGTGCCAACGTTCCACGCCGCGGCCCATCATGAAAGCGGTGGCCGCCACCGGTTCGCCGATCCAGCCACCATCGATCAGCTTGCGGCTGGTTTGAATGCCCGCGCCCAGCACGGTGTCGGGCGCGCATCCCACGCGATGCTTACTTTCTTTGGAGAGCAAAAGTACTTTTGTCGCCTCGTCGCGTTGGATGCCCAGCGGCTTTTCGCTGTAAGCGTGTTTGCCGGCCTGCAAAATTTGCAAATCAACTTCCGCATGCGCGGCGGGAATGGTGAGGTTGAGCACGATGTCGATGCCATCCTGCGCCAGCAATTCCTTGACCGAAAAAGCGCGCACTTTCCATTCTTCGCCGCGCGCCCGGGCACGTTCCAAATTCACATCCGCCACGCCGGCAAGTTCCAAAAAGCGAAACGCGCTCAATCCGCGATAATACGCATTACTGATGGCGCCACAACCAATGATACCGATTTTCGTTTTCATGATGTTCCAAGATTACCAGATTGGGTAAATAATAAAAGTACTTTTAGTATTCTTCCACATTTTTATGCTCTGGATAGTTTTTGATCCTGGGATTTTGGATGGCTCTGTAATTTCGCTTTCATACTCGTCTTCATTAGTCCAACTTGCCTTGCCGCGTGATAAAGTTTACTGTGATGCCCAAAAAATCAATATCAGCGCGCGCCGCCGAAGTAATGCGGCGGCTGCATCTGGAATATCCCGGCGCGCATTGCGAACTGGATTTCGAGAATCCGCTGCAACTCCTCATCGCCACCATTCTGTCCGCGCAATGCACCGATGTCCGCGTCAATATCGTCACCAAGACGCTCTTTCAAAAGTACTTTTCCCCGCAGGATTATCTGCAAGTGCCGCAGGAAGAATTGGAAGCCGACATTCACTCCACCGGATTTTATCGCAATAAAGCGCGCAACATCCGCGGCGCCTGCCAGAAGATACTGGATGATTTTCACGGCGAAGTGCCGCAAACAATGGAAGAACTGCTGACGCTTCCCGGCGTGGCGCGCAAAACAGCAAACGTGGTTCTGGGAAATGCCTTCGGCAAATCCTGCGGCGTTGTGGTGGATACGCATATCAAGCGCGTCAGTTTCCGATTGGGAATGACACGCGAAACCGATCCCGTGAAGGTGGAGCAAGATTTAATGAAACTAATCCCGCGAGAGGAATGGACCTACGCCGGCCACGCCATCATCTGGCACGGCCGCCGCGTCTGCTACGCGCGCAAACCCAACTGCGGCGGCTGTGTGCTGGAGGATATTTGCCCCAAATGCGGCGTGCTGTAAAAGTACTTTTACGCATGTTTCGCGTTTGTACAATGTGTCATTCTGAGGGAGTGCAGCGACTGAAGAATCCTTCGAAGTTTCGACGGCCTACTGGCACTAATGAGCTACGTCACTTTGAGTTTTCGTCATTCCGGCGTGCTGTTGGCCGGAATCCATAACGGCCTCTGGTCGTATTCGTGGATTCCCGATAACGATATTTGGGAATCCACGGAGTTGTTCATTTCAACTACTTGGCCTGCTCGCTGGCCTCAGTGCCTCGAAATGACACTCTTGCCCTATTTATGCAACAATGTCAATGCACTTAAAAATTCACTTTACAATCATTTTAAAAAAGTCTCGGGCAAAAATTAGAAAATGAATATTTGAAAATTGCAGAAAAGTGGTAGGATGAAATCAGTTGCTCTAACGATAGAGCAAAATGGAGGTGAAAAGAAACGAATGGTGACATTGAAGGATATCGCGGAGAAAGCGGGCGTTTCCACGCAATTGGTGTCGGTGGTGATTAACGGCAAGGCCGAAAAATATCGCATTTCACCGGCGACGTCGGAGCGCATTGCCCAGATGGCGCGGCAGATGGGCTACGATCCGGAAAATCATCGTGGCGCGCGGCAGATGGTGGCGCGGCGTAACGGCCACAGAATTCCCAGTGATGTCATCGCCGTTTGCACGGTTGTGCATAACGACACCGCTCCCAAGGCAGCTTCGGGAGAACATCCTTCATCCATTTACGATCATCCCTATACCGGTGATATTTTGCACGGGATTGAAGCGGCAGCGGGTAAAGTGGGGGTAGATGTCTTGATCTGCCGCCATTGCGCCGAAAAGCTGCCGCGGCTGATTGAGCGGCAGGAAGTGGATGGCGTGATTGTTCTGGCCGCGGGCGAAAATGTGAGGGCGCAAATCCGCGAATTAAATTTACCCACGGTGAATTTGATTAACGAATCCGCCTCTTTCCATAATATTACCCTGGCCGATCATCAGGGGATTTATGAGGCCGTGCAATATCTGGCGGGATTGGGTCACAGCGACATTGCCTATATTGGCCATCTTGTCGATCCGGAAGCAGGCAGGATTTATCAGGCTTCGCGCCGGCGTTTTGCTGGATTTCAGGCGGCCATGCTGGATTGTGGGCTGGAGGCGAAATATGTTGATACGAGTTTGAATTTACAAAATCTCGAAGTTGCCGACGCCGCAATGGAGGGATTGTGGAAAAAGAGCCGCGGCAAGATAACAGCCGTGGTTTGTTACAACGATATTCTGGCGATGGGAGCGATTCTCGCTTTGCAAAAGCGGGGCATTCAGGTTCCTGCTGAGGTGAGCGTGACGGGATTAGATGATATTTCCCAGCAGTTCGCGTTCACGCCATCCATTACTTCTGTATTTTATGACCGTTTCAAACTGGGCCAACGCGCCGTGGAAATTTTATGGGATTCACGTCCGCAATGGCTGGCCGGTAAAAAATCAAAACTGGTGCACGAAGAATTGCCGGTCAAACTGGCGTTGCGCGAAAGCACTGCGCCGCCTCGCACCAAAAAGGAGACACGCTGATGTTAAAAGTACTTTTGTGTGGAAAGACGGCACCAAACAGCCGTTGCAAGGGGTTTACCTTAATTGAACTACTAGTCGTCATGGCGATTATATCAGTGCGCACTGCGATCCTATTTCCAGTGTTCGCACGGGCGAGAGAAAACGCGCGGCGGGCCAGTTGCATGAGTAACATGAAACAACTTGCCCTGGGATTCATGATGTATGCGGAAGATTATGACGGGCATCTGTCGGTCTATCCGTATGGCAGTGCGATCAGGCCGATGGTCGCTGTTTTTCCTTATGTTAAAAGTCGCCAGATATTTCTCTGTCCTTCATCTGGATTGCCGACAACTTCCAGCGACCCCTATCTCCTCACCCAGCGGAGCCAATACGGATTGCCATGGTCTTACACAAGGCCGGTGGCGATGTTCAATTACCAGGCGATTTCTTCAGGTGTGCCGATTGCAGGAACCTTGTTGTCCTCCTTTTCCAATCCTTCACTCGCCTGTATGCTGGGAGAAACGTTATATTATGCGGACACCACGTCGGGATTTGATTTCTTCAATGCGAATGATTCGCATCAGAGCCTGGCGCCGGATCGTCATTTTGATGGCAGCAATTATGCCTTTATCGATGGCCATGTTAAATGGCTCAAAAAAGAAGTGGCTTTAGTGCCTCATGCACAGAATAAAACCATTCAATTTTATGAAGGTTAGCTGTTCGGCCTACGAAAACCGACTGCGTTGTTCCCGCGTTCCCCACGTGTGGGTTCGCGGGAACAAAAGTACTTTTAAGGAAAAATATGAACCGTAAAGAATTTTTATACAACTCCGGGCTGCTTCTGGTTGGCGGATCGTCACTGATTAAGTTCGCGTTATCCAATGCAGCCAATGCCAGCCCCATTATTCGCGAACATACAGGCACCCGTCTTTGTCTGCAATCGAACTTTTTGCATTATAGCCCCCAAATGAGTGAGATCAATAACGATCCCATGATTCAGGAAGCGGCGTTGCGGTATTTCCTGCCCAGCTTCGAGGAGCCGGATGCGCCCGGGCAATTATCGGTTGGCGCGATAGAAGCGCTTGACATCAAACCGGATACTCCTTTTTTTCTCCACAGCAATGGCTCGCGTCCTCCCTATTTGTGCATGCGTGATTATCATTTCGATAAAACGGCCAATGAAGATTGGAAGAAACGCCATCCCGACTTCATTGATTTTATCGGTGGCCGTGAATGGGATAATGAATTTCGCCACGTCCTGAAAGGAACTGCAATCCAGCATTTAGAGAGACGCAAAGCGCCGGCCATTGTTATTACGAATGTTCAAAAAGAATTGCCGCAGCCCCAGAATAGAATGGAAGCATTGGAAGAATTGCACAAATGTTACCAGTCCGTCCAGGGCTATTGTTTCGATGATCGCAGCAAGCAAAATTTTATGCGCAGCGGCTGGAGTGTGGATCATCAGTCCTATGAATGGGGCGCCGACATGGCTTGGGTGGAAACTACTAACACCGGCCCCTATCGCTATCAAATAGCGCTCTCTTTCATTCGTGGCGCGGCTCGTCAATATCATAAAAAGTGGGGATGGTATATCGCGTTGTGTTACAACGCTTACGACGATGAGGGAAATCGCTCTGTTAATAACACGCCCTACTACACGTCAACCAAAAGCGTTATCGACAATGGAAATGGTGATGTATTAGGCCCGGGTTATGGTGTTTCGGCATCGCTGGCAAAACGCACCTATTATCTGGCTTACCTGAATGGAGCGTCGTTTGTGGAACCAGAGGTCTTTCCTTATGCCTATTTTCAATATAATCCGAATGACCCCGGCAAATGGGGACTTTCCCCATACGGCGAGGTTATGCAGGAATGGTATCAATGCGTGAAACGGCATCCTGATGTGGGTTCAAGTTATGCTCCCATCACGTTGCTGGTTCCCTTTGAACAGGGCTACTCGCAATGGGGAGGGCCGTCATGGTCGGTGTTTCCGTATGAGCGTACCGACTATATGATCGATGCGTTTATGTATACCCTCGTTCCCTATTCGCCGGTGACAAAGGAGGGAAACGAAGGCTGTTTGTCGAATAGTACTTATGGCGATATTTTTGATGTCATTACTCCCAACCCGCCGCAGAACACCGTTGCGCTGGATGCGCTGCAACGATATAAAGTGGCGGTTTTGCTGGGCAAATATGAACAAAATGCCGAACTCGTCCAACGGCTGATGCAATATGTGAAAAGCGGCGGCACATTGTTGCTGAATATCAAACAGGTGAATAATTTGTTTCCGGAATCGTTTCTGGGATTTGGAGAAATCGGCGGCAACAGCACAGTGCAGGGAAATATCCGATCTCTTGTTGATAATAAGGAATATCATCTGGATGAAGAATATGAATATCAAAAGGTTAAATTGCGCACCGCCAAACCGCTGATGACCGATGCCGGCGGCAATGTGATGGCCTGCGTTCAGCAATATGGAAAAGGTCGCTTGATCACAACGTTGGTCGATTATATGCTGCCGAAAAAGGATCTTACAGGCAAAAGCGTAGACCCAATGCTGGCATCGATGTCGACCGGGAAAAAGTTTCCCTTCGTTGCCGCGTTGATGGAGCCTATAGTTCGCGAAGTCATGCCCATTGAAATCAGCGGCGATGTGGAATATGGATTGAATGAACTGAAAAACGGCTGGCTTATTTATCTGATCAATAATAAGGGCGTGGTGAAATTCACCAACAAACCGCAGCAGTTGGATGAATCTCAAACTGCAATAGTCACTGTAAAACTCAAGGGCACGCAGGCTACTTCCGTAAAGGATTGGCGAACAGAAAAAGTACTTTCATTGGGCGGGGATAAAAGTACTTTTACAGTGGATGTTCCGCCGGGTGATATTAGGGTCGTGGAAGTGCGTTGTTAGAGAGATTGCATAAATAGAAAAACCATTAGATTCAGTGGGGGCAGGCCTCCGTGCCTGCTTAAATAGGATTTATTCCTTATTGCCGTTTTCAAAAACAGGGAGTCAGCAAAGCTGACATTTTATTAGCAGGCACGGAGGCCTGCCCCCACTGGGCTAATCGGCAAAAACGAATGATAATTTACACAACAGCGTATAGTAAAAGTACTTTTAAGCAGTAGGAAATATATGGATAAAATTTGGCGCTCGCCGTATAGCGATTTTAGTAATTATGTATTGGAAACACCTGATTGTGATTTAAAGGACGAGACGATAACGGCACTTGATGTCTACACTGACCAGGTATTAGACGGTATCAGGGAAGCCGGTTTCAATGCGATCTGGGTGCATGGAATTTTGCGGCATTTGGTGAATGTGGAGCCGTTCCCGGAGTTGGGAAAAAACGCCGATCGTCAGATCAATGCCTTGCGATGTTTAACGGAACGCGCCAGCCGGCACGGGATGAAGGTATTTATTCATCTACAACCGCCGCGCGCGGTGCCGATTTCGTTTGAAGAATTTTGGAACAATCATCCGGACGTGGGTGGCCAGGAAGAAATTGCCCTGGGGGAATGCGCGGTGCCAGTAAAGGCGCTGTGCACTTCCACGGCTCCCGTCAAACAATGGCTGACAAATGCGATGGCGAAACTGGCGGCGGATTTACCGTTGCTGGGCGGTGTCACGGTGATTACTTCCAGCGAATTTCACAGCCATTGTTACAGCCGTCGCAATAAAGAAAATTCCAAACGGTGGAGGCCGCTCATCGAATGTCAGCGTTGCCGCGAGCGCGAACCGGAAGAAGTGGCGGCGGAAATCATCGCATTATTGACGCAGGGAGCGCGCCGGGTTTCGCCACAGTTTCGGGTTATCGCCTGGAACTGGTCGTGGGGATGGCGTCCCGATTCGAATGCGAAGGTCATCAATTTGCTTCCGCCCGATGCAATTGTGATGGCAGATTTTGAGCGTGGCGGCGTCAAGGATATTCCGGGGCGCAAAGCGCATCTCTATGATGAATATTCGTTGTCCTACAGCGGCCCGTCGGAGCGGTTTATGGAATCATATCTGATAGCGCAAAAACGCGGTATGCGCGTCATGGCCAAATTGCAATTGGGCACCACACATGAGCTGGCTTCCGTGGTCAGTTTGCCGTTGTTGGGAAGTCTTTTTGATAAGGCGAATTTTATCAAACGCCATCAACTAGCGGGCTTTATGGGATGCTGGAATTTCGGCAATCAGCTCAGCGCCAACACCGCCGGTTTTAACTATTTTTTGAGTGATGAATCTCCCATTCATCGAGATGAAGCATTGGAAAAATTCGCCGCGGATTATTTTCCCGGTTGCGATGCTTCCCTGATGCGTCTCGTCTGGCAAACCTTCGGCAAAGCGATGGAATATTTTCCTTTCAGCATCGCGTTTTTATATCACGGCGCGCATTCGCACACGCTGGCTTATGCGGAAATGTATCGCCCCGCGCCGCTGTCGGGTGAACCGGCCGGACGTTCCTGGCAGCCTGATGAGCGCGGCGATGAACTGGCTAATAGTTATCAATTAGATCATCACGAATTTACGCTGGATGATTTGATAGAACGCCTGGGCAATGTTGCGGATGTCTGGCAGAGTGGCTTGTGTCAGATGCAGGAAGCGCTCAGAAATATTTCCGGCGATCATGCGGAGGAAGAAATCGGCAATGCCATTATCTGTGGCGCAGTGTGGAGAAGCACGGAAAATACCTACAAAATTTATCGATTGCGGCAGAATTGGAATGATTCGCTCAAGGAACAATTTCTCCAAATAGCGGAAGACGAGCTGGCGATTCTGGGAGAAGTATTACCTTTTGTGGAGCGCGACGCCCGCCAGGGTTTTCATGCGGAGCCGCAATTCTATATGTTCAATGCCGATAAAATTCGCGCCAAACGGGAAGTGCTAAAAGTACTTTTGTCGCAGCGGCGCAGCGATGATAAGATGTCCCAAGTGGCACGACAGATTTGAATTTACCTGATTCGTGAAAAGTACTTTTAGGAAGAAATCATGTCAACAAACAAACCCTTACGTGTAGCAATTACCGGCGGTGGCCGGGGCAGTGTTTATCGCAAAGTGGCGGCGGCTTTGCCGGAGCAAGTGGAATTGGTCGCGTTTTGCGATCAGAAGCCGGAAGTCCTGGAACGCTGGAAAGAAGAATCGCCGAATTTAAAAACATATACATCCTTTGAAAAGATGCTGGATGATCCGAATATTGACGCGGTGATTTTGGCGACGCCGATGCAGATGCATGCCCGGCAGTCTGTGCAGATTATGCAGGCCGGGAAACACGTGCTCTGCGAAGTGGCGGCGGCGGATAATATCGAGCATTGTTGGGAGTTAGTGGAAACCGCCGAGCAAACCGACATGACCTATATGATGGCGGAAAACTTTTGTTTTTTGCGCGTCAATATGATGATTAAAAATATGGTGGAGCGGGGCGCGTTCGGCGAATTGACGCATGCGGAATGCGGCTATATTCACGACGTGCGCGGCTCCACGCACACGCCCGATGGAACGCTTTTGTGGCGTGGGCAATTACTGCGCGATTTCGATGGCATCAATTATCCCACTCATTCGATGGGGCCCATAGCGCAGTGGCTGGGTATTAATCGCACTGACTTTTTCGATTATATCATTGCAATATCTTCCAAAACGGCATCGTTGACTAACTACTACGCACAGAAATTTGGCGAAGATCATCCCGGCGCGAAAAAAGAATTTTGGAAACAGGGTGATTCCACGTTGAGTTTGATTCGTACCAAAGGCGGCGTGGTAATTTATCTGCGTAATGATTTTTCTTCGCCACGCCCGTGGAATTATACATTTAACGCGTTGCAGGGAACCGAAGGCGCGTTTGAATCAGGACGCGAGATTTATGAAAAACCCGTGGCGTGCCTGCGGAACGGAGAAACAACTTCATCCGCCGCGCGCTGGAAATCATTATCCGATTTTGCGCCGCAATACGAACACCCGGCCTGGATTAAAGATGGGGCTATTGCAGAACAAACCAGTAACCTGGCGGAATATTTTGTATTGCAGGAATTCGCCGCAGCCATTGCGGAAAAGCGTGCGCCGGTTTTCGATGTCTATGACGCGGTGACGATTAGCAGCGTTTTTCCGCTTTCCGTGCAATCGGTGCAAGCAAACGGCGCGCCGGTGAAATTTCCCGACTTCGTAAAAAATAAGCAGCTTCGTTAAAAGTACATCCTCTCACGCGAAGCCGCGAAGAACGCGAAGAAAAATCATACATCGATAAACAGGATAAATAAGATTTTGAACCGGTCTTTTATTCTATTTATCATGCTCATTGATGTAAAAATAAAAGTACTTTTGCTTCTTATAAGCCTTGTTTCCATCTTCGCGTTCTTCGCGGCTTCGCGTGATTTTTTTTTCACTGCGTAACATGAGTTAGTAAATAAATTATGTCACTCAACAATATCGAATTATTCCGTCAAAAAGTACTTTTGCACCAAGTTTGCTTCGGCTGTGTCATTTCGCTGACCGATCCTGTTGTCAGCGAAATCGCCGCGGAAGCCGGATATGATTTTACATGGATCGACATGGAACACGCGCCCTTAACCACGCCCGCGACGCTGCATCATATAATGGCTTTGCGTGGCACACAGACCTTTCCGCTGGTGCGGGTTCCGTGGAACGATCAGGTAATCCTCAAGCAAGTGCGCGATTTAGAACCGGCCGGCATCATCATCCCTATGATTAGAACCGCCGAGGAAGCCGCCAGCGCGGTGGCCGCATGTAAGTATCCGCCAAAGGGCATACGAGGCATCGGGCCGAAACGGGGAACCCGCTACGGCGCGGTCAGCTTTTCGCAATATGCGAAAGAAGCGGATGAAAACTGCATGGTCATTTTGCAGATCGAACACATCGACGCAGCGCAATGCACTGACGCAATTTTGGATATTCCCGGCATCGATTCCATCTGCATCGGGCCAAGCGATCTTTCGGCGTCAATGGGCAAGATCGGGCAGGAGAATGATCCCGAAGTGGTGGCGGTCGTTGACGGCCTCGCGAAAAAAGTCACGGAGCGCGGCATTATTTTGGGCACGGCGTCCGGCGATGTCGAAGGCTGGGTCAAGCGCGGTGTGAACTGGATCGCCACCGGCAGCGATTGCGGCAACATGGCGGCTCACGGGCGGCAGGCGCTGGGGAAGGCGAGGGAAATTTCGCAGTAATGTAATAGAGTAAATTTGTGGAGATAAATCTCCCTTTTGAAAGTATGGCATTCCTACAAGCTTGATTTGTGTCATTTCGACCGAAAAAATTTGTCTCAACAAATTTTGGAGTGGAGAAATCTTGCCGTTTCGCGTCAATAATCCCAAAAACAAGATTTCTCCATTTCGCTCGTTCCTCGCTACGGTCGAAATGACACCCTCGCGAAGATATGGGGACACCATAGCTTTGAAAAGAAGAACTTGTATTGCAAAAGGTAAAACAATGAACAACTGTTCCGTCGCAATGATCGTTAAAAATAAAGAAGACATTCCTGCCTGGGTATTTCAGGAATTATCCCATCATAACATCCAGTTAAACGCGCGCAAATGCCAGAGCGCTGCGGACTTTTGGGAAACCGCTTCCGATGCGGAAATCATCTGGATGGCCGGCGCCAATCGTTTTATCACTCCCGAAGTTTTGCCGCGGCTGGCTCAATGTGGCGCCATCCTGCGAACCGGCAGCGGCGTGAATGACATTCCCGTGGACGCCGCCACGCAACAGGGAATCATCATCGCCACCACGCCCGATGCCATCGCCGAATCCGTGGCCGAACACACCGTCGCGCTGCTATTGGCAAGCGTCCGGCGCATTCCCGAGCAAGACAGAGGGACCCGCAGCAAGATATGGAATGAGGGGACATTCCGCCCGATGCATCATCTCAAAGGCAGCACTCTGGGGCTAATTAGTTTTGGAAGAATCGCCCGACGCGTCGCCGAAATGCTGTCCGGGTTTCATTTGGAAATATTGGCGTATGATCCTTTGCTCCCCGATGAATTTATACAGAAATATAATGTAGAACCATGCAGCTTAAAAGTACTTTTACAGCGTTCTGATTTCGTATCAATCCACTGCCCGCTCAATGATAAAACCCGTCACTTAATCAGCGAAAAAGAATTGCATCTGATGAAGCCGAACGCCATTTTGCTCAACACGGCACGCGGCGCGATTATCGATGAAAAAGCGTTGATAAAAGTCCTGCAACAAGGCGACATCGCCGCCGCCGCTCTTGATGTGCTGGAAGAAGAACCGCCGCAGCAAGATAATCCGTTACTGAAAATGGATAACGTCATTCTCACGCCGCACATCGCAGCTTTCTCCGATCAATTCGAAGAAAATTACTGGAAATATTCCATCGAAACTATCATTGATTTAAGTCGCAAGCGCTGGCCGCCGTCTGTTGTCAATCCGCAGCTTACGCCAAAATGGAAGATGAAAAATCGTTGAGAACAAAACGAATTCGCGAATAGGAAAATATCGTTGTAATTGGTTTTGAAGACAGCATTTAATTAATTGATGCAGCAAAAGTACTTTTACCCCGCACCCTCCGTCAATTCTCCCGCAATCAATTCCGCCTGCTTCAGCACGGTTTCCGTCGCCAGTTTTTGCATATCCGGCGGATAGCCGAATTGCCGCAAAGTGCGTTTGACAATCACCTTCAATTTCGCTTTCACGCTTTCCTTGATCGTCCAGTCGATCGTGGCGTTGCTGCGCACTTTTTGCGTCAGCACCACCGCCAGTTCGCGCAGTTGATCCTGCTGCATCAGTTCCCGCGCCGAATCGTTATCGGCCACCGCGCAATAAAAGGCATATTCAAATTCCGTCAATCCCATCTGCTGCGCGGCCTGGTCGGAGGCGGTGATTTCCTTGCCGATGGTGATTAACTCATCGATCACTTCGGCGGCGGTGAGAATTTTGTTGTGGTATTTCTGGATGGAATTTTCCAGCATCTCCAGCAACTTTTTGCTTTCCACCAGGTTCTTTTTGAGCCGCGCTTTCAGTTCATCATTGAGCAGTTTTTTCAACACTTCAATGGCGATGTTTTTATGCTCGTAATCTTTCAACTCTTCCAGAAATTCATCCGACAAAATCGAGATGTCCGGTTTTTTGATGCCCGCCGCGTCGAACACATCGATGACCTGCTCCGACACCAGCGCTTCATCAATCACCTGGCGGATAGTGGTTTCCATTTCTGCATCGCTCATGCCGCCGTCGCCGGGTTCAAATTTCACCAGCCGCGCTTTCACCGCCTGAAAAAATCCCACTTCATCCCGCACCTCCAGCGCCTGCTCGTGCGGAATGGCGATGGCAAAGGCCTGCGACAGTGCGGTCACTTCGTCCAGATAGCGTTTCTTGCCGTCCGTCAAAGACAGGATATGTTCCTCGGCGGCCAGAATCAGCGACAGCTTTTCCGATGTATCCGCGGAAAAGTACTTTTCATAGGCGAAGCCGTGATACATTTCTTCCACCACTTCCAGCTTCTCCTGCATCAGCGCCACGGCCTGTTCCTGCGGCGCCGCCGGATCGCCCTTGCCGCCGGAATCCGCATAAAACGCCAGCGCCTCTTTCAGATCGGAAGCGATGCCCAGATAATCCACCACCAGGCCGCCGCGTTTATCGCCATAGACGCGATTCACCCGCGCGATGGCCTGCATCAAATTATGCCCGCGCATCGGTTTATCCAGATACATCGTATGCAGACACGGCACATCGAAACCGGTCAGCCACATATCGCACACGATAACCAGCCGCAGCGCGTCGTCCGCGTCCTTCATGCGCTCCGCCAGGAATCGCCGTTCCTCTTTATTGGTATGATGTTTTGAAAGCGCCGGGCCGTCGCTGCTGGTGGCGGTGATCACCACTTTGATCGCGCCGTGTTTGGGATCATCCGAATGCCACTGCGGGCGCAGCCTGACGATTTCTTCATACAGCTCCACGGCGATGCGCCGCGACATGCACACGATCATGCCTTTGCCGTCAAACACTTTTTGCCGTTCTTCAAAATGCGCCACGATGTCGCGCGCGATATTTTGAAGGCGCTGCCCGCTGCCGATCAACGCTTCCATGCGCGTCCATTTGGCCTTGGATTTTTGCGTTTCGCTTAATTCGCGCCCATCCAGTTTGTCGTCCAGTTCCTTGACCAGCTTGCGGCCTTCGTCCGATAAAAGTACTTTTGCCAGCCGGCTTTCATAGTAGATGGGCACGGTGGCGCCGTCCTGCACGGACTGGGCGATGTCGTACACATCCACATAATTGCCAAACACCGCCGGAGTGTTGATGTCGGTCTTTTCGATGGGCGTTCCGGTGAAGCCCAGATAGGTGGCGTTGGGCAGGGCGTCGCGCATGTATTTGGCAAATCCATACACCATCTTCTGACCGATGACATTGCCAGCGCCGTCTTTTTCGTCGATGATTTTGGCGTTGAATCCATATTGAGTGCGGTGCGCTTCGTCGGCGATCACCACGATGTTTTCGCGCTCCGAAAGCCGCTCATAGACATTGCCCGTTTCGGGATGAAATTTTTGAATGGTCGAAAACACCACGCCGCCCGAAGCCACTTTGAGCAATTCCTTGAGATGCTCGCGATTTTCGGCCTGCACCGGTTCCTGCCGCAGCAGTTGTTTGGAGGCGGCAAAGGTATCGAAAAGCTGGTCGTCCAAATCGTTGCGGTCGGTAATCACCAGCACCGTGGGATTGTTCAATGCCAAAACAATCTTGCCGGTATAAAACACCATCGAAAGCGACTTGCCAGATCCCTGCGTATGCCACACCACGCCGCCTTTGCGGTCGCCTTCCCGCGTTTTTTCCCTCACCCGGCCTCTCCCAGAGGGAGAGGAGAACGGAAACTCCCTCTCCCCTTGGGAGAGGGCCGGGGTGAGGGTTTTCCCCGCCGCCCGCAATGTCGATTCCACCGCCGCATTCACCGCGTAATATTGATGATACGCCGCCAGCTTCTTCACCGTCTCAATAGTAATCTGCCCGTTGGCGTCTTCCTTTTTATCTTTTTCAAAGACGATGAAATGGCGCAATAAAT
>Ga0182738_1004558_pt1 | contig 15280 bp, 5 predicted proteins | sample eDN5th30CBELigMG_FD_128876 | JGI IMG/M metagenome (GOLD analysis project Ga0182738, IMG submission 128876) | Enriched Miracle-Growth compost microbial communities from Emeryville, California, USA - eDNA 5th pass 30_C BE-Lig MG (version 2)... ... | reverse complement strand
TCTGGTTCTCGGCAAGCAGTCTTCCTGAAGTAGTCACGATAATCTCATGATCATTTCCCGAAAAACCAAATCTAAAGTCAAATTCTAATTGTTCGGCTTCAAATTCAAATCCCATAAAAGAATTCGCCAATGCCTATGGGGAGACTTAGTTTTTCTTTATAACAGATAATTTTACGTTGAGGGTGGTATCAAGAGGATGGGTTTCTTCACCAATAATCTCAAATATCGCATCTTTATCCTATCAAAATTTTCCTGTCAAACAGTAATCTCTCTTTTATTTTTACAAAGAGGTTCATGATAGACATGTTTCTTTCTTTGAATAACTCCATGAATTTCTCCAAAACCTTCATTTGTTCTCCATGCTATTCAAATCAATATCCTCCTCAACTTTTTCACCCCTTACCTTTTCGCGTAGAATTTCTTGTTCTTCATCTAATTCATTGATCCCAGACAGAGTCTGGTAGCTTTTAACTGATAGTTTATCAGATTCATTCAGCAATCTGCAGAAGGGAGATTCCCCAAACGAGCCAGAATACCTAGACTCTTTAGCAACAGAGATATAATCGCTGATGCTTCCAGAGTTATTCTTTGATTTCCTCACAGTATGAAAAGGCGAATTAAAGAAAAAATCTCCTGGCGTATGTGCTGAACCAAACACTTCAGTACGGAAATCATCATCAATTCCATTGTCATTTTCTTCTTCAACATTAAACAGATTCATATTTAAGGGACTGGATTGGTTCAGGAAATAATTGTTTTCGACCCCAAAATCAATCACCACCTTTTTATTAGGAGCTCCAAGAGGAAGTTTAGACTTGGAAACTTTTCCCTTAGGAGAATTTTCAATCTCTGTTGGCTTTGTTGGGTTTGATGACCTCTTTTTAAAAGGTGTCATAAACAAGAGCTGACGTCTCACATTCTGTGGTGAAGTGCTCATATATTCATATTCTACATAGGAATTAGGGGGTAGGACAGGACAGAGAGGGACCTTGTTCCATGGGGGAGATTGAAAGGAGAGGAAATGTAAGAAACTTTCGAGTTAATATTTGAATTTAAAAGAACTAGATGATCAGATAAACAGTATTTACAAAGTGTTTTGTTGTAATTTTTAGTAGAAGGTAGCAAAGGAGAATTAATTATTTACGGTACTCTGCGTGATACATACACACACCTACAAAATAAAATACATTTGATTCCCCATTAGATTTTCGAATATTTCATCATTTCACTATGGAGATATTTATGAGAGAGCAAAATATTTAAAGGAATCACTTTGAGAATGGACCTAAAATAAACCTTCTCTCTCTCCATTTTCTTCAGGCCAAACTTCCAATAAATCACAGCCAGCACCAAAAAACTCACCAGCCAAACCTTATTCAACGTAAAAATTATATCTCTAAACCTCTCAACTTTCATCACAAACAACTCTTGAAACACACTCCGCAGCTCCCTGATCGATGGCCCCATTACACTAAAATACAATCTTTCAATTTCTGCATAACTTGAATCAAAATAAACCTCCTTCATTGCTTCAATTGTTTTGTTTGAAGTGTCATATTTAGATTTCAGCGTGCTCATCACACTAAACTCGTAGTTATTCACTCCAATAAGTCCTTGTTGGGTCGCTCCTTTTCCATCTCTATAGCAGGCCATCGGATTGAATATTAAACCAAGATCACAAAGGTTCCCATTCAACAATTTCTTGATACTCTTTTCGTATTTTTCATCGTATTGTGAATTCATTAACTCTGTAAAATAATTCGTCATTGCTATTGCGTTCTTTAGATTTTCTGACCATACTTCGCCTGCTGATTTCCCCAAGATCTTCACATCCCCAAGGCCTCCCAGATAAATGTAAAGGTAAATCAGACCTCTATTTGTACAAAACAAGAAATTGCCCGTGTTAATAATCTGAAGTTTATAGACCTGAATTGAATCTTTCTGATGCATAAACTCCGCATATAAAATCGCATAAGCAACCCAGAACCACACAATAAACCCAACAAGTGTCAGAACACCAATCCAGGATTCCTTATTGATCGCTCTAAAATTAGCTTTTCTCTTTTTTGTTGCAAGCTGAGAATGGTCTTGTTCATTCGCTCTATGACTTGTTGCCCATGTTTTTGACTTATTCTGACTATAAGACTGCACTTCATACAACACATCTTCTTCATTATAATTATTATCCTTCAGCGCCTCATAAAATCGTCCAGCCTTATTGATCGTTTTTCTTATATAAACTTCATTAATTCTGAAGAAATGATCAAAGAAGAGCACCTTCTTTTTGATGAAATTCACTTCATTCTTTATCGTTACCATTATCACAATCACCCCAGTAAATATCAATATCGACAACAATATCAACACAAACTCTGCCATTTCATTCACAATCCTCGCATCTTCTTCTTGTAAAAGACTAAAAACTTTCATATCATGAGTCAACAAACTATTCAACAACGTATTGTTAATGATAAAGTTCAGGTCAGGGTTATCTGGTGCTGGAGTCGCCGGTAAATCAGCATAAAGCCTCAACCCAGAGCTCACAAGCTGAGAATGAATATCAAAAGCGTTATGATAAGAATTCAAAGTTATATTATCAGGGTAGTAAACCGGAATCAGCTCATAAAACTGCTTTCGTTGTTCTTCTTTAAAATAAAACATTGAGTTTCTCATTTCATTGTTCGCTTGAGCCAGGTTTGGAGCAATGTCCCGGAAATTCGAAAGCAAGCTTAGATCAAATTTGCCGGCTCCATGACGATTTCTTGGAATAAAGCCCAGGTTTATTAGCTTTACTGTCACAGCAGTTCTTGTCGATTCTCCCACATAATACAAGATATCAAGTGATTTCTCCAGGATTTCAACGTTGTTTATCAGATGGTTAAACTTCACGTTACCATCTATCTGATAGAATAAAAATAGTGCAATACTCACCAAAACAATTGTTACAATGGCAGTTTTGACCACTGCGTATGATACTGAAGTCCGTTTTTGATGAATAGCTTTCTCCATTTTTGACAATAAGAACAACTCTCGCGCGCTCGATTTCGTCACACTAGACTCTCCTTCTGATAACAGCTGGATATTCGATGCCATTTTCCTTCTATCTCTTCTCAAATTATCCTCATACATCTCCTTCTTTGTGTGTTCTATCTCGAAAACTCGCTCAGACTCTGAACTTAACAATCGTTCTTGTGTCAATAATGTATGTGGAGCCTCCAAATTTAACCGGCTTGTAATCTTCGGCTGATCCGGACTCGTGATAAGGACGCCTTCATCAGCAGCGACCATGTAAGATTCTTCTGTTAAAGCCGCCTTAAGAGATGGGACGCTCTGTCCAACTCCTCTTCTTGCAGAAACTCCTTGATCATCTTTTGATGTTATCTTATTATTCTCTTTAATGACATCTTCCAGTTTTAAAATATACAAGACCTGATCTTCAAAGCTGAAAGTAGTGACCTTGACTTGATAAATCAGCTGCTGGCTTTGATTTTTATGGGACCGTTTACTCCCTGGGCTTCCTTGGTTCATTTTCAAAAATCTAAGCCGAATTCCTTCATTGGAATTCTCAGCAATACGATAGCTTGGAGCCGCAGTTGGAATCTTTTCAGTCGTGATGACCATCTCTTTTTGATATTTGAGTGTATTATTCGAACTCTGTTGGAAAATTGAAGGCTTTGACGGTTGTTTAGAAGGCAACATAGATCTTGAACCATTATTATTTGGAGGTAACTGAAGTTCTTTCTGTGTGTTTATTAAATGATTTGAGAAGCCTTTTGCGCTGGTTTCAGGAAAGATTGAAGCTCTGGAAGTGGGAGCAGGAGGCATATCATCTTCGCTCTCCTCTGGCACATTATAAATATAGTTAAAGAGCTTGTGGGATAGCAAACAAATATCGCTGATAGAAGCAACATTTTGACTGAAATCAAGGTTGAATTTTTCGCCTAAATCTCGCGTTCCTGTCTCAATTCGGCCATTAGGAAGCATGAAAAGATACTGATCAACAAATGTTGTCTTGAGTCTGATCCGGGCTAAGCAGTAAAATCCACCATGAGTGTAGGGAAATAACGTTAAATATAAGCTCGCTTGCTGGATATGGCCTTGGCTGGCGCGAACGTAAATAGGAATTTCTTTATGAAGATGTTCAGAAAGCTTGTTTTGGGCCATTTCATCATTGAGAAACTTCGAGTATTTCTTTGCAAAGAAAGGTGACATAAGGATTCCTATGCTGGAATTCTTGAGTTCTTCTACAGTGTAACCCAAAATCTTCACATTCTGGCATGTAAATACAATGCGCCCGGTGTTTTCTTGGTTTAGAGAGACGCATAAAAGGATGTCTTCTTGATCATTTGCGAAAACTGGCTGGGCGTTTCCGTTGGTTTCTTCCACACCAAGGCGCTTTAGACGAGACATATAGAGAGAATTATGGCGTTCGAAGAGTTTCTCAGCAGTAAAGGGAGCATTTCGGATGATTTGCATATAGAGGGCGTACAAAAGATAGTCTTTGCTGCAAAACTTAGAGTAATGGAGAGTCAAGTATTCCCAGATAAGTTGGAGTTTTTCGGCTTGATGGCTCAGAAAAATGTTTTGCTTGAGAAGAGCAGTGACAAGAGGGTTTGGATGATTGTAAGTCTCCCAGAAATTGATGTAATGTTTCGTGTATTCTGCAATCTTTTTTCGTAAAATATTCTTCTGTATATTGTAATCAACGAAATCCTTCACATGGAAATGGCTTGCAGCAGTTGTATTCTCGATCTTCTTTTCAATTTTATCTTGTATCAGAAAAAGAAAAATCTCCATCTCAGATCTCTTTACAGAACTCCCGCACTCCTCACAATTCAAAAGATAAATTGTCTTGACAATGTTATCTTCATCACTATCGATCAAGAAATTCGCAAAATGCAGCTTTATCAAGCTATTCTTTTCTATAAATTGAATGCCTCCTTGATAGAGACTCTTTATCAATTCATAATAGAGCTTCTGAACATCAAATCTCTTTATGTCTTCATTTTTCAATAGTCCAAGCTCAAGGGTTCTTTCACTTAAGATAAGCTTGCATCCACAGTCTTTCGCCTGACAATCTTCTGCATGATTCATGACCATATGTTGAAAAATAACATTATATTCATGGCATCTCCTTTGGTTTAACATGAACAAAGATAATCTATTCTCCTTGAGAATCTTTTCCCAAGCAAATATCTTTATAAAAAACTCATTTTCTGACCTCAGAGTCCTGGTTTCTTTAATAGCATACTCTCGAATCACACATTCAAGATGATTATACCCAATTCTCACAGCAAATATACCGACAGGCAGCAACGAATATATCACCATAGACGTCGAGATCGTTCTTTCTATACCAATTAAAGCCCAAAATATATTCAAGATAAGCTGTGCTATCTGTACCAAAGCCATTGTGTAAAAGAGCTTAAAGACCCTGTAGTCATAAAAGGGTATTTCGGTGATATATTTATAGCTCCTGCTCGTTAATAGCAGCACTCCGATTATATTACAAGTCCACTTTCTCCATTCCGGAGTATTCCTCAACAAAAACTCGCACAGAGTCATCGTCAACAAGTATAAAAAACCAAGAAAACCGAATGTTGTTGATCGTTTAGCCATGATATCTCCTTGGTCTTTGATTGGATCATATACAAATTTCGAGCTTATTATGCCCATTCCACAATTAATGGTAATGTGTATTGTGACGAGAACAACAGCTAGGTCTCGAGACATCTTCGAATTGAAGAAAGCCGAAGAAGTTTTTTCTTCAGCAATGGTTTTTATGAAAGCCAAAGTGAAATTCTGAATGAATAGAAAAAAACAGCTGGCATGAAGAGTGCAAATCCACCTCCAAATCCTGCTTAGGGGCTTCCATGGCGGTGTCTTCAAGGCATATAAAGCTCCCATGATCATCAAAATGAGCAAGACAAGAAGTGAATAGAATCCAATGAGACCAGTTATTACGTTTGTAAAGTGGTTTTCGCCTGAAAAATCATATGTAAAGCCCAAAGAGAAGACTGAAGTCATATTGCCTATTCCGGCAGTAATTGTGTCTTGGTCACTGGACTCAAAATATTCAAAAACATACTCCAACAGAAGGGCCAGTACTTGAAGCTCAGCAAAGATATGGATGATTAGATTCCATAAGCAAGGTATTTTGTTGGAGGATGAGAGCAAAAGGGAGAAAAAATAGTTTACGATTGAAGGTTTTGTGGGTTGAGCCCGTCTTCTGGCGGTAAGGATCTCATCCATATGAAGAGATGAAGGGAAAAGTTTTATTTTCTTATAGAAAGTGCTATTTTGCTTTGGAACGGTGTTTTTAATTCAAACCAGTTCTGAGGTCATTAAAGGGATTAGACCTTTAAATTTTAAAATGATTTTGCCTTCAATTTTATGCCATCAGTTATCGCCAGAGTATTCCAATGTTCAGTCCCTGACTTAAGTTGATGCTGCTATTCAGAGAAGCCTTCTTGACAGAGAATCATGAGCGATAGAGAAAAAGTTTAGATTTCCTTTGAAATATCCATACAAACTTCTTTTCAAGCGCAGCAATAGATAATTTCAAGTTGTAATGTAAAATTGAATGACGTCCTTCTCTTGGAAAGATTTGTGAATTTGAGAGCCATGAGTTTTGTGAGTCAATCAGAAGAAAAAATTTATACAAAGAAAAAAATTTGAAGAAGCTTTGTTCTTCAGGCAGTTTTTGCTCAAAGATGAGGCCATAAAAACTGACTTCGAGAGAAAGAGAGTTTTTTCCTTTGGTTTTTTTGTAAGTTTTGGACCAACTCTTCATTTCAAAGAAAAAGATTTAGCTCATGCCTTAAAGAGACTTTATTCACTTTTTAATTATAAAAATAAAACACCTGTGATCCGGTATTCATTTTAATTTGGATTAAAAGATATAATTCGAATTAAACCAAAGCCAAATCAATCTGAAATCCTTTCAACTCCTCTTCTCGTTCTATTTACCTATATTGAACTTTGATATTCAATCATTTTCTCAAATATGAGATTATTTTGTGAGGAGAAAGTAACTCTCTCTTCCGCTCTCTTCAAGTTCGAAAAAAATCTTTCACATTATTTCAACTGCAGATTGCTCTTAGATAAAATACACAAGTGGAAAATAATTCTCAGAGTTCAATTTTTTTGAAGAGCTTCCTTAGAAAGAATTTAAATTTCCATTCAAAAAATTATTGAGGGGAAGTTTAGAGGATCACTCCTCCTCAAAACAGGCCTTCTCAATCTTTCTCCAGAGCTCCAGACAAGACCAGATGACTTTTCAAAAAAAAAAACTGACATTCTTTCCAAAAAGCCTGACATAATTTCTTTTCAGGAGACTGTTTATTAAACCTCTTCAATCCGAGAATTCTAAAAGGTGGAACCAGAAAAGATTTTTGTTGGAGATTTCTAAAACGAAAAAAAAAACATCGAAATAAAATTCTCAAAGACTTTTTTCCAAAGAATTCTTCAATTTTCCTTTTTTTTATTGATTTCTCAGAAGAAAAAAAAAGTTCAGAGCCGACGAATCTGGCGGATGAGGGAACAACAAATCCGAGAAATAAGCTTGAAAATCTGGCAAAGTCGGGTAAAATAAACATTTTTAAAAAGTCCTGTCTCAAAACCTTTGTTGCCTTTCTTTGCGATTTTGCATCATCTGAATTTCTATGAAAGATAAAAAATAATTTTCTGTCAGATTTGATTTTGTTTTTTAATTTGGAGAACTGTTCGCATTTTCTGGAATTCACTGTGAAAATCAGAATGAGCCAAGGAAACAAAAAACACTCCATGCAAAATTTGGCATTTTTTGAATGAAAAAATTTTAAAACATTCTTCTCACAAAAAAATTCTAAGCAATTCATCCAAAGAATTTTTGTTTGAAACAATTTTTTCGAGTCACTTCTTGAATGGCCCACTCTTTGGCAAAAAAAAAATCTCAAGTCCAAACAGGATTCGGAATTTGGGCTGATGTAAAATCAGGATAGGCCTTAGGCAAAGTCTAAAATTTTCAGGCTCAAAAAATAAAGACAAATCTTACAAGTATTTTACCTTGGTATTTTTAAGGATAAAGAGGTATATCTCAAGATCTTGAGATTAATGATGATCAAGGACTCAATTGAGAGGTTTTTCTTTGAGAAATTTCAACCGGAATTCTTTTTGGAAATATTTGTTTACATAAAAAAATCTCAAATAAAAATGAGCAAAAGAAGCTTTTTCAAAATCTTGAAGGGAAAAAGAGGGAAATCTAGACAATAAAGGACCCTAAACTCAAATGATTTTAAGAATTTTAATAGAATTTTTTTCTGCTTAATTTCAATTTGTTTCCATTCCAAAAATTTTTGGATGATATTTTGATTTTCAAGACAGTTTTCTTCTTTTTCCAAGTTATGAACGTCCCAAAAAACTCAACGAGTTAATCATCATCTTTTCAATCTGCAAAATCTGAGTTCCTCATGAAAACGAAAGTTTGTTCAGGCTGAAAAAGAGAAAGAACGACTCCAAAAATTGAAGTCTTTATGAAGGACTGGACAATCAAATTCTTTCTCATTGATTAAAAAATCGAAAGCGACATCTAATGGAATTTTCTCTTCCCAATAGACCCCTCCCTCGCATTCCGTTTTTGATTCTTTAAATTTTGGAATCAGACTCCAAAAATAATTGATCACCTTTGGATCCTTCACAATTTTCTTTCCTTGATTTTGGAGACTTTGAATTTGATGATGAGTCTTGACTCCTGCAAGGCTTCCAGAATGATTTAACAAATCTTCATGGCTTTCGAAAAATTCGAATTTTAATATTTTAAATTCGAGAGCAATGAATATTGAGTTCAGATCATCACCTTAACAGTTTATTTTTAGAAAAAAGACAACTCATCACTTCAAAGAAAAATATCTTTTCATTTTGAATGAGGAAATATCTTTTAAAAAAAAAAACTTCAGATCATATTTTTACAAGAGAGAGGTCTTGTTCAGCAACATGAGAAGCCACAAAGAATCGATTTTGTTAGATTTGCCAAAATAATCAATCATTTTTGACTTCAAATTTTTTCAGTTTAATTTGGTAAAACCAAAATTAGAGTCCTCCAAACCTCTCATTGTTTCAAAAAGGAACCTCTCATTTTTGCTGGAAAGAAAGAAGCAGTTTTCCTTGTTGAAACTGAAATGGAGTCTAATCTCAACCTCTCTGATGAGACAGAGAGAGATGACATCTGAGTGAGATGCTTTGAGATTTCTTCTCAAGCCCACAAACCAAAGGTTCAAAGTCTTTTGATGATATAAATATAAGAAATCTATTAAGTATAGAAATCTCGGTAAGACTGCTTTCTCCAAGTTTTTAATAGAAAGAGCTCCACATTGAATTAATTTGTGCAGTGAAGACTGAAAAATATCTACCCTTTATGGGATTAAACTGCAAAATGAACAACCATCCGAAACGAAGCTGATTTACTTAAAATAACCAGCAAAAAAAAGTCTAGTTTTCAAACCCTCAAGAGGTTGTTTCTGATAGAAAGGAATGAGAGTTTAAACTAAACTAAACTAAAGTATTTAGTACGAATTCAAACATATTAAAAAAAGTTTAATCGCAAGCGGTTGATCGGTCTTCAAGATCTTGATCTCAGATCTTTGATATTAAACCGGTCAATCTTGCCCGTTTTCTTTTTCTTTCTGGTTAAAAACTGTGAAGACCCCAACGTTTCCCTTAAAGTTCACATTCAATAAAAGGTGACTGAGTTTAGAGTGCTAAAAAGCATACTTTCTGAAATTGGTAAATTTCATTTTTAAAAATTTAAGGATAAAAATCCTAAGTTCGTTGAGAAAATCTCATGTTTAAAAATAGGTTTAAAAGTGAGTTCGGATAAAATTTATCTTTTTCATATTCAATAAAACTGTTAGTGTCCTTATAGTCACCCCTTTCAAAATCCTAAAATGTCTGTGAAGAAGTAAAAAGGTTCTTTTAGAGCAAAAGTCAAGACCCCATGTCTTAGAATTCCCAAGGAACCATGGAAAACACATCATGGTCATGAGTTTATTTCATCCTCAAAGCCTTCAAAATCGTTTTGTAGCAACAAGACCAAAAAGAATTCGTTGGAATTTATTAGGCCAGGATGGATGCATCAGATTAAAAACTTATTTCGATTGGCGACTTTCATCATTTGAAATTAATTCGGACGGTCAATTCTTCGTTAGGCCAATAAAATTCATAAAATTTCTCTCTCAAATCTGTCGTTATCTCATGTTATCCTCCAAAATTTTGACTAGTGAATCTCCTTATGAGCCACTCATATCCAAAATAAAAAGATATATTTGATGATAAAGCACGAGTTTTCGACCCCATGGCCCCTTAAAATTAACGTAGAAAAACTCAATTTTGGGGTTTTGAATATTAGGTGTACGTTCGAGCATTTTGACTGATTGATTCTAATTAGATCAAGGGAAAAAGTTACTTTCTGATCCTGATTAAAATATTAAATTAGGCTTTCTTTGCCTACTATCCAAGTATAATTTCCCTTTCAGTTTACGATTTAAAAATTCATAATGGATGAGATCACCTTTCCAAACAAACATCAAGGCTTCGCCAAATGCAATGTCCATTCTCATTTATTCTCTCTTTTGCTTTCTGTCCATCCCATTCCAATGTACTTGAACCTTGCTCTCAACCTCTTTTCTGAAATCCAAATTACAGCTCTGCTCACATTGCATATCATCGAACATTTTGGTGGCCAAGAACAAGACTCTCTGGTCCTGGGATTCAAAAATCTTGCTTCAGCTCTTTCTTTCCAATTCAACTATGACTTTTCTGGTGAAAATTCTTTCACAAATGCTGCAGCTATCATCATTGGAGTCTATTTCTTGCTCATTTGCCTTGTGGCCTGCTCATTGGCTGTTCTCTATTGCTTCCAGCTTCCTTATGGGAGAATTTTAGCCAAGGCCTGGAGCTGTTTTGGAAGCTTCCACTTGACAGCTGTTTTCCTCTTTATTCAATATTTCGCCTTATCACTATTGAAGAACCTCACTCAACAAGATGGATTGAAGGATAAATTTGCCAACGAGCACGAAGCTGTCGCTATGATAACAATTTATATGGCGCTAAACCTCATATTTGGGTTGATAACTGCGAGGTTCAAGACTAACAAGATCAAAGGAAATGACATTATGGCAACAAGAACTTCTTGGTTTGCAATCCTGGGATTAATGTACAAGTTTGCATTGAGCTTATGTCTTTCACAGATCACCAACGAGAAGCTTCAACACTGGTGTGATATCCTCTGTGGGGTCATTTTTCTCTCAAGCAGATTTTACAAATTTATCACAGACTTTCCTTATTATAATTCCAAAGTGTTTAAAATCTTTCTGGCTCTCGCTGTTTTTCAACAAGCACAACTTGGAATCAATACTTTCTGGCTATTGATCAGCATCAAAAGGGAAGTGTCTCTGACCATAGTTCTCTATTCTTATGTGATTTTTGGAGCTATCTTGGTCCACTGTAGCTCGAGTTACCTTTACCATACAGTCCGAAAGAGTGCTATAAAACCTACAGAAAGCCTGAAATCAGAGAAAAAATTCTTTCAAAAAATGTTTGCATGGGAAAGAATTCTCGAAGCAAGGATTATTCTGACCCAGGAACAGCGGAATGAATACGGAGCCTTGTTCCAGCATTTAGTCGAAAAACATGCAACAAACTGCAAAATAAACGACTGCCCATGCAAATACATTTTATTTCAGAAATACCAAGAGCTTGGAATACTACAGGAGAAGATCAATATGGATCCCCATAGGCTAAACTATGAGCTTATCAAAGGCCTCTATGAAGAAGGAGTGAAACATATCAGCAAGAACTCTCTTATCAAGCTCCAATTCGCTAATTTTCTAATTCATAACGATGAGCATAGTGTGATGAATGCTATTTACTTGGCGAACAGCACAAAATTCAAAAATACTTTGTTTAATTTAGAAAATGATACCCTGAGGACTATGACTCTCAATCTTATTGAAGAGAAAATTGAAAATACATTAAAAACCCAAAAAACTGGTTTACAAACAAAACAATTTGTCGATTATCAGATCCACAAAAATCTCTTCCGCAAAAAGATTGCTGAAAATACCAAATTATATCGAAATTTCTGGACCACTTACAATCAACCCAATCCTATCATTAGCCACCTTCTGAAGCTGAATATCAACATCAATAGTCAAGCTGAAAAGTTAAAGACTTGTTGGGAAAATCTATCTCTCAACTATCCCCGTTTCTGCAATAAAGATTATCTTATAAATGCACTTTATATGCAAGTCATTCGGAATGCACCCTTTACAGCAGAGCAATTATTTGAACGCTATTTCTCCTTCTACAAAAATGAGCTTTCACGCGCCAAGACAGAGCAAAAAAAAGAGATTTTTAGTTCTCATCAAAAAGATATCGTTCTTTGTGTTTCCCTGAATCAAGCAAACTTTGCTCATGTTGTCTTTGTCTCACAGAATGTTCACGAATTAGGATACCACATCGAAGAATTAAAGGGCAGTAGTGCCGCAAAACTTATGCCTCTATTTTTTGCAAGAAAACACAGTAGATTCTTGCTGAAAGAAATCACTGAAAATAGCCTCTATACCCATCTTGATAAAGAAATCTCAGTTTTTGTTCGAGAAAAATCAGGCTACATAAGACCAGCAACTCTTTACTTGACCCTATTCCCTTATGTAAAGAAGGGATTCTATTGCTTAGCAAGAATAAGACTTCAAGAGACTTTTGATGATTACCTGTTTATGCTCCCAAATGGAAAAATTGAAGGTGGCACTCAAGAAATCTCAAAGAGATTAAACCTTGACTTCAACCACAATGGGAATATTGGAATTTCTGATATTTGTCTTTTCGGACATCGCCTTCTCGAATTTGGAAAGCCAGGAACAGAAACCACAGAAGACATTCAAGTTCCAGAATCTTCAAGGCCATCTGCAGCTAAAATAAGAAACTTTTCTGAATTAATCGAGAACCAGAAGACAGCTATAGACGACGAAGGGTTTTCAACAAGAAGAAAACTCAACAGTTCGCCAACTTTGAAGCCATCAAGGTTCCAAATTGAGAGTCAGAGAGAAATAGCTGCTGCTGCTCCTGCTGTTATTGATAAATCCTTGCTTGAGGAAGATGGGACTCGAGTAGAAGAAGAAGGAATTCGAGTCAAGTTTTTCCCATTTAGGAATCATGGTCAAGAGAGACACCATTCATTTTTGGTTTATCTCACTCATGTTTCAATGATAACTTATGATGACCACTCACTGTCTATTGTACGCCTAACAGATACAACAGCAACAAGAAGCCCAAAAAAGACTTCAAAGGCAACTTTCCAAAGTATGAATAATACGCCAGCGAAAGAAAGTTCAATAAGAAAAATCTTTAATTTTGAAAATGTTACCGCTGCCAAAGAAGAGACCTCTGTGATCGATGAAGAAGAAGAAGCGGCAATACCTCATGAAAGTGAACGAGATCTGGAGGTAATAACAACAATGAAATCACCAAGGATTGATTTTCCTCAAATAGAAAGCCCTCACAGCTTGGTGAGCCAAGAAAGATTGCTCAGTGGGGAATCTCACAGGAATCAAACCAAAATGAACTTCTCAAGGGAGGTAAAAGGAAAAGAATATCATGATAATCTCCGAATGGAAAGAAGAAAGATCGTCGAGAATTTTCAGCCTGGCTCAGAAGGAACTTCCACAACGAACCGCACTAATGCAAGAGAGACTTTAGTGCTGATGAATGTGGAACGAGCAATCCACAGGAACAAAATGCCGGTGTCATATAGGCTTGTCAAGATTTCAGTTATTGGATTTATTCTTCTAAGCGTAGTGTTGTTTGCTTACTACCAGATAGAAGGGAACAAAAAGTTTGATCTTCTTATCGAGAACACGAATATCTTGGAATATTCATTGACTGTTTTGTATTACTTGAATGAGTGTACAAGAACTGTGACCCCGGTAAAACTTATTGATTTGGAGTATATTCCAAGGAATCGAAATGGAGGGGGACAATTCGACCTCACTCTGATTCGAAACTTCAATTATATCGTGCCGAATCTTACACAAGCAAATAATAAACTAAGAAATTCAATGTCTTATTTCAACACAGAGCAAAGAGAAAAATTCTATGAGCTTATTCCAGTGATCCAGCAAGACAATTTGACTATCAATCCTGAATATAACGCTTTTGATGTTCACGCTCAACTAATGAGCTCTGCACTGAAACTCTATGTAAATTTGCCGACCGTTCCTTCAAACACTGATCCTGACTTGAATTTTATCTTTAACAACACAATCAATGATTTATTGACTCATGATGAAGCAATTTTTACTCTTCTTCAAGAAGAAGATAAACATATCGTGGATGGAATGGCCAATTTTGTGCTAGTTTTGCTGGGAATTATGTTGGGTACAGGAGTCATAGTCATTTTTGTTTTGATTAGAAATGAAGTCAACTTTATCAAAAAGAAGATGCTTTTCTTTGACCATTTCCTGAGGATAAACGAACGAGATGTCTATTCAGTCATTCACAAGTCAAACCGTTTCTACGAAGCCCTCAAAGAAATCAACTATAATGAAGAGGACATTTTATATGAAGTTCAATCTCAAGACAATGAGAAGCCGAAAACTCTCCATACAGAAGAAGGGAAGAAAAATGAAAAACCTCATCAATTTATTATCAGAAAGAAAAAGGCCAATTTTAAATCAATCAACAGAGACTCTTGGGTTGGTGTGCTGGCATTAATTACATTTGTCCTGTGGTTCTGGATCGCTTACGGCTTATTTTATAATGAGTTTCTCGTGCAGAGCAAATCCACTCAGGAATACAAGTCCCAGATCATTGAAACAAGTTTATTCTTGTCTCGATTTAGTCAAGCTATGCTCTACCTTTACATCTATTTAGGAGGTCTGGGCAACATTAAAGTCCTGGATACTCCTATCGCAACGGCCTGGGAAGAGAACTACAAAGAGTTGATTCAATTTAATGAATATTTTACGAATCTCATGAATATCGATTATTATGCGAAATATGATAAAACAATCAAGACACTCATACATGGAGATATCTGTGCTCTTGTTGTGAATACTACAAACTGTTATAATGATGGAAAAGGATCAAAATTGCAAGGAATTCTTGGGATAAGTAACTATGAAATCAACAGTATGCTAAACTTGAAAAGTAAATATGACCTTTCTGATAAATCAGTGGCGGCAATGAAAACTATCTATTCAGATACAAGCTATGCAGAGTTGGAAAGAATTTATTTCAGCACAAT
>Ga0182738_1004557_pt1 | contig 15291 bp, 19 predicted proteins | sample eDN5th30CBELigMG_FD_128876 | JGI IMG/M metagenome (GOLD analysis project Ga0182738, IMG submission 128876) | Enriched Miracle-Growth compost microbial communities from Emeryville, California, USA - eDNA 5th pass 30_C BE-Lig MG (version 2)... ... | reverse complement strand
GGGCGCGCCCGGCGAGGCTCGCGCCGAGCGGCCCGGGGAACATCTCCGGAAAGAGGGTGAGGACGGTCGCCGCGAAGCTCACGGTTCCGCGTCCCCGTCGCCGGGGGCGGGCAGGAGGCCCTCGGGCGGGTCGACCGTCAGCCGCCCGCCGGCCATGTCGACCTCGGGCACGATGGCGCGGGTGAAGGGAACGAGGAGCGTCTCGCCCCGCGACGGCGCGATCTCGAGAAGGTCGCCGGCCCCGTAGTTGTGGACCGCGATCACCGTGCCGAGATCGGCGCCGGCCACCGTCACGGCGGCGAGGCCGATGAGATCGGCATGGTAGTATTCGTCCTCGCCCGCGGGCGGCAGCCGGTCGCGGGGAATGGAGAGCTCGACGCCGTTGAGCGCCTCGGCCGCATCGCGGTCGGCGACGCCCTTGAAGCGGACGACCAGCATGTCCGCGGCGGGGCCGGCCGCCGGGCGAAGCGCGGCCACCTCGAAGCGCCGGCCGTCCGCCGCCTCGAGCGGACCATAGGCGGCGATATCGGCGGGCGCCCCGGTGAAGGCCTTGACCCGGACCTCGCCGCGGATGCCGTGTGCCGCCCCGATCCGGGCGATGAGGACACGGTCGGGCTCGGGCACGGACATGGGATAAGGCCTATTCGATCCGGGGCGAAGGGAGCCGTGTCGGCCCGCCGGCCGGCCCCGGGCGGATCGCAACCGCCCCGGGGCGAAAGCCCTGTCGGGCTAGGACGCGGCGGCTTCCTCGGCGGCGGCAGCGGCCTTCTCGGCGGCGGCGGCAGCGCGCTCCTGCGCCTTCTTGCCCGGCTGGCCCTTGGCCGGGTTGTTGCGCGCCGGGCGCTTGGCGAGGCCGGCGGCGTCGAGGAAGCGCAGCACGCGGTCGGTCGGGACCGCCCCGACGCCCTGCCAATGCTGGATGCGCTCGACGTTGAGGGCCACGCGCTTCTCGTCGTCCTTCGGCAGCATCGGGTTCCAGGTACCCACCACCTCGATGAAGCGGCCGTCGCGCGGCGAGCGCGAGTCGGCGACGACGATGCGGTAGAACGGGCGCTTCTTGGCGCCGGCGCGGGCGAGACGGAGTTTCAGGGCCATTGCGGTAGGTCTCCTAAGTGATGAAGGTCTGTCGTTCCGGTCGGGTTGATCGCCGGGTCAGGTCGGCCGCGCGACGAGGTCGGCGGTCTTGTCTCCCGCCGCCACCGCCTCGTGATGGCGGATGACGTGCGAAATGATGAAGCTCAGGTACTTCTCGGTGAAGTCGGGGTTGAAATGCGCGTCCTCGGCGAGCCAGCGGAGGCGGGCGATCTGCTCGGATTCGCGGGTCGGGTCGGCCGGCGGCAGCCGGTGCGCGGCCTTGAGCCGGCTGACCTCCTCGGTGCAGCGGAACCGCTCGGCGAGCATGTAGACGATCGCGGCGTCGATGTTGTCGATCGAGGCCCGCAGGTCGCGGAGCAGGACGCGGGCGCGCGCGGCGTCGTCGGTGTCCGTGGTCATCGCTTGGGTCCCCCCTCACTTCTTCTTCGGGAATCCGGGCATGCCGGGCATGCCGCCGAGCCCCGGGGGCAGTCCCGGAAGGCCTCCGGGCATGCCGCCCGGCAGGCCGGGAAGGCCGCCGCCGCGGGCGAGCTGCTGGAGCGCGGCCGGGTCCATCGGCGGCATGCCGCCGCCCATCCCCGCCATCGCGCCCATCTTGCCGAACAGGCCCTTGCCCTTGCCCATGGCCTTCATCATGTCGGCCATCTGGCGGTGCATCTTGAGGAGCTTGTTGATCTCCTCGACGCGTGTGCCGGAGCCCGCCGCGATACGCTTCTTGCGCGAGGCCTTGAGGATGTCGGGGTTCTTCCGCTCGGCCCTGGTCATCGACGAGATGATCGCCTGCTGGCGGCGGAAGACGCTGTCGTCGATGCCCATGGCGTCGATCTGGCGCTTCATCTTGCCGACCCCCGGCAGGAGCCCCATCATCCCCGACATGCCGCCGATCTTGGCCATCTGGCCGAGCTGCTCGGCAAGGTCGTCGAGGTCGAAGACGCCCTTCCGCATCCGCTCGGCGGCCTTCGCCGCCTTCTCGGCGTCGAGGTTCTGGGCGGCCTTCTCGACGAGGCCGACGATGTCGCCCATCCCGAGGATGCGGCCGGCGATGCGCTCGGGATCGAAGTCCTCGATGCCGTCCAGCCGCTCGCCGGTGCCGATCAGCTTGATCGGCTTGCCGGTGACCGCCCGCATCGAGAGCGCTGCGCCGCCGCGGCCGTCGCCGTCGACGCGGGTCAGCACGATGCCGGTGACCCCGACCCGCTCGTCGAAGGACTTGGCGAGGTTCACCGCGTCCTGCCCGGTGAGGGAATCGGCGACGAGGAGGATCTCGTGCGGGTTGGCGTCCCGCTTGATCTCCGCCATCTCGGCCATGAGGGATTCGTCGATGTGGGTGCGGCCGGCGGTATCGAGGATCACCACGTCGTAGCCGCCGAGACGCGCCGCGTTCAGCGCACGGCGCCCGATCTCGACCGGCATCTGGCCGGCGACGACCGGCAGGGTGTCGATCCCGGCCTGGGTGCCGAGGACGCGGAGCTGCTCCTGCGCGGCCGGGCGGCGGGTGTCGAGCGAGGCCATCAGGACCTTGCGCTTGTCGCGCTGCGCCAGCCGCCGCGCGAGCTTGGCGGCAGTCGTCGTCTTGCCCGAGCCCTGGAGGCCGACCAGCATGATCGCCACCGGCGCCGGCGCATTGAGGTCGACCGGGGCCGCCTCGGTGCCGAGCGTCTCGACCAGCTCGTCATGAACGATCTTGACGACCATCTGGCCCGGCGTGACCGAGCGGATGACGTCCTGGCCGATGGCCTTGGTCCGGACCCGGTCGGTGAACGAGCGCACCACGTCGAGTGCCACGTCCGCCTCGATGAGGGCCCGGCGCACCTCGCGCATCGCCTCGCCGACATCGGCCTCGGTCAGCGCGCCGCGCCGCGTCAGGCGGTCGAGGACCGATCCGATCCGTTCCGAGAGGGTGTCAAACATCGCGCGTCTCGCCTTCTGCCGTCGTTCGGTGACGGGGCGTATATCGTCCCCGACGGGCCCCAAGCCAAGCGCCGATCGCGCCCGCGGGCGCATCGCGCTGGCGGACGGTGACCTCCGGGGTCGCGGCCCCGGTCGGCGGCTCGAATGGCTCAAGCGCGTCGAAATTCGTGGGCGATGTAGGCGCCGTGCCGCCGGAAAGTCAAGGAAAAGGAACAGGGGGCGGGGTCCGCCGTTACGCCGAAGCGGCCGATCTACGGTGGAGAATCGCGATGAAAGCCCTTCTGGCGGCCTGCGCCCTTGCCCTCGCCGGGGCGGTGCCCGCGCTCGCCGACATCCCCGCCTTCACCGCCACCTGTCCCGGCGGCATCGCCGTCGCGGCCCGGGAAGGGGGGCCGGTGACCGTCGACGGGGTCGAGGCGGAGATTCTCACCGAAAGCAAGTATGCGTTCGAAGTCCGCAGCGGGGATGTGACCATCTCGGCCGCCATCAAGCCCGACGGGATGCTCGGCCTGTCCTATGCCTCCGATGGCGGTGCGACCGGCGTGTGTCTCGTCGGCAACCTTGGCCCGATCCATCACGACGAGCAGCTTTGAATGGACCGGCCGGCGTCCGGGGAACCGGGCTCCGGCCGGTCCGTGTATAACCTTCGACGCGTTACGCTCAACAACGCCCCTGGTCCGGTACGACGCAATCGCCCGAGGCGTCTCGACGGCCCGACGATGCCACCCCGTCATGACATCCGCGCGACGGGTCGTCGCCTCAGGTGGCGTCTTGCGGGAAGACCAGCCGCGGTGCCTCGCGCCAGAGGTCGGGGAACATCGCATGGAGGTTCGCGACCTTGGGCAGGTCGTTGTAGAAGATGTACAGCGCATCCGGGTGCAGCGTCGCATAGTCCTGGTGATAGTCCTCGGCCGGGTAGAAGGCCTCGAGCGGCTTCACCTCGGTGACGATCGGCTCCGGCCAGGTGCCGGCGGCGTCGAGCTGCGCGATGTAGGCGGCGGCGACCGCCGCCTGTCCGGGGTCCGTGGTGAAGATCGCGGATCGGTATTGCGTGCCGATGTCCGCGCCCTGGCGGTCGCGCTGGGTCGGGTCGTGCGCGACGGAGAAGAAGACCTGGAGGAGCTTGCCGAAGCTCACCTTCGCCGGGTCGTAGGTGACCTCGACCGACTCGGCGTGCCCGGTACCGCCTCCGCTCACCTGGTGGTAGTCGGGATCGGCAGTCGTCCCGCCGGCATAGCCCGAGGCCGCGCTCTCGACCCCTTCGACATGCTGGAACACCGCCTGGACGCCCCAGAAGCAGCCGCCGGCGACGACGGCTCTCGCCAGATGGGACCCGGCCGGGACATCGACCGCCGGCGGCGGGATGGGAACGGCCTTCTCGGCGGCGGCGCCGGGAGTCTCGGCGGCGAGCATCGCAAGCGGCAGCGCCAGTGCGGCGACGAGCGCGAGGGGAGCGAGACGGTCGGGCGACAGGCGGCGGGACTTGGTCATGGCGGGTCCTCGTGGGCGGGTGAGGTCAGGCCGCGGCGAACGGCACGAAGTCGAGCGCGACCCCGTTCATGCAGTAGCGGAGGCCGGTCGGCTTTGGCCCGTCGCGGAAGACGTGGCCGAGATGGGCGTCGCAGCGCGCGCAGGAATTGGCGACGCGGACCATCCCGAAGCTGCGGTCGGTGATGTCGGCGACGTTGGCGGCGGAGATCGGCTGCCAGAAGCTCGGCCAGCCGGTCCCGGACTCGAACTTGGTGTCCGAGGCGAACAGCGCCGTGCCGCAGCAGACGCAGCGGTAGATGCCCCGCTCGTGATTGTCGAGCCAGGGACCCGAGAAAGCGTATTCCGTGCCCTCCTGTCGCGTCACCTCGAAGGCGAGCGGGGAGAGCCGTTCGCGCCATTCCGCCTCCGTGCGGACGACCTTCTCGACCGTGCGCGTGCCGAGGCTCCGCCCGGCGTCGTCGAAAGCCTCGATGGCCACCGTGCCCGGGGTGCCGGGACGGACCGTCGCGGCCCTCGCCCCGAGGCGGGGGAGGATGGCGATGCCGCCGAGGAGGGCGGCGGCGCCGGTCGTGAACAGAAGGGTGCGGCGGGTGGTGCCGCCGGCTTCCATCTTGTGCGCCATCGGAGCGTCTCGCCTCCTGCGCCGGCTGCGGGGATCGGCAGTCGCTCCCGCAAGGTTACGCCTGGCGCCGGGGGCCGGCGCGCACGTTTTGGTGAGGGCGGCGCGAGGCTGGCATTCGCGAGCGGATTCCGCCATATAGACGGCATCCCGACAATCCGGCCCGGCGGCAGATGGCAGGCGCGACCCTTCCTTTTCGCAAGATGAACGGCCTCGGCAACACCTTCGCGGTGTTCGATGGCCGCAAGGCGCCGGTGACGCTGGCGCCGGCGGCGATCCGCGCGCTCGGCGCGGACGGGTCGATCGGCTTCGACCAGATGATCACGCTCGAGCCGGGGAGCGCCGGCGCCGACGTCTTCATGCGCATCCACAACAAGGACGGCTCCGAGGTCGACGCCTGCGGCAACGCCACCCGCTGCATCGCCTGGCTGATGATGGGCGAGAGCGGGCGCGGCGCGGTCGCGATCGCCACCAATGCCGGCCTGCTCCGCGCCTTCGAGACCGGCGTCGCGGAGACGGTGGCGGTCGACATGGGCGCGCCGCGCTTCGGCTGGCGCGACATTCCCCTGTCGCAGCCCTTCGCCGATACCCGCGCGATCGACCTCGCCTTCGGCCCGGTCGACGCGCCGGTCCTCTCCGCCCCGGCGGCGGTGAGCATGGGCAATCCCCACGCCGTCTTCTTCGTCGACGACGTGGACGCCGTGGACCTCGCCCGCATCGGGCCGGTCCTCGAGCATCACCCGCTCTTTCCCGAACGGGCCAACATCTCGCTCGCCCGCGTCACGGGGCGCGACGCGATCACGCTCCGCACCTGGGAGCGCGGGGCCGGCCTCACGCGCGCCTGCGGCACCGCGGCCTGCGCCGCGACGGTCGCGGCGGTGCGCCGGGGCCTCACCGAGCGGACCGCGACCGTGACGCTGCCCGGCGGCCCGCTGCGCATCGAATGGCGCGACGACGACCATGTCATCATGACCGGGCCGGTCGAGACCGAGTTCGAGGGGACGGTCGATCCCGAGACCCTCGCGGTCTCGGTGGGGGCGAGGGGCGCTGCGTGATGGCCGACGGTCCGGTCCGCACGCTGACCTTCGGCTGCCGCCTCAACGCCCTCGAATCCGAGGTGATGCGGTCGCGGGCGGAAGCCGCCGGGCTGGGCGAGGCCGTCCTGGTCAATACCTGCGCGGTGACGGCCGAGGCGGTGCGCCAGGCGAAGCAGGCGATCCGCAAGGCGCGGCGCGAGAGCCCCGGCGCCCGGATCGTGGTGTCGGGCTGCGCGGCCCAGATCGATCCCGCCCAGTTCGCCGCCATGCCCGAGGTCGACCTCGTGCTCGGCAACGAGGAGAAGCTGACGGCGCGCGCCTATGGCGACTTCGGCCTCGGCGGCGCGGCGGCGGTGCGGGTCAACGACATCATGTCGGTCCGCGAGACCGCCGGCCACCTGATCGAGGGCATGGACGGCCGGGCCCGCGCCTTCGTCGAGGTGCAGAACGGCTGCGACCATCGCTGCACCTTCTGCATCATCCCCTACGGCCGCGGCAATTCGCGCTCGGTGCCGATGGGCGCGGTGGTCGCGCAGATCCAGCGGCTGGTCGAGAACGGCTACCGCGAGGTGGTGCTGACCGGGGTCGACATCACCTCCTATGGCGGCGACCTCCCGGGAAAGCCGAGCCTCGGCCGGCTGGTGCGCTCGATCCTCCGCGCGGTGCCCGGGCTCGGGCGGCTGCGGCTCTCGTCCATCGATTCGATCGAGGCCGACGACGCGCTGGTCGCCGCGCTCGCCGAGGAGGAGCGACTGATGCCGCACCTCCACCTCTCGCTCCAGCACGGCGCCGACCTGATCCTCAAGCGGATGAAGCGCCGGCACCTTCGGGCCGACGCGCTCCGCTTCGTCGAGACCGTCCGCCGGCTCCGCCCGGACGTCGTGTTCGGCGCCGACCTCATCGCCGGCTTCCCGACCGAGGACGAGGCGATGTTCGCCGAATCGCTGTCGATCGTCGCCGCGGCGGGGCTCACCTTCCTCCACGTCTTCCCGTTCTCGCCCCGCCCGGGTACGCCGGCCGCGCGCATGCCGCAGGTCGACCGCGCCGCGGTCAAGGAGCGTGCCGCCCGGCTCCGGGCCGCGGGCGAGGCGGCGCTCGCCCGGCACCTCGCCGCCGAGCGCGGCGCCATCCGGCAGGTGCTGGTCGAGGCGGAAGGGCTGGGCCGCACCGAGCATTTCATCCCGGCCCGGATCGGCTTCGGCCGGCCGGGCGAGGTGGTCGCGGCGCGGGTCACCGGCCATACGGCGCGCACCCTCCTCGCCGAGGCGGCGTGATGGCGCCCCCGAACGGCATGGCTGTGTCCTTCGGGGTTGCGCTTGGCGAGGCGCGGCGCACGGCTGGGCGTCCCGTCCGCCCGACTCCCGGATCAAGTCCGGGGAAAGTCCTGTCCATCTCCGCTTCCCCGAGAGCAGGCCACTCCGTGAGGTCCAGCATCCCGTTGCATAGGTGCCGTATGCTCGCCCCATCGTCTCCCCGCCCCGGAGGGAGCGCGCGTCATGGCTGAACAGAAGGGGCGGTTCTTCCGTCGCGTGTTCGGCGGCAGAAGCGAGCCGGAGCCTGTGGCCCCGCCGGTGGCGGAGGAGGCACCCGTTCGAGCGCCGGAGGTGCCGAGCGCACCGGAAGCGGTCGCCGTGCCGGAGCCTGCCGCCCCGCCGGCGCCCCCGCCTGCCGAGCCGGCGAGGAAGGCATCCTGGTTCCAGCGCCTCCGCTCGGGCCTCTCGCGCTCCTCGAACGCGATCACCGACAGCATCACCTCGATCTTCACCAAGCGGAAGCTGGATGCGGCCGCGCTCGAGGAGTTCGAGGATACGCTCATCCGGGCCGACCTCGGCCTCGACACGGCGGCGGCGATCACCGATGCGCTCCGCGCCGGGCGCTACGAGAAGGAGATCACCGAGGACGAGGTGAAGGCGGTGCTCGCCGCCGAGATCGAGAAGGCGCTCCGCCCGGTGGCGCAGCCGCTCGTGGTCGATCCCGGCCGGAAGCCGCACGTCATCCTCGTCGTCGGCGTCAACGGCACCGGCAAGACGACGACGATCGGCAAGCTCGCCCAGAAGCTCCGCGACGACGGCTTGAAGGTGGTGCTGGCGGCCGGCGACACGTTCCGTGCCGCCGCGATCGAGCAGCTGAAGATCTGGGGCGAGCGGACCGGCGCCAAGGTCGTCGCCCGCGAGACCGGCGCGGATGCGGCGGGCCTCGCCTTCGACGCGCTTCGCGACGCGCGGGCCGAGGGCGCCGACGTCCTCCTCGTCGACACCGCCGGCCGTCTCCAGAACAAGGAGGAGCTCATGGCCGAGCTCGAGAAGGTCGTCCGGGTCATCCGCAAGATCGACGCGAGCGCGCCGCACACGGTCCTCCTCACCCTCGACGCCACCACCGGCCAGAACGCCCTCAACCAGGTCGAGGTATTCGGCAAGCGGGCCGGCGTGACCGGCCTCGTCATGACCAAGCTCGACGGCACGGCGCGCGGCGGCATCCTCGTGGCGATCGCGGCGAGGCACAAGCTGCCGGTGCATTTCATCGGTGTCGGCGAGCAGGTCGACGACCTCGAGCCGTTCAAAGCCGAGGACTTCGCGAGGGCGCTGGCGGGACTCTAGCCGATGGCGGCCACGTCGGACGACAAGCTTGGGGCGCTCGCGGACCTCGCCGACGCCATCGCCGCCCGGCTCGGTCCAAGGCTGGCCATTGCCCGCGACAATCCCGGCGCAACGCCGCCGACGTGGACCGTGGCCGGCGGTCCCCGGGTGCTCACCTTCGGCCTCGTCGACCGCACCTTCTTCTGGACGTGGGACGAGGGTGTCAGCAACCACTATTCCAAGGACGCGGGGACCATGCGCATGGTGATCCTCGCCGAGCTGCGCCGCTTCGGCCACCTGGCGTGACCGGATCCGGCGGGCGGCTCAGTCGTCCGGCAGGATCGCCGTCGCGGTCTCGAGCACGCGGAGCGCCAGCTGCTCGTGGAGCCGCTCGACCATCCGGCCCTCGACCTGGATCACGCCCCGGCCGGCGTTCTCGGGGCGCTGGAAGGCGGCGAGAACCTTCTCCGCCCAGGCCACCTCCTCGGTGGAGGGAGCGAAGACCTCGTTAGCGATCTGCACCTGCCGCGGATGGATCAGCGTCTTGCCGTCGAACCCGAAGTCGCGGCCCTGGAGGCATTCCGCGCGGAAGCCGTCCCAGTTGTTGAGCTCGTTGAACGTGCCGTCGAGGACGGCGATGCCGTGGGCGCGGGCGGCGAGCACGCATTGCGACAGCGCCGGGGCGAGCGCCGCCCGTCCGTGATTCGGTCGGATGCCGGTCTCGGTCATCAGGTCGTTGGTGCCGATCACCAGCGCCGCCAGCGGCACGCCCGAGCTCGATGCGGCGGTCGCGGCGATGGCGGCGACGTTGAGCACCGCGAGCGGCGTCTCGATCATCGCCCACAGCGCCACGCCTTCGGGGGCCTGCGCCGCGTGCATGGCGGCGCGGGCGCGCCGGATGTCCTCGGGGCGGGAGATCTTCGGGACCAGCACGGCGTCGGGATGGGCGGCGACGATGGCGGCGATGTCGCGGGCGATCCACGGCGTCTCGAGGCCGTTCACCCGGACCACGACCTCGCGCCTGCCATAGGCGTGGACCCCGACGGCGGCGGCCACGGCCGCCCGTGCCATGTCCTTGGCCTCGACCGACACGGCGTCCTCGAGATCGAGGATGAGCACGTCCGCGGCGATCGTCCGCCCCTTGTCGAGCGCGCGCGCGTTCGATCCCGGAATATAAAGTGCGCTTCGGCGCGGTCGCGGCACGCCCGCCATTGTCGCGTCGTCTCCCCCTGTCCCTGCGGCGCAGACTAGTCACCCGCGCCGACTCCACAAGCCCCTGATTTTCGACGCCCTGATTTTCGACCATGACGCGCGGGCGCCGGTTGCGCTAAGGGGGAAGGGCCGTTCCCGGGTCGCGCTGCATGCCCGTCGCTCCTTCCGTCATCGTGGTCAACAGCCTCGTCGCCCGCGGCAGCGTCGGCGGCCGGGCAAGCTGCTTCGTGCTCGAGCGGCTGGGCTTTCCGGTCACCTTCGTGCCGACGGTGCTCCTGCCCTGGCACCCCGGCCACGGCCCGGGCACCCGGATCGTGGTGGGCCCCGCCCTCCTTGCCGATGTCGCCGGCGCGCCGGGCGGCCCGGTGGCGGGCTGCCTCACGGGCTACTTCGGAGACGCGAGCCAGGTCGCGGCGGCGGAACGCCTCGTCGCCGGGCTCCGCGCGAAGGGCGGCGCGCTGGTGCTGTGCGACCCGGTGGTCGGCGACGCCGGGCGGTTCTACGTCGGCGAGGAGGTTCGCACGGCGGTCCGGGCGCTTGCCCGGCGGGCGGATATCGTGACGCCGAACCGCTTCGAACTCGCGTTCCTCGCCGGAACCGAGTCCCTGGCCGACAACGCCGCCCTCGTCGCGGCCGCGCGGAGCCTCGGCAGGCCCGAGGTCGTGGTGACGTCGGCATTCGCCGCGGCGGGCGAGACCGCCAACCTCCTCGTCACGCCGGATGCGGCGCTGGCGGTGGTGCACCGGCAGGTTCCCCGCGCGCCGAACGGCACCGGCGACCTCATCGCCGCGCTCTATCTCGGCCGGCGTCTCGGCGGCGCCGCGCCGCAGGCGGCGCTGGTCCGCGCCGCCGGCGCGACGCTGCGGATGGTCGAGATGGCCGACGGGGCGGCGGAACTGCCGCTTGCGGCGGGGCAGGCGGCCTTCGCGGAGGGCGACCCGGCCATCCGGGTCGAGGTGATCGGATGAAACGCCGCGCGGCGGGGCGTCAGGCGGCGACGAACACGGCGAGGGTGACGCCGTCCTTCGTCAGCAGCTCGAGCCGGTCGCCGGTGATGACGAAGCGCGCGACCTCGGGGAATGCCTTCAGCAGCTCCTGCTCGGTCCGGTAGGCGTCCGCGCAGTACATCCGGGTGGTGCGCATCGGCGTGAAGCTGATCGTTTCGCCCGAGACGGTGAAGCCGCCGCCCATCTGGTTGCAGCCGGTGCTGCCGTTCACCGCCCCGTCGGGGCCGAGCACCATGTGCGGCACGCCGCCCCGCCCGCCGACCGCCGGGATGCCGCGGACGGATTCGAGCGTCCAGTTGGTGTCGGTCAGCGCGGCATCGGCGGCGGAAGCGGACATGGTGGCGGCGGCCGTTCCCACGAAGACGAGCGCGACGAGGCGCAGGAAGAAGCTTGGCAGCACGAGGATAACTCCGGAAGGCTGCCCCCGGGATTGCTTCAACACCCCGATTGCGGCGCCAGTACGGGCGCCGCAATCACGCCCGCGTGTCCGTCAGAACGTGACGGGGCGCTTCGGGAAGCCGCGGCTCCAGGCCTCGAGGCGCACTGTCTTCCTGAGGCCCTCGCGATGGAACGGGTCCTCGGCGATGATCCGGCGGGCTTCCTCCGCCGTCTCGGCCTCGATCACCCACAGCCCGCCGGTCGGCGCGCCGCCGTCGGCGGGCGAGAGGGCGCCCGCCACCAGGACCTTGTCGTCGCGCTTGCCGAGCCAGGCGACATGCTCCTCGGTGAAGGCTCCGCGCACCCGCGCCGCGACGTTGTCGTCGTCCTCGAAGATCGCTGCGAAAAACGGCATGGCTCAGGCTGCCTTCTGCTTGGGTTGGATGAGGTGGCGGTTGACGAGGACCTCGGCGATCTGCACCGCGTTGAGGGCGGCGCCCTTGCGGAGGTTGTCGGCGACGATCCACATGGACAGCCCGTTCTCGACGGTCGCGTCCTCGCGGATGCGGCTGATATACGTCGCGTCCTCGCCGGCCGCCTCGTAGGGGGTGATGTAGCCGCCGGGCTCGTGCTTGTCGATGACGAGGCAACCCGGCGCCTCGCGGAGGATGTCGCGGGCCTCCTCGGGGCTGATCGGCCTCTCGAACTCGATGTTGACCGCCTCCGAATGGGAAACGAAGACCGGCACCCGCACCGCGGTGGCGGTGACCTTGATCCGCGGATCGAGGATCTTCTTGGTCTCCGCCATCAGCTTCCACTCCTCCTTCGTGTAGCCGTCCTCCATGAAGACGTCGATCTGGGGGATGAGGTTGAAGGCGATGCGCTTGGGGAACTTCTTGGCCTCGACCGGATCGGAGACGAACACCGCGCGGGTCTGGGTGAAGAGCTCGTCCATGGCGTCCTTGCCGGCGCCGGAGACCGACTGGTAGGTGGCCACGACCACGCGCCTGATGGTGGCGGCGTCATGGAGCGGCTTCAGCGCCACGACGAGCTGGGCGGTCGAGCAGTTCGGGTTGGCGATGATGTTCTTCGCCCGGAAGCCGTCGATCGCGTCGGCGTTCACTTCCGGCACGATCAGCGGCACGGCGGCGTCGTAGCGCCAGGCCGAGGAGTTGTCGATGACGATGCAGCCCTCCGCCCCGATCCTCGGCGACCATTCCTTGGACACCGATCCGCCCGCCGACATCAGGCAGATGTCGGTGTCGGAGAAGTCGTAGGTGTCGAGCGCCTTGACCCTCAGCGTCTTGTCGCCGAACGAGACCTCGGTGCCCTGGCTGCGGCGGGAGGCGAGGGCGACCACCTCGTCGGCCGGGAAGCCGCGCTCCTCCAGGATGGACAGCATCTCGCGCCCGACATTGCCGGTGGCGCCGGCGACAGCGACCTTGTACCCCATGGCGATCCTCAACTCCTCTCGAGGCTCGGGCGGATCGCGTCGCGGCGGCCGCCCGTGACGACATGCCCTCCGCGAGCGGAGAGCATCGCGGCGGGCGTGGAAGACGATTCAGGTTTTCGTGGATGCTTTCGCAGCCGGATTCGGCGTAGATTCGCCCGTGGCGCCGGCATGCGCCGCGCACGTCGTGTCTATGGACGGGAACGAGATCATTGGCCGGATCCGCAAGAACGCGCAACTTCTACGCCAAAGCCGTGCCATGTCAATGAACTTGCGTTTTTCGGCGGCGTTGATCGCCCTCGCGGCGCTGCCGGCGAGCGCCGTTGCCGGCGAGCGCATGTTCGGCTTCGAGATGGAGAAGACGTTCTCCGGCCAGACCCTCGACGGCATCTACGAAAACGGCAGCTTCTTCTCCGAGACCTATTTCGAGGACGGCTCGATCCGCTACCACGACGTCCAGGGTGCCGATTCCGGCGCGTGGTCGGTCGAGGACGACACGTTCTGCACCTTCTATGAAGGCGCCGCGGGCGCGTGCTTCTTCGTCGAGCGCGACGGCGACAACTGCTTCACCTTCTTCCAGGCGGTCGAGGGCGAGGGCGGCGCGATGGCGCCGAGCCGCACATGGACCTCGCGGGGCTGGCGCCGCGGCGCCGAGTCGACCTGCGACACCCCGCCCGGCGCCGAGATCTGAACCGCCTCGCTCAGAGCGGGCCGTCGATCGTCGGTGTCGGCTCGCCCCGCCACGTCATGCGGTAGACGGCCCCCTGGCGGACGGATTGCACGGCGGCCGGCCGCAGGGCGGCGATGCACGTGCCGCCGCGGTGACGGACGGAGGGATAGATGATGCCGTTGAGGCCTCCGGCCCGGGCGGCGCGGGCGAGGGCGTTGCCGAGCGGATAGGCCGCCTGCTCGTCGGCGCCGAGCGCGGGATGGTCCGGCGCCTCGCGGAGGTCGAGAAACGCGCCGGCCAGGCTCGAGAACATCTCGGCGTAGTCGACGACGGCGTGAAAGTCGCCGGCATCGGCGAGGACCCTCGTCAGGTGATGGGCCACCTCGCGGAAGCATGTCTCGATCGCGAGGGCGGCATACCAGGCGCCGCGATCCGGGCCGTTGAACCGGTTGGGCTGGCCGGGCCTCGCATAGGCGAACGAGGCGTTGATGAAGCGGGCATGGGGCACGTCGTGGACCAGCTCGTTCGCCGCGAGCCCGGGAATCCCGCGGTCCTCGGCGGTGAGGCGCCGGCTGGTGGCGCCTTCGATCTCGGCAAGGAGCGCGAGCTCCCCGTCGCCGTCGACGAGCGGGGCGAGCACCGGCTCGCGGAGGCGGGCGGTGGTCACCAGGCGGACGGTCCGCGGAAACGCCTCCGTGGCGACGGGCACGCCGTCGATCGTCAATCAAAGGCCCCCGCGGACGGCGTCGACATGGCGCCGCACGTCCAGCATCTGCGGGATGCCGCCCCGGATCATCGACTCGATCGGGCTCATGCGGGCGAAGAGCGGGCCCCTGTTGCCGAGCTTCGGCCAGCGGTCGGCCATGTCGTCGGCGAAGAGGAGGTGCAGCCCCTTGTAGATGCCGACGAGGGCCGAGATGCGGGTCATCTGGTCCTGGTTGAGCGCCCGGTCCCGACCGTCCTGCTTGAGGCGCTCCCACGTGCTGGTGGACACGTCGAGGAGCGCGGCCGCCTGCTGCCCCGGCAGCCCCCAGCGCTCGACCAGCCGGCGGTAGGCCTTGAGGGCCACGCCCGAGAGCCGCGCCCGGTCGGCCGCGGCGGAGAAGTCCTGTCGTTCAAGGGGCGCGGGACTGTCCGGTGCGACGGACGGCACGGCATTTCTCCATCATCTGACGGTAGTATCCTACATCAAATGATGGCGATGGTCGAGAATGCAAGGGCCGGCTGGCGGCGTCACGCCTCGGCGGCGCCGACGCGCTTGCCGGTGTTCTCCTCGAACTCCTCGACGGCGGCGGGCGAAAGCTGCCGGAAGCCTTCGGGCAGTTCGCCCTTGGTCAGCTCGACATGGAGCGGGCGGGGGTAGCCGGGGGCGTTGAAGATGACGAAATGGGTCTGCACGTTGCGCTTGCCGACCTTCACCCAGTGGCGCCAGCCGGTGAGCGCCTTGGACGGAACGTCGATCACGTGGCGGCTGAACGGCCGCCACAGCGTGATCCTCGCCTGGTCCGTGGCGGAATCGACGTCGATCGCCATCGCGAGGTCGCGGGCCTCGGTCCAGATCGTGTAGGCGCCATAGACGGCGCCGCCGAGGAACAGCACGCCGAACATGGCCGCCATCTGGTCCTGGCTGCCGGCGAAGAAGGCGGTGTAGATCTCGAAGAGGCCGTAGATGAACACGGCAACGAGCACCACCACCGAGATATTGTTCCGCTTTGCGAAACCTGGATATTCGTAGATGCGGGTCATCGGCCGCAAACTAGCCGATGACCGCCGGCCGTCAATGGGCCGCCCGGCGCAATTCCCGGCGGCGGCGCCGCGCGCCTCCGATCGGGCGGCGCAGCCGGC
>Ga0182738_1004556_pt1 | contig 15292 bp, 8 predicted proteins | sample eDN5th30CBELigMG_FD_128876 | JGI IMG/M metagenome (GOLD analysis project Ga0182738, IMG submission 128876) | Enriched Miracle-Growth compost microbial communities from Emeryville, California, USA - eDNA 5th pass 30_C BE-Lig MG (version 2)... ... | reverse complement strand
TGGTCAGCTTTATTTTTTTCGTCTTGGAATGAGCATAAGAAAGATTCTCTAGAGCTATCTCTCGTCTCCTTTTTTTGTGAGTCTCCATAATATGAATGAATTTATTTATAAAGGGAAATTAGAAATGATCAGATTTTTTTCTAAAATAAAGGACTTAAAATAATGAAAACTCGCGCTCAAAAAAAAATTCAGCACGTACAAGTGGGTTCCACCTTAGTTCTTCAAATTCTTGTTCAGAGCTTGTCAGAGATTGTTCATAGGATGAAGAAAAAGATAGGATTTTTCATGCCCACTTTAAACCTTCTCATTAATCCACGAGAGAATATTGTCCTTTGAAAACACTTTCTCTCGAAATTTTAGCCACCTTTTAATTTTGATTCTCACTTGAAGACTGAGGTTAAGGCCGATATTGAATTCGAATTTCATGAGAAACTTTCATAAAAAATCTTGTACAGATGGGAAAAACTCAGTGTTGTTAAATACCATCACCAAAACTTGGGAGTCGCCGTCTGGCTGGACGGTTTCAAAACCGTCGCCCTAAAAATTACAGAAGGAAATTCTCTCGAAATAATGTTCAAAAACAAATCAATATTCTCATTTTCTCAATCCAACTTATTTTCTTTTATTTGAGAGTCTCAAGTTGTGTCTCAAGAATGTAACATCCATTCATTTATGATTCCTCTTTGATATAAACTTTGATTTCTGGGTCAAAAAGAGTTCCTGATCATCTCTATTACAATTGTGAGTTTCAATTTGAATAAAGATATTTTGGTTTGCGAGTTGAATGATTTTCAGCAACTTGAACCCTTTTCAAGGAAGCTGCCGATGGTTGATTCATTAGTTAAGGGGTATGAATAAGGTTTACCCAAAAAGACATAATTTTTTTTAGTTTTGAATTTGTGAGATAAAATTACATCAGTTTCAGATGAAAGGTCAATTGTCTCTGTTCAAAATGAGAGGAGGTCAAGAAGAAAAAGGATTTTTTTGAAGAAAATTTTGTTTGCAATCATTTTGAGATGTTTGAATTAAAAAAAAAAATTGGAGAAAAAAATTGTAGAAAAATTTTTCTGTTTTTTTTGTTTCTCAAGAGAAAGAGATTTTCGAGGATTGGGATCTTTTTCTTTGGACGGCTGGACGGTGTAAAGCCGTCACCTTTGGAAATTTTCGTCGCTGGACGGTTTTTTTGACCTTTTTCACAGCTCTGGAAAAACTCCCACTGTTCTTTTTCTTACCATCTGAGTTCTTGAGCATTCCAGTTTTTCTCACCTCAAACTAAAAACCCAAGCCTAATTTGTTCTTAGATTCGTATCTAGATATTTATTTGACTGACAGCTTATTAAAACTTAAAACTTGAATCTTGAAATAAATTCTAATAATGTTGTCCTTTCCTTCCGTGGAACATTCAACTGGGCCACTCTTTTTGAACATTTCAAGTGTAATACAGCATAAAAATCATCTTGAATCCCAAGAATGAAGGTGATGACATTTATTGACTTTATATTCGAAGGAAAGCTTGCCGAAAAAAGGTAGCATTTCGACCCTTAGAATATTACGTTAAGATATTTTGGAGAGGTTCTTCATTTCTTTTTCTTTCCATGTTTTATTCCAAGCTTCCTATAATTAATTTATGGGAGATTTTTTTGTTGGACAGCTACTTTATTTACCTCTAAATTTTGCCTATTTTAATTTTGATTTCTTCTAAATTTTGTTCCAAAATTATGATCTTTTAAGTTTAAAGCCTCAAGCTGAGCGTGATGAATCCAATCAGGAGTTCTCGGAAGATATCTCTTAAAAATAATCTATCTGCATTTTTTTTCTCCAATGTTTTAAGTCCCTTCCTGACGATCCGAGTTTAGTGACCCCAAGCCAACCTGATTTCTTCTAAAATTAGTAATAAGAAATTTGACGCTAATTAAAACTCAAAACCATTTTGAAATAATCAGTAAATCTTGAAATCTATGGCTCTCTTTTTTTGGCAAAAAAGTTCAACTCAGAGCCTCCTTTTTCATACCTAAAGCATAATCAAGACTAGCTAGTCCATAGAATCCCAAAAATAAAAGGAAAAATTCTGATCGATGGACTCTTCACTCAAAGGTAAAGGTAAACTTTTCGAAAATAAAGAGAGGTGAATTCAACCTCTCGAGATTACGTTTAAGGCCTTTTCGAGAGGTTTTAATTAAAGGTCTTTTCTTGAGAAATTTTATTCTGTGCTAAATATACTCTGAAACACAATGAGAGAAACACTAGCCTATCTTCACAGCAAAGTTCTGGCTATTTGTAAGCCAAATCCCAAGCTGTATCCAGATCCCTCTACCCATCAGTTCATTTGGAACCGAAGCGTCAGTAACTTCTACATTTGTTTCGTCTTCAATGTCATCTGGATCATCATGGCAGGATTTTCTTCGGGATTCTCTTCGCCTGCGGATCGGCTTAACATCCTCTCGAATTTCATTGTTCTGTCTTCATTTACTTTGCTTTGCAGATCTTATCTTCGGATCTTTCATACCTTATATACGCTCTATGTAGCATTTGCTTTTCTTCATTTGCTGGATGATATCCCGGAGACCACATATTTCTTCTTGGGATACATGTTTGTGCTTCCTCCCTTTCTTCTCATTCTAAGTGGAGAAACGAAACTCGCTTCCTTTGCAGGGATTGTTCAAGCCTACATATGTCTCACAAAGTTTAAAGAGAAATTCTTAATTATGATCAGAGAAGAAGACCCAGAGATTTTTGCTGATAGGTTTATCAAGACAACTCTCTACTTGTTCTTAACAATGCTCCTTGCTAATCTGAGTCTATTGAGAACCTTGGATAGAAGGAGTATCGAATTAACTCGGGCTAAAAGTTCTCTGGAAACAGCTCTAGATAATCAAAAGACATTCATCTTTAGCTTTTCTCACGAACTAAGGAATCCAATAAACAGTTTGCTAGGCAACTTACAATTAGTTTTACAAGGCGAAACCTTGTCCCCCAAGGCGACCCAAATGATTGAAGTCGCCAAGATTTGTGGCCAGATTCTTCTACATAATATCAATAATGTGCTGGAAACGGGGAAAAAGGAAATGGGGAAGCTCGAAGTCAATCCAGTTCCCACACAGATTCATGAGACGCTACAAAGAACCTGGGGCATCTATGGTGAACTCCTTAGGCAGAAGCAGCTTGAAAGCAAGCTCAAAATAGACCAAGCGATCCCTCATTTATTAAAAATTGACGCCCATAAAGTCAACCAAGTGCTGTCGAATTTGATCGGAAATTCGATAAAGTTTACTGAAAAAGGGTCAATAAGTTTATCCTGCCAATGGTTGCAAACTAAAAAAGTTCAAGATGAATGTTTTGAACCAGTACCATATGATGAAGAGGAAGAAGGAGTTTTTGAAAAAGACGAAAACTTGCTGAGAATGAAAAGCAGCAAGTGTTTGAAGCCGAAATCAAATGTATTTGTGCTCAAAGATGGAAAGAATGAGAAGCTTAGTATGACAGTGATAAACAAACCTGCTCTCATTGAAGAGGAAACTCCAGGAGTCTTAAAGATCATTGTCAAAGACACTGGATCAGGAATGAAGAAGGAAGCTCTAGAGAAATTGTTCAAAAAATTCTCTCAAGTTTCAGAGAATATCTCACAAAGACAGATTGGCACTGGGCTAGGATTATTTATTACCAAAGAAATTTGTGATACTATGGGCGGCGAAATTCGAGCCTACAGTAAGCCTGGTGTTGGGACGACTTTTGCGGTCTGCATTCCTACAATTGCTTTACCATCAGACCCCAGTGAAAGGGTCGATACTCCCAGAATGATGGAATGTCTTTCGGATAAAAATCTGAAAGCCATTGTTGCTGACGATTCCCCCTTTAACGTCAATCTTATATCTGATTATTTCTCGAAATTTGGGGGCTCTGCCGTTTCTGTGGCTTATAATGGCTTGGATGCATTTGCAAGGTATAGAGATTGTTGCAGAGCGAATCTTAATATTGATGTTGTGGTCCTGGATATTGATATGCCAGTGATGGACGGGAAGGCAGCTTGTGAGAAAATTAGGCAATACGAGAAAGAAAATAAACTGAAGCCTGTAGTAATTATCCTCATCAGTGGGAATTATGATAAAGAGCAGATGGATGAATTTCTTGGCAGAGAGAAGGGGCATAGAGCTGATTGTTTCTTGAAGAAGCCTGTTCCCTTCAATGACTTTAGCCGAGCAGTTTATAATTGTGTTGTCATGAAGAACAATCAGCATGGTTTTGGACATTCTGGGTGAGGAGAGATTATCTTTCGAGAAGGAACTGCAGAATCATAAAAAATTCTTTTTATTCCGTATGAAAGAATTTTCTTTATAGAGCTTTTTTTTTAATTTTCTCTAAGATTATTGCTGATATGAATGTAAATTTGAACTCTATTTCTAAACTTTGTTGGTGTTGTAAATCCTTTTCAACAAGAGATACTAAAATTTTTTAATCATATTCAAATCTTCTTTGAAAGTAAAGTCGAGATTCTCATGCTGGAAAGTTATTTCCTTCATTGTTTCACTAGCAGATGTCTCTAGATTGAAACAAATTTGGGAAAATCTCGAATATGATGAACCTTCTTGCAGTTTTTTTTCTGAAAATTCAGAAAGACCGATTTTTCAGAAGGACCTTTAAACTTATAATTAATTTCCCAGGAAATTATTTCTTAAAAATAAATCCTTTATTGACCTCTAAATTTTGCCGATTTTTAATTTTGGTTTCTTCCATAATCTATTGTTGAGCTTGAAAACAAGTTTGAAGAATCTCATCAGAAGTTCTCAGGATCCACGACCCAAAAAAAGACTGTTCTGCATTTTTTTTATCTTCAGGCACCTTTCCCCGTCTCATTCCCTCAAACCAAAAGAGCCAACCTCATTTCTCGTAAGAAATTTGACGCTACTCAAAATACTAAACCAGCGATGTTCCTCAGCTTTCCATTCAGAGGGAAACTCATAGGGAAAAAAACGAGGATGATTTTGCTCCTTAAAAATTATGTTCTGTTCTCCAATTTTGGGGAGGGTTTAATTAAACCTATTTTTTATATTATTTATTCTGTGCCTCATATACTATTAAATAATATGAGAAAGACACTAAATCTTCTCCACAGCAAAGTTCAAGCTATCTGTGAGCCAAACCCCAAGCTGTACCCAGATCCCCCTACTCACCAGATCATTTGGAACCGAAGTGTCAACACTTTCTACATTTGCTTCATCTTCAACTTTATATGCATAATCACTGGAGGACTTTCTTCTGGATTCTCCTCACCAGCAGATCAAATTAATGTCATCTCAAACTTCTTGGTCCTGTCTTCGTTTATTCTGCTTTGCAGATCATACCTTCGGGTTTTCCATATAGGATTTACACTCTACACAGGGTTTATTTTCCTTCGTTTGCTGGATACTATTCCAGAGACTACATATTTCTTCTTGGGATATATGTTTGCGCTTCCTCCCTTTATTCTCATTCTCAGTGGAAGGACGACACTTGCTTCTTTCGCAGGAATTCTCCAAACTTACATATGTCTAACGAAGTATAAAGAGAAGCTCATCATGATGATCAAAGAAGAAGACCCAGAGATTTTTGCTGATAGATTTATCAAGACAACATTCTATCTATTTGTATCAATGCTCCTTGCGAATCTAAGCCTACTGAGCACCTTAGATAAGAGGAGTATCGACTTAATTCGAGCCAAAAATTCTCTCGAAGCTGCTCTTGAGAATCAAAAGACATTTATCTTTAGCTTTTCCCACGAGCTAAGAAATCCAATCAACAGTTTGCTTGGGAACTTGCAGTTAGTCTTAGAAGGAGAGGCGCTATCTCAAAAAGCGGCAGAGATGATCAAAGTCGCCAAAATATGTGGCCAGATTCTTCTCCATGGAATCAATAATGTACTCGAGACTGGCAAAAGAGAAATAGGAAAGCTTGAAGTTAATCCAGTTCCCACACAGATTTATGAGATGCTACAAAGATCCTGGGGAATATATGGAGAGCTATTGAGGCAAAGGAAACTTGAAAGCAAGCTAAAAATTGATCAAGCTTTACCCCCTTTGTTGAAAATTGATGCTCATAAAGTCAACCAAGTATTGCTCAATTTGATAGGGAATTCAATAAAGTTTACAGAGCGAGGGTCAATAAGTGTGTCTTGCAAATGGCTGGAAACTAGAGAGGTGAATGATGACTGTTTTGAGCCAAAACCATATGATGAAGAGGAGGAAGGGGTTTTTGAGAAGGATGAGAACCTGTTGAGAATGAAAAGCAGCAAATATTTGAAGCCGAAATCGAATGTTTTTGTGCTCAAAGATGGAAAGAATGAGAAGCTCAACATGACAGTGGTAAACAAACCTGCTGTCGTTCGAGAGGAAACTCCAGGAATATTAAAGATCATTGTTAAAGACACTGGATCTGGTATGAAGAAAGAAGCTCTGGAGAAATTGTTCAAAAAGTTCTCTCAAGTTTCAGAGAATATCTCACAAAGACAGATTGGCACAGGACTCGGCCTCTTTATCACAAAGGAAATTTGCAATTCAATGAACGGACAAATAAGAGTCTATAGCAAGCCAGGAATTGGCACAACTTTTGTTGTTTGCGTTCCAACGACTGCTTTGCCATCAGATCTGAATCAAAAAGTTGACTATTCATCGATTTTGAAGCGCCTCTCAGAGAAATGCCTTAAAGCAATTATTGCTGATGACTCTCCCTTCAATATCAATCTTATATCAGATTATTTCTCCAAATTTGGAGGTTCTGCAGTCTCTATAGCTTATAACGGCTATGATGCTTTTACAAAGTACAAGAATTGCAGAAGCGCGAAAGGAGCTCTTGATGTTGTGGTCCTGGATATTGACATGCCAGTAATGGATGGCAAAACTGCTTGCGAGAAAATCAGACAATATGAAAAAGATCATCGTCTCGAGCCTGTGGCCATAATTTTAATCAGTGGAAACTATGGAAAAGAGCGAATAGATGAGTATATTGGTCAAGGAAGGGGGCAGAAGGCTGACTGCTTCTTGAAGAAACCAGTCTCTTTCAATGAGTTTAGCCGAGCTGTTTATAATTGTGTTGTCAAAAAGAGCAGTCCTCATAATGGTTTTGGGAATTAAAATGAGAGATTCTTGAGAAAAATTTGTTGGATATTTTTTTTAGTTTGTTGACTTCATAATGAGATTAAAAGTAAATTTCTACTTTTTTGTACTTTAGACTCACGAATTTGACTTCAAAAGCGTGTTTATAAAATCTGTTGCTCTTGTAACAAATTTCTCATAGTAAATGATAAAGTCTTTTAATGAGAGAAACAATGGGGATCTTTTCATTAGATTGAGGCCTTTTTCAAAAATAAAGAAAAATGATACCCTCTCAATTATCAAAAATTGATGAATATGGCTGTTCAGGCTTGAAAAAGAAAAACTTTATCAAGATATTTTCATTATCGAGCTCACCATGGATTGTGAACTTACGCAGGATTTCGTCGCAGTCTCATTAGATAAGGAGAGAGGAATTTTTGGAGCATCTTTAATGTAGAGTCTTTTTGATTTTCATACTTTTTCTTCAATTCTGGAATCTTCAAATTCTTTTTTTAAGTTCAGATTTTTTTCTGAAAAAAACTTTTTTGAATGAAAATCAAAATTTTCCAATAGAGAAGTCTCTGAGCAAATTTACGAATTTACAATACAGACAGAGGCCATGAAGAAATTAATCTCGATGAATGAAAATCTGAGTTTTCGAAACGACAAAATCTTTTCATTTTTTTTTTGAACTTCGTACTTGTTAACAAACGTTTTTAGGGTGGAGGACATTAAAATCAAAAGGTGGTTGTTTTCACATCCTAGCTTTTTAAAAACATATTTTGGGCTTTGCTTTCGAAAATGAAGAGAAATCTTACCTGAGAGCTTTTATGAATAGTCAGAAGAAAGTTGAGTTATCCCAAGGCAAAATCTATACTTAAATTAGTCTCTACAAATTAAACAATAATTAAATCCTATCTTCAATCAACAAGTCTCATTAACTCTTCCGCGGCCCTCTTTTCTGGAGAAGTCCCGAACAAAATCATCCTTTTCAGTCTCACTTATGCTAAATTTCTTACAGATTTCACTTGAGGAAGGGTAAGAGTATTGATCGACTACAGGAAAGCCTGAAGAGGAAAGGGTGATTTTTCCCTTCGTAAATTGCTTTATATAAAGGTTTTAATTAAAATCTTTTCCTGAAATATTTCATTTATTCTAAAAATATCCTGCAAACTAAAGCATATGCAAAAATTATTGACTTATTTCCACAACAAAGTTCAAGCTATCTGTGAGCCTAATCCGAAATTCTATCCAGATCCTTTTACCCAGAAGTTCATTTGGAATCGAAGCGTTAATAACTTCTACATCTGCTTCATATTCAACATAATCTGCATTATATATGCAGCATTTTCTGGATTCTCTCCTGCAGACTGGGCTAATATCTTTTCAAACTTCTTTGTTCTCTCTTCTTTTCTCTTGCTTTGTAGATCATATCTCTGGGTCTTTAATCTCTTATATACGCTCTATGTGGCATTTGCTTTTCTTCATTTTTTGGATGATGTTCCAGAGACAACATATTTCTTCTTGGGATATATGTTTGTGCTTCCTCCCTTCATTCTCATATTAAGTGGAGAAATCAGACTCTCTGCCTTTGCAGGAATTGTCCAAGCCTATATTCTTCTCACAAAATTTAAGCAGAAGTTTATAATTTTTATCAAAGAAGAAGATCCAGAGATGTTTGCTGACCGATTGATAAAAACTACTTTATTTTTATTCATAACAATGCTTCTTGCTAATCTGAGTCTGCTTCGCACTTTGGACAAGAGAAGTATCCAGCTGTCTCAAGCCAAAAGCTCTCTTGAAACTGCTCTTGAGAATCAAAAGACGTTCATTTTCAGTTTTTCCCACGAGCTGAGAAATCCAATCAACAGTCTGCTTGGGAACTTGCAGTTAGTCTTATAAGGTGAAGTCTTGTCTCCAAAAGCGAAACAGATGATCGAAGTGGCCAAGATATGTGGCGAAATTTTGCTACATGGGATCAATAATGTTCTTGAGACGGGAAAAAGAGAGATGGGGAAACTGGAAGTCAACCCTGTTCCCACGCAGATCTATGAGTTGCTTCAAAAGACTTGGGGAATATATGGAGAAATTTTGAGACAGAAGAAGCTTGAGGGTAACCTAAAAATAGACCAAGCGATCCCCCATTTATTAAAAATTGATGCCCATAAAGTCAACCAGGTGTTGCTAAATTTGATAGGAAACTCAATAAAATTTACTGAAAAAGGGTCAATAAGTGTGGCTTGCCAGTGGCCTAAAACAGGAGAGGTCAATGATGGGTGCTTTGAGCCGATCCCATATGATGAAGAGGAGGAAGGAGTTTTTGAAAAAGATGAAAATTTGCTGAGAATGAAAACCAGCAAATGCTTGAAGCCAAAGTCAAATGTGCTTGTCCTGAAGGACAGAAAGGATGAAAATCTGAATGTGGGGATGGCAAGAAAACCTACTGATGATATTCAAGAGGAAACTCAAGGAGTTCTAAAGATCATTGTGAAGGATACTGGGTCTGGTATGAAGAAAGAAGCGCTTGAGAAATTATTCCAAAAGTTTCAGAGAATATCTCACAGAGACAGATTGGCACAGGTTTGGGACTCTTTATTACCAGAGAAATTTGTAATACAATGGGTGGAGAAATAAGAGCTTATAGTAAACTGGGGACAGGTACCACTTTCGTGGTCTGTATACCAACAATTGCTTTGCCATTAGATACTGCCCAAAAAGTCGACTCTCCATCGATTTTGAAGCGTCTCTCAGAGAAATGTCTGAAAGCTGTCATTGCTGATGATTCTCCCTTCAATGTGAATTTAATCTCCGATTATTTCTCCAAATTCGGAGGTTCTGCAATCTCGCTAGCTTACAATGGTTATGATGCGGTCACAAAGTACCAGGAGTGCAGAAAGGCGAACTTAAATACTGATGTGGTGGTTCTGGATATTGACATGCCAATTATGGACGGGAAAATAGCTTGTGAGAGGATTAGACAATACGAAAAAGACAATAAATTGAAGCCCGCTGTGATTATTTTGATGAGTGGAAACTGCGATAAAGAGCAGATAGATGAATATATCGGCAGGGAAAAGGGACATAGAGCTGATTATTTCTTGAAGAAACCAATTTCTTTCGCCGAGTTTAGTCAAGCAGTCTATAATTGTGTGATCACGAGGAGTCATGATTTTGAACATTGATTTTCACTTTTCATAATTTTGTTGAATAAGAATGTTTCATTTTGTTTAGGGTCTGTGTAGACTACGGAGAAAAAACGTTACTTATGAGAACTGAAAACCAAAAAGAATTCCTCTCAAAATGAAAAGAACATACCTCAAAACGAAATAATTGAAACCAAAATTTCAAAAAAAAATTAGTCCTTTTTACCAACAAAATTTAACTTGTCATCAGGTCTTTTAAAAAGCTCTCTTCACTATGAGATTTGTCACATCCACAAGTTTCTCCTCACCCAACAATCTCTTCAAAATGGTTTTCCAAACCGAAGAGCAATAATAGAGAAATTTTTCATTTCCCAAATTCTCTCAAGGACGGGGCAGTAAACCTCCAGAAGGTTGATATCCTGTGACCTCAAGCCGTTGTAATAGAAACTAGGAGACAAACTAGCGATTGTAGTTTTTTTCTGAAAGCCATCTTCATTTATTTGTAAAGTTAATAAATTAATCGATGCAACGAGTTTTTCCTTTAAAATTTTAATTGACATCGAAAAATTGCCGATCATACCGCCTCTCTCTCTCTCATCCAGATGAAGCCATTCGATTATAAATTTTGAGTATTTCACAAGGAAGGCTTGAAAGGGGCAAAGAAATCTAACACGGAGCCCCTCATTCTCCAGTTTTATCAACAACAAAGAAAGTCATCAAGTCATCACAAACCATCCTTATGTCGGATTCTAATTGAATTGTCTTCGATTCAAAAGCAAACCCGCTAATACTAAAATTAGTAGTTAGCGATTTGACAGTGATTAAATTCGAAGCCTGTCTTACTGATGAATAAAACCTTCAAAATCAAAAGGCTAATTAGTCACCCACTAGAGACTCTATTATCTTATTCAAATAAGGATCAACTGCTTTCCTATTTCACGTGAAATGAGATCAAATTCCATCACAAGGATCCATCATGTCTTGTTCTAATTTTATCTATTTAATTCAATTCAATACATTTTGAAAGGAATTAAATCATCTGAAAGGAAGAATTATTACTTTGAAATTCGCTATGGGACGGGACAGGACGTTTGAATGAACCATTTCGTTAATTATTTTAATTATTAGATTCTTGTCAAATGAGGAAATTGCTACATTATATCCATAGTCAAGTCCAAGCTATTTCTGAGCCAAACCCAAAACTCTATCCAGATCCCTCAACTCACAAGTTCATTTGGAATAGAAACGTCAACAACATCTACATCTGCTCCACGTTTAATCTCCTCTGCATCATCAGTGCAGGATTTTCTGGGTTCTCTTCAGCTGCAGATCTCGCGAATATCGCATTGAATTTCCTTGTTTTGTTCTCTTTCCTTGCGCTTTGTAGATCTTATCTCTGGGTCTGGAATGTACTTTACACGCTTGAAGTGTCGTTTATTGGCTTTCCAATGTTGGATATGATTCCAGACACGACATACTTCTACCTGGGTTATATCTTTGTTCTTCCTCCATTCATTCTCATCCTAAGCGGAGAGATCAAGCTTGCCGCCTTCACAGGAGTCGCCCAAGCAGTTATTTGTATGACAAAGTTCAAAACCAAGTTTATCATGTTAATCAGAGAAGAAGATCCGGAGATGTTCGCTGATCGATTTATCAAGACTACTCTATTCCTATTTTTAACAATGCTTCTTGCTAATCTAAGTCTCTTGAGAACATTAGATAGAAGGAGTATTGAGCTCTCTCGGGCTAAAAGCTCGCTTGAAACTGCTCTTGAGAATCAAAGGACATTTGTCTTTAGTTTTTCCCATGAGCTGAGAAACCCCATAAACAGCCTGTTAGGGAACTTGCAGCTCGTCTTACAAGGCGAAACTCTGTCTCCAAAAGCTATGCAGATGATTACAGTAGCCAAGATTTGTGGCCAGATTCTTCTACATGGGATCAATAATGTGCTGGAAACAGGGAAAAGAGAAATGGGAAAGCTTGAAGTAAACCCAGTCCCCACACAGATCCATGAGATGCTGCAAAGAACCTGGGGAATATATGGTGAACTCCTTAGGCAAAAGAAGCTTGAAAGTAAGCTAAAAATAGACCAAACGATACCCCCTTTGTTGAAAATTGATGCTCATAAAGTCAACCAAGTGTTGTTAAATCTGATAGGAAATTCCATCAAGTTTACTGAACAAGGTTCGATAAGTGTGACTTGCAATTGGCTGGAAACTGGAGACGTGAAAGATGAATGTTTTGAGCCGATACCGTATGATGAAGAGGAGGAAGGAATTTTTGAGAAGGATGAGAACCTGTTGAGAATGAAAAGCAGTAAATGCCTGAAGCCAAAATCAAACATGTTGGTGCTGAAGGATGGAAAAAATGAAATTTCCATGATAGAGAAGTTTGTTTGGGTTCAAGAAGAAGCTCCAGGAGTTTTGAAGATTATTGTGAAAGACACGGGGTCTGGCATGAAGAAAGAAGCATTGAATAAACTGTTCCAAAAGTTTTCTCAAGTTTCAGAGAATATTTCTCAAAGACAGATTGGCACAGGCTTGGGACTCTTTATTACCAAAGAAATTTGTAACACAATGGGCGGAGAAATTCGAGCCTATAGTAAGCCTGGAGTTGGGACCACTTTTGTCGTATGTATCCCGACTGTTGCTTTGCCATTAAATCCATCTCAGAAAATCGATATTCAGTCTATTGTAAAATGCCTTTCGGAGAAATGTATAAGAGCTGTTGTTGCTGATGATTCTCCCTTCAATGTGAATTTAATATCCGATTATTTATCCAAATTTTGGGGTTCGGCTATATCTATCGCTTATAATGGCTATGATGCGGTCACAAAATACAAGGAATGCAGGAAGGCGAACCTAGATATTGATGTGGTGGTTTTGGATATTGACATGCCAGTTATGAATGGGAAAATAGCTTGCGAGAAGATTAGACAATACGAAAAAGACAATAAATTGAAGCCTGCTATGATTATCTTTATGAGTGGGAACTATGATAAGGAACAAATTGATGCATATATTGGAAGAGAAAAGGGACATAGAGCTGATTGTTTCTCGAAGAAACCGGTATCTTTTAATGATTTTATTCAGGCAATTTATAATTTTCATAGTAAGACTTTCTCTCATATCATTGAATAATTGATATTTTTTATGTTAATGACTGAAAGTGTCAAATGATTTCTATAAATTCCTTAGTGATCCATAAGAGGAAAGAAACAAAATTACAAGTATAAATAATTCGATCTGAGAAGTTTTATTAATAATACCAGCAAAAAAATATTTTGTTCAATTTAATACAGAATACAGTTTTTTCTTTTGTTCTTCTCTCACTCTCAATCTCAATCCCTTCACCCGTTGGAACAGTAATAAATAGATTGAAGAAAATCTTGAAAAGAGACCGGCTTTTTCAAGAAATAATCCGCTTGATATCTATTCTTTCGGCCAGGAGACTCGCCTGTTTGCTCTTTTCCAGAGTTTCCACTCATAAAAATGATAATCACAGGCTTCAGCTTATTCTCCTTTTCATACTTTCTGATTTTCTCACAAGCTGTTTTACCATCCATTACTGGCATATCAAGATCCAAAACCACAATGTCAATATCTAAATTTTCACTTCGACGTTCTCTATATTTTACAAAGGCTTCATAGCCATTGTAAGCTTTGGAAACAACAGAGCCCCCAAACTTGGAGAAATAATCAGATATTAAATTAACATTAAAGGGAGAATCATCAGCGATAATGACTTTGAGACGTTTTGCAGAAAGGTCTTTCAAAATTTCCTGGGTGTCGACTCTTCGAATGGGGTCAGAAGGTAAAGCAATTGTTGGGATACAGACCACAAAAGTAGCCCCGATTCCTGGTTTACTGTAAGCACGGATTTCTCCGCCCATTGTATGACAAATTTCTTTCGTAATAAACAGTCCCAGGCCTGTGCCGATTTGTCTTTGTGAAATATTATCTGAAACCTGAGAAAACTTTTTAAATAGTTGTTCAAGGGCTTCTTTCTTCATGCCACACCCAGTATCCTTCACAATAATCTTTAAAATACCTTTAGCTTCTTCTTGGGCCCCATAATGGTCTGAGCTTTCTCGACATGTTTCCAGAGAGCTCTTCCATCTTGGTCTCGGAGAATTCTTACATCTTTCCAAATTTTCATCTTTCTCAAAAACTCCTTCATCCTCTTCGTCATATGGGATCGGCTCAAAACACTCATCATTTACCTCCTGAGGCTTGAGGAGCCATTTACAAGTCACCGTTATTGACCCTTGTTCAGTGAACTTGATCGAGTTTCCAATCAAATTCAACAACACTTGGTTCACTTTGTGAGCATCAATCTTCACCAAATGAGGCATTTCTTGGTCTATTTTCAGCTTATTCTCAAGCTTCTTCTGCTTCAAAATCTCACCATATATCCCCCAGGTCCTTTGAAATAGTTCATGGATCTGGCTAGGGACCGGATTTACCTCTAATTTCCCTATCTCTCGCTTCCCAGTCTCAAGAACATTATTGATCCCATGTAAGAGAATTTCACCACAGGTCCTTGCGACTTTTATCATCTCTGTCGCTTTTGAAGAGAGGATTTCTCCTTGTAAAACCAATTGGAGGTTCCCTAGCAAGCTGTTTATGGGATTTCTGAGCTCATGAGAGAAGCTAAAAATGAATGTTCTTTGGTTCTCCAGGGCAGTCTCAAGAGCACATTTTGCTTTGGAGAGTTCCATAGTTCTCCTCTCCAGGGTTTTGATCACACTAAAGCTCACCAAAATAGTGGTTAAGAACCAAAATAACGTTGTTTTGATTAACCTATCAGCAAAAATCTCTGGCTCTTCTTCTTGAATAAGAATAACCAGTTTCTTCTTGAACCTGGTCAGATAAATGAAAACTTGCAGGACTCCTATGAACGTCGCTAGCTTAATCTCACCAGTTCTCAACATAATGAAGGGAAGTAAGACAAATGTGTACCCCAAGTAAACATAGGCCGCATCTGGAATATGATCCAGCAAGGTAAATCCAGCAAGGGCTACAAATGTTGTATAGAGAAGGTTGAATACCCATAAATATGAACGACAAAGCAAGAGAAAGATAC
>Ga0182738_1004554_pt1 | contig 15293 bp, 11 predicted proteins | sample eDN5th30CBELigMG_FD_128876 | JGI IMG/M metagenome (GOLD analysis project Ga0182738, IMG submission 128876) | Enriched Miracle-Growth compost microbial communities from Emeryville, California, USA - eDNA 5th pass 30_C BE-Lig MG (version 2)... ... | reverse complement strand
TTTTTTTTAATGGTAAAACCATCCAAGATGATTCTTTCATGATTCAGAAAAAATCATTCCATTTTTATACAAACTGAGACCTGGCTAGCGGGAAATGTTTATGGCAGGAAATTTGGTTAATTATTCCTTTGTATAAATTCCAATAATTGCAAATTAAATGAACGAATGACCACATAAAGTAAAAGTTGATTCAATTAATGGCGCGATTCTTTAAATGCAGGCTATCAAGAGATGATTTTCGGTATGGGATTACCATAAAAGCTTTCAAAAGAGGAAAGGGCCAATGGCAAAAATTAGAGAGAGGACTATTGGGTCATCATCAAAGAGATTTTGACACAAGAAATTGAGGGACTAAATGATGAAAATGATATTGGAAGTGATATGAGGAAGGGATGTGATAGAAAATAAGAAGAATTAATACAGGGTCAAGGAAATAAAAATTTGTTGTAAATTAGAAGGCTATAAAGAATGCGGTACTTTGGAAAAATCTGTAGAATTCCCATACTGTCCTATAAAAATAAAGCATTTTTTGGGGTTTAAAAAATTAGCAGAATTAAAGACTTTTGATTGAATCCTTAACTTTTTCACACAATTTTCCCCAAAAGATTTCGAGACTTATTTTCAGAAATAGCTTTTGATTCTTTTGGTTTTTTACTTGCAAAACAGAGTTTTCTTATTTAACTTCCTTTCAAATGTCAGACCTTCAACTTCAACAAAAGCTCCAGAAAGCTGGCATCATTTCTGAACTTGTAGTTTTACTTCTTATCCCCTGGGCCCAGCTGATGAAAATTCTCCTCTCCTCCGACTGGCAGGATGTTGCTAACTCCGAGCGAGAATTTTTCTTGTTTGCCTCAGGCATCTTTGCTCTTGGCTGCGTTGGTCATATTTCGCTGGGGTTTGTAAAGAAGAAAAAGACATCCTTTATTCTTAGAAGATCATTGCGAATTTTGACTTGGACGCTAACGATCGTCAATATGATCGAAACACAGGTCATGGTCCACGATACTGGAGATGAGGTGCGCAATAAGACGTCACTAGCTTTCTCTTTTATCAGTATTGGATTCTTGGGTGTCATTCAGATAAATTCTATCGCGAATGAGTCAGCAAAGAAAGCTTTAATTTCAGTATCGGCCCTCTACTACTCTATCAGAGTTGCTATATATTCAAGAAATGCCGTTTTGCCAGTGTATACTTTGGCATTATGTGCGGTTTTAGTGGTATTCATGACTTGGATAAAGAGATATAAAGTGAATAAAATTCAAAACGAGCAGAAAAAGGACATAGAGATGGAGGTTTTCAAATCTTTTTTAGGAGACACAGATGAAGAAGGATATTTGATTCTTCAAGATGGTCATAACATCCATTATGCTAATCAAAAAATCCATGATTTATTGGATTATTCTCCAGATTTGATTTCAGGCCTTGAACAAATGAAGAGATTCGATGCTTTGACGGAAGAAGACCAAGCCAGTTTGAAGTCGAGCGTTTATGAACAATTTTCTGCAAAGAACTCTTATGAAAGTCTTCATTCGAGCAAGAAGCTTCATTATGGCAACACTTTTAGAGTCCAGAGCGACGACTTGAAACAAATAAGCTGGGACAGTTCAAATACTCTAAGCAATCGCAATGAGAGTTTTGTGAGAAGAAAAGAGAAAAGAGACTCGAGATTTAAGCCAATTGGCAAGGCAGTTAAAGGAAAAGTTGAATCAGCAGGGACCCTTGTCAAGTCAAAATCTCATCCAAGAATGTCATATGTCACTTTATTAGTGAATAGTGAAATTAGTCCTATAACAAAGAAAAAGAGCATCAAGTCTCACAGAGGAATATTCAAATCTCATTCAGGAGTTGGACTGAATAACAATATAAAGAGCAGATTTGAGAATTTTACAAATTTAAATACATTAGAAGACCAACAAGGCAATCTGGATACAGCAACATATCAAATAAATAGACAGAATACGACTGATAAAGAAACTGAAGCAAAGACTCCATCACCAAAAATTCAAACTGAAAGTGAACAAAATTTGTTCAGTGAAGGAATCCCAACACATTTGAATAAAATTTTGCCATTATTGGATATTGATAGAATTCCTTTACTGAAGTTAGATTCACCTAGTTTAATGGTTGAACAGGCTTTGTCAGAAATGAAGAAGAATGCATTTACTTGTACATGTTATGTTACAGGGGGAGATGAAGGCGTGAGATTATTTAACGTGAGAGCATATGCTATTTCGCTGAATGGGCAGACCAATTTGATGATCCGTGTGAAGGATCTTTCACAAATTGAATGCTTAAGCTACTTTAGAAAAAGCGAGGCTGAGAAGACGAATGTATTATCTTCAGTTTCCCATGAGTTGAGGACCCCACTAAATTGCATTATCACCATGCTTGATATTGTCGAAAAAGCGGTTTCTAATGAACTAAAAGAAGACTATGTGAAGCCTGCGTCACATAGTGCGAAATTGTTATTGAGTTTAATTAGTGATATTCTTGATTATTCGCAGTTTAAAGCCAATAAATTGAGACTTTCTTTCACTCAATTCAACCTGAAAAAGCATCTGAAGGATATTCTCAAACTAATGAATTTGCAAGCCAAAGGCCGTGGACTTACTCTCGAGCTATATCTTGATGAAAGAATTCCTGAAAAAATCTGTTCAGAACCCAACAGACTCCGTCAAATCATCATCAATCTCATAGGTAAATGTTACAAAAGATTTTTCTCTTAGTGTTTTTCTATAGGAAATGCATTGAAATTTACAATGAATGGAGGAATAAAGTTGAAAGTTGGATATGTAGCTCAGAATCATTTTAGGATTTCTGTAAAAGACACAGGAGTGGGAATAAAGCCAGAAGACTTGAAATCACTTTTTGGCCAATTTAGCAAAGTGAACGAGACTTATAATATAAACCAGCAAGGAGTCGGCCTGGGTCTTGTTATTTCAAACACTTTAGCAAAGTTATTGGGACCTAATGATGATGGAATAAAAGTCAGGTCTCAGTATGGCGTAGGAACCACGTTTTCATTTGACCTTGAGTCGAAGTTCGCTTTGAGCATAAATTCTGATTGTGAGCATACTCCAAGTGACGGTGAAGCATCAGACCGCCTGTTAAACAATATGATTGAGTTTAATGACAAGTCAATGAGTGCCCAATTACAAAGATGCAAAGTTTTCCAAAAGTCTTCTTCAACTATTCCAAAATCGTTCCTTTCAAAGAAATCAAGCATGATGATGCATACGGTTGATGGCGGAGAAAACTCGTTTAATTATTATCAGACACAGATTTCTGAGAACAGAAGTCATTTAAAGGAAACCAAGTCGAATAATCTGCTTCTCAATATCCCCTCCATGCTCCCTCCAACAAAAAATCTTTTGCCCACAGGAGCCACAATGGCCAATTCTTTGCAGAGTTTTGATGAGAATAAACCAATTATCAAGATATCTGCTCGAAAGGCATCAAGGTGTTTACTTGAAGAAGATGAGTTTGTGAAAAAGATGGATGAGAAAGACAAGGCATTATTTGTGATCAGTAAGAGATTAAGTCTGGAAAATGAGGAGCCTCAAGTGCTTATTGTGGATGATAATGCATTTAATATTATGGCTTTGAGGAAGATCCTTGAAGGAGCGAATTTCAAGATCGATACTGCGACAAGCGGAGACTTGGCAATTCAAAAGATTTTGGAAAAGAAGCAAAAAGCAAAAAAGAAGAATGATAATTACAAACTGATTTTTATGGATTGTAACATGCCAATAAAAGATGGTTATATGACAACCCAAGAAATTCGAGACCTCGAAAAAAAGGAAGAAATCCCAAGAATCCCTATAATAGCTGTAACTGCAGCAATATATCCCCATGACATTCAAAAATGTTTTGAAGCTGGCATGGATGATTATTTGTCAAAACCTGTGAATTTTAAAGCTCTCAAAGAAATTATCACTAAATTTATCCAAGATCATGATTCTCCACTTCCTAGTCCGTTATAAGGCAAGGGAATAGCACTTGATACTAATTAAATCTGAATTATTGAGACGTATTATTTAATGTGTGCTAATATATTGAGTTGTTGAGTTATTGAGTTATCTTTTTTTTTAATAATGATGAAAGGTTTGTTACTTTTGAAATTAAATAATATCAATCAGAATTGGAGTGTTAGAGACAATTCGCCCGTCAAAATTAATCTATTTAAATTTGATTTGATTTGAATACAAATTTTCAAAAATAGAAAAACACCGTCACCGTCTCTTATGCGTACCAACAAGAGAAAGAGAGAACTTATTGAAAAGCCAACTTTTGAGAGAAACGTCAAAACCAAACTTACTTCTGATATCTCCAAGCCATCATCCACGATGCGCTACTGCTATTCAAAAGCCTTTAGTGTTACTGACAATCAACCTATCCTATTCAAAAAAATGAATGTACAGTCCTTCAAAGTCGCCGTGTCAACTGAACCCCATTCTAATAAATTGTTGAATAAACTCCTAGTCTTGGAAAAGAAGAATGAAAAAGGTAAGAAAAAACTATGTATAGTATTGGGAATCTGAATGATTTTAATAGAGGCGGAAAGATTACAGAATGCAAATGAAGAGAGAATATTAAAGAACTTTACCCAAGAGGAAATTGACTTTTTCAATGATACCAAAAGACTTCTTGGAGAGAATAAAGAGATTGGGTCAAAAGTGAAGAAACAATTTTCGAATCTATTGAAATTAAGAGGGTACTTGGAACGCTTGGAAGATTTGGAAGAAGACGCAAAGATTAATCTGAAGAACACAACAATAAATCAAATGACAGCCCGATCTGAGATGCAGTCTAAGGTTAATTTTATGAAGCAAGCTTTACATGAGAGTCACATGAACCTCGGAAAAATCAGAAAATCTTATGTTGAGAAAAGAAAGATTGTCAAAGCTTTAGCTGATACTTTGGAAAGTCTCAAAGCTGACGTAAGTGGATGGATATGTGGGGAGAAATAATTTTCTATAGACATTAAAAACTGAAGAATGTATTGTGAAAAATACTGAATACTTGGGTATTTTAAGGCCATCTGCTCAAGAATTGCAAGAGAATATCAATAGACATAAGGATGAAATCAATGAGTTGGCATATTATATAATGAAACAAAACCACGAGTATTTTAAAGAAGACAATACAATTAGAGTGTTGAAAGAACAAATCCATCATGCAAGAGGAGGTCCAAAGGCAATTGGAGTGATACTTCCAATTAACATCAATAATAATCCTTTTGACTATGAGACCTATTATAAGATCACCAATGTCCACAGTATTTCTTTGGTGAACTCCGATAAATTCAGTGTCAAATTAAGGTACAAAATATGATGATAAACAAAGTGGTTAATTTACGTAGTAATAATTTGAATCCAGGTGTGATTTCCAATGAAGCTCAACCGTCAACAATGAAAACAATTTACTCTTCAAACACTTTCTCGCTTGATAGGCTATTATATGATGATAAACAAATGGGGTTCTATGATTACGATTATCACAAGAAACTCTATGCAGAAATGGAATTGTTCCTGAAATTATCTCTTTATGGTGATGGAGATAGCATTTTGAGGAAGCTCAGTTTTAATCGTCCAGAGTTTAAAAAGATTTTCAATATTGAGAGTTTGACTGAGCATATGAATTTGAATGATCATGTTGATGTCAAAGATACATTTACAGAGACAGATTTGGATTTTACAAGTCCAAATTTCGACCTTACAGAAAAGAGATTTTTATTTGGTTCTCCAATTCCTCTTGAAAGCAAAGCAGCGATATTATTTTTTGGAACAAATAATTTGAAGGTGGGGCCAAGATTGTTTGAGCATATCTATCGAGATCTTTCAAGCTTTGAAAATGAAGTTTTGAAAGTGGAGAATATGAAATTCAGAGTTGAGTTTATTGATAAAGAACTGGATAAAACTGAAGGTAGTAGTAAATTGGAATTTAGAAATATTTATTAATTTTTGTTAGTGATGAATTATGAGATATTTGAAGATTTTATGTTGAATTTCGACACATGGCAAGTTCGAGACATTTATCAGAGTTTGATTACAGTGACATTCCTGTTTGAGATCCGAAATAAGCTGAATGAGAATAACGTTTATTCAAAGAGATTACACTTGATTTTTATGGATACTGTGAATATTGAAAATTCAGACAGATTTGTGAGACAACTCAAAGCAGTGTTGAATAAAGAGAAAATTATTACAACCAAAGATAAGACTGTGGAGAAAATTGAAGGTTATGTGAAAGGAGTGAGCCGCTTCTTGATGGTTGGAGAATTTCCTAATTTGATCCAAAAAGGAAATAACGCTCAAGATGAATATCTTAAGCTTAGAAACGTCCTTGATTTGATGGTGAAAATCAAGAAATAAAAAGCCTAACCAGGCTAATTGATTTATTACACACTTTCCGTTGATTTTTTATAATATGTTGTGAAATTGAGAATACATTTATTTGAGTTACTATTGCATGAAAAGTTTCTTAATGTTTGTTTATAAATACAATTTATACGGTAAATTTATCAAATAACGACCTTAAAAGAAAGATTCAAACTAAGAGAAAATATACAATTTAATTTGTTTCATTGGAGTTAGCAATATGTTTGGCCAGCATGTTTTTCATCATTTCCAGACTGACAGGCTTTGTGACATAATCATCCATTCCAGAGTCGAAACATTTCTTAATATCACTGGGATAATTAGAAGCAGTCACTGCAACAATTTGTATCTTTGGAATTATACCCTTTTCCTGAAGATCTCTAATTTCCCTTGTCACTGCATAACCATCTTTTATTGGCATACTGCAATCCATAAAAATGATCTTGTAGGTTTGTTTATCGTTTTTATTTTTTCTTTCAATAATTTTTTGGATCGCCATATCACCACTTGTCGTCGAGTCAGTTTTCATATTAAGCCCTTCAAGGATTTTTCTCAATGCGATAATGTTAAAGGCATTATCATCAACAATCAGAATATAAGGATCATCAGAATTGATCATATTCAATTTGCTAGAAACTCTATGAAGGTATTTTGCCTTTTCGTCCATATGCTTAGAAAATCCTTCCTCATCAAAAACTGTACGGCTTTTTATTGGACTTTTACCACCAAATGAACTAGCTCGATCATCCGCACTCATAGAAAACGACAATTTTGGGATCATCGGATTGATGTCAATATTATTCTTTGACGTGGTTTTGACTGTTGGAGTGTAAAGGGTGATGACTGGAGGTGGTTCTTTTAAATAAGGCGAGCCACATTCTTCATCTGCCTGCTTTTCATCTTTCCACTGGACTTGAGTATGAGACTGCTGTTGTGATTGGGAATATGTCAGATTACTATTTTTCTTTTGGATGGATTTTACTATACTGGGATTCTTGGAACTATTTCTTCTTTGGAATGGATAAGACAGTCTTCTTTCAAAGAGCCGCATTTTCTGGATATCAGCTCTCTTGTTTTTTTCCTTCAATCCGTTAATATTATCAAGAACATTCCCAAGAAGCTCCTCTTCGTCACTGCTGATGTCATTATCAAACTCCTTGCTCATAGCCAAATACACCTTGGATTCAAGATCAAAGGAGAAAGTCGTCCCTGCTCCGTATCTTGATTCAACATGAATAGGCCGATTATTCGGTCCTAATCTTTTAGCCAGCATGTTTGAAATAACAAGCCCCAGGCCAACTCCCTGTTGGTTCATTCTGTGAGATTCAGAAATTTTGGAAAATTTTTTAAAGAGCTGTTTCATGTCATCTGGTTTGATTCCTATACCAGTGTCACTTACAGAAATTTTGCAAATATTCGCTTCACAATAAGTCACTCTGATATTAATTCCTCCTTTTGTTGTGAACTTCAATGCGTTACCTGGCGGGATTGGTGATTAAAAATTAATTACAGAAGAAAAGTTACCAATGAGATTGATGACGATTTGACGGACACGATTCGGATCAGAATAAATTTTGAAAGGAACACGTTCATCATAATAAAGGTTTAATTCGAGGCCTTTTCCCTTAGCTTGGATAGTCATGAGTTTGATAATATCAAGTAAATGCTGTTTAAGGTTGAAGAAGTAAAAATTAAGGCGAAGAGTTTTAGCTTTAGATTGAGAGAAATCAAGGATATCATTGATGAGACTCAATAAAAGCTTAGCACTATCTGCAGCAGGCTGAATATAATCTTCTTTCAGATCATCAGTGATGAACTTATCAACCATATCAAGCATGGCTACTATGCAATTTAAAGGAGTTCGAAGTTCATGTGAGACTGAGGCCAACATACTGGTTCTTCCTTTTTCTGAGGCCTTGAGGAAATCGCAAAATTCTTTCTGACTTGCATCTTTGAGTCTGATCAGCAAGAAAGGCTCTTTATTCACAATCATCGACTGAAATTTGACATCTAAAAATTTCACAGTACCATTCTCAAGTTCAATATAACAAGTCTGTTCTGTAAAAATTTTTGTTGGCTTTCGAACTATTTAGAGAGAGGGAGTTAGTATATTTCAAATGAAATGTGTTACTGAAGGCATTAGCGAGTTGTTCAACGGTATAAGGGAAAGAGATGGAAGGGACATTGTACATATCAAGAGCTTGGAAAAGTTTCTGGATGTCATAGGGAACTCCTTCCTTTAATAAAGGTTCTCCAATAATCTCTTGAAAGGGAGGTGGAGACTCACTTTCTCGATTACCTCTTGAGAAGCTTTCCTTTTTGCTTAAGGAATAATTGTAGTTTTGGTTTTCTTCACCTGGATCTAGACTCAAAGCTTCAATATGACTTTTAGAATCATTGTGATCAAGAGTTTTTTTGTTTAAAACATTAAACTTGACTTGAAGTTTATCACCACTTGGTAGCACTCCGACTGATGTTAACAGAGGAGAAGGTTTAAATTTATTGGAGTTCGCAGAGTGCATTGAAAGAGTCTTTTTCAGGTTCGATCTCTGGGAAAAGAAAAGCCTTTCTGGTTTTGGAGTCATGAAAGTAAATGGGTTTGTATTGCTATTTTCTTTGACATCAAGAGACTGCTGACCATGGCTATGGAAAGAACTATCTCTTGGTGTAGTTTCTTGGCGTGTGCCCCGAAGATGTGAAGCTTGGAGTGCGAAAAACTGTGGAGTTTTAGCTTGGCAAGAATTCGGCTCTTCATCTTTGTCAACGAGAGGTTCAAAAGATCTTTCTTTTATTGTAGTTTTTTCCTCTTTACTAAGAGCATTGAAACTCTTTAGTTTCTCAAGGTTTGCAATAATATTCTCTTCTCCATCTCCCAACAATGTGAATGCACTGGTGTTTGTGTAAAAAACATTGTGTTCATTTTGTAGGATGATACAGCCTTCATCAGAGTCAGCTAATAATGTCTTTAAAAGAAAGATTTCTTTGTCCTTTGCACTTTCCTTCTCAGGATCATCCTTATTCTCTTTTTCAACCATTCGTAAAAATTTATAAACAATCAAACATAAAAGGCCTCCCAAGACAGCTGGAGTTGGATCTTTGACATGGATCGAAATTCTTATTGAAATATATAAAATCGTGCAGCAAATGAGAAATTCTTTGAGAATTCCATTTTTCAGATAATATGTATTGAGAAATCCATAAGCATAAAGGCCAATCCACGAGCACGTGAGGGTTAATTCAGGATTTACTGTAGAGAGATTAGCAATTGCCTCTGAGGTTCTCAAATAAACAACTTGGTTTTCGACAATATTGATGATAAGTAATGCCCAAGTTAAAGCTCTTAGGGTGATTCTAATCACAGAAACTCTTTTTTTGTTGGTTAGGAATAAGAGCATGAGGTGGATTAGGAGATTGGCAAGAAAAATAGCGAATCCAAAGAAGGCGAAGATCTTTCTAGCGTCAAAATAGTCTTGCCGATAGTAACTAAAGATCATAGGCGCAGAATGAGAAAGAGGGATAAAGCAAAGGATAAGACATTCAAAAGCTAGCCCCAAAAGATTTTTCTTGTCTTGAGGTTTGAGTTTTCTCATGGCTGAGAAACGTTGGAAGATCTTTTGGTGAGAAGAGGCAAAGAATACAGGAGATTTGGTATTTTTCTGGAGGTTCAGCTTAATTTGCTAGCTTTAATTAATTTAATCTAAAGTTGAAACGAGCATTAAATAAAAATGAAACAAAATAAAAACAAAGGCTTGATATCAATATTGATATTCGAGAGAAGTAGCTTTGAGAATCTTTCAAGTGTCTTGAGAAAATGCCAAAAACTGATAACAACTGGAAGAGTTATTGACTTTAAAAGGAACTTTGATTGAGATGAATTATATGAATTTGTTGGAGGAAGGAAAATTGCTAATTTTATAGGATTAGTCATTTGAAGTTTAGAACCTTGAGAGTTCAGGAGAGTGACGAAGGTTAGAGAGTGGTTCGTTTTTTATTGCACCTGAATTATTAACTGACTGCAAATTTTATGGCTAATTTTCTCTTAATAAAAATCCGCAGGTGAAGTGGAAATCCATATCCATGAATTCTTTTACTAAATCACATTTTATCTCACCCAAACCCTCATGATTAAAAATTTTTTGACTTGTTTGGTGAAAGAATATATTTTTCAAAGGCTTGAGATTGTTTTGACGATGGGAAGAGATTCAAGAGTCTTGAGTTATGATGCCCGGCTTTCTTGATAAATTTTCGAAGGGATTACAAGAAGGAAAGAGAAGGTTTTTGAAAAAAAACATAAAAGATTGATTTTTAAAAATTTTTTCTTTTTTTTTTAATTTTCACTAAAAAAGAATATTCTTGAATTAAGAGAAGAACTCGAGTCTTGAAAATTCAAGTGATGACTTTGAGTTTTTCAGAATGATAATGATGACGAAAAGAGAGAAAGAATGAACTACTGAAAAAAAAAAGAAGAATAAAAATTTGCAAAAAAAAAATTCTATGAAAATTCTTTTTTATCAAATCCTCCCAGAAAAATTTTTTTTCATCAGACTTCAAATCTCTGTTTGAAAATTAAAAGGGAATTCAGAAAATCCTATTAAAATTAAAGACATTATCCTACAGAACAGGTAAGAACCCTGATTAATTTAAACGGGCGAATTTCTTTTTTTGATTACCAAAAATTTATCTATTTTTACAAATCACTATGAGGTTCAAGATTGATGAACTTGACGTTTACTTCCCCTACCCTGCTGTCTACAAAGAGCAATATGAGTATATGAGCGAGCTCAAAAAAGCTCTTGATGCACGCGGCTCTGTTATCCTTGAAATGCCAACAGGAACAGGCAAAACAGTGTCACTTTTGTCCCTGATTATGTCATACCTACAAGCTTATCCAGATAGCTTCAAGAAGCTGATTTATTGCACACGTACAGTTCCTCAGATGGAAAAGACACTGAGCGAGGTGCATTTTATCTTTGAGTCTCAATTCAAAGAAGAAGGGAGAAAGCCAAAGCTTTTAGCGGTAGGTTTATCAGCGAAAAAGAATCTTTGTATTCATCCCAAAGTGACTGCACATTCTGCTATCAGAGAAAAGACCGAAGCTGAATGCAAGAAGCTGATTGCGCCATGGATCCGTCAGGCTTATAAAGGCCATTTTAGGGAAGATGAGCACCTATGTGGTTTTTATGAAGGATTCACAGATAGACAAGAGAATTTGTTTTTTGAAGAAGGAGTGTATTCATTGGCGGATTTGAAGAGATATGGAGAGGAACAGAATCTATGTCCTTACTTTTTGGCAAGACATATGATTGCTCAAGCTCATGTTGTGGTTTACAGTTATTCGTACATTCTGGATCCTGATATAAATACTCAAATCCCAAGAGAACAGGAGGCCGATTGCATTGTGGTATTCGATGAGGCCCATAATATTGACGATCAGTGTGTGGAAGCATACAAAATTGAGATCAATAGACCGTTGTTGGATACGGCCTTTAGAAACATTGATATATTGAAGCAGAAGATGGATGAAATGAAAGAAGTCGATAAACAAAGATTGGAAGATGAATATAATAAACTACTCAAGGGCATGACTGACAAGGGTATTATCACTGAGGATATGAGGATTCAAGATGCTGCTTCGTCAATGATTAAAGATTTATCTAAAGATGTGATCCCTGGAGCAATAAGGCAATCTGAGGCATTTGTGAGTTCTTTGAGAAGATTTGTTGGTTTTGTGAAGGCGATGATTAGTATTAGAGAAGTCAAGATCATGAGTCCAACTTCTTTTCTTGATGAAATGAATAAAATGATCCATTTAGAGCAAAACACGTTGAAGTTTTTCATTGAAAGATTGAACATTTTGATGAACACTCTTGAGGTAGCAGATACACATGAACTGATGGCGTTATCGACAGTGGCGAAATTTGGTAACTACTGCGCACTACATACAAAGGGATTTACCATTATTGTGGAACCTTATGATGACAGTTCGCCTGATTTTTATGATCCTTGGCTCACATTTGCGTGTAATGATGCTTCAATTGGTTGGAAGGAGGTTCTGAAGAAGTTTAAAGTGTGCATTTTGACATCAGGAACAATGTCTCCAATGGAGATGTACACAAAGATTTTGGATTGGCAGCCAATGTTTATGAAGAGTTTTGATATTACATTGAGAAATTGTATCAGTCCTTTGTTTATTACAAGAGGTCATGATCATGGAGAGTTGTCTTCACAATTCGCCACAAGAAATGATAATGAAGTGATGAGAAATTATGGAAGACTTTTGACTGAGTTTTCTAGCATTACTCCTGATGGAATTATTTGTTTCTTCCCCAGCTATCGATATATGGAAGATGTGGTCCTTCAATGGAATGACCTGGGGGTTTTGGACAGTGTATTGAAGCACAAGTTGGTATTTATCGAGTCAAAGGATGTCGCAGAGACTTCATTGAGCTTGGCAAGTTTTAAAAAGGCTTGTGAGAATGGAAGAGGAGCTGTATTTTTATCGGTCGCGAGAGGAAAGGTTGCTGAAGGAATCGATTTTGATGAGCATTATGGAAGGTGTGTCATAATGTTTGGGGTTCCTTTCCAGTATACAAAGAGTAGGGTCTTGTTGGCAAAATTGGATTATTTGAGGGATACATTCCAAATAAAAGAAAGTGATTATTTGATTTTTGACGCAATGAGACAGTGTGCTCAGTGTGTCGGAAGAGTTATTAGAAAGAAGAATGATTATGGGTTAATGGTGTTTGCAGATAAAAGATATGCTCATGCTGATAAACGAGAAAAATTACCAAAATGGATTAGAACGTTTATTGAAACCCATAATATTGGAATCAACAGTGAGCAAGCTCTTTATAAAGCAAGGAATTTCTTTAAAGATATGGGTGAAGACTATAAGATCGATCGTAACGCAATTTTATATCTCGATGATCTTCGCGAGCTCGAAAAACAAAAACAAAATACAAAGCCGATGGAGGTTGAAGAAGATGGGGTTCAAGACGGTAAATAAATAAATTGATATTTTATAGTAAATGTCTGTATTTTCACCATGTGAGTATTGGTATGACTTTAATAATTAAGAAAGCCCCTAAAAAAGAGAAGTTTTCTTTCAGTTGCACTTTTTTAATTTCAAATTAATTTCAACATATTTTTGTGAGTTCATACTGAAAAACAGATATTCTTGTCAAGAAGGGTTGGATTTTGCGTGATATTCTTGCACCTTGCACTGTTAGTGGTACTAAAGAGGATAGAAGAGGTGAAGCAGAAACAACTTATGTATCTCCTCAGAATAACAAAATCCAAGTGCGTTTTTTCCGATAAATAAAATAATCAAATTAAACAGTAAACTAGAAATCAATATGGAAGATCGATCAAAATCTTCTTCTTCTTCTTCAACGCATGTGCAAAGTGCTCCACTTACTTTTGGAGCCAGCATCAGTTTATCTTCACTAACCAATCTTGATTCTTTTATCTATATTGATGGTTTTGTGGAAGAAAAGGCGTTAGCTAAGCAATTTACAAAGAATAACAAACCTAAACTGATTTACTCCAAAACCCTTTTTCAAATCTACCCTCAATCAATAAACACAAACAAGAAAAGAGCTCTTCAGAAGAAACAAGAACTCAGTGCTCAAAGTCTGCAGGGAGATTCTGAGGTCAGGAAAATTGATGAGATTTCTGAATTGCAAGACAGTATACTTACAGAGTTCAAGATTAATCTGGAAAACTTTAAGAAGACTACTGGCCAGCCTGTCCTATTCGGGCAACCAATTCAGTTGTTACATGTAGCAAGTAATAAGTTTTTGTCTTACAGAAAGACTGAAGCAAGATTGGAAAGGCAGAATTACAAGGTCGGATTGGATGAATACTCAAATGAGTCAACTCTATTCAGATTTTTGCCTTGTTATAAACATCAACAGGACAGTGAAGGGACTGTGTTTTTACACGATAATGTGTATATTGCTAGTGTGAATTCAATATTGAATAAAGTGCCATATTTGCACTTTTCAAATCCGATAAGTACGAAAGAAAAGAGACATAAACTGAACCCTTTGAATGGAGATCGTCATGCTGTTCATGAAGAAAGGCATGAAAGAAAAGATGGAACGGTTAAGAAGACCAAGGTCGAAGTGAATGTGTCTTTGGAGTCAAGAACAAAGTTAAAGATGAACTTGTACTCAAACTACGTGGACATTGAGAATAATTATTTGGAATGTGGCGATATTGTTTGGCTGAATCATTCTGAGCTGGCTGTCACACTGGTTTGTGTGACGGAGTTCAAGGATAACAACTTTAAATTCAAGGTTGAGTTTGATGGAAATAGAGTAACAGACCAATTTAAGCAGTTTATTGGAAATACAAACGGTATGTGGGTTATTGAAAAAGTTCCAGTCAATGAGAAACAAACGCATCAAGACGGTGGTTTCGTTGAGTGGAATGAAGCTTATCGATTCAAGCATTTGGGCTCAGGATTGTATCTGACAGTAAAGAAAACAAGAAGAAAGAACGAACAGCAAGCCGAGAATAGAATTGTTCTTGAGGCGGAAACCAATGAAGACAATGAGTTTTTGTTCCTTCCTGTTGCTTCAAATCTCCCCAAAAATGCAACAAATAGAAGATATGTTCCAAGGGATACATTTGCTTTGATTATGCATAAGAAGACGAAGTTGATTGTCCATGCAAATTTCGAAAGGGACCCTCTTGCAAAGAATTTGAGTGGAGAAGAAGGCTCAAGATTAGTTGGAGAAACAAAGCCAACATTAGAGAAATATGGAGTTGTCAGTGAGCAAGCTGCGTTTAAAGTCGTCAGAGCAAATTATAATGAAGTCTGGGAAACTAATTTCTTGATTTCTTGTTTCCCAGTTTTGAAAAGCTTTTTGAAGAAGATTCACGATGCGAACCAAGTAATACAGGGGG
>Ga0182738_1004553_pt1 | contig 15297 bp, 11 predicted proteins | sample eDN5th30CBELigMG_FD_128876 | JGI IMG/M metagenome (GOLD analysis project Ga0182738, IMG submission 128876) | Enriched Miracle-Growth compost microbial communities from Emeryville, California, USA - eDNA 5th pass 30_C BE-Lig MG (version 2)... ... | reverse complement strand
GGCATCCGCGAGCCGGTCGTCGACGCGCTGCTCGAACGCATCCCCGGCATCGGCAACCGCGACGAGCTGGTCGCCGTCACCCGCTCGATCGACCGGATCGTCCGGGCGCGGCACTACTGGATCCCCAACTGGTACCGGTCCACCCACAACGTCGCGCACTGGGACCTCTTCGGCTGGACCGAGGACAAGCCCGACTACGCCTTCGCGCCGGAAGCCACCTGGTGGTTCGACCGCGCCAGGGCGGACGCGATCGGCATGGCCGGATAATCGAGAGCGAGATGGGCGCCTACATCCTTCGCCGCGTGCTGCTGATCATCCCGACGATGATCGGGATCATGGCGATCAGCTTCCTTGTGATCCAGTTCGCCCCCGGCGGCCCGGTCGAGAAGATCATCGCCCAGCTCCAGGGGACCGACGTCTCGGCGACCGCGGCCATCGGCGGCGGCGGGGGCGGCGATTTCCAGGGCGTCGCCCAGCCCGGCGGCGGCGGGGGCGAGATCAACTCCCGCTATGTCGGCGCGCAGGGGCTCGACCCGGAATTCATCGCCTCCCTCGAGAAGCAGTTCGGCTTCGACAAGCCCGCGCTCGAGCGGTTCGGCCTGATGCTGTGGAACTACTTCCGCTTCGATTTCGGCGAGAGCTACTTCCGCGACATCAGGGTCGTCGACCTCATCATCGAGAAGATGCCGGTGTCGATCTCGCTGGGCCTGTGGATGACGTTCCTCTCCTACGCCATCTCGATCCCGCTCGGCATCCGGAAGGCGATGAAGGACGGCTCGCGCTTCGACGTCTGGACCAGCGCCGTGATCATCGTCGGGTACGCCATCCCCGGCTTCCTGTTCGCGATCCTGCTCATCGTCCTTTTCGCCGGCGGCAGCTTCTTCGACTGGTTCCCGCTCCGCGGCCTGTGGTCGGACCGCTACGCCAATACCCCGTTCTGGGACTGGATCACCGACCCGCGGGCGCTCCTCGACTATTTCTGGCATCTCGTCCTGCCGCTCACCGCGATGGCGCTCTCGGCCTTCGCGACGACGACGCTCCTCACCAAGAACTCGTTCCTCGACGAGATCCGCAAGCAGTACGTGATGACCGCGCGGGCCAAGGGGCTGACCGAGCACGCCGTGCTCTACCGCCACGTCTTCCGCAATGCGATGCTGATCGTCATCGCCGGCTTCCCCGGCGCCTTCATCTCGGCCTTCTTCGCCGGCGCGCTGCTGATCGAGACGATCTTCTCGCTCGACGGCCTCGGCCTTCTCGGCTTCGAATCGGTGATCAACCGCGACTATCCGGTGGTCTTCGCCACGCTCTACATCTTCTCGCTGTTAGGGCTCCTCGTGAACCTGATCTCCGACCTCACCTACACCTGGATCGATCCCCGGATCGACTTCGAGACGCGGGAGGTCTGAGCCATGGACCAGGTGCTCGACCGCGAGAGGCTCGAGACGATCAACCCCACGCCGGGGCAGACCGAGCCGCCGCCGCGCCGGCTCCGCATATCGCCGCTCAACCAGCGGCGCTGGCTGAACTTCAAGGCCAACCGGCGGGGCTACTGGTCGCTCTGGATATTCCTTGTCCTCTTCGTCCTCACCCTGTTCGCCGAGCTCATCGCCAACGACCGCCCGCTCGTCATCTCCTACCGGGGCGAGATCCTGTTCCCGGTCTTCAACAACTACCCGGAATCGAAATTCGGCGGCTTCCTCGCCACCACCGACTATCGCGACCCCTTCATCCAGGACGAGATCCTCGCCGAGGGCTGGATGGTGTGGCCGCCGATCCGCTACGCCAACCGCACCGTCAACAACGAGATCGCCGTGCCGGCGCCGGCACCGCCGTGGTGGATGATGACCCTCGAGGAGCGCTGCTCGCGCTATCCCGACGGGGTGAACGACCGCAACTGCACGCCCGGCAACTGGAACTGGCTCGGCACCGACGACCAGGGACGCGACGTGGTCGCGCGGCTGATCTACGGCTTCCGCATCTCGGTGCTGTTCGGGCTGACGCTGGCGGTCATCTCGTCGGTCATCGGCGTGGTCGCCGGGGCCGTGCAGGGCTATTTCGGCGGCTGGATCGACCTCATCGCCCAGCGCTTCATCGAGATCTGGACCTCGATCCCGGCCCTCTACCTGCTGCTGATCATATCCTCGGTGATCGCGCCGAGCTTCTTCGTGCTCCTCGGCATATTGCTGCTCTTCTCATGGGTGTCGCTGGTCGGCGTGGTGCGCGCCGAATTCCTCCGCGGCCGGAACTTCGAGTACGTCAACGCCGCCCGCGCGCTCGGGGTGGGCAACGCGACGATCATGTTCCGCCACCTCCTCCCCAATGCCATGGTCGCGACCCTCACCTTCCTGCCGTTCATCCTCAACGGCTCGATCACGACGCTGACCTCGCTCGACTTCCTCGGCTTCGGCCTGCCGCCGGGCTCGCCCTCGCTGGGCGAACTCCTCGCCCAGGGCAAGGAGAACATCCAGGCCCCCTGGCTCGGCCTCACCGGCTTCTTCATCATCTCGATCATGCTGTCGCTGCTGATCTTCATCGGCGAGGGCGTCCGCGACGCCTTCGACCCGCGCAAGGTGTTCAAATAGGATGACCCGGACCGGCCCGTGGAGAACGCCATGAACAAGATCATCAGGGAACACTATCCGGCGTCGCGCCTTCCAAGCGACCTGCGGGAAGGGCTGGCACCCGACGCCCGGGTGACTATCGTGGTCTCAGAGGAGGTGCACCCGCACCCCACCACTTTCTACCGCGACCTCTTCGAAAGCCTTCGGGAGATGAGGATCACGGAGGGCGACCCCGTCGCAGAGATTCGCACGATGCGCGACGCCTGGGATGAGCGACTCCTGCAAAAGCGCGCGAAGGCTGAGTGACGGTGCGCTACTACCTCGACACCAACATCTTCATCTACGCGCTCGAATATGGAGCCGGCAGCGGCGATGCGGCGCGACGAGTCTTCGCCCATATCGGCCGGGGAACGACCTTGGCCGCAACCAGCCTCCTCACGCTTGGCGAGGTCCCCCCGCGCGCTTTCCGAGAAGCAAACGCCGAGTTGGAGCGCGCCCACGAGGCCCTTTTCTCGGGAGCACCAGGGCTGGAGATCGTTCCGGTGACCGATGACGTCCTGCGGATGGCCGCACGTCAGGTGGCGACCTCGAAGCTGCGCCTCCCCGACGCCATTCACGTCGCGAGCGCGATCCATGCCCAGTGTGACGCGTTGCTGAGCGAGGATACCGGCATACGCTCCACAGACCAGCTCCCCGTTGTCAGGCTGAGCGACCCGACGTTCGCCCAATGACCACCTCCCCCCTCCTCTCCGTCGAGAACCTCTCCGTCGCCTTCACGCAGGGCGGCAAGACGACGCTCGCCGTCGACGACGTCAGCTTCTCGATCGACAAGGGCGAGACGGTCGCGCTGGTCGGCGAGTCCGGCTCCGGCAAGTCCGTCACCGCGTTGTCTGTGATGAAGCTCCTGCCCTATCCGGCCGCCTCGCACCCGAGCGGACGCATCCTGTTCCGGGGAACCGACCTCCTCACCGCGCCCGACAAGGCGTTGCGGAGCGTGCGGGGCAACGACATCGGCATTGTCTTCCAGGAGCCGATGACCTCGCTCAACCCGCTCCACACCATCGAGCGGCAGGTCGGCGAAGTGCTCAAGCTGCACCAGGGGATGAACGACTCCGCGGCGCGGAAGCGGGTGCTGGAGCTGCTCACCAAGGTCGGCATCCGCGACGTGGAGAGCCGCCTCGGGGCCTATCCCCACCAGCTCTCCGGCGGCCAGCGCCAGCGGGTGATGATCGCGATGGCGCTCGCCAACAACCCGGACCTGCTCATCGCCGACGAGCCGACCACCGCGCTCGACGTGACGGTGCAGGCGCAGATCCTTCAACTGCTCCGCGACCTCCAGGCCGAGACCGGCATGGCGATGCTGTTCATCACCCACGACCTCGGCATCGTGCGGCGCATGGCGAAACGCGTCTGCGTGATGACGCAGGGGCGGATCGTCGAGACCGGGCCGACCGAGCGCGTCTTCACCCGGCCCGAGCATGCCTATACCCGGCACCTCCTCGCCGCCGAGCCCAAGGGATCGCCGCCGAAGGCCGAGCTCGACGCGCCGGTGGTGATGAAGGGCGACGACATCAGGGTCTGGTTCCCGATCCGCCGCGGGCTGCTCCGCAAGACCGTCGGCCACGTCAAGGCGGTCGACGGCGTCGACGTCGTCGTCCGCGAAGGCCAGACGCTCGGCATCGTCGGCGAATCGGGCTCCGGCAAGACCACCCTCGGCCTCGCCCTGATGCGGCTCATCTCGTCCGAGGGGAAGATCGTCTTCCTCGGCAAGGACATCGACGGCCGGAGCTTCAAGGCGATGCGGCCGTTCCGCAGCGACATGCAGATCGTCTTCCAGGACCCCTACGGCTCGCTCAGCCCGCGCATGTCGGTGGCCGAGATCATCGAGGAGGGGCTGACGATCCACGACCGCCGGCTCGGCGCGGCGGAGCGCGACCGGCGGGTGGTCAAGGCGCTCGAGGAGGTCGGCCTCGATCCCGCGACGCGCCATCGCTACCCGCACGAGTTCTCCGGCGGCCAGCGCCAGCGGATCGCGGTCGCCCGCGCCATGGTGCTCGAGCCGCGCTTCGTCATGCTCGACGAGCCGACCTCAGCCCTCGACATGAGCGTCCAGGCCCAGGTCGTCGACCTCCTCCGCGACCTCCAGACCCGCCACGACCTCGCCTACCTCTTCATCAGCCACGACCTGAAGGTGGTGAAGGCCCTCGCCAACGAGATCATCGTCATGCGGAACGGCAAGGTGGTCGAGCGCGGCACCGCCGAACGGGTGTTCACGCACCCCGAGACCGACTATACCCGGGCCCTGCTGACGGCGGCGTTCGAGATCAAGACGGCGCCCGAGGGGGTGGTGGCGCAGTAGCCGCGGGCCGCCCCCACTGCGAAGAGGGGCGGACATGGACATCGAGCGCGGCGCACAGGGCATTCTCGTCGCGTCGGGCCCGTGGGATCCCCGGCCCTGGGCGGCGGCCGTCCGCGCCATCGATCCCGGCCGTCCCGTCTTCATCTGGCCCGACCTGCCGGACCCCGCGCGCATCGCCTACATCCTCGCCTGGCACCCGCCGGCGGAGGCGCTCGCGGACCTTCCCAACCTCGCCGCGATCTTCTCGCTCGGCGCCGGCGTCGAGCACATCCTCTCCCGGCCCCTGCCGCCGGGCGTCCCGCTCGCCCGCATCGTTAGCGACGACCTCACCGACCGCATGGTCGAGTGGGTGACGCTCCAGGTGCTGATCCATCACCGCCGGCAGCGCCGCTACGATCGCCTCCAGCGCGCGCACCGCTGGCAGGAGCTCCGCCAGCCCGTCGCGGCCGAGGTCCGGGTCGGCGTTATGGGCATGGGGGCGATCGGCGCCGCCGCCGCCGCGATGCTGGCCCGGCTCGGCTTCCGCGTCGCCGGCTGGAGCCGCACGCCGAAGACCGTCCCGGGAATCGAATCGTTCCATGGCGAGGCCGGCCTCGACGGTTTCCTCGCCCGCACCGACATCCTCGTCGTGCTGCTCCCCCTCACCGAGGCGACGCGCGGGCTCCTCGCCCTGCCGCTCTTCCGGAAGCTCGCCCGCGACGGCGCGCTCGGCGGACCGGTGCTGGTCAATGCCGGCCGGGGCGGGCTCCAGGTCGAGGCCGACATCGCCGCCGCGATCGATACCGGCGTCCTCGCCGGGGCGAGCCTCGACGTGTTCGAGAGCGAGCCGCTCGATCCGTCGAGCCCGCTCTGGGACATGGAGGACGTGGTGATCACGCCCCATTGCGCCGGGTGGAGCGACCCCGAGGCACTTGTGCGCCAGATCATGGACCAGGTCGCAGCCCTCGAGGCCGGGCGCCCGCTGCGGAACGTCGTCGACCGTGCCGCCCAATACTAGCGCCGTCCGCTGGCTGAACCTTGCTGCGACGCTCCTGGTGGCTGCCGCCGGGGCGACGCTCGCCACCGCCCTCTCGGTTCCCGCCTCGTGGCTCTCGGGCGCGATGATCGCGGTGACGGCGGCCTCCTTCGGCCGGCTCGACACGCGCCTCCCGGCGCCGCTCATCGAATTCAGCTTCGTCCTGATCGGCATCGCGCTCGGGGCGGGGCTGACGCCCGAGCTTCTCGGCAATATCGGCGCCTGGCCGTTCAGCCTCGTCGCGCTGCTCCTCGCCGTGATCGCGGTGACCGCCGGGGCCCGCACGTGGCTGGTCCACGTCTCGGGCTGGGATCGCGAGACCGCCTTCTACGCCGCGGTGCCGGGAGCCCTGTCCTACGTGATCGCGGTGGCGGCGACGACCGACGCCGATGTCCGCAAGGTCGCGGTCAGCCAGAGCATCCGCATCTTCCTCCTCGTGGCGGCGCTGCCCACGATCATCGTCGCGTTCGAGGGCGGGCCGCCCGTCGCGGCGGCGCCGCTCACCGCGCCGTGGGGCGAGCTCGCGCTCCTCGTCGCGGTCTCGACATCGGCCGGCTTCGCCTTCCGCTACCTCCGGATCCCGGCCGGCCTGCTGACCGGCAGCTTCGCCGGCAGCGCGTTCCTCCACGGATCGGGACTGGTGGTGGGCACCCTCCCCCAGCCGGCCATCATCCTCGCCTTCGTCCTCCTCGGCGCGCTCGTCGGCAGCCGCTTCGTCGGCACCAGCATCGGCTTCCTCGCCCGCATCATCCTCCCCTCCTTCGGGGCGTTCCTCGTCGCGACCGCCATCGCCGCCGCCATCTCGGCCGGCGTTGCGGTGGTCATCGACATCCCCCTCGACCAGGCCATCGTCGCCTTCGCGCCGGGCGGGCTCGACGCGATGATGTCGCTGGCGCTCGCGCTGCACATGGACACCGCCTTCGTCGCCGCGCACCAGTTCGCCCGCTTCGCCGGCATCGCCTTCGGCCTGCCGTTCTACCTGCGCTGGGCGCGATCGCGCCCGCCGAAGGTGTAGAAAAGGCGGGGAACGGCCGCCCTGTCCTGCCCTTGAACCCGTCATGCGGAGTGGAGACCGATGCGCTGGGAAGACCTGACCTCGCCCGACATCGACCGGCTCGATCGCGATGCCACGGTGCTCGTCCTGCCGATCGGCTCGGTCGAGCAGCACGGCCGCCACATGCCGCTCGGCACCGATTCGATGCTGGCCCACGGCGTCGCCCTCGGCGCCGCCGCGCGGCTCGCGCCGGGAGCGGCCGTCGTCCTGCCGCCGCCCTGGTACGGCTACTCGCCGCACCACATGCGGTTTCCCGGAACCGTCACCCTCTCGGTCGCGACCCTCGCCGCCCTGGTCGGCGACATCGTCGACAGCCTCGTCGCTCACCGGTTCCGGCGCATCGTCCTCTGCAACGGCCATGGCGGCAATGCCGGCATCATCGACGTGCTCTCGGCCGACCTCGGCGCGCGGCACCGCGGCCGGGCACGCATCGCCGGCCTCACCTACTTCAAGCTCGCCCAGGCGGCGATCGCCGCGCTCCGCGAATCCCCTCCCGGCGGCATGGGCCATGCCTGCGAATTCGAGACCGCGATGATGCTCCACCTCCGGCCCGACGCGGTCCACATGGAGCGCGCCGTCGCCGCCTATCCCGACACCGGCTCGCCCTACCTCTCCACCGACCTCCTCTCCGGCTCGCGGGTCGGGACCTACATCGACTTCAAGGACCTGTCCGAGACCGGCACCTTCGGCGACCCGGGCCTCGCCACCCCGGACAAGGGCGCGCGCTTCTTCGCCGCCGTGTGCGACGAGCTCGCCGCCTTCCTCGCCGACTTCCGCGGCTGGCCGATCGCGGACGACGCCGTGTGAGGCCACGCCGCGATCCGCCGCAGGCGGCGCGATTGACACCGGCCGGAGCCGGTGGGAAACACGGCCCGTCGTGGTCTTCCGTCCTTCGGGGCGGAAGCTAAGAGGGAACCCGGTGCGGCGCGTGCCAAGGCCGGGGCTGCCCCCGCAACTGTAAGCGGCGAGCTGCTGCCGATCCGTGTCACTGGCGTGAAGGGCGCCGGGAAGGCCAGGCAGAAGCGAGGACCCGCGAGCCAGGAGACCTGCCGCGACGACGTAACGTCCCTGTGCGGGGTGTCCCGGTGGTGCGCCTGCATCCCGGGCCAAACTTGCGTCCACGGGACTCCTGCATGCGACCGCTCGGCCTTTGCCCCCAACATCATTTGGGGTTCAGCCGAAATGTCCAAGTTCTCCTCACCTGTGGCGACCAGCACGCTCGGCACGCCACGCATCGGCCCGCGGCGCGAGCTGAAATTCGCGCTCGAAAGCTTCTGGTCCGGCAAGACCGACGCCGCCGCGTTGATCGAGACCGGCTCGGCCCTCCGCGCCGCCAACTGGGCGCGCCAGCATGCGCTCGGCATCACGCACATCCCGAGCAACGACTTCTCGTTCTACGACCAGGTGCTCGACACCAGCGTCATGGTCGGTGCCGTGCCGGAAATCTACGGCTGGGACGGCAAGGGGCCGGTGCCGCTCGAGACCTACTTCGCCATGGCGCGCGGCGCGGAGGGCAGCGCGGAATCTGCAGCCTGCGGCCATGCCCATCATGGCGAGAGCTCGGGCGTGCCCGCGCAGGAAATGACCAAGTGGTTCGACACCAACTACCACTACATGGTGCCGGAATTCCGCAAGGGACAGCGCTTCGCCATCGGTTCGCGGAAGCCCGTGGACGAATATCGCGAAGCGAAGGCGCTGGGCTACGAGACGCGGCCCGTCCTGCTCGGCCCGGTCACCTTCCTCCGCCTCGGCAAGAGCGCCGACGAGGGCTTCGATCCGCTGACGCTGATCTCCGGCCTGCTGCCGGTCTATGCCGAAATCCTCAAGAGCCTCGCGGCAAGCGGCGCGGAATGGGTGCAGATCGACGAGCCGTGCCTCGCGCTCGACATCGACGACGCGACGCGCCAGGCGCTTCGGGCGGCCTATGGCATGTTCGCCCTGGCGGTGCCGAAGCTCAAGATCATGCTCACCACCTATTTCGGTGCGCTCGGCGACAATCTCGACACCGCGCTCGCCCTGCCGGTCGCCGGGCTTCATGTCGATCTGGCCCGCGCGCCGGAGCAGCTCGACGCGGTGCTCGACAAGGCGCCGCGCGGGCTGGTGCTCTCGCTCGGCGTGATCGACGGGCGCAACATCTGGCGCTCGGACCTGTCGCGCATCCTCGATCGGGTCGAGCCGGTCGTCGCCCGCCGCGGCACCGACCATGTGATGCTCGCGCCCTCCTGCTCGCTGCTGCACGTCCCGGTCGACGTGGACCTCGAGACCGGGCTCGACGCCGACGTGAAGAGCTGGCTCGCCTTCTCCACCCAGAAGATGGGCGAGCTCGCGACGCTGCGCACCGCGCTGGTCGAAGGCCGCGCGGCCGCTGCCGAAGCCCTTGGCGCCGCCGACGCCGCCATCGCCGCACGCGCCGCCTCGCGCAAGGTCCACGACCCCGCCGTCGCGGCCCGCATGGCGGCGGTGACGGCGGACATGACCCGCCGCAACAGCGCCTTCGCCACCCGCGCAGCGATCCAGCGCGACCGCTTCGCCCTGCCCGCCTTCCCGACCACCACCATCGGCTCCTTCCCGCAGACCGCGGACGTGCGCAAGGCCCGCGCCGCCCATGATAAGGGCCAGATGGACGCCGCCGCCTATGAGGCGTTCCTCCGCGAGGAAACCGAGCGCACCGTCCGCTGGCAGGAGGAAATCGGCCTCGACGTGCTGGTCCACGGCGAGTTCGAACGGAACGACATGGTGCAGTATTTCGGCGAGAAGCTCTCCGGCTTCGCCTTCACGCGCCATGGCTGGGTGCAGAGCTACGGCTCGCGCTGCGTGCGCCCGCCGATCCTCTTCGGCGACGTCTCCCGCCCCGAGCCGATGACCGTCGGCTGGTGGCGTTATGCGCAATCGCTGACCAGCCGGCCGATGAAGGGCATGCTGACCGGACCGGTCACCATCCTCAACTGGTCGTTCGTCCGCGACGACATGCCGAGAAGCGAGGCCTGCCGGCAGATCGCGCTCGCGATCCGCGACGAGGTCGCCGACCTCGAGGGGGCCGGCGCGCAGATGATCCAGATCGACGAGGCGGCATTGCGCGAGGGCCTGCCGCTCCGCCACGCGGACTGGAAGGCCTATCTCGACTGGGCGGTGGAATGCTTCCGGCTCTGCGCCTCGGGGGTGGCAGACGCGACGCAGGTGCATACCCATATGTGCTACTCCGAGTTCAACGACATCATCGACGCGATCGCCGCCATGGATGCGGACGTGATCTCGATCGAGACGTCGCGCTCGAAGATGGAGTTGCTCGATGCCTTCAGGTCGTTCCGCTATCCGAACGAGATCGGTCCGGGCGTCTACGACATCCATTCGCCGCGCGTGCCGGAGGTCGGCGAGATGACGGCGCTGCTTGCGCTCGCCCGGCAGCGCCTCGGCGACGAGCAGCTCTGGGTCAATCCCGATTGCGGCCTCAAGACCCGCAAGTGGGAAGAGGTGCGGCCGGCGCTGGTCAACATGGTGGCCGCCGCCCGCGCGCTTCGCGAGACCCCGAGGCAGGCCGCGGAATGACCGCGACCCGTCTCGTCGACATCGTCTTCCCCGGGGACACCAACCACCACGGAACGCTGTTCGGCGGGACGGCCCTCGCCCATATGGACAAGGTCGCCTTCATCGCCGCGGCCCGCCACGCCCATGTCGATTTCGTCACCGCCTCGTGCGAGCGGATCGACTTCAAGGCACCGGCGCGGCTCGGCGAACTGGCCGAGGTGACGGGGCGCGTGATGCGTGTCGGCCGACGCTCGATCGGCATCGAAGTCGAACTCGTGGCCGAGGCGCTGCTGTCGGGCGAACGCCGGCTCTGCGGCCGCGGCCTGTTCAACATGGTCGCGGTCGGCGAGAAGGCGGAAAGCGAAGGGTGGCGCATGCCGCCCCTCGACACGGCGCCGGCACGGGACGACGGGCTGCGGCTCGTCGACCTCGTCTTCCCCGAGCAGACGAGCCACTACGGCAGCCTCTATGGGGGCCACACCCTCGCCGCGATGGGCAAGGCCGCCTTCATCGCCGCGACGCGGGAAAGCCGGAAGACCATCGTCATGGCGGCGACACGGCGTGTCGACTTCACCGCCCAGATCGGCACCGGCGAGATCATGGAACTTGCGCCGAGCGTCACCGCGCGCGGCCGGACGTCGCTGACCGTCGCGGTGACGCTCGCCTCCGAAAGCCTCAGGACCGGCGAACGGCGCGTGTGCGGCACGGGCGAATTCGTCATGGTCGCCGTGGACGAACATGGCCGCCCCGCGCCGCTGGACAGGTGAGGACCGACGTCAGCCCTCACCCGGCATCAGGTCAGTCCCAGGCGAGCGCGCCGCCGTTCTGATATTCGATGACGCGGGTCTCGAAGAAGTTCTTCTCCTTCTTGAGATCCATCGCCTCGCTCATCCACGGGAACGGGTTCTCCGCCTCGGCGAAGACCGGCGTCAGGCCGAGCTGCGCGCAGCGCCGGTTGGCGATGAAGTGCATATACTGCTCGCACAAGGCCGCGTTGAGCCCGAGGAAACCGCGGGGCATCGTATCCCGGCCATAGGCCGCCTCAAGCTGCGCCGCGTCGCGAAGCATCCCGCGCAATTCATCCTGGAAAGACGCCGTCCAGAGATGCGGATTCTCCGCCTTGATCTGGTTGATGACGTCGATGCCGAAATTGAGGTGAATCGACTCGTCGCGGAGGATGTACTGATACTGCTCGGCGATGCCGACCATCTTGTTGCGCCGGCCGAGCGACAGGATCTGCGCGAAGCCAGTGTAGAACCACATGCCCTCGAACACGACGTAGAAAGCGACGAGGTCGCGGAGGAAAGCCTGATCGGCCTCCGGCGTGCCGGTCTGGAACGCGGGGTCGTCGAGGCTCTGGGTATGCGCCAGCGCCCATGCCGCCTTGTCGGTGATCGACGGCACCTCGCGATACATGTTGAACAGCTCGCCCTCGTCTAGGCCGAGGCTTTCGACGATATACTGGAAGGTATGCGTGTGCACCGCCTCCTCGAAGGCCTGCCGGAGCAGATACTGCCGGCATTCCGGGTTGGTCAGGTGGCGGTAGATCGCCAGCACGATGTTGTTGGCGACGAGGCTCTCGGAGGCTGCAAAGAAGCCGAGATTGCGCTTGATCGCGCGGCGCTCGTCCTCCGTCAGCCCGTCCTTCGACTTCCACAGCGCGATGTCGGCCTGCATGGACACCTCGGTCGGCATCCAGTGGTTGTTGCAACCGGCCAGATACTTCTCCCAGGCCCAGCGATACTTCAGCGGGAGGAGCTGGTTCACGTCGGCACGGGCGTTGATCATCGCCTTGTCGTCGACGCGCACCCGCGCGCCGCCGCGCTCGATCGCGCCGAGTCCGGTCGCGTCGGCCGCCTCCTGCGGCGCCGCAAAGGCGGGGTGGATGGGACGCGCGGCAGGCTTGGCCGGTTCGGACCAGTCGAGCATTCTTCTGTTCTCCTTAGCCGGCTTACTGACAGGCTTCGCAGGTCGGATCGTCGATCGAGCAGGCACTCGGCGAGACATTGACGAGGATCGGCGCGGACGATGCCGGAACGGTGGCGGACACCGCGTTGAGCTTGCCGTCGGTGCCCTTCAGCGTCGACTTCTCGACATGGGTCGCCGAAGTCGAGCGCAGGTAATAGGTCGTCTTCAGGCCGCGCTCCCACGCCAGCCGGTAGAGCGCATCGAGCTTCTTGCCCGATGGATTGGCGATGTAGAGGTTGAGCGACTGCGCCTGATCGATCCACTTCTGGCGCCGCGCGGCCGCCTCGATCAGCCAGGCGGAATCGATCTCGAATGCGGTCGCGTAGAGCGCCTTGAGATCGTCGGGCACGCGGTCGATGGCGCCGAGCGAACCGTCGAAATACTTGAGGTCCGACACCATGACCGCGTCCCACAGGTCGCGCGCCTTGAGATCATTGACGAGCGCCGCGTTCACCACGGTGAAATCGCCCGACATGTTCGATTTTACATAGAGGTTCTGGTAGCCGGGCTCGATCGACTGCGACACCCCGCAGATGTTGGAGATCGTCGCCGTCGGCGCGATCGCCATCACGTTCGAGTTGCGCATACCCTCGGTCCGCACCCGCTCGCGCAGCCCGCTCCAGTCAAGCCGTGACGAGCGGTCGAGATCAAGGCCGTCGCGCGATTCCGCCAGCAGCTCGACCGAGTCGATCGGTAGGATGCCTCGCGACCACAGCGAACCCTCGAAGCTCGGATAGCGCCCGCGCTCACCGGCGAGATCGACCGAGGCCGAGATCGCATGGAACGAAATCGCCTCCATGCTCTCGTCGGCGAAGGCCACCGCCCCATCCGATGCATAGGGAAGGCGCACCGTGTGCAGCGCGTCCTGGAAGCCCATCAGCCCGAGGCCGACCGGACGGTGGCGCAGGTTCGAGCGGCGCGCCTCCGGGATCGTGTAGAAATTGATGTCGACGACATTGTCGAGCATCCGCACGGCCGTCTTGACGGTGCGGGCGAGGCGCTCGTGATCGATGCCCTCAGCCGTGACGTGCGCGGCGAGGTTGATCGAGCCGAGATTGCAGACCGCGACCTCGTCATCGGAGGTGTTGAGCGTAATCTCGGTGCAGAGATTGGACGAATGCACCACGCCGACATGGCCCTGCGGCGAGCGGATGTTGCAGGGGTCCTTGAACGTCACCCACGGGTGGCCGGTCTCGAACAGCATGGTCAGCATCCGCCGCCACAGCTCGACCGCACGGACCTTGCGGAAAACCTTGATCCGCCCCTCGGCGGCTTCCGCCTCGCGCTTCTCGTAAGCCGCCTTGAAGGCCCGGCCGTAGAGATCGTGCAGCTCGGGGACCTCGTCGGGCGAGAACAGCGTCCACTCCGCGTCCGCCGCGACACGCTCCACGAACAGGTCCGGCACCCAGTTGGCGGTGTTCATGTCGTGGGTGCGGCGGCGGTCGTCGCCGGTGTTCTTGCGGAGGTCGAGGAACTCCTCGATGTCGACGTGCCAGGTCTCGAGATAGGCGCAGACGGCGCCCTTCCGCTTGCCGCCCTGGTTCACGGCGATGGCCGTGTCGTTGGCGACCTTGAGGAACGGCACCACGCCCTGGCTCTCGCCGTTGGTGCCCTTGATATGGGCACCGAGGCCGCGCACCCGCGTCCAGTCGTTGCCGAGGCCGCCTGAATACTTGGCGAGCAGCGCATTGTCCTTCACCGCCTTGAAGATGCCGTCGAGGTCGTCGGCTACGGTGGTGAGGAAGCAGGACGAAAGCTGCGGCCGGGTGGTGCCGGAATTGAACAGCGTCGGCGTCGAGGCCATGAAATCGAATGACGACAGCAGGTCGTAGAACTCGATGGCGCGCGCCTCGCGGTCGATCTCCCGGAGCGCGAGGCCCATGGCGACGCGCATGAAGAAGGCCTGCGGCAGTTCGTAGCGCACGCCCTGTTCATGCAGGAAGTAGCGGTCGTAGAGCGTCTGGAAGCCGAGGAACTGGAAGTTCAGGTCGCGCTCCGGCTTGAGGGCGGCCGCGAGCCGGTGGAGATCGAAGCGGGCGAGCTCGGGGTCGAGCCGGTCGACCGCGATGCCGGCCTTGATGAAGGCCGGGAAATACTCGGCATAGCGCTGGCTCATCTCGCTATGGGTCGCCTGATCCGGACGCCCGGCGACGAAGGTCAGCGCCTCGCGGCGGAGCTTGTCGAGCAAGAGGCGCGCGCTGACATAGCTGTAGTTCGGCTCGGTTTCGACGAGGCTGCGGGCCGCGAGAATGGGTGCCAGCGCCAGCTCGTCCGGCGAGATGCCGTCATAGATGTTGCGCGTCGCCTCCGCGAGGATCGGTGCGGCATCGGTGCCGTCGAGGCCGGCGCAGGCCTCGGCGACGATCGCCGCGAGCCGCCCCATGTCGACGGGTCGGACGGTGCCGTCCAGATAGCGCATGCTGAGCGAGGGCGTGCTCACCTCGGGCCTCGCTGCAAGCGCCGCCGCACGCTCGCGGGCGCGGTCCTCGCGGTAGAGCACATAGGCGCGGGCGACCTTGTGATGACCGCCGCGCATCAGGGCGAGTTCGACCTGGTCCTGAACGTCCTCGATATGGAAGGTGCGGCCGGCATCCGGCCGGCGCGTCAGCCCTGCCACCACCTGGCCGGTCAGTTCCTCGACCGTTTCATGAATGCGCCGCGAGGCCGCAGCATTCGAGCCCTCGACCGCGAGGAACGCCTTGGTCAGGGCGACCGCGATCTTGGAGGGATCGAACCGCGCGACGCTGCCGTTCCGCCGGATCAGCTGATAATCGGGCGCCGCAGCCCCCGGTGCGGGATTGGCCGACGCGGTCGG
>Ga0182738_1004548_pt1 | contig 15304 bp, 16 predicted proteins | sample eDN5th30CBELigMG_FD_128876 | JGI IMG/M metagenome (GOLD analysis project Ga0182738, IMG submission 128876) | Enriched Miracle-Growth compost microbial communities from Emeryville, California, USA - eDNA 5th pass 30_C BE-Lig MG (version 2)... ... | reverse complement strand
TTGCCGGTAAAGTTGTAGCCCAGGGTGATCGGGCTACTGATATCGATGGACGGCAGCGCCTGATACCAAGTTGGCTCGAAGACTCCACGGAAACCTGCAGCCGTGCGGACGGTGTTGTCTTTGTCACGTAGATCACCATTCTCGGTCACCTTGTACAAATGGTTGGCGCCAAGTTCAGCAGTAAGTTGAGAGGTGTCCCACAGCGACACTCGAGGCAAGATCCAGATAGTCGAAACCTGAGCATGAATGGTCTGGCCAACTGCATAGCCCGGGTGATGGTTGCCATCGATGCGTTGATCGTCCACGACCAGCAACTTGCTGGCATCACTGACCAAAGGCATGTTGTCGCGGAACGAGATCTCACCAGCCACGTTCGCATCTCCAACCTTGGTAGATGCACTCAAGCCAAACAGCTTGATGTCTTCGGGATAGACGAACAGGTATTCGTCAGGCACCACGACGCCAGGAGCCACCGTTGAGGCGTGCAGAAAGACCTGGGGAGTCTTGGCGTGATAATTCAAGAAATAAGCGCCGTAATCCCAGTCCCGATCGAAATCACGGTACTTCAATGCCAAGCCCCACTGACCACTGTTGCGAGCTTTGATGTCATGGCCGTGCGGCACACCGAATCCGGGTGCAAGCAACAAGCTCTCCCCTCCCTTGAACACCATGTCACCGACACTCCAGTAAGTGCCGGGAGCCGCTACCCGAGTCTGCTCGTATTCGAACTGGTAGTAGCCCTCTACAGACAGGTTGTCAGTCAGCGAAAGCGCCATCGACAACTGGTTCACTGGCATGAAGACCTCTTTGGCCAGGGTACTGGGCACAGAGAGGGCCTTGTTCGCATCGTTCGGCGCCTGGCCGTTAGAAATGCCGTTGGTGACCATGAACAGGCTTTCACCCCAAAGCAGCGTGTGTTGGCCAAGGCGCCAGGAGAGGTAGTGATCGCCGAGATCCATGCCGCTGTGGATGAAGGCATCGAGCACCTCCAAATTACGCCCCGCCTGAACCTTCGCGTCCTCAGTGAAACTGTGGTTGTCTACCGAGGTCATGTTGTAGGTATCTGCCGCGATCGAGCGATGGTCACGGTTATAGACGTTGTCGTACCAGCCTGCCGCACTGATACGGAAGCCGCTATTGGCCTGATCTTTCAGCGTGAAATCGAACTCGGAGAGAATGTCGAAACGATTACTGATCAAGTCATGCTTATTGAATGCCGCATCGCTATCGTTGGTGTTCAGGTTGCTAGTATTGAATGTCGACGGTGCCTCAGTACGCTGACCGATCTGATACTTCACCGTGTTATCCCAGCGGATCTGGTAGTTATCGTTATCCGCAAGTTGAGCAGCCTGAGCCTGACCGACAGCGCTGGCGGCAAGCGCGGAGATAATGCTTGCAAGGGCAGTGCGGCAGATTCGTTGTTCTTGTTTTGTCATTTCTTTCTATACCTACGGTAGCGGTGGCAACGAGGTTGAAATGCGGGCGCAGCCAGCCTCTGACAGATCACCGAAGGCGACCTGACTGTACGTGCTGGAGAGGAACCTAGGGGCGACTAGTAGTGTTCGGACAATTCGCGGCCTTGCATCCCAATGGGGGAGCAATCCAGGCGAGAACGAGTCACGACGGAGTTTTGAGGCGTCGGCAGAACGGCGCTTGCGGCGCCATCGGACAGGCGCGCAAAGAGGCATGGTGGGGAAGCTGTCATGTCCTGTTTTCCTTGTAGTTTCTGGACAGACCAAGCATCGAAGCTTGGGCACGCTCTCCCCCGACAACAGACCTCGAGGAAGGCATGACCTTACAATCACCCAATCCTTAGCAGTGCTCTCCTATCGAAAGATAGAGCAAAGATAGTTGCCAGCCTCCAAGTCGCTCATCCGTGCTCAATCAGAAGCTGCGCAAGGTAACCTCCAGCTTGCCCCGGAGGCGTATCGACACGATGAATCAAGGTGAAGGACTGGGTACCAAGCTGGCGGATTGGCGCCTTCAGACGTACTAGGCGCCCTTGCTGCAAATCTTCCTCGACTCGGTGTAACGGCATGTGCCCCCAACCGAACCCGGAACGCAACAACGCCAACTTAGTATCAAGGTCAGTGACCCTCCAGGTGCGTACGCCGCTGATAGCCAACGGCCACCCATGAGTCAACCCACTGGAATCATCGAGAATCAGCTGTAAATGCTCACGCAGAACAGCCATTGACGGAGCCTTCGAATAGACCGCCAACGGGTGATCCGGCGCTGCGACTGGAACCATTTGCAGATAGCCGAAATCACGCGGTTCGATATCATCTGGCCAGTCATGGAACAGACCACTGATGCCCAACACACAGGTACGCGATTCAACCAATTGCAGCACCCGCCCCAAAGGGCCGCTTTCTATACGGAGCGCAACCCCAGGAAACTCGACAGCAAAGCGGCCAAGCAAGGTCGCCAATCGCTCGACCGGATAAAGCACATCGACCGCCAGGCTGACCTCCCCCTCCAGCCCTCTGCCCAGACTTTCCACCCCAGCCCTCAGCTCATCTGCAAGTAGACACATGCGCCGAGCATAAGCCAGCACAACCTCTCCATTCTCAGTGAGGATCGGCCTGCGCTTCCCACGCTCGAACAACGTTAGGCCAAGCTGGGCTTCCAAGTTGGCGATGGTGTAACTGATCACCGGTTGCGTCCTTTCTAGACGGCGAGCTGCCGCGGAAAACGAGCCGCAATCCACTACCTCGGCGAGAACCCGCAACTGATCGAGCGAAGGCGCTGACATATAGATACCTTGAATAGTTTAAATAGCTTTTACCTGGCTTATCTCTATACATCCACCTCCCTATGCTTCCACCAGACACTGTTCCAACTGGTACAGGGTTTCCACAAGAACAAGCGGAGCACTCGAATGACCAGATATCCGGTACTGCCTCTCGGCCTGACACAGGAGGTCTTTGGCCAAGCCATTGACGCCTTCCGACTATTACTCGGTACTACTCAAGTGATCACCGAAGCGCAGAGGCTGGCACCCTATCGCAAAATCATGTTGCCCCACGACGAAAATGACTACGCCGCCTCTGCAGTGTTGCTACCCGACTCAGTTGAGCAGGTACAAGGCATCATGAAAATCTGCAATCGATTCAAGGTGCCGGTTTGGCCAATATCCACTGGGCGTAATTTCGGTTACGGCTCAGCAGCTCCAGGAGAGCGCGGCCAAGTTGTTCTCGATTTAAAACGCATGAATCGAATCCTCGAAGTCGATGCGCAGCTATGCACCGCACTGGTGGAGCCAGGAGTCACTTACAAGCAACTGCAGGACTACCTAAAGGAGCGCGATATCCCGCTATGGCTGTCCTTCCCCGCCCCGGGCCCAATCGCAGGTCCAGTTGGTAACACACTGGAACGCGGAGAAGGCAACACGCCCTACGGCGATCACTTCAACAGTGCCTGTGGCATGGAAGTAGTACTAGCCAACGGCGAAGTGCTACGCACCGGCACCGGCGGACTGGTCAACTCGAACTCCTGGCAAGTGTTCAAATACGGTTTCGGTCCCTATCTGGACGGTCTCTTCACCCAATCCAACTTCGGCGTAGTCACTAAGCTCGGTCTTTGGTTAATGCCTGCTCCAGCCGGCCATCGCACGGTGATGGTGCAGTACGACGAGGAACAGTTAGAAACCGCCATCGACACTCTCGCACCATTGCGCATCGCCGGCCACATCCCCAACGTCGGTGTAATGGCCAACGCCACTATCGCACTGACCTCAGTAAAGAACCGCCATGAGATCTACCAAGGCACCGGAGCCGTACCACAGGACATTCTCCGCGCCGAGGCGAAGAAGGTCGGCTTGGCCGACTGGAATATCATCTTCACTCTATATGGCAACGAAGAGCGCATAGCCGCTGACTACAAGCTGGTTAGCCAAGCCTTCGAGCACACAGGCGGTCGGGTGATCCCCGATATTCATGACCCGATGCAAGTAAACGAACTATCACTCGATGCCTTTCGCCTATACAACTGGCGCGGCGGTGGAGGCTCCATGTGGTTCTCTCCGATCTGCCCGGCTCGCGGCCGCGACTTTGTCGAGCAGACACGCTTGGCCCGCTCGATCTATGAGGAGTTCGGCTTCGACTACATGTCCGCCCCAGCCCTCAGTGGACGCGCCTTGCATCATGTCATGCCACTGGAGTACGACCGTACTGACGCCGAGGAAACTCGTCGCGCACATATCTGCTTTGAGAGGCTGATGAGTGAGTTCGCCAAACGCGGCCATGCCGTATACCGCACCGGCATTGGCTACATGGATAAGTTGGCAGACGCCTATGGACCTGTAAAGAAAGAGGTCAACCGCGCAATCAAGCGAGCACTCGACCCAAACGGCATTCTCGCCCCAGGCAAGTCCGGTATTCGCTTGTGAGGAACGACAACATGAGAACAACCACCATCCATCGTTGCCGAATTGTGTCGCCGACCAGACAGCCCCTCTTAGCATGCTTGCTAGCACTCAGTGCCACGCCCCTACCCGCCCTGGCACAACGCAGCGCGGAACAGGTCTGGGTTGACACCTGCGCCTACTGTCATACCACCCAAATCGGCCCGGAGCTGCGCGGTCGACAACTGCCGACCGCGATGATCCAGACCTTTGCTCGTTATGGAGTACGGCAGATGCCAGCATTTCGTGAAAGCGAGATCAGCGATGCAGAGTTGGCCACTCTCGCCGAGTGGCTCAACCACCAGCCGTCTCCTACCAATGAGGAAAAGCCCCATGCAGCGCCGTGACCTGATACGCGGTGCGTTGCTACTTGGCAGCGGCGTGCTAGTAAGCGGACAACCTTTGGCTAGTCTGGCCTGGACGAAAACACAAACCATGCCACTAATCACCCTGCTCGAAGACAGCATGAACATAGACAGCCTGATCACCGAGCGAGACAAGACATCCAGCAAACATGGTGAAGTCTGGCGCCTGCCCATTGACAAGTTGCTGCAACCGGACGACTACCTCGCCCGCCTACATAACAGAACTGGTACTCAACTGCGCAGCTTGCTGGGTGCCGCCAATCACTGCCTACTGCTAGACACCCTACGCTTGCATGGTGCAGAACTACATGCCGAACAGCGAATCGCAGCGCTTCCTGGCGCACCACGCTATGTCCTATATGCCACTCTCTGACGAGCACTACCGATGATTCGCTATCTATCTCTACCGCTTTCCGCCCTACTGCTTTGTGCCTGTCTTGATGCCCAGGCCGACACTGCTGCGAACAAGCAGCTAGCACTCGACTTTACTAACCTTGCCTTCACGAAAAAACAGCTGCATCAGGCCTTCGAACAGTACGTCGCACCAGACTACATCCAGCATAATCCGCAAGCGGCAGATGGAGCCAAGGCAGCGATCAAGTTCCTCGAAAAATTTCAGGAACAGTTCCCGAACTCCAGCTATGAAGTCCAGCGCTCTGCCAGCGAGGGAGACTTGGTCTTCCTACACGTCCATGCTCGGACCACTCCCGAAGATCTCGGCGTGTCCATAGTTGACATATTTCGGGTAACGAATGGCCGGATCGTCGAACACTGGGACGTAATTCAACCGATACCGGAACAGGCAGTGAGCAAACATCCAATGTTCTGAAGCCGCTTACTAACTAAACACCGCTCAGCATACGAATATGCTGAGCGGCATCGGCTTTGGTTAAATCAGGCTTTTTCTGTAACCCGCAATAGTTGCGACTGCGACTCTTCCTTGATCAGTTTGTCGAGCACCCAACGCAGTTGGGACAACGCATTGTCGAAAGCAATCGGTACCTGCTTCGCATCAGGTGTCAGCTTCAACACACGAGCCTGAGCCTCAATCATCTGACGATCTTCTTCGAAAGCCATACGAGCAATTGCGATCATACCGTCAGCCAGTTCCTCGCTGCAGCCTGCCAAGGCGTGTTTGTAAGGGGCCCAGGAGAAAAAGTAGCGAGAAGTATCGCCGGTAACGGGAGTGATTGCCTGACAGGTGACATCGTGAGTCACCGGCTCCATTCCACTCGGCTCCTCACCATTAAACTTTTCGAGTGCGCCTTTCGGGAATCCATAGGATCGCATCACCATGACGCCAGGTACCAAGTAGTCATAAGTGCTGAAGAGGTCCATCGTATCGCTGTCGACAACTTCGCGAATATGATTCGGGATCGGTTGATTCGGTAGCCAGCGCTGAACTCGGACACCCCGCTCCAAGCGAGTCACCTTCGGACGAACATGAGCCCAGTCGGAGCCAACACCGAAGCTTTCAGGATGCAAGAAGAACAGGTGCGAGAAATCCAGCAGGTTGTCATTGACCAACTGGTAGTTGGCCTCGTACTCAATGCTTCCGGAGCGGAAGATCCAATTGGGATCATCAAGGGCAACTGCCGGCGGAATCAGCGCAGGATCAGCCTTGGCTGGGTCCCCCATCCATACCCACACCCAACTGTGTTGTTCGATTACGGGGAAACTACGAACGCAAGCCTGCGGTGGAATGCTGTCCTGTCCTGGCACTTCCACACACGCACCGGAACTGTCGAACTTCAGTCCGTGGTACATACAGCGCACTGCATCGCCTTCCTTGCGGCCAATCGAAAGCGGTGCGGAACGATGGCAGCAGCGGTCCTGGAGCGCTGCAATGCTTCCATCCTGCTTGCGGAAGAAGACAATCGGCTCGTCGATGATAGTCCGAGCTAGCAGGCCTTCAGGCTCGATTTCATAATTCCAGGCAGCGACATACCAGCAGTTGTGCAGGTACATGGATATCTCCTCTGAGTCTTGTTGTTGTTCCGCAGCAAGCGCCACGACGAGGTCAGAATAAGAGGAGTAAACGTCACCATCTATGATAGATTGAGCCCAATTTCGGCTCATTCCATCACTTCTGGAGCGCTAATGGATCTACTTGGAGAGGTCTTGCTGTCGCTGAAGGTGAAAGCCAACTCCGGCGGAATCTATTCCCTAGGATCGACATGGGGGCTTGATGTGCCGGCCACCTCCGCGGAGTACGCCTTTGCTCTTTGCTGCATAGACACGCCAATGTGGATCCTGCCTCAAGGCGCGCCCCCGCTGCTCCTTCGGCCAGGAGATTCAGCTCTATTGCTGCATGGGGCCGGATTTCGGATGGCATCGTCTCCAGATGCCGACTGCATCAACTTGCATGAATACTGGAGCAGCCACAACCTGCCAATATTGACCCCAGAGTCCCGGCAAGGGGCCCCAGTTGCAGGTTTGGCCCTTGGTGATGAACCGAGGGAGAAGCGCATGTTGACTCTCGCTTTCGTACTGCATGGAGACGGTAACAACCCTCTCCTCCGCTCGCTCCCATCAATGATTCTGCTAAGGGACAGTGCAAGTGGTCTATTCCCCTGGATTTCAACGCTCGTGACCTTTCTTGCCAACGAAACCACCGCAGCAAAGGCAGGCTACTTGGCAACCGCAACCCACGTGGCCGAACTGATCTTGACCAGTTTCATTCGCGCCCACGCCCTATCAGTGCCACCAGATAGTACCGGCTGGCTTCGTGGCATGGCAGACAAGCGTATACGTCAAGCACTGGCATCAATCCACACCCACCCCGGTAAGCCATGGACTACCGAGAGCCTCGCAGAGGAAGCTGGAATGTCTCGCTTCACCTTCGGTCGCCGCTTCACCAAGCTGGTTGGCCAGTCGCCAATTGAGTACTTGATTGACTGGCGTATGCAAGTAGCCGCCGAGCAGTTGTTGGAAGGGCAGCACTCTGTTGCTCGTATCGCGGAAGAGGTTGGATACCAATCGGAAAGAGCCTTCCGAGAGGTATTCAAGAAGAGATTTGGTCACCCACCTCTGCGTTATGCCAAAAAGCAACGAGGCTCGACTACTGACCTTTAAGCCACTTCGAAAGGCTGGCCGATACTCCACCGCCAGCCAGCCTATGCCTCAGAATGAGAACAGACACTCAGTCTGCCAGTCCGAGCAAGCTCCCCCCGTCGATTACAATCTCGCTCCCGGTGATAAACGACGATGCCCCTGATGCAAGCAATAATGCCAGCCCTTTAATCTCTTCAGGGTCCGCTACCCGATGCTGAGGATTTGATGACTCCAAGAGCTGTCTTGTCTCGGGGTCACGCACATGCCCATTAGCAATGTTAGTTGCAAAGGCTCCAGGCGCCATTGCGTTTACTTGGATATTGTAACGCGCCAACTCCAATGCAGCCTGCCTCATAAGATGTGACGCGGCAGCTTTGGCCGCAAAATAGGAGGTACCTACGCCACCAATATTGCAGAAACTAGCAACAGATGTGGTAACAACAATCTTGCCACTCCCCTGAGGCTTCATATGCCTAGCAGCTTCTTGCAGCGTGTGTAAAACCCCGTCCAAATTAATACCTAGATACTTCCGCCAGTGCTGATCGGTAATATTTTCCAGAGCACCCTCGACACTCCGACTACCATCTCGAGCGATAAATCCCTCACCAACATCCACCCCTGCATTAGCAAACACAACATCTAATCGTCCATGTGTCGTGTGGACATCATCGAATGCTGCAGCCACAGAGACTCGAGAGCTGACATCAAGCCTCTTCCCTTCAACAGAGAAGCCCCTGGCGCGAAGCCGATCAACAACTAAAGCAAGACGTTGACTGTCGACATCCCCCAGGATCACGGTAGCCCCATTTTCTGCCATCGCCTCTCCACATGCTAAGCCAATGCCACTGGCCCCACCAGTAACTATGCAGACCAAGCTCCTCACATCAAACAACTGCTCAGCGCTCATGCCTCTCTCCTTTTCTCGTGCGCAAAGCATGAGCAAAGCGTCTCTGAGCTCTAAAGATCACCTATCTATCGGCAGTAACATACACACCCCTCACAAAAGCAGAGCTTTCGGGGACGAAGCGTGAGCATCCCATGATGTTGACAAAGACAGCCAAGATATTTCCAATTACTGCTTATAATTAAACTGGTTAGATGGTGATCTACACCTTGTCACATGATCAGAAAATGGATTACAGCGACACGTCCCTAAGCATCATAATGCCACTATCCACATGGGGTGATCAGCATGACCATCCAGAGCCTCTCTGGTACACGCCGAAATAGAGGAGACTGTGAAACTCGCTCAAGCAGAAATGTTTACTGCCAACATAAAATGCTCTATACGATAGGCCATTCCTATCTCGGCGCGTAAGGCTTCAGACCCAACGCAGGACCTTTCTTGCTTAGCAGCTTTCTAACGCGCATGGCAAAAAGCCACCAATCGGAGAATCCTGCAGTTCATCCTAGTAACGGCCTCCTAGGAGTGGCATAGGATCAATAACATATTTTGTAGTCACCCGCACGGAAGCCACTATAAGCACACCAGCAACTGGCAAGAACTTAGCGGGAGGTCTACTCAAGGAACTAACGGGAGACGGCTGGCATGCAAGAGCACCACAATCCACTTGCCAAGCTGTACTATCGTCCAATCGAAGCAGCTTTACGCTGGTGCAACCTGATAGCACATGAAGCCCAGATACTGGAAAACTCTTGGCAGTGCCCTGCATTGCTAGCTCGTACCTTTCCGCAATGGCCATGCCTACATGCCAATACAGAGAAAATCTTCGATGCAGTACGAAATCACGAGCTGCCTTACGGCTGTCTTGGCACGTCCGTCCCCATGGGAACAGATGTTGAATACACATTATTGACGGTACGCCACACAGACTTGAAGAGCTGGATGTCAGTCCACTATCCCGACCAGCGACCGGCATTCCTCTTCGAACAGTCCCCCGCTATTCACTATGAGCTCAAGATTGGCTCCTACCTCGCGCTACAGGCCGATCGAGATGCACTCCAACTGCAACTCGACAAAATTCAGACAGCCTATCGCGAGCTTCTGAGCGAACTACAGTCTGTCGGACTCGAGCGAGAAAGCCTCAAAGCTCTCCTCAAATCGCAAGGAAAGCTCAGCAACCGTAGCGAACAGGTCTATCTCCATATCATTGGCACCATGCTCTCCCTGCTGCTGGGAAGCTCCCCATCCGGAAAACCACACTCTGTTTTCCGCAATCAATCAGCCATCGTTTCTGCGCTCATCGCCTACTTCGACAACGTCCCTGGAATTACTAAGCGTACCTTGGACGAAAAATTTGCTGCAGCAAAGCGCAGTCTTTCTGACATCTGAGAATTGTTGCACTGCAATCCCAACTATTGCAGCGCAATGACTTCACCGTACACATGCTATTGACTGGCCTCCACTTCCCTTCATGCGCTATCGAGCGCCGAGGAGTGATGCCATGGACCATCCAGTTACTACGCAGTCAGCCGAACGCCACATCATGCGACGCGAAGAGGTAGAACGGATAACTGGTTTTAAACGTGCGCATATTTATAACCTGATGAAACAAGGAAAATTCCCCAAAGCCAGGCGAATAGGGCTACGTGCAGTAGGTTGGGACTCTATGGAAATCGCACAATGGATTTCTGAACGCCTCACAGAAAAAGCTTAACGCCGAACAACAGTTTGCGAGAAACATGCAATGCAAGTGATCGCCATCATCTCGACCAAAGGCGGCGTGGGGAAAACCACAGTGGCAGCCAACTTGGGCGGATTCATTGCCGATGCCGGCTTGCGCGTACTGCTAGTCGACCTAGATGTACAGCCCACGCTGTCCTCTTACTACGAGTTGACTTACCGCGCCGCCGGCGGCATCTACGAGTTGCTCGCCTTCAACGAGCGAGCCTTGCCGCAACTAGTATCGAGTACAACCATCACAGGCCTCGATCTGGTTTTGTCCAACGACGAGCACCAGCAGTTGGGCTCCTTGTTGCTCCACGCCGCAGATGGCCGGCTACGCCTGCGTAACCTGCTTCCCCTATTTCAACCGCACTACGACCTGCTGCTGATCGATACCCAAGGCGCACGTAGCGTCATATTGGAGATGGCCATGTTGGCCGCCGATATGGCCATCTCCCCTATCACGCCGGAGATTCTCGCGGCACGCGAACTACAACGAGGCACGCTGCAACTGCTCGACGCCATAGCCCCGTATCGCTATCTGGGTATTGAGCCCCCCTCACTGCAGTTGCTGATCAACCGAGTGCCTGCCATTTCATCGAACGCAAGGCTGGTTCAGCAAACACTGCGGCTTATCTTCCGCGAGCACAGCGAGGTCAAGGTACTGGATACGGAGATACCTGCCACTGAGACCTTTCCGCGTGCCGCGACATCCGGCCAACCAGCACACCGGATCGAGTATCGGCGGCCATGGGGACGCCAGGCGCCTGCTGCACTGGAAACCATGCGAGCTCTGGCTATCGAGCTTTGCCCACAGTGGCAGGAACGGTTTCTCGGCGTGACCGGGCGAGTCACTGGCAGGCCTCCTCATGCCGAGCGCTCATGACCTTTGCCAGTGCAAGAAATGGCTACTCCGGCTCGTTGAGTTCGCACTGGACAAAGGCCGGGAGGTACGCCATTGCCCGATTGGGGGAGTGCTACTGCGTAAGCACGACCTACCACTGATTTTTACCTACATGGCAATGGGCAAGACTTCCTACCTCCTACGAACTGACAGCAAGCGCTACCGGTCGGGAGGTTGGAATGGCTAACCTCACGTCGCAGGAACTCGCCAGCAAGCTCCTGGCCGAAGGCTTCTCACACACCGGTCCAACGGCAGAAAGTTTGAGTGCCCCTATCGTCGAGACACCCATGGTGGTCACTCTGGACGAATTGCGCCCCTACGAACTCGACCCGCGGATCGTCCGGAATCCTCTATACGATGCGATCAAGGCTTCAATCCGGGAACGCGGCCTCGATGCTCCTCCTTCGATTACCCAGCGTCCTGGAACAACTCACTACATCATCCGCAATGGCGGCAACACCCGCCTGGCCATTCTGCGCGAGCTCTGGGCCGAGACGAAGGATGAGCGTTTCTTCCGCATTCCCTGCCTGTTCCGTCCATGGCCCGAGCGCGGCGAAATCATCGCGCTGACCGGACACCTGGCAGAAAGCGAACTGCATGGCGGACTGACCTTCATTGAGCGGGCGCTCGGGGTCGAGAACGCCCGAGAACTCTACGAGCAGGAAGATGGCAAGCCCCTGTCACAGTCCGAACTAGCCCGTCGCCTCAGCGCCGATGGCTACCCAATCCAGCAGTCTCACATCAGCCGCATGCAGGACACCGTACGCTACCTGCTACCGGTGATACCCAATATCCTCTACAGCGGCCTAGGACGGCACCAGGTGGAGAAGCTGGCAGTACTGCGCAAGGCCGCCGAGATCACCTGGCAGAAACAAGCCGGCAAACAAGCACCTGGTATCGAATTCGAAACACTCTTTCATGATGTCCTGATCCCCTTCGATGCGATGCCCGGTAGCTTCTCTGTCAGTCGGGCCAGGGATGAACTCATCGGTCGCATGGCCGAGTTGTTCGGCGTCGATTACAACGCTCTGGAGTTGGATATCGACAACATCGAACATCGCCAACAGGTCGTTACCAGCCCCCCAGTGATTACCTCGCCTGCTGAGCTCATGGAGCCATCGAGCCAGCCTGTCCATCCCGACTCCACTCCCTCGCCCATGCGCGATAAAGGTGTAAGAAAGCCTGCTTCGGTAACGCCCTCAACATCAACCGAGATGCCCGCAGCGCTTCCTCAGCCTGTGCACGCACAACAGGAGGCGCCGCTGTCAGACGACAGCATGCAGCAGTGTCTCCGGGAGAGCATTGTCTCCCCTGCCCCCAATACGGAGCGCCTGCACACCATCCAGCAACTGGTCGCAGAGCACACCGGAGAGTCCGTGCCCGTGTTTGCTGACAATGTGCTGCAGGCTATCCCCGTGCAGGCCGGGGGGCTCTTCCCGATCACCGATATCTGGCGCATCGATACGAGCCTGGACACACCTGATCGGCTACGCATCCACATTGCCCAGTTCGCTCGTGAGATTGCTTCGGAGGCCGGTCTGGCTGACCTCATTGAAGCCGCCGACATCGGCATCGGCTTCCTTTGCGTATCACCTTCGGCGGCCAGTCCAATGACCGTATTTGGCTATGCACTGCTGGAGCTCATGCACGCCCTTTGCAACTCCCTCGGATCTCCCCTTTTAGATCAGGAATACCGCCATCTGGAGAACCATCTTGGGGGCTTGCTGTTGGGCAACAGAAACATGACCTCGGGCCCCTCTCCCCGCCTGAGTGACAATGGATTGGTCAAGCTGTACCGCCTGATTCGGCTCGCGCGCCGCCTCTTCGATCTGGAGACCAAGCCTGACGACCCTGACCACTGAGTGAGGCTGGAGGGACACACTTATGTCGGCACCTCATCCGCTGAACCAGGCTGTTGTCGCGCAGGTTCTGCACGACTTACGCAACGGCCAGCTTCGCCGCTGCCTGTCCATGGGATTCAGCGAGCGTGAACTGGATGTCCTGAAGCAACCGGCATTGGTGAGCCTGCTGACCAACGCTCAGGTGCCTTGGTGCACCGTGAAGGTCAATACGGAGATCCTTTGGCGGCTGGTCGGTCAGTTGGACGACATCGAGCACGAGATCGCCACGGTCGACCGCATGCTGCGCCTGGGCGCCAGCACTGAGATGGTCAGCAAATTCTACGGCTTGACCCACCAGGAGGTTGCTCTACGTCGTGACGTCATCGGCCTGCCCAAGCGCAAGGGGCGTCATCCGGTACTGAGCGAAGAGCAGGAAACATCTCTATGGAAACACTGGAAATCTGGCATCAGTGAACGTGGTATTCCGCTGGAAGACGACAGTGCCATGCTTGCGTTGACGATGGATCTGGCCGAAGCCTTGTCCTTGCCCATGTCGGTCATCTGGGCCGCGATACGGAGTTGGATCGACCAAGGCTTGGTGTAACCATGGCCTCGTCCGATTGGCCACCTGTCGGTCCCTCGCCTCTATCCGCTCTGCTCGAGGACGCGCTACGAGGCCTGGCGCCACCTCAGAGTTCGTCGTCAGTCGGCGATGGTTTTCTCTACAGTGGCAACCGCCAGGAGAGCGTCCCCCGCGCCCTACTCCTCGACCGGCGTCTGACCCCGCTGGAGCGCAATGCCTGGCAGGTGTTTCGACTCCTGCTTAATGCCGACGGCGTGACCGCATTTCCAACCTACGACCAGTTACGCCTGTACCTAGCCTCGACCCCTTGTGCGGAGCAGGCTTCGCACGAAACGGTAGCCCGAACGCTCACCCTGCTGCGATTGACCCGTTGGCTCAGCCTCGTGCGCCGGCGGCGAGACAGCAAAAGTGGTCGCCTCCTCGGCAACCTCTACGTTCTACACGACGAGCCCCTGACCCCCTACGAAGCCATGCAGCTCGATCCAGAGTATCTGGGCCTGGTCAGCCACTCACTCGACCATGCCAGCAAAGCGATCCGACAGGTCGGGTACTACGCCATTCGGGAGCTCGCCGAAGACCCATTGCTCAGTGGCCGCCCTCTGCCGACACGACTGCAGGTGCTGGCCCAGCGCATGGCGCAAAGCAGAGTCGAAGCAGGCAACGTCCTTCCCCAAGAGGCGGACAAACACGAATCCGGTGAGCTCCTCGAGTCCCCTCTTCGGAATGGTGGAAGTCCCTCTTCGGATTCCGAAGTAGGTGGCAAATCCCGTCAAACCGGCCCTCTTCGGCATCCGAAGCAGGACCGTACTGAAGTACTGAGTACTCGTATAAAAAGATCTGTACGTACGGAGCCGTACGCGCGAGCTCACCAGGACCTGCGGTTACCGGAACGCTTCCTGGCCTTGAAGGATGAACAACAGGCCGGGGCACTAGTGGCCTTGCAACAAGTAGAAGCCGAGCTGCGACAAGCCGTTCTGGATGAGTGGGCGGCGCGCTGCCGTGGCAATGATGTGCGCAAGCCGGCCGGCTATCTGTTCGGCATCATCCAAAAAGCCATCCGCGGCGAATTCAAGGTCTGGGCTGGACAAGGTAGGAACACCTCCGAGAGCGATGAAAATATCGAGCCTCCAGACCAGCAGCCAGCCACTCCCGGTGTTGCCCAGATGCATCTAGCGCAGTTGCATGCACTACTTGGGCGAAAGAGATGAAAGCCCACTAGAACTCAGTAGCACTATCCCCAGGGGATAGGTGGAACAGGGGGACTTCCTCTACCAGCAAACCTGGCTGTGTGTCGGTACGGTTAGTTGACTGACGGCCTTCCCCTCCCCCAGCACGCTGACGACTCGTTCCCCTGACGGCGAGTCGAGCTCATGGCCAACGACACCCTGCAACTGAACCTTGGGTCCCTTCGTGCACCGATGTCGCTGACGTTGCATACCCATCATGCCTCACGGGTCTGGCACGGCCGCGCCCCCGCGGAAGGTCGGCCCGGTATCGTCGGCCTCAATGGCTTCATCGCCGTGATG
>Ga0182738_1004546_pt1 | contig 15308 bp, 13 predicted proteins | sample eDN5th30CBELigMG_FD_128876 | JGI IMG/M metagenome (GOLD analysis project Ga0182738, IMG submission 128876) | Enriched Miracle-Growth compost microbial communities from Emeryville, California, USA - eDNA 5th pass 30_C BE-Lig MG (version 2)... ... | reverse complement strand
GAAATAATGAGGACCATTTGGAAACCAATTCGTAGCGAAAGGAGAGTTTTTAAACTTCAGTCCAAAAAACTCAAAATTTGAAACATATGTTGCAAATAAATCAAGGGCCAAACTATTATTTTGATTCCCAGTAATTCCAGAACAAAACCAAAAGCTTCAAACAGTAAAATTCAGCACTCTCTTCCTTGGAAAAAGGATTTGAATTGATATTCCACATTGGTCTCCAAACGTCTCAGAATTTGCATGTACAAGGGCTTTCTAGCCGAATATGATAGGATTTGTAATAAATAACTCGCCCCTTGCATGAAAATTTCGAAAATATTTCTCGCCTCCTTTTTGAATTTAATTTTTTGCTTTCAGTTACAAAGAAGATAAACGTGAAAAAAATTGAATTTTTATGCCAGAAAGGCGAACTTCAATTCTCTCTACAAAGTCCTCCTTTTTTGAAAGTTTCCCAGGGAGAATTTTTACTTTTTGGAGAAGACAATTTCAAAAGATTTTGGCTTTCTAAAAAAAAATTTGAGGGGGAGCAATTTTCAGTGAAGTTAATCATTTTAAAAAAATGCTTCAGCCGACAGTTGAATTGTCTGACAGAAGCCAGCAATTTGTTAGTTTAATTTCTAAACGGTGTCAGATTTATTAACTTTAGCCCCTATTAAAATCAAATATGGGGTTGTCTATAATCTTTCTTCGGGAGATGTTTTCTCAGAAACTTATCTCCTTTACTTCATTATGCCAAAGTGGGAAAGTATCGCTATAGCTTGACCCAAATTCCCCCGGGTCCTTTTTGACCCCATGTCTATATGAGAGAGAGTCCAAAGAGTTTATCCAAAAGTCAATAAATTGTAATTTTGTTTTTAACGTAAGATAAAAAACATTTTTCGAGATTTTTTTAATTTCTTATAAAATTATAACGAAAAACCTTATCCCATTTTATGGCAGAAAGAACTTCCGAGTTCTCAACTTTCTCTCTCATTGAAACTAGACGCATCCCTTATTTCATTTGGTTGATTCATTACTTTTGGGGTTTCAATCTGCAAAAAATCTCTGACATTTCTGGATAAAATTAAGGTTCACTATGGTTTACAATCATTAAAATTTAACTTGAAATTAACGACTGACAACTGATTATTAATGATTCCAGCAAACTTTCAGAGCTGTTGCTCTTTTAATTTTTTTTCAAGCCATCCAATTATAAATTAAAGTATCAAAATTAGTTTTTTTTTTTAAAATCCCCCTTGTTTTGTAAAATTTTACGCTTTCCAGCTTCTTAAGGTCTCTCTCTGAAAATTCTCTTTTTTCGCTATCATAAGTCACGATAAGGGTTTTGCCATCTATTTTTAGATGAACATATCAACGTACTGATCCCAGCACGTTTATTACTGAAAACGTTAAGTGATTTAATTTTTTCATTTTGAAAAACTTCTCATGCAACAGATTTTTCTCAATGTCTCCAAAGCTCCATTTTCTCTATCATCTTTTTTGTCCCAATATTTTTTCGATTAGACTATCTCCTTTGATACTAGGGAGAGAATTTGGAGAAACTCTTTATGAGATTTCTTGTGATCTTATGAGAAAAGAGAGATTATATGAGATTCTGTTCACAGAAGACAACACATAAGAATTTCTCAAACTTTATTAAAAAAAAGCAACTCTCATTATTCTTCATACTCAATAACGCTTTGAAACATAAAAAAAGTTAATTTGGCTTATTCAATTTACAAGACAACATGCCCATCATTACCATTTTGGGGTCCATGATAAATGAATCCTTGCGGTTGCTGAGAAGTAATTATTATTCCTTGATTCTCGAATTGAGGATATCTTCCACCTGTATTCATATCAGGGAAAAGAGTTTTAGAAGAAGAACTTTCTTCTCTGCTCTCTTTCTTATTCTCCTTATGAGCAATTCTGACTCTACTTTGAGGCATAACAAAACTTTCGTTTTGGCCCTCACCTCCTTCCTCCCCTTGGAAGTGCTGGACATTGATTTCAAAAACAGGAGCAGCGTTGTTTTGATAAAAGTGATCTTCTTTTCTACCAGCATGACATCCGTAAATATTTCCTTTATAAGCATCCTGTAAATCGGCATTTTGCACAACGTAGTTTGCAAGACTTGAATCCAAAGGCTTTCTATTCTGTCTCATAACTCTCAAATTTTCAAGCATTGTTTGCAATTGAGAAATTGTCTTTGGATCAGTAACGGTCTTTATGTACTCTTCTAGTCTTGTTTCCTCTGCTTTAGCTTGGGTCAATGGATAAGAACGATCATAATCAGTGCTGAAGGCTAATTGAGCTTCACTATAACTGACAGTTTTGCTCTTTCTTTTTTGGGCTTTTCTCAGTTTCTTGCCAATCTTATTTGTAGGCACGAAAAGATGAACAAGACTCACCAACATTACCACCAAACAAATCACAATACCAAAGCTCAACTCATGATAATATTCTCGAGAATACACGTTAATCAATAAACTTCCCAGTCCAAACCAAAAGGGAGTCAACTCTAAATACTTCAACATTCTCATTGACAACTTCTTTCCCATCATCTTTGGAGCAGAATTTCTTCTAATCAACAAAAACTTATCAAGCCAATATCTCAGTGTCAATCCCACCAAGCTAATGGCAATAACCACAGGAATCAAAGGAGCAAACAACGCAGTCATCCACATCGTCTTGATATAAGCTGAATATTTCGCAGAAGCATCAAAAGGTGGATATTCAAACAGCTCATTAGCCTCAGCTTGTGTCATACAACTATATTTTGGGTCATTCTCCAAGTTCGATTGATGATAAGCTCTCGCAGTAAAAGTTGGATCAAAGAAGAGCAAGAGAGGTGTGGTGATGGCATTTGTCAAGAAAATAAAGTACATATCATAAGCCAATCCATCAAGAACTGAGGTTTTTGCATCGTCTTTGAGGTAATGGGTCAAGAAATTGACAGCAATAGGAATAGCAGTTGAGTTCATAAACTGAGCAATAGTGAGCTTTTCAGCAACACTTCTGTGGAATTTAGTATGACTTATATGCTTTTCTGAAGTAGCTGCGACTCTGATAATCTTGACCAACATTTGGTTGACAACGACGACAACCAAAGAGCCAGCATATGAAAGAAGCGTAAGGAACAAGCCAGGAGCTTTATTATGCTTGAAAAATGAAATTCCAAGCTGTGTCGCAGCCGCAATGATGGTAACAAAGAGCGTCATTGAATTCGCCTTGATGATCTGGCAAAGCTTCCACCCTGTGCTATAATTAAAGTTCTCCCACATAATGTCACTGGGCTCAGGGATTTCGATCATTTTAACGACTCTTCCTTTGAGTTTATAGCTCCCATAGCAGCAGAAACATCCAAGGATTCTGATCATTAGCCAGCTGAACCAAGTCATTTTCCACTTTTTCTTGATGGCTTTAACATCTTCGTGCTCATCAAATATGATAATCACAGTCCCAGTGAAATAGAATGCTGAATAATCATCGCCTCCCCTGCGCTCGTTTTCGATTTCGATAATCTTTTCTTCAATCTCTTCAAGTCTTTTGCTCAATTCTTCAATTTTTCCTTCTTTGTCTAATGCTTGGAACTCCTTGTCTTTCTCAAACCCTTCAATCTTTTCAGCATCTTCCTGAACCTTCACTCGTGAATTCATAAACTTGAGTCTTTGACGATGCAAATCTGTCAGCTCATGAATGTCGTACACAAAAATCACTTTCTTTATTGCATCAGGATCCTTCACTTCTGTGTTTTCCAAGATATATTCCCTCACTTCCTCTTCTGTAATTTCAACTCCTTTCAGTCCAATTAGTCTCAACGCATATTCAGATGGCGAATTTATCTCTTTATTACATTCCCACACCACTTGTTTCTGGGCATTTCTCAATCGATGACGCATTATCAGCAATAAAATCGCTCCGACTGCCATCATAAATGTCTGAACATACAAGCTATCCCATTCTTCATTCTGGTTCAGAATTTGTAGCACGCTAAATCTATTACCAAACGCACTGGAATGGTCTCCTACATAAGATCCTCTTGAGTTCATAAACATACAATAAGCTCCAAATGATATCAGCAAAACAGCCAAAATCTTGATACAATATTGAGCGAATTGAAAGAATAAAGGAGCGCAGTAACGATACTGGTACAGATCTTGGATTGTGCAGTTAAATCCAAGGGGCTCAGCCTCCACAGGTCTCTCACAACATTCGCAAATCTCTCCTTTGGGATCTTCACTATCTCCTTTGTATTTCTTTGCTCTACTTGCGCGTCCATGAATCCTCGCTTTCTCAACATCTGGAGGGAAAAGCAAAGGGTTGTAACTTGTTGCGGCGGTTTGAGAGAGCGATGCTTCAGAGTCGAGCAATCGTGTTGATAGGTCAGGATTAGAACTCATTTTTTTAGAAGTATTAAAAAAATTGGATAATTTCAGGATTGATCAAACCCTTGAAATATATAATAATCAAGGTGACTCATGGAGTGAATTAATAGGAACAATTAGTTTTTTGATGGATTTCTGATGACGAGAATGTGAATGAACTTGGTTCGAATTTTTAGTAATTTTTCAAATAGTTATAAAGTGAATAGGTTATCAAATGAACAAAACAAAAAATTTTATAAAAAGACCGTATGAATGTAATATATCTTTAATACTTCTTTTTTTCTAAACATAATAATCTCTTGCTATCCATTATTTAGTTATATAAATGACATAAAATCATCAAACTGATCCTCGAAGGTTTCAAATTCTTCTCCTGAGAATCATCACATAAGTCTCTTGAAAGAAAAATTTTCAAATAAAAACTCATTTCATTTTATTATTCACAAATAGTAATCTTGACTCTTGACTCTTTTTATTTACTGGTAGTACTTGACTTAGCATCAACAGTTGAAGTGCTACTTTGCTCTTGTTTTTCCTGAGTTTCTTGAGCTTCCTGAGGTTGAGGCTGGGGTAAACTCTGTCCTGTCAATTGAGAAAACAGAGAATTCAGGCCACAAAAAGCTTGCATCTGATTATACATATTCATATAACCGTGATTCATATCAAGTTGTTGATATCCTCCAAATCCACTTCCATTTCCATAGGGATTCATATACACCTTTGAAGGATCAAAGAATAATGGACTTGCAAATTGTGGCTGAACTTGAACGTGTGGTCTTGGTTGATATTCCCCTTGAGGTTGAGGCTGAGGCTGATAGTTGGGTACATTATTATTTATATTATTGCTCACGTTTTGGAGAGGTCTTTTATTCGAGTCTTCTCCCCACGAAGATTTTTGTTGGGACCATGATTGTTGTTGTGGAGGAGGAGGAGTATTATTGGAGTTTTGAGAAGGTGGAGTGTTCCAAGTGTTTGAAGAGGGAGTATTGTAGCCTTGGGTGGAAGGAGTGTTCCAATTGTAGTTTTGAAGGGGAGGCTTCTTGTCAAGAGGAGTGGAGTAAGAGGTATTGGAACCTGGAATGTGAGTTTGGAAGGAGGTTTGCTTGTGGGTAGAGCGGGCTAAAGAAGGCAGTTTTAGAATGGTGGCTGAAAAGGAGACTCTCTCGATATAAAGAATTCCAAAGGGGAGCACAAAACTGCGACTTTCAATATAAGATTCAAAGTCGCAGAAAAGAAAGCTTACTCTCTAAATATTAATGATAAAAACCCAGGGGAAGTAAGCTGAGGTTTCTTTTAAATGTACTCCAGGGTGACAAAAAGACAATTATTGTGGTTAAAGGTCTTCCTGTAATGAGCTCTAGGGAACTTCATATGGAGAGATCGGTCCCAGCCTAAAAATAAAACAATAATTTTTACCAACTGGAATTGGTCTTCTTGCCATTCTGTACAACTCATCTGGAATCTTTTGATCTGTCTCCTCCAGAATCTACAGGAACTTTCAGAACAATTCATCAATAATATTAGACATTAATAAGCTTATCAGCATGTTTATAGTCTTCACGAGTGAAAAATGTGTAGGAATCTCCATCTTTTCCTGCTCTTCCTGTTCTTCCCACACGGTGGATATAGTCTTCAACATGCATTGGGAAGTCATAATTGATCACATATCTAATATCTGCCACATCAAGTCCTCTTGCCGCAAGATCAGTTGCCACTAAAATCTTCACTCTTCCTGATTTAAATTGTCTCATTATATAATCCCTTTGCTTTTTGAAAATTAGATATTTGGTCTTCAAATCAACAAATACGTTTTGAGTTTTATCACCGTGAATAGACATAGCAGAAGTTCCATTAGAAGACAACATATCGCTTAACTGGTCAGCTCCTCTTTTAGTTTGAGTAAAAATCAATATTTTCGATCCATCCATCACATTATCAATCAATTTTGAAATCCTATAGGAATAATATATAATCCCAATCACTTCCCTCACTTACCTGGAGCGCTTCATATAGCCATCAATGACTTCAATAGTTTGTCTAATTCTTCCATTCACAGACAAATCTTGACTTCCAATCACAATATGGACAGGACTTTCACGGCAAAATTCCAATGCTAATCTCTGTACTTCTCTTGGCCAAGTCGCTGACCACATCAAAGTTTGTCTATCAGGTCGAATCTGAGAAACAATCTTTCTAATTTGAGGCTCAAAGCCCATGTCAAGCATACGATCAGCTTCATCCATTACCAAATAGGTAACTCTTCTAAGGTTAATCACACCGCTATTCAAAAAGTCCAATAGTCTTCCAGGACAAGCCACTACAATCTGATTGCCTCGTTGTAATTCTCTTTGTTGACCAAATCTATCAGCACCCCCGTAAACACAAGTAGAATTAATTTTAGCATAGCGAGAAAACTTCAAACATTCTTCTTGGATCTGCATCGCTAATTCTCTTGTTGGGGCCAACACTAACGCTATTGGCCCATCTCCTGTCTATCATTTTCATTAGATTTCTCAACAAAATATCTTAGATTACTTGAAGAGGAGGTTGAGCATTGATGTGGACAAAGGCAGGGAGTAAAAATGTAAGGGTCTTTCCTGAACCAGTTTGAGCAATGCCGATGACATCATGGCCGCTTAAAGCAGCAGGCCAGCCCTGGCTTTGGATGGGAGTAGGAGCTTTGAATTTGGCATGAAGTTGCTCGTTGATGTCATCTGGGAATCTTGCTTCAGAAAAATTGAAAACTGGTCTTGGACAATAAGAACTTCTGATTGTGATTTGGTTCTCATTACGAAAACTATCAACGTCTTGTTGAGAGCGACCTTTTACAGCACTACTTTCCTAAAATGCTAGTTTTAGTCCCTTGGCCATGTAAAAGAGAAATTTTTGTACAATGTAAAAGTCTTTCTTAAAAGGAGTGAGTTCCATACGGTTCCAATCAATAGAAGGAAGATTTGAGCCTGCCATTCCCATGTTGTCGAATTTGGATGGACGGAAAGAGTCGCGGCGGTCTCGTAAATCATCGCGATTTCTTTCTTTATCCTCGTAATTATTGCTTCTGTAGTTAAAAAATGACTTTCTTTCAGACTCTCGAGAAGAACTACGTCTAAAAGAGAAAAGATAAGATGAGATAAGAACATCAAAGATACTTTCTTGAAGCGCGAGAACTTTGTCTTTCGTTTGAGGAGCTAGAGAAAAGGTTTAATGGAGAGCATAAAGATAAACAAAAGACCTTCTATCGCGCTTCCAGTTGGAGGAAGACCAATTATTCTCGTGATTGGGTTTAGCAAAATAAAATGACATTTTCCAAAAGTTAACTGTGACTCTGATCTTTTGGCAATTAATAGAAATTAATGCAATCCCTCAATTTATTTTCAAATCAAAATCTCCCTCCACTTCTGACTGAACTATTGGCTACTTTGTATTTCCTCTCTTTTTCAATGCAGAACGTCTCCCAAGCCAATTTACTCTCAAGTACTTTGATTAAAGGAGTAAAAGACTCGATTTTGAAATGACTTTATTCTTTTGACAAAAAAAAGGGAGATTATTTTTTCATTCTAATTAGCAAGAGATAAAAATTGTAATTTTAGATTTTCATTCCAAATGACTTTTCTCATTTATTAAAGTATCTTTAAACAACACCAACTACAATTTTACCAATAGAATATACACAATCTCGCCGTATCCATATCTTGTATTTAGAGCACGAATTTGAATATTATAAAGAGTAACACGACAAAAACAATCACGAAATACACCATATTCCTCTTCACCCACATATCCCATTCCAACTTCTTTGTCTTATCTTTCCACTATTCAAATATAAGCCGCTCTTTCTATCACTAAAACATACCTTTTTAGAATCTTCTTTGAGTTTACTAGTTTTTCCAAGAGTATCTAATTTAGTTTTAGGCGCTTTTTTCTCACTTTTTTATTACCTTGTAATTTAGAGTCTCTGTTGATCAGCATATCTATGCTTTGAGCCAAAACGTCTTGGACATCAGTCAAATCAGTCTTTAATCTTTCCATATTTGCGTTGGACTTGACGTCTTGGAACTCGGTTTTCAACTTCTTTATGAATTTATCTTGATAAAATTAGCTCTCCCATTTTTTCTTTTATCATCTCCTTACCAAACTTCAAGAAATAATAAGGCTCTTCAATTGTTTCAATCTTTGATCGGTAATCTATTGACGTTCCATAATGACTCCTCACTTCCTTTTATTTAAAAATTATAGCTCCATTTGCTTTGTTTTTCAATTTACTTGTTGGAACCCGGCATGTAATTCTTCCAAGTAAGAATTTGCCAACTTTATAGGATAGTTTCTCTCACAAAGAGCCATGTAAATTACACCTTCGTGCATCTTGTAACTATTATTCTTTTAGAATTTGGGGTTTTTTCAGATATTACAATAGATCCAAATTATCGACATTAACCTTTCTCAAGTGGTCTTCTTCGTAAGGAATAGATGCTTTCAACAATTGTTTGATTTTTCTCTTTGCAATGGCAACGCGATCGTCAGAACCTTCCAAGTTTTCAGCTAAAAATAAGCCATCAGCATGACGAGCAATAATTGTATTAAGAATCATTTTTGTTTTTTATTAACAATAATAATTTAGCGCTTTGGACTTTCTAGACCTTTTAATATATCTGTCCTGAAAATACAAAGAAATTCCACCCCTGGAAAATCAATAACCCTTTCTCTTCTACATGTAAAGATCTGCTGAGTTTTATAATGTTGTTTTTATCCTTCTTATGGTAGTCTCTTAGGCTCTTTCTATGATTGTAAAGTTTCTCTTCTTATTTAACACTGACGTGTATTGTCAAACATTTTTTGTCTTGTCAGAAATGACAAGGATCTGGATGAATTTCCAAATCTAGGAAAGTTTTGAGAGAACACGTAGGTGGCGAGTTTCTGATGTCAAATCAATACAGTTATTGAGGGAATACATCAGAAAACAAAAATATCAGAGTCACCTGAAAAAAAATTTTTATCATTTTTCTTTGGAAAAAATTTTTCAACTGAAAATTTTCAAACAAAAAGAAAAAGTTTTTTTTTCACGAAGAACTTTTTTCTTGACATTTTGTTCCATTGATCATCTCAACCCACAAAAACTTATTGACATTCATAACATACAAAATATCCTCCAAAACAACTTTGTAATTTCCAATTTGATTTTTTTAAAAGTATATTGGCAATTTTTGCTAAAAATCATTTTTAAACACAGAAAAATCTTCTTCCTTTCTTTTTCAACAAATGAGTAACGATGATGACAATATGACTTTTTCCAGCTTAGAAAAATGGAAACAATTCGAAAACATGGAGGTATCACTTTCAGCTCTGAATTTCCTAATGACTATCAGTTTACCAGAACAGTCGAAAAGGAACAATTTAAAAGAAGAGAAAGAACTGCAGAAGATGAGGAAATTGATCACTGCAGCTTTGAACATTTGGACCTGATGTTCAAAACAGTAAACTCCTTTTTCTTTTTTTCTCCCACATATTCTCAACTTTTGAAAAGCCTTATTCTAACCTTCTCCCTTTCAGAAAAACCCAGAAATCTTGACTCTGCCAGAAACCCAAAGAGAAATCTACCTTGCCCTCAAACTCGTACGTCTTCCTTTTTCAATTCCTTCTCTTACAAATAATTTAGACTGAGCGTCACTTGAAACTTTGGAAAGAAAATGTACTTGAGATCCTCTTTTCAGTTTGTTATTAACCTTGATAATAGGAACAAGCATATTGTACGTTTTTTATGAAAACAGGAGCTTGCAGATACAGTAAACTTTCTTCTAAGCCCAGTGTATAATAATCTCCCTTCAAGGAATGCAATGTAAAAGACTCCATATCGTCCCTCTCGCCTCAGAAACTATTCTCATTGACCATATGTATAAAGATGCTTATGGAAAAGCGAAAAATGTCGCTAAAGGCATTGATGATTCTCTTCTTGAGGTATTTTCCTTTTCACATTCTTGTATTGAATCCTATAGCTTGATGAAAAAGAAACACAAAAAGCTTACGAAGAATTCTATGATGATGTTTTTCCTGAATGGAGTAAATTCGGAAAAATTGTTCAATTTAAAGTATTCCATTCATCTTATTCTTTTCCTTACAACTCTAGTGCTGTAATAACATTCAACCCCACCTTCGAGGAAATGTTTATATTCAATACGAAACTGTCGAAGCTGCTGCGATGGCAAGGTTAAGCTTAGACGGAAGGTAAAAATGAATAGAATTATCTAGTATTAACTCTAGCACAGATTTTACGGAGGACACCCATTGAAAGTGAGTTTCTCATTGATAAAAGATTGGAAACAAGCGATTTGTGCATATAATGGACCAGATATGACATCGTAAGGAGATTTATTCTCACAACCTAATTCCTCAAAAGATGCCCTAAGTTCTCAGAATGCAATTTCCTTCACGTCTACATGAACCCACGTGGAGAATTCCCTCTTGAAAGAAGATCCAATGAGCGCGATAGAAGACCGAAAAATTTCAGAGGTGGCTTTAGAGGGCGTGGTGGTGGCGGTGGCTCTCCAAGACGTTTTGATCGTAATGATCGCCATGAAAGAAGTGATAGACATGACCGCCATGATCGTCATGAAAGGCATGAGCATAAAAGGTCGAGAAGCAGAGAACATAAAAGATCAAGAAGTAGAGATCGTAAGAGGTCAAGAAGTAAAGAAAGAAAAGAGCATAAAAGGAGAGATAGAAGCAGAAGTGGAAGTCATGACAGAAAACATAAGAAAAGCGAACGTGACCGTGAACATAAAAGAAGAAGCCGATCCAGAGATAGAAAAAGAAGCCATAGTAGAGATAGAAAGAGAAAACATTCTCGCTCCAGAAGTTAAATGTATACATATAAATTTTTGATTCCCTGATATCGCATATGACAGTTCTAAGATTCCTATAAACAGAAATAAGACCTGATCGATTGATTCTATATTCGGGCAAAAATTCAATTTTTTGGGCAAATGATTCATTCCAAAAAAATTTTCTTTTGAAATTTCTAAAAAACAAATTTTCACACAAAAAAATTATTTTCTCTTTTTTGTTTCTTTGTAGCACTCAGAGAAAACCCCATTTTTTCGATATTGTTAGCGAAATTCGCAGATGATTTATAGCCCTAAATTAAAACACATCAGGAGAGGAGGCTATATTACCAAATTTATTTAAATATCTGGAAGAATCTAAAACTTTCAACTCAAATAAAACACATTAATTACCCTCGAGATGATTCGCTTATCTTCCCTCTTTAAGCTCTCCTCTAAACAACTTCCAATCATTCCCAAGCTTCCCTCCTCTGCTTCTTTATATGTCCAATCACTCTCAAATACTTCTAAATTTTATTTCTCTGTTGATCCCAGAGATGATAGACCTGAACAAGAAGACAGAATGTACAATCTCAGACCCGGACAAGGCGGCAAACACTTTGATAAAGAAGGCGAAGAATTAAAAAATCCTTTAAAAATTGAAGAAGAAAACGAAAAGGAAGATGAAGCATCTTTCCAAAATGAAAACAAAAGAAGTATTTATTTCTTCATCGTTGCTGCTCTCGGTCTTATCGGTGGTTACGTCATCATGCAAATGAACACCATGAGAGAAGAAAAAAGATCTACTAAAAGCGCCAAGGTCACATATACTGGCAAAGCTGATATCGGCGGCCCTTGGAAACTTATTGATATGCAAGGAAACACTGTTACTGATCAAGACTTTAAAGGCTCTTACTATCTCTTGTACTTTGGTTTCTGCAACTGCCCAGATATCTGCCCTATTTCTCTTCAAAAACTCAGCAAGGCTCTTGCTTTGATTAGAAAGATGCCTGAAAGCAAGTATATTAAGCTCAAGACTATCTTTGTGTCTGTGGATCCTGATAGAGATACCCCTGAAAGAATGCAAAAATTCCTCAAGCATTTTGATAGCAGCATTATTGGTCTTACTGCTAAATCTAATGATGATCAAGATTTGAGAAATATGATGAATAAGTTTAGAATATATGCCAGTAAAATCGAAATGGACGATAAGCCTCTTAAGCCTGGTGAGAAGAGACCTTATACTTTGGATCACACTATTATTACCTATCTCATGGATGATAACAATAATTATTTGACTCATTTGGGATCCAATCTTAGTGATAGAGATCTTGCTCAAATCATTATTGATGCCGCTCTCGTCAGAGAAAGAGAAAAAGCTAGAGGTATTAGAGATTAAACTTTGCAATGAGGATGTTTTATAGAGTAATTTTACAATCATTTACTTACATCTGTAACTGTGCTTTTTAAAAAGTATCTTTATAACAAAAAAACGCCACCTCATTTTTATTTGGTTTTGGAAAGATTTTCTTTGAGAATAAAAAGGAAAGAAAATATTCGAAAAATTCTTTCAACAAAAAAAAAATACCGTAAGTTCTTGTTGAACTTTTTAATTGATTTATTGAATTTCAATTCAAAAAACATTTTGCATTCACTCGAGTCTAGAGAGAATTTTTGTCATTTGTCACGTTTAATTTAAATCGATAATAAAATTTTTAATTTAGGGCCAAATTCGGTTTTTACAATACAATAGATCCAAAATCCAAATAAAAAATGTTGGGCTTTACAAGATTCACAAACAGACTTATTCGTCAACAACCTGCTGCTAAGCTTCCTTATTTCCACAACTCCCTTTTCACCCATCCCATCTTCTTCTCCTCTTATGCCGACTCTTTGAGAAACATCGGTATTTCTGCACATATCGATTCTGGTAAAACCACCTTCACTGAAAGAATCCTTTTCTACGGAGGTAGAATCAACGCTATCCACGAAGTAACCCTCCCTCGCTCAAGGCACCCTTTTCTTAACGATTTTGCATAGGTTAAAGGTTCTGATAATGTCGGTGCCAAGATGGATTTCATGGAACTTGAAAGAGAAAAGGGTATCACCATTCAATCTGCTGCCACTCACGTCCAGTGGAAGAACAACCCCATTAACGTTATTGATACCCCCGGTCACGTTGATTTCACCGTCGAAGTCGAAAGAGCCTTGAGAGTTTTGGATGGTGCCGTCTTGATTCTTTGCGGTGCTTCTGGTGTTCAACCCCAAACTCTTACTGTCGATAAGCAAATGAAGAGATATAATGTCCCCAGAATTATCTTTATCAACAAGCTTGATAGAATGGGTGCCAACCCTTGGGCTGCCATCGAAGGTGCCAGAAAACGTTTGAACCTCAACTGTGCTGCTGTTCAAATGAACATTGGTATCGACAACTCCTTCAAAGGATTGATTGACTTGCTCAAAATGAAGGCTTTCTATTTCGAAGGAAAGAACGGTGAAATCATCAAGGAAGAAGAAATTCCTGCTGGTCTCGTCGAAGAAGCCAAATCTAGACGTCAAGAACTCATTGAAGCCCTTGCTAATGTTGACCCTGAAATCGAAGACTTGTATCTCTCTGAAAAAGAAATCACTGAAGACCAATTGAAGGCTGCCATCAGAAAACAAACTATTGCCTTGAAGTTCGTCCCCGTCTTCATGGGATCTGCCTACAAGAATAAGGGTGTCCAACTTGCTCTTGATGGTGTCACTGAATATCTTCCTGGCCCCAAGGAAAGAGAGTATCAAGGTTACATCGTTAAGGATGGTGAAGAAGAAACCATCAAGCTCGATACTGATCCCAAGAAGCCTTTTGTCGGTCTTGCCTTCAAGCTTGAAGAAAACAAGTTCGGACAATTGACTTACGTTAGAGTCTATCAAGGTAAACTCAAGAAGGGTGATTACATCTACTTGAACAACCTCAAAAAGAGAGCAAAGGTCTCCAGAATGGTCAAGATGCACGCTAATGAAATGGAAGAAATCGACACCGTCGAAGCTGGTGATATCTTCGCCTTGTTCGGTATTGAATGCTCTTCCGGTGATACCATCACTGAAGGTGACATGAAAACTGAAACTATGCTCAGTTCTATGTACGTCCCCGCTCCAGTCATCTCCTTGTATATCAAGCCCAAAAAGAACGAAGCTAACGCTAAATTCTTGAAGGTAATAATATTTTTTATAAATTTTTTGACTAATTTTTGCATAGGCTCTTTTGAAATTCCAGAGAGAAGATCCTACTTTCCACGTTAATCAAGATAAGGAAAGTGAAGAAACCATTATCTCCGGTATGGGTGAACTTCACTTGCAAATCTACGCTGAAAGAATCAAGAGAGAATTCGGTATCGATGTTGAAGTTGGTGAACCTACCGTCAACTACAGAGAAACCATTCAAGCTAATGCTGGTTTCGATTACTTGCACAAGAAACAATCCGGTGGTGCTGGTCAATACGCCAAGGTTATTGGTTCTCTTGAAAGCATTCCTCTCGATGAAACTGGTGATTTCAAGAACTTTTTCGTCAACAAAATTATCGGTACATGCATTCCTAACGAATATATCCCTGCTATTGAAAGAGCTTTCCACGATTGCTGTGAAAAGGTATTCTTTATATCCAATAAATCAACCTTACCCTTTATCTCAGGGTCCTTTGACTGGCTATCCCGTCGTCAATGTTAGATACACTTTGACTGATGGTCAAACCCATCCCGTCGATTCCTCCAGTATGGCTTTCGCCTGGGCTACCAAATACTCTTTCAGACAAGCCTTCGCCAATGCTTGCCCCCAACTTTTGGAACCCATCATGAACTTGGAAGTTACTTGCCCTAATGAAAACTACGTAAAATATTATTCAAAAGGAAACTTTTAAACGTTTATTTAATAGAGTCAAGTCATGGCTGGTTTGACCAAGAGAAGAGGTACCATCACTTATACTGAAGGTAGAGGTGATATCTTCTTGTTGCAAGCTAGTGTTCCTCTTTCTGAAATGTTTGGTTATGCTACCGAACTTAGAGGTTTGACTTCTGGCCAAGGAAGTTACTCCATGGAATATAAGAACCACGAACCCGTCCCTGCTCAAGATATGAATGCTAT
>Ga0182738_1004545_pt1 | contig 15310 bp, 8 predicted proteins | sample eDN5th30CBELigMG_FD_128876 | JGI IMG/M metagenome (GOLD analysis project Ga0182738, IMG submission 128876) | Enriched Miracle-Growth compost microbial communities from Emeryville, California, USA - eDNA 5th pass 30_C BE-Lig MG (version 2)... ... | reverse complement strand
GCCGCGATGGACAACTTCCTGCTGCTGTGCGACACGATCCCGCCGATGGACGTGTCGCGCTTCCGCACCGAGGGCATCGAGGTCATCCGCGCGTGGGAGGCCCGGACGCACCTCGACGGGCTCACCTTCCAGGAGCGCTCCGTCTCGGGCGGGCTCTCGCTCCGGCTCGCTGACGTCTATCGCAAGTATCGCGTCAACCCGACCTGGCAGCTGCTGCGGGCCACCCGATCGGTCGGCACGATGGACTCGAATCTCAGCGTGCTGCTCGAGGGTGAGAACCCGACGAAGATCATGCGGAAGTACTTCCGCGAGGCGCAGCGGCGCCAGATCAGGGGCGTCGCGAAGAACGCCGTGTCCCGGATCTCGAACGCGGTCGCGAGCGCCTCGCGGACCGCGACGCTCGTCACCGAGACGATCCGCCGTCAGGCGATCCAGCTCGAGGGCGCGCAGGGCAAGGTGGCGCGGGTCTTCGCGGTCATCGTCGCGATGGCCCAGGTGGCGATCTTCGTGCTCTGGCTGTTCGTCGTCTACGACATGCTGCACGACTACGCCGCCCAGTGGCTCGGGCCGTTCGAACGCGATATCGGCGGCATCGGCGAGATCGCCGACTCGACGCCGTGGCGGCCGCTCTGGCTGCACATCGGCATCATCCTCGCCGTGACGATCGCGTTCTTCCTCGCGGGGCGGATCCGGCGGATCCTGCTCAAGCGGGACCTGCGCCGCCCCGACGGCCGCATCGACCGGTAGCGAGTCGAAGGGTCCAGCTTCGGTCGCTACCCTGGTAGCCGTGCCCCTGCCCTCTCGCGCGACCGTCGTCCGGTGGCCCGTCCCCATCGCGCTCGCGATCCCCGCGCTCGCGGCGACGCTCGTCATCACCTTCACGCCGGGGCACACGGTGTGGTTCGGCTACGTCTTGTTCGCCGCGTTCGCGCTGCTGACCGCGGGCGCCTCGGGCGTCGGGATCGGCCTGCTGCCGGGCGGGCCGGCGCGCACGGCCGCGATCGCCAAGACCGCCGTCGCGGCGGCCGGCGCGATCGTCGCCCTCGTGCTCTTCGCCTTCAGCCTCGTCACCCCGGTGTCGGCGCCGATCGACGACGGCGCGGGCGCCTGGGCCGGCTACGCGCTCGGCCTCTCCCTGACGGTCGCCGGCACCTTCGCGGCATTCGCGGTCGTCGACCTCGTCCTCGGCCTCCGTCAGCGCGGCGCCGACCGCTTCGCGCGCGACTGGATCACCGTGGGCATCGTCGAGGCCGTCGCGGCGATCGCGATCGTCGCCGTGCCGCCGACGTTCTACCAGGGCTTCTCGTTCACCGACAAGGGCGAGTTCATCTCGGGCGCGGTCACGTCATCGACGATGATCGTCGGGCTGTTCGGCGCCGCTGCGGCGATCCTCGGCGTCCTCTTCGCGATCGCGGGCGTCGGGCTCATGCCCGAGCGGGCGCGCCGCGAGCGGGCGACGGCATGAGTCAGGCCCACGAGCCCCCCGCGGGGGCCGGGCAGGAGCGCGAGCCCGTGACGCCGTCGCGCCGCGATCGCTGGCGCCCGCTTGAGCTGCTCGGCCTCTCGCTCGTCTTCGCCCTCTTCGCGGGCGGCGTGACGCTCATCGTCATGCACCCCTGGGGCGAGTTCGCCGACCAGGCCGAGCACGGCTGGCTCATCACGCTCATCGCCTTCGGGGCGACCTTCGTCGTCTCGCTCGTCGTCCTCGCGATGCTCGCGCTCGGCGGCTACGAGCCGCCGAAGGAGCCGCCGTCGAGGGTGCTCGACAAGGACTCGCACTAGGCCATTCGACTCGGCCTCAGGTCTCGCAGCCGATCCCGTCGAGATCTCGATCGAGGTGGGCGCCGTAGCCTGGATCACCGGCCCGAATCGGGGCGGCGCCGGCAGCGCGGGCTGCGGCGCAGTTCGCGTAGAAGACGGACTGGTCGACCGTGACGGGGGCGACCGATTCGGCCGGTTCCATCTCATCGGTCGATGCCACGGTCTGGCTGACCGCTGCGAACGCCCCGGTCGGTGCAGGCTGCTTCGCGCACCCGCCCAGCACGCGCTGGATCGCGTCCCGCTCCGCTTCTGTCACCCAAAGCCCGTAGCGCGCCTTGACGCTCACCTGGCGCGCCACGTACTCGCAACGGAACGCGCGGTTGGGGGGGAGCCACGATGCCGCGTTCGATGCGCCCTTCTGCTGGTTCGCTGAGCCGTCGACCGCCATCAGGTTCAGCGGGTCGTTCGCGAGGCTGACTCGCTGGGCCTGGGTGAGCTGCTGAGCACCGGACTGCCAGGCATCCATGAGCGCGACGACATGGTCGATCTGGACTGCGGTCGACGTGTCAGGACCGCGTTCGAAATCGATGGTCGTACCGGTGTACTTGTCCTCGAGCCTGCCGGACAGTACGACGCAGTCACCGTCCTTGCGCAGTTCGATCAAGTCACGAGCGAGGATGTCGTTGCGGGTGTCACAGCCGTTCCGGTCGACATCGAGCCATGCCTCCCCGAAATGCCCTTCCCGGTCATAGCCAGTCTTCGGTGCCCGGCCCTTGACAGGGAGTGTCGCGAGGAGCTCAAGTGCAGTGCCTGGGAGCACCGTCTCATCCGCGATGACCCGACTCGGGCCCTCATCGGAGGCGTGAACCTGAGCCGGAGCATCGGGCTCTCCTGTTGCCGTCGGTATTGGAGCGGTGGTCGCGACCGGAAGCGGCAAGCCGGATCCTGAAGGGCTGGATGCGGCACGGTCGAGATCTGCGACGGAGTGAGGCAGTGCACCGATCCCGAAGATCGCGACCAGTACGACGAGGGCGATCGCGCCGAAGGCGGCCCAGCCCTCCGGCGGTACCGCTCGCCCGCGTTCGTATCGCCCGTGTCCCGCCATCATCGCTTCCCCGACTGTGCCATCAACCTCGTCGGCACCCTTCTTCAGGCTATCCCCGGAGGCGAAATCGTCTGGCCCTCGAATGAGGGGGGGCAGCGGGGGGACCGGCCCAAATAGCCTGAGCGGGCACGGGGGACTGGGGACAACGGGCGTCCGCCGGGGACAGAGGGCCAGATCATGCAGGGGAACGACGGGGTTTCGCGTCCCCGAAGTGTCGAAAACCCCCGCCGAACACGCGTCGTCGCGGGGGCACTGGTCGTGATTCTGCTCGCGTGCCTGGCCGTCCTCTGGTCGAATGCGTCGGCACGCGCCGTGCAGCAGACGGCACCGCTCTGGCCCGGCGCGACGACGAGATGCGGAGCGACCGTCGAACCCGCACCACAGCAGCCGCGGCAGATCAACCTCGTTCTCGACGACTCTGGATCGATGTTCAACGACGGCGGAGGAAACGGAACCGACCGCTGGTCCGTGGCTAAGTACTCGCTCGAAGTCTTCGCGGCGATGCTCGAACAGAACGACACCTTGGCCGTATACCGAATGAGCGATTTCAAGGATGGAGCGAATCCGGGACCCACCGTGACGCTCTTCGGAACCGAGCCGCCGAGTTCCCGGGTCGCCAAGATCCACGAGATGCCGCTCTATGGCTACGCGACGCCATACTCGCCCGTGCAACGCGCCACCGCGGACCTCCTGGCGAGTGATGCGCCGATCAAGTGGCTCGTGATCCTCTCTGACGGAGAGTTCAACGATCGTGCGACCGGGGAGGTGCAGGCCGATCTCAACGCGTTGGTCGCGGGCGGCAGAACCGAGACGGGCGCCGTGAACGTCGCGTTCATGGCCATCGGGCCAGAAGCCCCGGCGATCCAGGAGACGCCCGGGGTTCACTTCCTGCAGGCCGCGAGCTCGGCAGACGTGCTCAATCGCATGACGGCGTTCTCGAATGTCATCTTCGGCCGCAACGTCCTTCCTCAGACATCGGCGGGGGTCATCTCGCCGGATATCGATCTGTCAGAGGCCCTCGTCTTCGCACAGGGCCCATCGGTGGATATCGGCGCCGCGGTGACACCGGAGGGGACGAGGTCCCCGATCTCGTCCGTGCTCGTCTCCTGGGCTGACAATCCAGAGGCATACAGTGGCAGCCGCACTTGGCCGGCCGTCCCGAACCAGAGCCTGAAAGGCGAGATTGCGCGATTCAGCGATCTCGGCAGGGGTGACATCCGGTTCGACCTGACGGGAGCCCAGACCGTCGACGTGTTCTACAAGCCCCGCGTCGACTTCGGCGTCGAGTTGCGTGATTCCTCGGGGGCGAAGGTAGATGGCGACAAGATCGTCGGCGGCGACTACACCCTCGCCTACGGGTTCATGGACGAAGCCTGCGGCTTTGTCGAGTCCGACCTCCTTGGGCAGGTCGAGTACAGCGCGAAGGTTTACCACGACGACGAGCTCGTCGCCGATCGCGTGGGCTCTGGTGACGTGGTGACCCTCGATCGGGGCGACATCATCCTCGATGTCGAGGCCCGGTATCTCGGTGGTGCGACATCAAGCGCGAGAATCAACCTCCAGGTGCTCCAGCCATCGCGCCCGGCGGTGATCGATGCCGAACCGGCGACGTTCGAGGTGAGTCGACTCGGTAGGCAGGCGGGAGCCGAGGAGGCCATCGCACTGACATACCGGCTCGACACGGGGCCCTTCAGCGCGGAGGAATGGGCGGCGGTGACGACCGACTCGTTTCGAGCCGACAGTGCCGCGAATCTCGAATGGGACGTGGTCCTCGGCGAAGAGATCGGCCAGGTCTACCTCATTCCTCAGGCTCCGGACGGCGATGTGTACGCGGCGAACACGGGGGAGATCGACGTCTCGATCACGGGATCGCATGTCTTCGACGAGCAGCTCTACGAGGCCCGGACGACCGTCACGATCACGATGATCGACGACATGCCTTGGTGGGAGCGCCTGCTCCACTGGTTCACAGTCATCGGCTGGTTCTTCCTGCTGCTCCTGCTGCTCGCGGTCCTCATCGCCGGCTACGTGTTCAAGCGCCGGTTCTCGCGCCGTTTCAGCCCCCGGCCGAAGATCACGGGACGGTACAGCGGATTCGGTCGCAACGATCGGCACGACCAGGGAAAGTTCCAGATCGGGCAGATTCGCCGGTTCCTACCGTTCGTCGCGGACGTCGCGACGCTCAAGTACACGCCGGGCGGCTCTCCGTTCCCGTCGCTCAGGCTCAAGGCGGGCCGGTCGAAGACGGCGATGGTCGAGAACTGGCGCGACCTGCAGAAGCTCGCGGAGCGCACGCCGGTGAAGATCGGCAACAACGTCGTCAACGACTCGACGAAGCGCCCGCCAACCCTCAACGCGTCGATGCGGATCATCGCCCAGACGCCCGAGATCACCTATACGGCCACGCTGCTGAAGGAAAAGTGATGAACGAGACCACCCCGTCGCGGGCTGCCCGGACACGCCCAGAGAGAGGACGCTGAAATGCCCATTGCACCCACCCTGATCCTGGGCCTCGGAGGCACCGGATCGACGATCGTCCAGAAGGTCGCCGAGAAGGTCCGCGAGACCGACTCCGGTCAGGCGAACCGGATCGCCTACGTCGTCTTCGACACCGACATCAATGAGCTCGCGCGCATCAAGCAGGAGAGCACGCACATCGAGACGGTTCAGACTTCGACGAGGAACACGGTCGGGGAGTACCTCAACGTCAACACGAATGCGCGGGACAACTGGTTCCCGGTCAATGAGATGCTCAACCGCAAGACGCTCACCGAGGGCGCCGCCCAGGTCCGAGCGATCTCGCGCCTCGCCTTCGACACCACCCTCAAGGGCGGGCACCTCGATCCGCTGCATCGTGCGATCGAGGGGTTGTTCCGGATCGACAAGGACCAGGAGGAGCAGTCGCTCCGGGTCATCATCACGAGCTCACTCGCCGGTGGCACCGGATCGGGCCTTCTGCTTCCGGTCGCGATGTACCTCGCCAACTTCCTTCGCGCGAAGTACCCCAAGGCGAAGGCGATCACTCGCGGCTTCTTCATCCAGCCGGACATCTTCTACTCCGTCATCAAGGCGACCGAGGAGCAGCAGAACCTGCAGGTCAATGCGTACGCAGCGATCCGGGAGCTCGACGCGTTCCTCATGAAGGGTGACAACACCCTGCCGGCGCGCTACCGGAACCTGCAGTTCGAATTCCCCCGTGTCGGCGGCGAGGGGGTCGAGGTCGTCAGCGCGATGCCCTATGACTTCTGCTTCCTGTTCGACGCGAACAAGGCTGATGCGGGCGGTCTCGACTCGTTCCAGGCGTATCTCGACCATGCGGCGACCTGCATCTACACGCTCTCAATCGGCCCCATGTCGAAGAAGTCGAACTCGAGGGAGGACAACGTCCTCCGCGAGGTCATCAAGAACGACGGCCGGAATCGGTACGCAGGCGCAGGCGCGTCCCGGCTCGTCTATCCATGGCAGCACGTACGCGACTTCGTGGCGCACAAGTGGGCCGACTTCGTCCTGTCGACGCAATGGCTCCAGTTCGACGACCAGTTCAAGGACCAGCTCACTGCCCTCCAGCGGCAGCGGGAGGACGGTTACTCGGTCCGCGACCTGGACTTGCCCACGACCTTCATCTCGCTCGTCGATGCCGGCGCTCAGAAGAACGAGCCCTTCGCGAAGGCAGTCCAGGCGCAATGCCTCGCGTACGACGCGGACGGCATCGCGATTGACGGGGTGACCGCTTGGGACACCTATCTCGGCTCGCTCAAGCGTTACGTCGACGCGAACGCCTCCTTGCAGAGTGACGACCGTCTCGGCGATGAACTTCAGGGCAAGCTCGCCGCGCTCTCCGAGGAGACCGATCCCTGGATGTACGTCAACACCTATGAGGAGCTGAAGCGCTACTACAAGCTTGTCGAGCGACACAGCGATGAGCGCGCCGGCATCCTCGGCTACTCGATCTTCAAGGGCGAAGGGGATGCCGTCACCAAGGATCGACGCGACTATCAGCTCGAGACCTATCTGCGCGAACCGAGCACCGGTGCATTCATTCACCCTGTCTCGGTTCGCTACTTCCTCTACCAGACGCTCGAACGGCTGAAGAGCGCGAAGCGCAAGGTGCAGGAGGAGCTGCGCGGGACGCAGCAGGAGCTCAATACGTTCGAAGCGACGGCCTTCGACGATCCCGAGACCGAGGACGTGGTCGAGTCGCCCGAGATGTTCGCGGCGAAGCGCAAGGCGGGATGGCTCGAGAAGGTGCGAAGCCGACCGAAGGCCGATCTCCAGGAGCTGCACACGGCGCTCATGGGCTACGTCCAGAACGTTCGCGACCTCCGGGCGCAGATGGTCTGGTCGAAGGTGGTCGACGAGGCAATCGTCTACGTCACCGGCATGGCCGAATCCTTCCAGGTCTTCTTCGACTCCCTCTCGGGCAATCTCAATCGACTGCGCACCGACATCGAGTTGCTGCGGACGAAGTACGACGGGCTCTCGGGCACGACCACGAGGTACGTCCTCGCGGAGTCGGCGTCCCTCGACCATCTCTACAAGTCGATGACTTACAAGGGCAGCTCCGTGAGCATCGACTCCGACCTCGCAGAGCAGATCTATGCGAAGGTCCGGGAGTACAACCGACTGACCGATGAGAAGGACACCAACTTCTTCCAGGACCTCTACAAGGGCACCATGATCGGCTACTTCGCGGGCCAGGTCATGAAGTCGTATGGGTCACAGATCAAGATGGATGTGATCGAGGCGCTCGAACGCGAGTACAAGGCGATCCAGCGCAACGTTGAGGAGGAGAACGTCCATCACTACGTCGTCCAGGAGATCGACAAGGCGAAGAAGCTCGCGGCGCCGTTCCTTGAGCAGCCGCTCGGCGAGGAACGTCACCCGATCCAGGCCTGCGCCTACAACCCGCGGCTCGAGGGGGACTCGGACCCGAAGCGCGAGAGCCTGATTCGGGAGCACCTCGGCAACTACGGTGGCGCGAAAGACCCCGATATCAGCGAGCACGAGATCCTCTTCTACAACGCGATCTACAGCATCCGGGCACGGGATCTGTCCAAGTACGCGCCGGCGCGTAGCAGCGTCACGGATCGACGGCCCGCGGGTCAGTACTTCTCCTCGTACTACCGGCTCGTCTCAGAGATCAAGCCATCGGTCGAGGAGACGAAGGTCATCACGCCGCACATCGATCGGCGCTGGCACACGATCGATCAGCTTCCTGACCTGGATGAGGCGAACCAAGCCCTCCAGCTCGCAGGGATTCACGGTGCTCTCCTCGGGGGGCTCGCCCACGAACTGATCTTCCCTCTGCCAGTACCCGGGGACGGCTTCATCTACAAGTACCGTCCGTGGCGAGCGCAGGATCAGGACCTCATCGTGTCGAATGGCACTCCCTGCGACCAGTTCTATGAGGTCGTCGATGCGCTGACGATCAGTCCGGTTGCCGTCGCTGAGATCAACGATGCAGTGCGCCGCAGAATCGACCGTCTCCGGACGGAGGAACGCGCCGTCGGCTTCAACGACAGCGACTTCGCCAAGGCGCTGGAGAAGGGCATTCCCCTGCCCGAGCTCGAGACGATCCTCAAGTCCGGCTCGATCGCCACGGCGACGATCTTCGACGTTGCAGCCTTCTACGCGCTCTCGTTGCCCCGCGAGCACTACTCGGATGGCGACCTGCGCGAGCTGACCCTGAACCTCCTGGCGTACCTGCGCTCGAGCATCGAAGAGTGCGAGGACCCAGGGGCCAGCGTCTCGGTCATCGGTGACGTGCTCGCCAGGCAGTTCGAGCGCTTCGCAAGGAACGCCGCCGGGTATGTGGCGAGCGAGGGCGATGTGTTCAAGCGCAAGCTGAGTACCATCATCCGCCCGCTCTGGGAGCTCCTCGACGACCTGAGCCTTCGTCCACTCGCGACCAGGGTTGACGAGTTCGATCAGAGCCTGCGCGCGTAGATCCGTTTCGCGTGTTCACGGTCATTCTGCTCAGCCCGAGAGCGAGGGCGGTCCTCGGCGACCCCAAAGTGCTCTTCGAGCCGTTCGAACAGCAGAAGCAGATCGCGTTCTGCGACTGGAACCAGTCCCCCGCGGCCGGTACCGCACGTGAGGCGATGCCGGGGCTCGACCGTCTGATCGAGGGCCACCGAGCATGGCGGGCGATCGTTGTCGATGTGCCGTCGCCCACCGCGGACCCCGTGCAGCGGACGCAGCGAGACAACCCCTTCGACTACGTCGCGAACACTCAGCACGAGGGGGTCGGTCAAGTCCCACGTGACGCGCTGAACCTGGAGCACTCTCCGCACCCGTTCGTGCGCATCGCGCACCTCCTGCTCGGCTATCCGGACATGGGTGCGAAGGGGTTCGAGACCGTCGTGACGTATCTCGACGGCGGCTCCGGTGAGCGGGTCCTCCGCCAACCGGCAGACCTCGGCGGAGGGGATCAATCGCTCAGCGACCTCGTCGCCGAGCTTCGCAGCACGCATCGTGACGTACAGGTCGGATATCAGGAGATTCCGTATACCGAGGCGGAGCGGTCGGCGCACACTGAGCTCCGGGACTGGTACTCGACGAAGTCACTGCGACCCTCGGAAGTTGTCTTCATCGCGACCAGGGAGCCGCTCGAGACCGACCCGAAGACGCAGCTCAACCGCGCGTGGCAGCTCGAGTCCGATCGGCACCGCTCACGCTTCATCGAGCGCAACGATTACCCGCCCTCGTCGCGGTTCGCGGTGTACGACCTCGTCGACCGAGCGAACTCCGAGTACTCACTTGAGGAGTTCCGGTTCTGGCTGAGCGTGCTGGCGGTCGCGGTGAACCAGTTACCGCCGAGCTCGTTCCAGGCCGATCGCGTCTATCGCCTACAGGCGCTCGTCGATGAGGTCGAGCTCGCGAAGACGCTCAACGCCCACCTGAGTCATCTCGCCGCGGTTCGCGACCACATCGCAGCACTCGCCCGGAACCCCACACGAGAGCCCGGCATCGAGGTCAGCGAGATCATCGCCGAGCAGCATGTCGGGGTCGAGTTCACTGAGCTCGGGGGCGAGCGTCTCGGGCTCGCGACGACCGGCTACGGGCTCGCGACCGATCGCCCGCGCGACGAGCTCACGCGCTGGCACAGCGACATGCGCGCGCTCAGGCTCGAAGCGGAGGCGTTTGCGCGGAAGCCGAGGCGCGTGCTCGGTCGCGCAGTGTTCGATGCGCGCCAGAAGGCGCGGGCGCAGGTCGTGCGCGAGGTCGAGCTCGACGATGTCGGGCGAGCCGAGCTCGAGGAGGAGTTGCGTCGATTCGTTCCGGCGCTGACCGAACCCACGACCTCGGGAATCCTCGATCGGGATCGGTTCGACCGTATGTTGACCGAGCACGGGGCCGCGGTCGAAGAGTTCATCCACCAGCGGCTCGGATCGAGGACGATCCTCACCGCGACCGCCGTGGTACTGCTTGCGGCACTCATTGGCTTCGTCCCGTACCTCCTGCACGCAGGGACAAGGGGGGCCGCGACGTTTGCGGAGAGCCTCATCGTCGTCGTGCTCGTGCTGTGCGTCTTGGCGGCGACCGGGCTGCTCGCCCTGCTCGTGATGCGCTGGCGGCTGATCACCCGAATCGGGCGACTCAACAGCGCGCTCGGGGCGTTCGTCAGCGGGGTCGGCAGCGGTGCCGTCGCGTTCGGCGAGTACCTTTCAACGCTCGCGACATATATGCACGGGCGCTCGGTGCTCGAGGGATCGGATCTGAAGCACGAGCGGGATCTCGGTCGCCGCCGCCGACTCGGAGCCTTGCACGGGAAGGTCGTCGGATTCATGGAGTCGGAGAAGGCCATCTTGCTCTCCCTGGGCCGTCCGATCACGATCCAGCGGCTGCCCGACGTGATTCGGGACTTCGACGTCGACAACGACCGTCGCATCGAGCGGATCTTCCAGTTCCCAGTCGGTGAACGGCGTGCGGAGCTCAACGAGTCAGGGGACTACATCCGGGCTCCCTACGATTTCGTCTCACGTCTGCGGGTCGAGCGAGTCACCCTGCTCGAGCCGTCTCCGATCGTCGAAGACCAGGGACAGGAGGCGATCGGATGACGTGGGATGTCCTGCGCTACCTGCTCGGCACGATTCCGATCGTGCTCGCGCTCGTCGCAGTGCGGGCTGCGAACCTCAAGAAGCCGGTGCGAGCGCGGCAGTTCCCGATGCCGGCGATCGCGGTCGTCTACGCGTTCATCGCGTTCCTCGTCCTGTACCAGTTCAATCAGGTGTTCACCGCGCTCGTCGACCTCGTGCTCACTGCGGTTCCCAGTCTGCGGCCTTACTACGACACGAGCTGGCTGTACTTCTTGGAGAACACGCTCATCCTGCTGGTCTTCGCTCTCGCCAAGTGGGTGCTCGGCCCGATCTTGAGGAAGGCGTTCGACCGGGCGGAGTTCCCGCTCAGCGGATTCGTGGCCCGCTTCTACGCCTACGACGAGGACTATGCGACCTGGTTCCTCCAGCGCCGCCGGGGGCAGCTTCGCCAGATGCTGCGAGCGTTCTACATTGCGGCGATCGTCATCACCGTCGCGCTCACCGTCCTCATCCACGCGTTCCCCAGCTGGCCTGGCTTCCTCAGCGTTTCGTTCCCCGCGATCGTCGCGCTCGTCATCGGCGAGTTCTACTTCTTCGTCGACGGCCTCACAAAGCGCGAGTTCCAGCGAGACGTGCTCGGCGAGAACGACGCAGCACAGCGGGTCGCGAACTACGGCGCCCTCCGCGAGGTATTCCGTGCCGTGTTCGGCGATCGGATCCTCTCCGACGGGGTCAACCTCACCTCATCCGACGCGATCAAGACCTTCTCCCTGCTCGACGACCTCAGCCACTCGTCATCAGATGTCGACCGGATCGCAGCCGCCTACTACCAGCGGCGCAAGCAGGATGGTCACCGAGTCGACTCGAACCTCGTCGAGGCGGCCGTCGGCTTCCTGCACGGCACGAGCGCGCTGATCAACAACCCGTTCTATACGGACCTGACCGACTACGTGTGCTTCCCCGCCTACTACAACCTCCTCCAGCGAAAGAAGGTGCTCGTCGTCTCCGGTCGCGACGCGATCGCTCGCGATCTCGTCGACTGGATGGTCGAGGGCCTCGAGTCGATCACCGGAGTACCGGCCCTGTGGGGGGTCGCGCTGCTCGACGAGGTCGGCTCCGACGAACTCGACGTCGGGATCCTGCGATTCGCGGACATCCACAACCTCGAGGTCATCACGAGTAACGACGACTTCTTCGCCGACGTGGGTCTCGTGATTCTCGCCGAGCCGTCGCGGATGCTCGCGACCGGCCAGCTCGGACTCGGACTCGTGCTCGGTCGATGCGGTCGATCTCGGACACCCGTCTTCGCGGCATTCGACAGCAATCACGACGGGCTCGTCGACGCATTGTCCCACCTCTTCAAGACCAGCTTGACGAACGTGATCGCATCGGCGCTGCCGAGCGGCGCGAGCTCCGAGGTGGTCTGGCGCGCAGACGGCAGGCATATGCACTCCTCGGTGCTCCCGACGATCACCCGCTACCTCGGCATGGGCACCGAGATCGCGGCGCTCGCACTCAAGCACCAGGTCTCGCAGGTCTATTGGGTCGGTGCCGACCGGTTCCCCGTGAGCGATATGACCTGGATCGCGGGTCAGTACTACAGCCAGATCAATGCCTTCGCTGACCTGGACCTGAGCCAGAGTGCGCTCGGGGAGTCCCTCACGCCGCTCGCGAATCCGTGGAACATCGGTCAAGCCGAGAACCGGTTCCTCGTGGTCGAGGACGAGCTGAGCAATCTCTTCGAGTCGATCCGCCTGTACGGGACCCGTGCCTGCAACGAGGGGTTCGTGAACCTCATCGCGGACGACTACCTCCTGCGGGACTATATGGTCGCCAATCGCGCGATCTTCGCAGCCGACCCCAAGGCGATTCCGTCGATCGTGCCCGACTTCGCGCGGACTGAGCGCAACTCGGTGCTCCGGCTCATCCTCGACCTCGTTGCCTTCGACGTCTCCGATGCGGCGCTTGCGAAGGAGCTCGAGATCATCGGGGTGACGCTGCCCGAGTCTGAGAACGACCCGCCGTCCTCTCTCGAACCGGAGGCGCCCGAGCTCGTCGCGCTTCGCGGACTCCTGGAGAAGCACACGGGAATCGCCGATCTCGCGGTGACCGCGACTCTCATCCCCCCGGGGCTGGATACGGACCCTGAGGCTCCCCCAAGCATCTCCTATCGGGTCGCGCGCGGTCCGGCGCTCGGCGAGCTGCTCGACTCGTTGCGATCGGCCTACTTCTTCGTCGAGGACGAGATCGAGGAGCGCAACTACATCGGCGGGTTGCTGTTTGGCCACGTGTACCAGGCGCTCCTACCGGGCCAGTTCGTGACCTATGGCGGGAAGTACTACGAGGTGCAGGGGATCGGCACCGCCGCCTACCGCAACGGGGTCGTGCTGCGACGAGCCGCCGAGCATATTCGGGATCGCAGGGTCTATCGTCAGCTTCGCCGATTTGTCATCTCGGACCTCGTCCCATCAGATGCGGTCGGGGGCCGGGTTCGGATCGAGGAGATCGAGCTGCGTCGATCGTTCGCATCGATCGAGGTCTCGACCCTTGGCTACCTCGAGCTGCCGAGCCGCTCCGACCTCGTTGATGCGCGCCGAGTCGAGATCGATGGAGTTCCCATTCGGCGGTATGCGCAGAAGGAGCTCCTGGAGATCCGGCTGCCGGGCGTCGAGCCGGGCGTCCGCAGGACGATCGCGCTGCTTCTCAACGAGCTCTTCGTGACCGTCTTCCCACACTCGCACGAGTACGTCGAGGTGCTCACGTCCGATCCTGATCGCGAGATGCGCGACCTGCTGAGCGAGCTCTCGATCGACGGCGCCGCTGACTCGATCTTCGTCGTCGAAGACAGCATCATCGACCTCGGCCTGATCGTCGCGGTGCAGCGCAATTGGCGTCGGCTGTTCGAAACGATCACTGACTATCTCGACTGGCAGCTGTCGGTCGCCGAGATTCAGGACGGCGACGGTACGGCATCTGCTTCGTCGCAAGTCGTCGTCTTCCCGGACGATCGACCTGAGGAGGTCGCGGAGCGTCGTGATCGGATCGCGCGAGGGGAGGTCGAGGCCGCACGGAGGCCATGGGGCCGGCGTTTGATCGACTGGGTGCGTTCATGGTTCCCTCGGCGCTCGCGGCCGCAGTTCGTTCTCGAGCCGCCCGAGGAGCAGGACATGGTGCTGGCACCCGAGACTCAAACTGAAACTGAGACCGAGGTTGAACCGGAGCGCGAAGCCGGGTCTGAGGCGGAGGCTGTCCCGGAGCCGGACATGGGAGCGGAAACCGACGTGGAATCGGACGGAGGCAGGTCCAGTGACTGACTATCTCAACTACGGCGGCATTGCACCGCATCCGGCCGTAGATCCCGTGGGGGCGCTCGACTATCTACGAGGCCTCGGGTTCAGCGGGGGCGATCTCGAGCAGGCACGTGCGGCCGTCGTGGTTCACGAACGCCGCGAGTTCGTCTTCGAGCCGCACGGCGCGAATTACTGCGACTTCTGCATGACGCGGCTCATGGGCGGCGAGTTCGATCGGCTGCAGGACGGACGTGAACGATGCGTTCGGTGCTCGCGTTCCGTCCTCGCTACTCACGAGGAGTTCGTCGAGGTCTACGAGGAGGTGAAGCGCAACCTCGAGCTCGGCTTTGAAGTCCAGATGGCCCCGCCGCTCAGTCTCCGCATGGTCAACGCGAAGGAGATCGCTCGACGGACCGGGGAGCGCTTCGCACCGACTCCAGGATTCGATGGCAGAGTTCTAGGATTTGCGCGGCGGTCGACTGGTGGGTATGAACTCTCGATCGAGAACGGGTCGCCGAAGCTCGGCGCGGTGATCACGCTGGCCCACGAGCTCACCCACATCTGGCAGTACCTGAACTGGAACGAGGCTCGGATCGACCATCGCTATGGTGCCCGGCACCGCCTCACGGTCTACGAAGGCATGGCGACCTGGGTGCAGGTCCAGTATCTGTACTTCATCAAGGAGTTCGATCGCGCCGAGCGGGAAGAGGCCTACCAGCGCCAGCGCCGGGACGAGTACGGAGTCGGTTTCCGGCTCTTCGAGGACCGCTATCCGCTGGACCGCTCGGGCATGGGGAGACCGGACACGCCGTTCCGTCACGCGTTTCCGCTCTGATCACGGACCGCGGCGGGCGCGATCGCCTCAGAGCCGGGAGCCGAGCTTCTCGGCGATGCCGATGTAGGTCGCGGGGGTGAGGGCGCGCAGCCGGGCCTTCGCCTCGCGGCCGATGTCGAGCCCGTCGACGAACTCGCCGATCTCCCGGAGCGTGACACGGTGCCCGCGCGTGAGCTCCTTGAGCACGGCGTAGGGGTCCGCGATCCTCGAGCGGCCGGCGGCGACCTCGGCCCGGATGACCGTCTGGATCGCCTCGGCGAGGACCTCCGGGTTCGCGTCG
>Ga0182738_1004543_pt1 | contig 15318 bp, 11 predicted proteins | sample eDN5th30CBELigMG_FD_128876 | JGI IMG/M metagenome (GOLD analysis project Ga0182738, IMG submission 128876) | Enriched Miracle-Growth compost microbial communities from Emeryville, California, USA - eDNA 5th pass 30_C BE-Lig MG (version 2)... ... | reverse complement strand
GTCTGTGATTACTGTAACCGTTGTCACTTCACTGCCGGTTCCAGCGGTTGTAGGGATTGCTACGACAGGAAGGATCGGCTCTTTTACTTTGCCTACTCCTCTGTAATCAATGATGTCTCCGCCGTTTGTTGCTAGAATCCCGATTGCCTTTGCTGTATCCATCGAGCTTCCCCCGCCGACTGCGATTAGCAGATCTGGCCGTTCGTTGGTCAAAGCGACAAATGCCTGATTCACGACAACGTCCGTAGGGTTGGGTTCGACCCCGTCAAACACGCTTGCTTCACAATTGACTTCAGAAAGTTGAGCCAAAATCGGTTGAATCAGCCCGGCATTGAGAACCCCTTTATCAGTGACAATCATCGCTCTACGGAATTGCTCTTGTTGAATAATCGCTTTGATCTGCTTAAGCGAGCCAGCGCCTAAAAAGATTTCTGTTGGACAAATGAAGTTAGAAATCATACCCTTTTCCATCCCTTTACTCTAGTTTTGTGACAATCATGATGCTTCTAACTTGTTTAGTAATATCTAATATATTAGTATCATAACGCATTTTATAAATTTGTACAATCATTTGTGTTTTAAGAATATTAATTTTGGTTAGAGGGATAGAAAATATTGTAGGTGGTTGGAGATTTTTTCATGTTAAAATAAGAGGAAAAAGGGAGAGGCAGGCGGGGCCACGGTGCTCACATTTATTTTGGTTGTCTTGGCTTTGTTTCTGATCCCAGGCCCCGCGGTGACGTTGACTGTTGCACGGAGTGTTGCTGGGGGACGACGAGTTGGGATCTGGACGGGGGTTGGCATCGCGGTCGGTGATCTGCTGCATACGATTGCTTTGACACTGGGGATCTCGGCCTTGATTATGACCTCTGCACTTGTCTTTGGACTAATTAAATATTTGGGTGCAGCTTATCTAGTTTATTTAGGGGTTAAGATGTTATGGATGCGGAAGGTTTCAGGGGGACACGTGCTGCCGGAGACTAGGCGAATTTCTTCATCTCAGGCTTTTCGCCAAGCAGTGATTATCGAACTGTTGAATCCAAAAACAGCCCTCTTTTTCCTTGCCTTCCTCCCTCAATTTGTACAGTTAGACAAAGGGCCGGTTGCTGTGCAATTGCTGACCTTGGGATTGGTCTTCGTGTTGATGAGTATCCTCTATACTTCCTTGCTCGCGGTGTTGGCTGGGAGTTTGGGAAAGTGGCTTACATCTCGCCCGCGGTTTATGGGCTGGCAGGATAAAGCAGTTGGTGCGATTTACATTGGCTTAGGCTTGCAGCTAGTTTTTCAAGAGAAGAGTTGATTTGTTTTTCTCCTGAGTTGATGGAATAATGGCTAGAAGGGATGGGCTCCCGGTCGGGATTAGGGGGAGGATTTCCCCTTATTTGTCTGATTAATAAGTAAATGGGGGAATTAGGGGGAGAAATTCCCTTATCGCACAAAAACTTGCCCCAAACGATCATTTTTCAAGGATTAAGGGGAAAACCTCCCCTTATTTCCGATGATTTTGGGGCTTTTCACCATTTAAGAGGAATTTCTCCCCCTATTTTAACATCGGCAGCTTGAATATAAATATCTAGAAAGGCGGAAAAGAAATATATGAAATGGGATCATATTATTCGCGGCGGTACACTCGTTACCCCACAAAACATGTTTGAAGCAGATGTCTACATAAAAGATGGGAAAATTGCGGCGATCTCCGAAGAACCTTTGGAAGGCGAGGCTGCGGAGGTGACCGATGCAAAAGGTCGCTATGTCCTCCCCGGTTTAATGGATACCCACATCCATTCCCGTGACCCTGGTCCAACGTATAAAGAGGATTTTTCTACTTCAACGATGGCTGCGGCAGCGGGCGGGATCACGACCGTGTTTGAGATGCCAAACACAAAGCGCACGATCAACAACGTAGAAAACTTCCATGCCCAGGTGGAAAATTTGTCGACGAAAGCCCATGTAGACTTTGGGTTGTGGGCGATCTGCCTTGGGAAGCTCAACCTGGACAAGCTGCAAAGCTTGAATGAAGCCGGTGTGATCGGGTTTAAGTTTTTCTGGGGCTATGCAATCAACAGCAAAACCTATGAATTGGCCTATAATTACACCCCTGGGATGCCTGATGTCATTCCTCCATTGCATGACGGAGAGGTTTACCTAATGTTTGAGGAAGTGGCGAAAACAGGGAAGATCTTTGCCATCCATGCAGAGAACAATGATCTGATCCAATCGTTGACGGAAAAAGTGCTGGCGGGTGGACGTCGGGATTATGAGGCATTATTGGAGGGACGGCCACCTTTGGCGGAAACCGTTACTGTCTCGACGGGTATCCATTTTGCTCGGGAAACTGGTGCAAGGCTGCATATTCTTCATGTCAGCGCCGGCGGATCTGTAGATGTGATTGAGCAAGCGCAAAGAGAAGGATTACCGATTACGGCGGAAACTTGCCCACAATACCTCTTCTTGTGTAACGAAGACTATGAGCGGATTGGTCCGATGATGAAAATTTATCCACCAATCAAGTATCGTGCAGATCAGGAACGAATCTGGAAAGGGCTGCAAGATGGCGTTCTTTCTATTGTGTGCTCCGACCACGCGCCACATACTTTGGAAGAGAAGGACGGGGACCTCTGGGAGATTCCGGCTGGAATGGTCGGTGTGGAAACAATGGTGCCACTGCTGTTAAACGCTGTTTCCGAGGGACGGTTGACGCTGCAGCAGGTGGTTGCCTTATGTTCGGAAAATCCAGCGAAGCAATATGGTATATACCCACAAAAGGGGTCCCTAGCAATTGGTACCGATGCAGACTTTACGATTGTCGATATGAGTAAGCATGTTGTGATCAAAAGAGAGAACTTGCACAGCCGTTCACAAAACAGCGGTTTCGATGGGGTGGAAGTGATCGGTTACCCTGTGGGGACCATCGTTCGTGGCCATACCGTGATGAAAGATGGGGAGATCGTGTCCGGGCCGATTGGGCAAGTGGTGTTATCACCGGCGAAGTAGGCTCGGCGGTGCCAGATGTTTGCTGGAAATCTGTGGCCATTCTCCCATTTGGTCAGTGTGGTGGGGGGCCGGGTTGTTGCCCCTGATCAGAAGGATGCGGATCCTCGGTCCATCTCATTGAAATAGCGGAAGAATTTTCCGCTATTTCTTTTTTCAGAGTCGATCTCCGACAAATAACAGAAAACTTTTCCGTTATCCAACCCTGAAACCATTTGCAAACGACCAGAAGGAGCACTTAACGGAAAAGTTTTCCGTTACTTTTGGCGGTCCCGACCAATTTACCAAGAATAGCGGAACATTTTTCCGTTATCCCTCCTCCTTTGCCCCCAACCCAAAAAGAAGGCCTATCGGCCTCCCTTTTTTCTCATTGCCATCACCAATGCTACCGCACTTAGCGCAAGAGCTGCGATCGACATGCCAAGTGGTGCAGAAGACGAAGTTGCTCCTACCGCCTGCTCGCCTTGTCCGGCTTGCTCGCCAGCAGGCTCACCCTGAGCCTCCTCACCAGTGCCACCACCATGCCCATGGCCATCGCCTGTGCCCGCAGCTACTAAGGTCACAGATGCTGGTTTATCGGATCCCTCGGTGCCAACCCACTCGACGAGTAATCCATTTTCGTACGTTTGATAGGCTTTCCAAATTAATTGAGTAGCGTCATCGGCCACTTTTCCCTGCATCTTAAATTCGCCGAACTCGGTAGCCCCCAACCCCTTCCCTGTTGTGGTCCAAGTGATCGCGGTAATTTTCCCCGTATCATCCTTGGTTAGCTCATAGCTCCAATCTGGCTTTGGTTCCAAACGCGAGACATTCACGCCGTCTGGTACCTTCACTTCCACTTTCACCGTTGGCACGTCCTCTTCTGACGGTACGCGCACCGTGAACACTTCATACGTTCCCTGCGTGGTTTGTTTTGGGAAGACTGTAACATGGGCTGCTGCGAGGTTCGCAAATAGAAAAACCGCAGCAATGGTAGATAAAAAGACTCTTAAACTTTTTTTCATGGACAAATTCCTTCCTTTCAATATAGTTAATAGACGGTAAAGTCTTTGGAATAGACTTTTTCATCGTCATTGGAATCCAAAATTCGCACTTCGATGGTCCAATCTCCGGCAAATGGAAGATAAGGTCCTTTCACCAAAAATTGACTTTCCCCTACAGCACCGCTTTCTGCCACTTCCTCAATCGGTACCTCGATCGGGGCCATCTCTTGATCCCTGCTTTTCAAAAAGACCTCGACTCTTTTCACGGTGGTCTTTTCCTTGGTAATCATCACATTCACCGTAAACTGATTGTCCCCAGGGGCTTTCGGGGTGATTTGGGTGGTGACGTGCTGCTGATTGCCCATTTCATGCCAGTACAGCGGTTCATTGGCGGGTACCGGATTGATATAGGTGATAATCCCTACAATCGTTAAAATCCCTAGCATCGCTGAAAAGTCAACGCGAAGCAAAGTCCAAAGCCCATCTCCAACTGGATCTTTTCTCATTCTTGCCCGAATCAGGCTGGCCGTAAACAAAACAGCCACTACCAGCAGGACTTTCAACAATAAGAAAATCCCCCACGTTGTTTCCCACAGATACTTCCATTTCGGTAAAAACATCGACGTCAGAAAGACCCCCGTAAGGACCATCAACACCATACTGACTAAAGACGCCCTACTAAACACTGGAAGGAACCGACTAACAACCTCTTCCCTCTCCTTCTTCCAAAAGATGATCACCACAAACAATCCTCCGACCCAAACGGTCGCTGCCATCAGATGAATCACATCAAACACAACATTCAGCAGCTCCGGGGTAAAGGTGATCGCGTGTCCACTCAATCCTTCGGCGATCATCCATAACACAATCCACAATGCCCCCAGCCACTTCCAACGCGGCAAGATGAGATAGCCCAATAAACCTAACACCAAAGAAGCTAGCCAGGTCCAGCCAAATAACGAATGAAACAGGAGATCATATATTTCTCCCGGACCCCATCCGCTTAAAGAGCTATTCATTTGTAGGAATCCGGTAACGATTAACATCAGCAGATAGAAGTGAAGTAACCTTTTTAGCCAAACTTGATAAATCTGCCCAGCCTGATCCGATGATAATGGGAAGAACATTCTCCAAAATACCAAACCGCTTAAAACGAGAAAGCTAATATAATAGAAAATCCGGTCAACAGAAATCCCTTCATGATGGCTGCTATTTGAGATCTGCCCCATATACCAGGTGTTTGGCTGCAGGTAAGTCCCAATCGATAACACCGAGGATTGCTTAATCGAATGCCCGTCCCCAGAAAGGACATGATAGGTAATCGTATAAATCCCATTGCCTAGTTCAGGCAACTGCATCGTCAACTCTTTTTGATCCTTACTCAACGTTACTTCTTCGGTCGGGACCAATTTCCCTTGGTCATCATAGATTCGAATATAATAGAGCTTTTTTTCAATACGTTCGTTAAAGACATAACGAATTTCCTTCGGTGCGGTGGAAAGCTGACTGTTTAAAGGAGGCGTGGCCTCAATAAGAACAGCGTGGGCAAACACACCGGGTGCAAAGGATAGAAGAAGAATCACGGTCAGAAACAACGTGCAGAAACCATTCCACCATCGCTTATTCATGACAACTTACTCCCCTGCTCCCTCTTTTCGCCTGAATCGCCTCAGTTGCCTCTTCAAAGGATAGGACACTTCCCCCAAATCCTTTCACAAATTGCTCGGCCTCTTTCCTCGAACCAAAAGGGAGCGCCTGCGGTTGGCAGCAACGAAGGTCAAAGGAAGTGTCCACGACATACCAAGCATGAAGGCAGCTAATCGTAGTATGTGTGAGAAAATCATAGCAGAGCGCTTGGACGACCTGATCTCCACACTGGGCGTGGCGAATCAACCCGCAGTGGGCACAACAAGCGGATTCCACCTGGTTGTTCGATAAGATAAGACGATAGGAAAGCCGATCCTGAATTTTGCGATAACACACCACACAATCATCAGACTCTCCCTTTTCTTTTGTTGCAAGGGCAATCCCGCCGAAGATTTTCATTACCACCCCCTGCTCAATAAGGGGTTTTACATCACGATGAATCGTCATCTCAGAAACACCAAATAACTGACTAAGTTCAATGATCTTCAGAGTTTGTTTCTTCCGGACTAATTCGATAATCTTTTCCTGACGTTCATTTCGTTGCATTCCATGCTTCACCACCTTTTGTTACACTTTCACAAAATCAAACACCCTTCCATCAGTCTTAACCATACTTCATACATCTAAACGATTCAACGTTTAAAATGTGAAAAATTTGTGACATAAGCTCCCTTTGTGTTGAATTCTAACAGCGTCTGAATGAATCAGTAAATAAATTTCATTTCTAACCAAAAATTTCACCATTTTTTCATTTTTCTTCCTTATAATGAAAGAGGCATTAGATTGTCCAAACATTCTAATCTAAATTTTTAGGGGGATTCATACATAAATGAATAGTAAACAAAGATTGCTCTTATCTATGGCCTTTTTAATGGTTGCTGGGTGCTCGACTTCCCCCTCACAGGGCGGATCGAATGGTGCAATGAGGCAAGGGCAAATGGCCAGTGCTCAGCAAGCGGTTGCGGTTGAGGTGGAAACCGTGGCAAAGGGTGATTTAACGATCACGAAAAAAATCTTTGGAAATGTGAACGCGGAGTACCAGAGTGATGTGTTTTCTAGCGTATCCGGAAAACTGCTATCGCTTCATGTGCAAAAAGGGGATACTGTTCAACAAGGGCAAAAGTTAGCCACTGTGGATATCTCCGATACACAAGAGGCGATCTTGACAGCAAAAATCGGGGTGGAAAGTGCAAAACAGCAGCTTCAAAGCGCGCTCATTGCGAAAAAGGAAACAGAGCAAAGACAAAGTTCCCTGGAGAAACTCAAACTAAATTGGGACAACGCCAAAAAAACGCTCCAAAATAATCAAACGCTATATGAACATGGTGCCATCTCCTTAGACGAGCTCGATCAATCGAGAAAGGCGGAAGCGGAGTCTCGAATCTCGTATGAAGAAGAGGCTTCCTCGTTAAAAACGGGAAAAGAGAAAGCACAGCTTTCCATTGATGAAGCCGAACTCAATATTAAAAAGGCCGAAATTGGTCTCCAAGAAACTTTAAAAGAGTCTCAGGACATTGCGGATGACGGTGTTATTTCTGCTCCAATTTCGGGTGAAGTGATTGCGATTAATTATACCGTTGGTGAAGAGGTGTCTGGCCAGCAAGCTTTGTTAACCATTTCTGATCATGAAAATCTAAAGATTACAACCGCTGTGACAGCCGACCAAAAAGGGCTATTGCCCATGGGAAAAGAGCTCCAGGTCAAATCCACAAGACAAGATCAGCCATTCACTGCAAAGGTGATTTTTGTAAGTGGCGCGGCCAATGAAAATGGGCTTTTTGATGTGGACCTTCAGTTGACAGCAAATCAAATGGGACTAGCCAGCGGGGAAGTCGTGGAATTGAACTTTACCGAAACCCTTGTTAAGAATGAGCTGATTGTCCCAACGCGAGCGATTTTACAGAAGGGCGATACCTCTTATGTCTATACCGTTGTCGACGGTAAAGCTGTGCAAAAAAAGGTAGAAATCATTAACTCTCAGACAGATAAAACCGCTGTCAAAGGGGAACTTGAAGAAGGTGCAGCACTCGTTGTCAATGGACACAAGTTGCTTTCAGATGGCATGAATGTGCTGCTTCCGGGACAAAAACCAACTGCTGCCCCCACCTCAGACCAGGGAGAACGATCCAAGCGCGGACAGCAAGGCCCAGGGGATCAGGCCCCCTCTACCAAAACCAATGAGTCGGGTCCCACGCCCGGGGGTGGCAAGTAATGAACATCATCAAGACATCGGTACAACGGCCCGTAGGGGTAATCATGCTCGTCATCTGCCTCCTGCTGGTAGGTGCTGTGACTTTGCGTGATATCCCGGTTGATTTGTATCCTGAAATCGAAAATCCAGTCGCAAGCGTATTTGCTACATATGATAATACTGCCCCTCAGGATATGGAACGGATGGTGACCAAGCCACTGGAAAGTCAAATTGCTTCCTTAAGTGGTGTCAAGGAAATCGTTTCCACCACTAGCACGGGGTCTGCACGAATTCGCGTTACTTTTGACGGTTCAGTTGATTTTGACAAAGCGATATCCGAATTACAGCAGCGGATGTCTCGAATGAGCAGATCTTTGCCAGATGGCATGGACACGCCCACCGTGGCGCAGTTTGACATCAATAGTATGCCAATCATGACACTGGGATTGGTCGGTAAAGACGTTGCCAGCCTGGAGAAGCTAGCCACGGACATCACACCTGATTTTGAACGAATCTCTGGAGTGGCAGGAGTCACGGTGGATGGGGGCAGATCGGCAGAGCTCCGGGTCACTCTTAATCCCTTACTTTTAAAACAATACCATTTAACTGCAAATGATGTAGCGAGTGCCATCCGCAACAAACACACAGCGAATACGGTTGGCTCCGTTCCAAAGGGGGATGAAGAGATTCAAATCCGCGTGGATGGTGAATTTACCTCCCTTAATCAGATCGCTGGCACGACCATTCAGTTAGAAGGCGGACAAACTATTACAGTCGATGACGTGGCGGACATCACGAATACGGAAAGTGAAGTTACCTCGATTACCCGAATTAATCAAGAGCCTGGGGTGTTATTCTCGATTTCCAAGCAATCGGGCAGCAATACCGTGCAGGTCGCCGACCAAATCTATCAAACGATGGAAGATTTAAAACAGGAGCTGGGGGATGGACTTCAATTGATTGTGGTGAACGATCAATCCACCTTTATTCGCACCGCACTGGATGGTGTGACCCAAAGTATCCTGATTGGCGGATCCTTTGCCGTTTTCGTGCTTCTCTTTTTCTTGCGGAGCTTACGGGCGACTTTGGTCATCGGAATTTCGATCCCCGTTTCGATCGTTGCCACCTTCATCCTGATTCGCTTTTCCGGGCAAACCCTAAATGTTATCACCCTATCTGGGCTTGCCTTAGGGATTGGGATGATGGTCGATAGCTCGATTGTCATATTAGAAAATATCATCAAATATAAGCGGGATGGAGCAAACCCTAAAGAAGCCGCCATCAAAGGCGGATCGGAGCTGGTTTCCGCGGTTATTGCTTCAACAACGACAACACTCGTTGTATTTCTACCATTGATGCTGATCAATAATGGCGATATTACCAGTCTTTTTCTTCCGCTTGCGATCGTTGTTTCCTTCTCGTTGGCCACTTCCCTGATTGTTGCGGTCACCTTTGTGCCGATGGTCACTTCGAAAATGCTAAGCAGCGCGAAGAACGAGAAATTGTATGAGGATCCAGCCTGGATTCGGTTTTTAATTCGGAATTATGATCGTCTATTAAAAAGAAGTTTAAAATCCCGCGGACTCGTGGTCCTTTTTGTGATTCTGGCAACCGTGGGGAGTTGTTTCTTCTTTACCACTTTAGATGTCGAAACCTTCCCCCGCTCGCAAGAACAAAGAGTGAATATTTCCGCCCGATTCGACGAAGGGACAGAGTTTTCGCAGATTACCGCTTATGCTGACCAAGCAGAAAAGATCCTTACTAAATACAATGATTATATTAAATTACAACAGACAAATATTCGTTCTACGCAAATAAGCATTTCTTTGCAATTAGTGAGTGAAAAGGAAAGTGGGATGTCCCCTGCTTCCTTGTCGGCGATGATTCAAAAGGATTTCAAGGAAAATATTATTGGAGCAAACTTTACAGCGGGTCGCTCTTTCCGCTCAGCGGGTGGTTCCGGCTCGGCCTTGCAATTAAGTTTAGCCGGTCCGGATCAAGAGGTACTGAATACCTTACTTGAACAGCTTGACCTACAGCTTGCACGAATACCGCAAATCGAAAATGTCGAGGTTCCTAGCATCAATGGACAGCCGCAATTTACGATTAAGATTAACGATGCGATTGCAGCCCATTACGGATTGGCGCAAGGACAGATCATGGATCAATTAAATGTTGTTTTCAATGGATTGTCTGCCATTAACCTTGTTCAAGATGGAAAGGAATATGATGTGGTTGTTCGTTTGCCTGAAGAAGAATCGGACAGTCTGGCGGATCTGCAGGGATTTTTGCTGGAAACACCAACCGGCCAGCATATCACTTTGACCACCTTGGCAAGTATCGAGGAAACGAAGGGGCCGGTTTCCATTCAACGGGAAAATCAGCGGCAAATGTACACGATGACAGCCGACTTTGCCGAAGGGGCGAATGCCGTCGAGGTCACCCGACAAATCAACCAGCTAATCGCCCAGCTCCCCATCCCAACCGGATATGAAGTGACACTGGGTGGGGTCCGCCAGGAATTCAATGATTCACTAAGTAGTCTATTACTAACCGTTGGGTTGGCTATATTCCTCGTCTATACCGTGATGGCGGTACAGTTCGAATCGTTTATCCATCCCTTTATCGTGATGTTCTCCTTGCCTACGACAGTCGTTGGAGTCATCCTTGGAATTAAAACAACAGGCTTGACGTTAAGTTTCCCAGCTTTTATAGGGATGATTATTCTCGCCGGGATCGTCGTCAACAACGCGATTATCTTGGTGGATTATATTAATCAATTGAAGCAGCGCGGTGTGGAGCGTAACGAAGCGATTATTCGGGCAGGAAGCCGCAGATTAAGACCGATCCTAATGACAACCGTAACTACCGTGCTTGGGATGCTCCCCTTGGCTTTAGGATTAGGTGAGGGCAGCGAAACCCAGCAGCCAATCGGAATCGTGACGATCTTTGGGTTATCAGTGTCAACCCTGTTTACTCTCTTCTTTGTCCCCGTGATGTACACGATTATTGAAGATACAGGGTCTTGGGTACGGAGGAAGTTGAGTAGAAAGCATGGTGGAAGCCCGCAGATTTCCGATCAAACACAGAACTTTTAAGATAAACCGGCTGATGCTGAAAAGGAATAATTCCCTTTTCGCATCAGCTTTTTTCAAAGCTATAGTTAATACCTATACACCGAATCAGTTTTACCTATTTTACGAATTGTCTGACCTGCATTATGCTGTAAGGTAACATAGAGACAAAAAAAGAGAAAAGGTGGGAGAGATGAATCTACTAATTTTACTACTCTGTTTCTTCTGGGGTTCAAACTGGGTGGCCATGAAGTTGTCTGTGGGATACTTTCCTCCTGTGATGTTTTCGGGCTTTCGATTTATGTTATCGTCACTCGTGTTAATCGCCATTGTGTTATATAAGCGTATTCCTCTTCCACGTAAGGAAGATTGGAAATGGTATGCCCTCTGCGGGCTGCTGCAGACGACTGCCCCTTTTATTGCTAATCAGCTTGCACTGCAGCACATGGATGCCGGAATTACGTCTGTTTTAACGTTTACGATGCCTTTTTGGCTGCTAATTATGGGGCATTTCATGCTTCGTGAGCGGATCACAGCTCCTAAGCTGGTTGGTCTTTTGATCGGATTTGCCGGTTTGCTGATGGTCATGGATATCCGTGTCGGAGATATGGACTGGACAGGAATTACCTTGATCATGGAACTGGTAGCGCTATCAGGTGCGATCGCCTGGGCAATGGCTAATGTGATTATCAAAAAACACGTCAAACAAAATGACATGATGCAGTTTACAACCTGGCAAATGATCATTGGAACAGCTGCCATATGGGTCTATTCCCTGATCTTTGAGTGGGGGCAGCCGATCACCTGGGGTTGGGAGGCTGTTGCTTGCTTGCTATATGCTGGCGTTTTGGCTTCGGCCTTAGGTTTTCTATTATGGACCTATATCCTTTCCAAAGGAGAGGCTGTCAAAGCATCCGTTTCCCTGCTTTTGGTTCCGGTTATTGGTACATTGTGTGGTTGGGCTTTTCTTGGTGAAACACTTAAACCGATCTCCATGGTTGGAATCATCTTTGTAGCGGCAGGAATTGGTATCGTCAATATGAAATGGGACGGGACTAAAGCGAAGCCGACGAAAAAGGAAGTTTCTGCTTAAAAAGAGGGCGATGGTGCTCCTCTTTTTTTGTAGGTATTTATGCTTTAAGTTCTCAACATGAATAACAAAAGAATGGATGTGCACAATGAATATCATCATTTTATTGCTCTGCTTCATCTGGGGTTCGAACTGGGTAGCGATGAAAGTTTCCGTAGATTTATTTCCTCCTGTGATGTTTTCCGCGCTGCGTTTTGTGATGGCATCTTTCGTTCTTATGGCGATTGTTTGGTATAAACGCATTCCCCTTCCTCGCAAGGAAGATTGGAAATGGTATGCCCTCTGTGGACTGCTGCAAACCACTTTGCCTTTTGTTACGAATCAACTTGCCTTGCAATACAATGGTGCGGGTATAACTTCAGTTATGGCATTCACCATGCCATTTTGGTTGTTAATCCTCGTTCATTTTATGTTGAATGAGAGGATCACTCTGCCCAAGCTACTTGGTTTGGGGATTGGTTTTGTTGGTTTAATTATGGTTATGGATATTAACCTTCTGGAAATGAACTGGACCGGAATTACCCTGATTATGAATCTAGTAGCCCTTTCAGGTGCGATGGCTTGGGCGATGGCGAATGCGGTCGTCAAAAAGTATCTAGCACAACATGATATGCTTCAATTGACTGCCTGGCAAATGGTCATTGGAACGATGGGGCTGCTATTTTATTCGCTCGTATTTGAACAGGGACAGTCTATTACGTGGAATTTGACAGCTTTGGCTTGCTTACTGTATTCAGGGGTCTTGGCCTCAGCTATTGGATTCCTCATTTGGACTTACATCCTCTCCAAAGGGGCACACATGAAAGCATCGGTTTCGTTATTGTTTGTCCCTGTCATCGGATCCCTTTGCGGCTGGCTTTTCCTTGATGAAATACTAAAGCCAATCTCAATTGTTGGAATTATCTTTGTAGCAGCAGGAATTGGTATCGTGAATATGAAATGGAATCGTGCAAAAGTGAAGCCGACGAAAAGGGAAGTTTCTGCGTAATATGGGGTAAGAAAGGGGGGCAATGGTGCTCCTCTTTTTTTGTGGTCTTGCGGGCACTCTCCCTTTTTCTCAGACAAAGAAAAATGACCCTCATCGTTCCATTCTGGAAAGATCAGGGTCCGGTATATCATGGCAATTCATCTCATCACCTCTTATTCGTACATGTACATGCGGTAACGTTTGCTTTGCTCTTCATGCAGATGTTGTGCATCTTCCAAAAATTCAACGAAAGCCTTAAAAAACTTAACCATTTTTCATTACCTCCTTGATTTATTGTATCCTTATTATCCCTCCATACCCTCATATTTACAAAGCTGGTATTCGGCCATGAAAGCGTCAATCATGGCTATGAAGACGAAATGAAAACGAGAATCATAACCTTTTATCTTAAATTTAATGCTATTTCCTCTCGTTTTCTTCTGTTTTCATTTTAGGTCACTAAAAAAGAAGCACCGGATAATCGGTGCCCCTCCCTTTTTCATTCTAGTCTTCTACTTTTCCAGTGAATGCATCAATATAATACGCCCCATCTGGATAGGTTGGCATATAGATCAGTTGGGGTTTAGGCGCTTTTTGCCCCATGTAATCTTCCCAAATATAGGCGAGTTTCAACGGAAACTTTTTCAGATAAGCATCTGCCGCCTGTTCCGGGGTGATCACGTTTTTCGCCTCTGGCAGTTCGACGCGTTTTGCGTTGAGCGGCAGCCCTACTCCACTGATTTTTCCTGACACGGCATCGACAGTAACCGAATAGAATCGATCCTCTACAGGGATTCCATTATGATATTCGCGCATGGTCAAGTGGTATTCCGGTGCCGGATCCATCCGTTGCTCGCCCAACTTGCTTTTATCTACCCATGCTGGAATGTTCTCTTCCATTTTGTGTGGAGCAAAGACCTGCAGGTCTGCCTCTTTTACATCGGGATGAACATAGGTTTGCAGGAAATCAACTCCCTTTTTAATTGCTTCTTCCTCAGAAATGACCGCTTTTTTACCCATCCTCGCTTCATCCTGAATATACGCATACACTATCTCGCCTGTTTTCTTGTTTACTGTGATCGTAGCATAGCGCATTGGCTGCTCTTGTGGAACGGAATAGTCCGGATGGAAATGGTAGTTCACAACAGAATAGTCTCCATAAGGATGATCGTCTTCGTTGCTTTGCTCTACCTGTAAATTACTCAGATCTACACCAAAGGTATTTTTGAAGAATTTTTTCGCATCTTCCAGGGACTGCACCTTTAGCTTCTGTCCTCCAGCTTGCATGTTGACCGTCTGCTTTTTCGGTGGAGTGTAGTAGGTATCTGTTGCTTTACCGGTGACTGCGTCAATTTGAGCCACCCATGTCGGTTCATATTTGAGGACCGTTCTGGTCTCCATTTTTTGATTGGGTTCCATTGCCCATTTTCCAACCGGTTGTTGCCCACTGTATACGAGCTCCATATTTAATTTTTCACGGAACGCCTTTTCGGCGTCTGCTTTGCTGATTGCTTTTGAAGGGGCTGGAAACTTGCTTTCATCTAGGTTTCCTTGGATATTGGAATAGAAATTATGAACATGTCCAGCCTGATCGATATCAATGGTGATATTTTCACCTAGGTAAGGAATGCCATTGATCAGACGCTCGTATTGAACGCCGCCCGTTGTCCATTCTAACTTATTTCCATTTTCATCTGCGGAACCGTGCTGTCCCATATAAAATTGGCTAGATTGCTGGTATTTTGCCAGTCTTTCCTTACTCCAAACCCCCTCCACAAACTCTTGAGCCTTTTTGCGGGCCAAACTTTCTGTTGGTGCTTTCTTCGAAGCCCAGCTTGGTACGTTCATGGAAAAGCTTCTTAGTTCTCCCGAATCGGCAAGGAGTTCGATATAGGCGTGGCTGAAGTTAATGCCGGCATCAGGTCGGCCATTTTCCGGCAGATTATCCATCTGAATAGACCACACGGCAGGCGACCATTCGTTAGCGGGCATCAGGTTTTGAAATTTCACCTCAAGGTTTTTCAATTCCGGTACTAATTGATTGAGTTTGTCGAGGCTTAGCTTCGCCTGTGCAGAAAGCTCCTGTTTCATTTCAGAAGAAATTTCCTGCGTCTGTTCCTGCTGAACCGCACTTCCATTGGCCAAAACAGGCGTAGTTGCCATTAAACTTGCAGCTAGTAGAGAAACTATAAATTTATTCCATCTTTTCGTTTTCATTTTCGTCCCCTCCACATGTCTGGTAGATTTTCCAATATTTATGACGAGAGTGGAGGAGTATTCGTTACAGTTTTTTCTCAAAAAAAAGAAAGTTGTTCTTCGCCGCGGTCAGGATCCTCGCTTTCTTGGATGCATTCCGGGCTGTCGTTGCGCGGATT
>Ga0182738_1004542_pt1 | contig 15318 bp, 8 predicted proteins | sample eDN5th30CBELigMG_FD_128876 | JGI IMG/M metagenome (GOLD analysis project Ga0182738, IMG submission 128876) | Enriched Miracle-Growth compost microbial communities from Emeryville, California, USA - eDNA 5th pass 30_C BE-Lig MG (version 2)... ... | reverse complement strand
TTTCAAATATTGTCTTTAAAAACCTCGTCATTAAATTACATCTGAGGTTGTTATTCTCCTTATATACCGGAAAGATCTTTTTCCGTCTCTGACTCGATAAAATGACAGATGAGCAGTGGAGAATGATGAATTAAGCTGCTCAAGAAAGACTGAGAATAAAAAGTAAAAATTTTTCTCAAAAGCTGATAGGAGACACGACAAGTACGTAAATTCTTGAGGTTTAAAAAAGACTTTGAGAAACAAACTCCAAGTCATCGATTCCAGATCACTCTTTGAGCTTACTCGAGTTCTCATTCGACTATCCCCAAGATCTAGAAAAAATGGGTCAGTGGAAACTTGAATACCACAGGGGTCTGACTTGAAACATATATGACGTCTTCACACCGAGGTTCTAGGTCATATATTAAAAGAAAAAATATGTTAGAAATAAATAAAACTGCATTCGTCATTAATTGCGTCTTTTTATTTGAATAAATTCTGCCAACAAATTTTATTCCTCATTAACATTTCCTTCGGATGTTTTTAGAGGATTGCTGTTTCATAATTTCAATTCCTATTGCCTTGTTCTTTATTAAAGCTTCAATATTTGATCCAATCTATGCATTACTTCGTTGAAAAATCAGAAAGAAAAGATTTTCTGATACCGAAATAATTTTTGGTGCAGTCAGCTTCAAGAAATTAAACTAGTGTTCTCACTCCTTTAAAAATTATCTTACCGATAAAAACTCAAACTTTATCTGTGCGTTTTTATTGAGTATCTTTTCGAACTACAGTCCAACTGAGTCATCTTTGACGTATGAATGCAAAAAGAGAGATCGAAATTTCGGCTGGGTTTATGATTATGGAATGAATAAAATAAAAATTTAAGTTTAAGGGCTGATACAATAAAGTTAAAAAAGGGTTAAGCTAGTTCATTCAAACAAATAAAAGAATGTATTTTAGGGCAAGGTTCTGATTCTTATACACGTTCAAAGCTATCTCAAGTTAAAAATATCTTTAAAAAAAGTTATTTAAATAAAAGTATGCTCAAGTTTGCTTTGCTCTTCTTGGCTCTTGCCACCCCTCTTTTGGCTATGACCAACGACTACCCTGATTGTGATGGTACCATCAATAACCAAACTGTTATCGAAGCTACCCCACAACTCATTGACAGCGTTGCCAACGGTAAAAGATACACCATTCAATCCTCTATCAATAACACTCATCTCGACATCGTTGTCGTTCAAGGCTCATGGTACGATATCGGTTATGCCTATGGTACCCTCATGAAATCTGAGCTCAACGCTCAATTGCCTTTATACTACGAATATATTGTCAACCAAACTGAAGTTTACATTGAACTCCTTAAGGACTACCTTCCTCTCTATCTCAAGTGGATCCCTAATCTCATGTCCCTTGGCAAGAAGGAACTTTTGGCTGCCCTCCTTGGCCTTCAATATCAATGGAACCTTCCTTACACCCCTCAAAGATACCTTGACCAATTTAAGGGTATGGCTGATGCCACTGGTCTTGACGTTAAGTATATCATGAAATTGAACCTCTTCCCTGAATTGATCAGAGCTCAATGCTCTATGGCTGGTATCTGGGGCTCTGCTTCTGCTGACGGAAATCTACTTCAGCTTAGAGCTCTCGATTGGCAATTCAATGCTTATATGGTCAACTTCCCTGAAGCTGTTATTTACTTCCCCACTGAAGCCGGCTCAAATCCTTTCGCCACTTTCGGTTTCACTGGTATGATTGGAGCTATCAGTGGTTACTCCACTCAGGTTGCCATCAGTGAAAAGGTCTGGCTTCCTCAATCCACTGCTTACAAGTCTGAGCTCGGAGAACCCTTTGCTTATGTCCTCAGAGATATCCTCCAATTCGGTAACGATCTTGAATCTTCTATCGGAATCGTTTCTGAAGCCAAGAGAACCTGCCGTATCCACGTCGGCATCGGTGCTAGAAAGGACAACAGCTTCGAAGGTCTTCAAATCAGTTATAATGAATTATACATCTTTAACGACAAGAATTACACCAACTACACTGATGCTCATCCCCAAATGGATGGTGTTATGTACTGGGACAAGCACCCTCAACCCTCAAAGAACAAGTGCTTGGGCCAAATTTTGTCACAAAATCTCGGACACATGGATGCTGAATTCCTTTACACTCAGCTTGCTCCCCTCCACAAGACTGGTGACACCCAAATCGTTGTCTATGACTTTGCTCGTGAAACTGTTTATTTGTCTTACAGTGATCCTCAAACTGGCGCTGTTGCCTTCGCAAGACCCCTCTTGAAGTTGGACATGGGTTACTTACTTAACCAAAAGAACTTCTTCTAGGCGGGATAAATAAGAGTGATAAAATATATAAAAGATATAAGATAAATCATAACATTGATTATTTATGGTTTTATAGAGATATTTAAAGGAAATTACTCATTATGGTAATCTTTAAAAGCAATCTTTTCTCATTAAACTCGATAAAAATTTTGACTGATAAATTTTTAAGAGTATTTTCCAAAAAAATGAATTTGAAATTGTTTAGATTGTTAAAAAAAGCGAGAGTGCATAATTTTTTTTAATCTGATTAATCAAGAGACTTACCCGCCTTTGTATCAGAACAAAGCAAAAATCAAGTTGCCTTTCAATATCCAAAAAAATTTTGAAAATTCGATAAAATTTATTTTACTGTGATTAGGGAACGTTTAGTGCATAGGCTGCTTGATGGAGATAGATCACAATAGTCACGATGTTTGAACGGCTCATCTTATCTTATTTATTTTATAAGGACTTTTCTTTGAAGTCAAATGATCATCTCGAAAAGTCTGAGATTCGTGAGCAAGAAATTTTATTGTTAGAGCAAAAAAAAGTCCTACTCAACTCTAAAATTATTTCCGGCAATTGTTACTTAATTCAAATAAATTATAGAATGAGCGAAAACAACCTCACTGAGCGTCAGAGGAAGATCCAGCAATACCTCTCCAAGTATCGTATTGAAGAGGTTCTTGGTGATCTCTTGAATACTTTGGCGCACTCCCTTGATCCAAATCCTGTTGTGTTTATGATCAAATATCTTTCAAATTTATGCAGTAAAAAGGAATTGGAAGAGAATGGAATTGTCATAAATGGACCTGCCCCTTCACCAAATCTCGCAATAGTTTTTCCAAACTTTACCAATCCAAACAAGAATCTCTTCAAGACTTACCTGACTTTTGATAACTTTCTTCAGGCGAAAAATCAAAAAACCTCCCAAAATGTATCTTTGAGAGATCTGATAAATATTGGTTTGGAAAATGAAGAGCACCCAGTCGGAATCTTTGCTGCAGATAAAGACACATATTCAACGTTCTCCAGTATTTTCGACCCAATTCTCAAAGATATGAATAAAGGTATGGAAACAACAGGGTATAAATATGCAGAAAAAGTCGATGTCAAAGAGTTGCTCTCTCAAGATTATGCCTTGACTGAAAAGGAGAATAAGACTTTGGATCAGATTACCGTGAAAATTAAAAGGAACCTGCCAGACTATACTTTCAATACTTTTAACAGCACTGCTGATAGAGATGCTATCGTTGAAAAACTTGGTCAAACCTTGAAGGATTTGAATGAGCAATTTGAAGATTTCCATAATTGGGGTATGATAAATTGATCTGATGTTCTCTTATAATGATATTAGCTGATTTGACCGAAGATACTGTGAACAAGCTAAAGAGTGCATTTGGATTGGAAAAGTTTAAAAAAGAAAGACCTGATAATCTCAGATACAAAGAATGGCCATCCGGTAGAGCAGCATTGATATCAGCAAATCAGAAATATTCAGTCTTAATGAATAAAGAAGAACATTTTGAATTAATTGTTAATAAAACTAAAGATGTCGACTTCCAGAAGGTAATGAATTATTTGAGCATTCCCTTAATCCCAAAAAATAGGATTTAATATCGGTATATGAATTGATATCAAGAATTCAACAGAAGGCGAGTTTTGTATTTGATCCAAGATATGGGTATATTACTGCGAATCCAAAATACTTGGGACTGGGCTTGAGAATCAGAGTTTACCTGAGAATTCCTCAAGATAGAATCCACATCTTTAAAATGAATATTACCAGCTTGAAAATGAACTACCCTTTCCTGGCGATCAAGGAAGTCAACCGCACCGAGTGCATATGGAGGCTCAAAAATACCAAGACTATGGGTTTGACAGAGCTTGAACTCATCAAATCTTTCAAGGACACTATCCACTTCCTCCTTGCTGGTATTATTGAACCAGATGTTGCTGGCAATTCCGGTGAAACGCCAGGAGGTTCATTTATCAGAGGCTCTATGAAGAACAACTTTTTGGACTCCATGGATGACACCATGTCTGAAATCAATTTGACAAATTCTGGCGTTGCACGGTTATTAATAGAGAACAAATTGGTAGATTGATTTGGATTAAGAGGGGATTGATTATTTTCTTAGAAATCAGCAGGAAGTCCTGGAGAATATACTTTTGCAGATTTGACCCAGCCAGAGATTCTGTATCCAGATTTGGTGAAAGATAGCTTTGGAATGTTGCAAAGTTCATATCTGATTGTTCGCAGAAATATTGATGGTTTCCCCTTCAAGCTTACCATGACTGAACAAGATAATACTACCCTTGTTGGATTCTTAACTCAATTCTCTCAAGCTTTACCTGTAAGTATTGTTGAAATTTAATTTGATGATCATCATGAAATAGTCTCTTTTCTTGGGAGAGGTCATTACTCTTGACAATAGTACTTATGAGAAAACTGCTTCCGAGATAATTGAGAAATACGGTTTGGAATTACAAAAGAAATCAGAAAACGAAAAGAAGTGGCCCAAAGGGACTGCTCTATTTAAAGCTTTCAATTCCAAGTATTGCGGAAATAATTTTCAAAAAATGATTTTTCCAAATTAGATTGATTGTGATAGCAAATTTGGAAGATCATTTGACAATGATTTATGAATTTAATTCTGGAGCAATGGCCAATACCCTGAAAGAAGCCTCATCTTTGGTTCATATTTTAGAAAAGAAGGCAACCAGCTTTGCTTTCCAAAAAGAATTTGGATATATCACTGTGAACCCTGAACATTCTGGTAGCGCAGTTGAAATTGCGTATACCCTGAAACTCCACTCAGAAGTCGCCGAATTATCTAAAACTAATCTTCCTGAGTAATTAATTCGATATGATAGAGGATATAATGATTCTATTTTAGAGGGCTACAGAGTCAGATTCACGGCAATATTGCGACAGTTCGAGCAAATCGACTTCATTCAATGAAAATAGCAACATTGATAACATTCGTTTCTTCATTGCTTCGGGAAGAAAAACGATTCTTGTATGATGAAAGTTATCAAGCAAAACTGAAGGCAATTTATCCAGCATCATTTTTGGAGAAAATTTCAACCGTTTGTAAAAGTCAGCCATTCGAAATTCTTGACACTTTCAATTCTAATTTGGAACTTCAATGCCCCGACACGAGCATTTTCAAGGAGCTCAGTGAACCATTTTTGGACTACATTCAAACTCGTTGTCCAAAGAAAGCTATCGAAATCACAATGAAGAAGGTCCCAGAGGGGGTCAAGTTCTCTGATACCACAGGAAAGTTCCCTGACATCATCAATGTGAAAGTAGAAATGAGCAGAAACATTGAGAAATATCGTTTCAGACTTCTAATGTCAACTTCTGATAAGGCTGAATTGAACGATATCGTTCAAAATGCATTCCAAAGTCTGCATATTGAAGGACAACTGTTTGAGTATAAGGATATTTACAATATGGCTCCAACTTTGAGAAGTATCTTTAATGAGTCCTTCTCGATAAATCAAGAGGATAAGGTCTTTATCCCTATCAATAGAAGGTTTGCTTGTTGGATTAATCAGCTCGATCATGTGAGATTAGTGGGACAAGTTGCTATTAATGAGACTGGAGAATTGATGAAGGAATTTGAGGCGATATTCTCTCAATTGGAAAAAGAAGGGAATGCATTATTGTATGATTCGAGATTTGGATATATTTCTGAAAAAGTTGATCTTTGCGGGCTAAACCTTCAATTTGAAGTTCAAGTGATAACTTCAAATGAAAGAAAGCAGATCATTGAAGATTTGTTTAAAAAGACTTTGAATTGGAAAACACATGGTAATGAGGCTAATCTCAAACAGAACCCAGTAGTCTTGGTGACATCAACCCAAGGTTTGTATTCAACACTCGAAACATTAGATGGTCTTCAGAAATTCGTGGAAGCTCTCGTTGAGTCTGAAGATGAGCAGAAAATGAGTCAATCTATCGCAGATCCTGCAGAAATTATTATTGAAGAAGAAAAATCAGCAACTATATCTCCGAAAAGACCAGAAGAGAGAAGCTCAACAGCCAAAAAAGGGAGACCCGAAGATGAAGTCGATGTAGAGGCAAGCGTTGACTTTAGAGCCAAAAATCTATTAGATGACAAAAAACTGGCTGAGATGGTTCGAACTCCTAGTGTCCAGAGTGATTTTGTTTCTCCCAATAAATCCGATAATGTGATTGATGGACAGGAGTTGGAAAATCATTTTAGAAGATCGATAATTGTTGAAGAGCCACATGAGGAAACTCGCTTCCCAACAATTGAATCACTCGCAGAACAGCCACAGGAATTTCAAAAGCCAAGTCCATCTCATATTCAAAACCTGAAATTTGCAAATTTGGGGCCTTCAACAACAAAAGGCAAGTTTTCTTTAATGGGAATAGAAAGTAGATCGAAATCGACTGTTGGATCACTTTACCAAAAAAGTCAAAATGATGATGAGGTTTTGAAGGTTATGACAGAAAAGGAAGGTGAAGTTCAGGGAAGAAAGACAGTTGACACAAAAGGAAGAAAATATAGTCATGGAGATTTATCTGCAACTCTAAGGACTGAAGAAGATGCTCCAAATATGTTGTCCCCTCCTCCTAAAGATAGCACCAAAGTGAAGGAAGATGTGCAAGGAGATTTACATGACAAATTCAAGGAATCTGAGGGGAAAAAGACATTGAGTGAATTAGATATTGCTGTTATTATCGAAAATGCTGCACAAGTTGATGAACAACCAACTACTCAATCTGTCGAAGAAGGAAAAGATAAAGGTGAGGATGAAAAAACTAAATAGAAAAATTAATAATTTGTTGTAAATATTTTTAATAATGAGATAAGAATAATTTGGATAAAAACTCAGTTGATCGATCATTGATATTTTCAGCGTTTTTTATGAAAAAAATCCTTTTTTAATTTTGAAATAAATAGAGCCCAATTATAGAAGAGTTATTTATTTGAAAGAAATCAGAAATAATTTCTTTTTCAGTATCATAATTTTTTTCCTCTCGTGATGTCGAGTAATCCACCAACATTTATTGAAACACAGCCTGCCTTGGCTGTTGCTTTTAACTGGAAGCTGCAAAAAGACATAGTTACAAGCCTCTTGTTGATAAACATCACAACCAAACCAATTCTTTTCAAATTAAGAACAACTGCTCCAACATGCTATGTTGTAAAGCCGAATTTTGGGATGCTTTTGCCAAGCCAAATCATTGATGTAAGCATTACAATGCAAGCTTCGGATTTTGACCCTCGAACCTCTTCGAAGAATGATCGTTTTCAAGTGAATGCAGTCATATGTCCTGAAGGTATAGATCCAAATTATATCGTTACAAATAGTTCGGAGTTTCAACACGTCTTTGATTTGATGCCAAAAGGCCAAAAGCAAGCAAAAAATCTCACAGTTGAATTTTTATTGGAATCAGGGGAGAATGTTGGCTCTGGAAAAAGGGAAAGTATTGTTACGCAAGGGCAAGGAAATATGAAAACAGGAGATCATAGTTCATTATCAGATGATTCAGCTGGTTTAAGAAATGAGAATAGCGCTTCATTTTTCTCTGTGAATACGTCAAGTCTCACAGCGACGGCGCCAAAAAAGGATCAAGTGAATGCTGAGAAAAAGAAACAAGAGAATGATTTTTACAAGCAAAAAATAGCGTTTTTACAGAAAAATGTGGATAAATTAACGGCAGAAAATCAGATGCTAAAAATCAAGAATCAGGATATTGTTGAAAGGACATTAAAACAAGAGAAATTAATGCAAGAACTTACAGAAGAAAAACAAGTTTATATGGCGGAACTGACCACCCTCAAAAGTACAAAATTTAAGAAAAAAAACACAAAAGAAAAAATTCAAGAGAGTTTAATGGCAGGGTTTGAATTCTGGCATATTTTGTCAATGTGTATTATTGGTTTAATCCTTGGTCGCATTTTCATGTCATTTGTTAATTGACATTCTTGTTGCAGGGTGTCATGAGAATGAGAATGAGTTTTTTTTTTAATATCAAGTTGTTCTGTACGATTGAATAAATAGATGTATTAAATATTGGCTTACTGTTGATATTTTTAATTCTGAATTGGAAAGAAATACAAAGTCTGGGTTGTATGTCAGAAATTCTTCACCCTAATGTTAACTTTTTGAATGACTTTTGAAGAAATCGGATTTTGAATGAGAAGAAAGGGGAAAATTTATCGATATCAACAAAAATTTTTATTATAATTTCTCCTAAAAGAAATAATCTTCTGGTGATTGATATTTGAAGTCCATTGGGTGGTGTATTTGATTCAATCAAGAAAAAAACTCTTCTCGAACCTTTTTTCAGTTCAGTTCAGTAAAATAATCTTGTGTCATCTGTCCATTTGGGGTGGTTGGAAAAACCTATTTTTATCCCTTTTTTCCTCGATCTTTCTAGGAAAAGGTTTAGACCGGAAATGATCGAATGTCCGAATTTAAAGTAAAATTTTCCGGTTTAATTTTTCACCAGTCTTTGGTGATTCAGAGAATTATGTGAATTGAATTTTTTTCTGGAATTTTCTATTCATAGCGATTAATCAGATTGTTTGATAGACACATTCATATGGAGTCAGTTCATAAGATATTTAGAAGGAAAAAAATAGTTTTCCCCATTTATTTTGTAATTCCCTCCAACTAAAGTTATATTTTTAATCCTTCAAGATAAGAAAAGATGAGAAAAGTAAGTTAAAAGAGTAGAGTGATAATTTGAAAAATAAATAAATTTGTTTGTTTATTTGAATCAGAAAACTTCATTCGTTCGGCATGTCACAAATGTATGTGTCAAGAAATAGGGATGAGTACCCAAGTCCTTCAAGACGGGACTCAAATTCAAATTTTCGATACAATGAGGCCCAAAGACAAGTTGGCCCATCTAGTGGAAATCGTCCAGATTCAAATTTTGGAGGCCCTAAAGTCCACGAGAGTCCTGATCTGACTTACCTTCTCAATCAGAAACGTCACGAATTGGATAATTTGAACAGCAAGATGCAGGTTACCGATCCCAAGTTCTACAATATGGTAAAGCAATATGAAAAGGAACTTGGAGCTTTCCAAAGATCAAGAGTGGAAGAGACGTCTCCTGTGAGATATAAGAGTGAGAACCCACATATTAATGACAAAGAGAACGAAAAGCTCAGAAGATTACAGTGGATTGAGCAGGAAAGACTCAAGAGACAAGGTTCAGCACCAAATTATCAAGAAAGAGAAAACCACAGTCAGGTTAGTCAGCCAGAAAGAAAGTCAAGACATGAGGAAAATGGACGTGGATATCAATCAAGTATTGAAGAAAGATATAATGAAGAAATGGGCCACAGAAACGGAGGATATGAGCATCAAACACCTCAGAGTCACAAGAAAGGTCCTTTGATCACAAAAGGTATGGAAAAAGTAATTGGAAGCGTGGAATTCTCAGGAGATCATTATTCGAAAAACAAGCATAGAGATAGTGAAGGAGATCTTTTTAGCAAGATGGGTAAGCATTACCATGACAATGAAGCGGAGAAGAAGAGAAGATACAAGGAAGAGTTGGATCAAATAGTGAAGCAAAAGAACACTAATCAGCCAAATAAAGAAAGAAGGCAAGATAATCAAAAGCCAAATGAATTTAATAAAGAGAATAGGCCATCCAATGCACAAGAAGCCGAATATGGAGAATCACAAATTGATTGGAACAAGAAGAACAGGATGGCCGATGAAGTCATGATTTCTCTTTTACAAAGAGAAAGAGGAGGAGGAGAATATCAAGGACATCAAGGGAACAGTGGACACCATGGAAACCAAGGATATCAAAACCAACATCCAGTGAATAATCAGAGTGAAATTTATTCTATCCCAGCAAGTACTCCAAGAAGAACTCCAAGAAAAGAATATGATCATTCTCCACAACAATACCGAATTGAAAGATCAAGCGAAAGACCAAGGGATAATTTTGAGCAAAGAAGAAGAGAGCTTTATTACGAAGATTATGAGCAAAGAGATCGAGAGAGGGTTGACAAGTCTGTCGAATTAGATAAAAAGAGGAAATATAAACAAGAATTGGATGCTCAAATGGAAGAGAGAAAGAGAATCCAGAGTGCGAAACCAGGAGCAAGAGAAGAAGCTTCAAGGGCAAGTGTATCTGAAAGTCAAGATAGAAGACCCACTACAAGCAATAATAGCAAACCTAGCAGCGAATTCTCTTTGTTTAAAGCCCAAGAAGAAGCAGCTAATCGTCAAAAGCAAAAGAACTGGGAGATGCAAAAGTACGCAGAGGAATTAAGGAAACAAATGCAAGAGAAAGAAGAGCGAAAGAAGGAAGAAAAGAGAAAGAGAGCAGAAGAAGATGCTCGAGAAGAACAAAAAGCTCAAAGATTAGTCCAAGAAGCCATTGAAAAGAACTCTGGCATTCAACCAAGCGCCTCTCAATATCAATCAAATCTTAGTCCATATCATTCTCCATATAAAAATCAAAGAGGGTCAAAAAGTAGAAGTCCATCTCCCCCCAAAAAACATGAGCAGCAGCTTCCTCCTTATGAATATGATCAGCAAAGGCCAGTAATTGACAATTTACAAACAGCTCAATTCCCCAATCCTAATGAACAACAACAACATCCAAACATGTCACCCTATGCAAATCCTTTGATGGGAAATTACTTTAATCCTTTACAACCATATGGAAACTACCCTCCAATGGCAGGATATCCAATGTATCCAGGACCATATTGGATGCCTGGACCAATGCCAATGTATGGAGTTCCTCCATATCCTGATATGATGGCTTACAGAAACCATATGATGCAAATCATGGAAGAAAGAGTGAAGATGGAACGGATTGCTATGCAGGAAAAGCTCAAATATCAACAAGACATGAACATGAATTTCCCACCATCCGGAGACAATAAAGAATTTCTTGCCAAAAGTCCCAATAGAGCCAAAGGATTGCAATATAATCAAACACCTTCACCTGTTCGGAAACAACCTGACTTTGGAGATAATAATTTGCAGTTTACGAATGTGCTGAATGCTCCTTCTGCAACTTCTCATTTATATACCAGTGCCAGTCATCTCTATCCTCAGAATGACCCCCTTCTTCAGAATTCGGTGTTGAAGAATATGATGGGCAACTCAAGACAATTTAATGATCAATATATTGAACCAGATTCTCTGGAACAAAGTTACCAACAATTAAATCGGTCACTTCCTTCAACTAATCTCAACTTTGAAATTCCAGCACAACAACTTGAGCAATCTTTCAACAAAGATCTCAATATCTTTAAAGTTCTCCACCAAAAAGCCTTCCAACTCACTCCAGAAAAGAGTGGTGACATATCTCATGTGTCTCCTCCTCCAAAGAGCCAAGCCAATGCTTCTCCTCAGAACGAGAAATCTCAAGTTGTTGAAGAGAGCAAAGAGCCAACTCAAGAAAGAGAGACGGTGATTTCAATAATTCCTCCAAGCGAGCGAGGAACCGCTAATCCCTCATCGGGGATCCATCATTATTCAACTTTGCTTCAATATTCTCAGTCAATTGACAATGCAGTGGAACGCACAACTGTCAAGACGGATGCTGATGCACGAAAGCCAAGAATTGAAAGTGGATTATTTTACAACTTGGATAATATGGGCGTGATGATTACACCCCATGGAGATCCTAATATTGGCACATTTGGAAAGATTGATACGACTCCTCAAGTTGTTTATAGACTGAGCCCCAGTTTGATGACTGAAGGTGATAATAAAGTGTTATCTTCCAATAAAGAGCCATCACAAATTCAAGAAGAAGATGAGGAGAGCAAGTATATGGAGGGCTCTAAAAATTTGAGGGAACAAACAGGAAGATTTGGGCCGCCTGTTGGCGAGAGAATGATTAAGCCTTTAGATAGAAAGGAGTTAGAGACAGCAATGTCTGAATCTGACAAGAGTTTTGAACATGGAAAGACTTCTGTTGAAGCTGTGGAGCAGAAATTAGAGATGAAATTGGTCGAGATGGATGAGGTCAGATCATTGATCGTAGCAGAGGATGATGAATCAGCTTATTATGATGAAGAAGCAATGAAGGAGTTTGCTGAATCTCATGACAAGATTTTGCAAGAAATCCGAATGGATCTGAGAAAGAACATAAAATCTGACAATACCACTAATCAAAGATCTGAAAGAATTGCTGTCGTTGAAAGTAGCAGAGAAGGAACTGAGCAGGAATTGCTCGATATCGTCAGAGAAGCCAAGAAAGCAGTTGGAATCGTCGAAAAGGCAGTCCCAAACCAAGAAGTAAAACGCCCTGTGTCTCCTGCTGCCAGACAGAATTTCCGACAGAATCCAAGTCCCTTGAAACTTGAAAAGGCAGTTTCTTTACCTGAAAAGAAAGCTGCTGCTTCTCCAACTGAGGATGTGAGTCCATCCAAGAGGCAGAAAATTGGAGGAGTTGCTGAAAAAGCTGTGGCCATGCCTGATAAGAAGCGTCCATTATCACCAGTTTCCAGACAAGCCCTCCAAGAGAGCCAAAGTCCTCTGAAATCTGACTCTAGACCTCCTGTTCCAGCTAACAAAAAAAGTCCTTTGAAGGTTGAGACAGATATGGATCTGCTTGGAAATCGAATGGAAATGAATACCCCAAAGAGTTCAGATGCCTTTAGAACAACAAAAGAAGGCAAGAGATACAGATCTCCCAAGACAATTGATCCTTTCGCCCGTGCTGCTGTAAGTCTTGCCTCAGTTAAGAGTGCCCCCGTTATCGAGGAAAAGAGGCAAGTTGTTGAAAGTAAATCCATGGGTGGAAAGATAGATTCAAGTAACGAAGACAGATTTAACACTCAAAAAAGCGCAAAGAAAAGTGACCTCGGCGAAAAGAACAAGGAAGAATCAATTGAGGAAGAGATTTCAGCAACTGAGATTGAAGAAGAAGAGAAAGTTTTTGAACAATATGATAAAGAAATAAAATCTCAGGAAATTGGAAGTTCAGTTCAAGGAAAAGATCAATGGGATATTCTTGATATATTGAAAGACAATCAAGAGAGCGAGAAGCATCCCTCAATAACAGATAAAAAGGTTAGTGAGGATCAAAAGAAGAAGATGCTTTCAGAAATTGATGAGCAAGGTGATCGAACTGAGCTTGAAACCGATGGAAATCGATCAAGATCAATGATTTCTATTGGAAAGCCAAAATCTCCAAATGTAAAGAGAGACCGTTCAAGAGGTCTTGAATCGGAGCTCAAAGAAATCGAAGAAAGATTAAATAGGCAACCAAGTCGTCAAGGCCGTCCAAAAACATCCCAAACAGAAAAAAGTCAGGTCGCTGATAATAGTCGAAATGAGAACTTTGGAAAATCTAAAGCAAGCAATTTCCAAGATAAGAGCAGGGATGTTATTGAGATTCAGACTGCAAATTGGGAAGATTTAAGACCTGAGATGGCGCTTGGTAGTAAAGTCGCAGTTGAAGAGAAATCTGAAGGTAGAGTTGCTAATGAAAAGCGAACCAAAGCCATTTTGACAAAATTGGAAAAATTACTTGATGGATGGATCGGCGAAGATAGTGAAAAAGAAAATAATGCTGAAAATAATGATGATCATAGCATTGAAACTGGTAAAGGAGGAGAAAAACCAATCTCTAGCTCCCAACCAATCTTTAGACCTGCCGGTGCTGGTGCTCGTCGAAGCTTATCAAATAGATACAGTGAAGGTGATGATTATTAAGGCTTTAGAAATAGTATATAATAGAAGTTTGATTTAGACTCATAATTCTGTAGTAGATAGAGTTTTTATTTGTTTATATATTCCTGATATTATATTCGAAGTTTGAATATTATAAAAAAGTATTCTACAATAATTTGCTGAGGAGAAATCTTCACTCAATGACTTGGCTGAATTTACGACCATCTTGATAGAATATTTTGATGTTCGTAAAAGTCAAGGCTTTTCTTTTGACTACCTTCCCCTTAATTTTACTCTTACGATGGTTGGAGAACTCAATCATACTTTATTTTTCATAATAAAATCTCGAGGACTCGAGTGCTTGATTAAAATATTTGAGTTTTGCAAAGGGAAAAAGTAAAAAAATTTTCTCCAAATATTTTCAAAAGAAGATATTGAGGGCAAAGATTATAGCGGCAGTGGTGTCCTGGAGCTCGAGCAAATTCTTGTACGAGGTCAACTGGATTTCCTGCAAGGCCCCTTGGACAAACAAAAAAAACAAGATTGAAAGCAAAACAGAAAAAATAAACACACTGGTGACATATCTTTGAGAATTAATTCTTCTCTCCTTTCATTTGTAACCTCTTGGGATTTCTATCCAAGAAATGAGATATTATCTTTCCTTGATTTTCAAAAGAGTTGTTGATGAAAAAAATTTTTTTTTCCTTGAGAATTTCAATAACTTTAGCGAATTTTTTTTTTTAATTTCCACAAAAATTTTTCGCAAAAAGAATGAGACAGAAATGAAAGGAAAAATGGAGATTTTTATGGTTACGGGGATCACCGAAGGGTGAAAGGGAATTTCCCGTTGGACAATGTCCATCTCCGCAGAAAAAACTATCATCACTGTAGAACAGATTCCTGTGTTAAAATAGTCACAAAGATCGGCCCAAAAAACATAACAAAAGTCTGCACTTTTTTTCTTGCAAAAAATGGGATTTGATTGGGAAAGAAAAGAAAAATCTCAAAAATTTTTTTTTGTTTATTTTTTCTGAAAAATTTTGAGAAAAAAAAAAAAATTCAAAAAAAGAAAAATATTTATGAATGGAGAGTGGAGATCATTCTATGTTTTTGGCAAGTCTCTCTCGCAGTTTCCCCAAAAATCTAGAATCCCAGGCAAATTTTGTATTTTTTTTCAACTCTGATATTTTTTTTTGATGATGATAATAAAAGAAAGAAAATAATTGTGATACATGGATTTGATCTATATACAAGATGGTAAAATTTTTTTGATCGAATAAAAATCTAAGGTCTAAGTAAAGCACTATGAGGCATTTCATGTTCGACAAGTCTTCTTCGAGTCATAAATCTGATTATTGGA
>Ga0182738_1004541_pt1 | contig 15321 bp, 14 predicted proteins | sample eDN5th30CBELigMG_FD_128876 | JGI IMG/M metagenome (GOLD analysis project Ga0182738, IMG submission 128876) | Enriched Miracle-Growth compost microbial communities from Emeryville, California, USA - eDNA 5th pass 30_C BE-Lig MG (version 2)... ... | reverse complement strand
GACGGTCAAATCGAGGACTACATGAGCTGGCGCCGCGGTACGACTGAAGCCGTTTTCATCGAATGGGACCGGAATTTGATCTGGCAGTCGACGCATGCCGGCCTTTATTGCCTTTCGGCTCCGTTGCTAGGCAAGCCTGTGCTCGAGCCGATGGCCGTCACCCAATGGTCGGTCCCTCATGTAAATCGCGGCTGGGATGGATAAGAGGCAGGAGGGCGGGCGCTGCCAGGCTCATGTGTTCAGGTCGCGTTCAGAGAGCAGCTGGAGGGCGGTGCCGCAGCAGACGTCATGGCGTTCGGCGGCTGAGATGTTTGGCACAGCGTCAATGGTTTGCTGCGGGTGCGCGTCACACATGTCGAAGGGTGAATCTGTTCCGATGGCGATATGGTCCGCACCCACCAAGTCGATCAAGTAACGGAGCGCTTGCGGTTCAAATACGAGGCTGTCGAAATAGAAGCGTTTGAGGAGCATGCGAGGATTGGATGCTCCATGCTTGCGTGTTTCCTTGCGGACGCTGTATCCGTGTACAAGCCGCCCGATTTGGTACGGGAGGAAACCGCCTCCATGGGCAAGGAGCACTTTCAGTTCTGGAATATCATCCATGGCGCCGCTGAACATCAGGTTGGCAACGCAGGTTGCGGTGTCCAGTGGATTGCCTACGAGGTTCGTCAGATAGTAATCGTCCAGTCCAGGTTTGTTGCCAACGTAATAAGGGTGTGCAAAAACGAATACGCCCAATTCCGCAGCACGACGCAGTACCGGACGGAAGCGTTGATGGGCTAATTGCTCTCCTTCAATAGAGGTGCCTACTTCGACAGCTTTGAAGCCGTATTCTCGTACAACACGCTCCAGCTCGGTGATGGCGGCATCGGGATGCTGCATTGGAATACTGGCCATTCCCCTGAGCCGAGCGGGACACGCGCCGACCATGTCGGCCACGCCGTCGTTGACCAGGCCGGCGACCTTGAGAGCTAGATCTGGATCCGCCCAATAATAGAACATGGGAGGTGCGGGGGAGATCACTGATATCTGCAAGTTCTTCCGGTCCATGGACTCGAGTTTCGCCATGGGATTGAAGAACTCCGGTAACAAGGGATAGGTGTAGCCTTGGTCATGAACCACAAGGGTTTGACCGCCTTCGTGGCGGCAGCTTGCGCGAAGTACTGCAGGTTCGGCTTTGATTGCATCAATGACGCGTCGAGGTATGACATGGCTGTGTAAATCGATATGCATGGTGGTAATTGAACTTTAGGATGGATTATTGGATTAGCTCGGCTTCAATGGCCTTGACGCATTCGCCGGCATAATGGTTCACCTCGCGCAAATGACGCGTGGTAAACCGGCTGGCGATGGAGGCAACGAATACTGCCGCGATAGGAGTGCGCATCCTATTGCGGATGACTTTACCTAATGCGACTATGTCAGACGCCACAACACCTTGGTCGAGCGAATACCCGCGTTTGCGCGTAGCATTGATACGCTCCCACAGCAGCTGCTCCGTCAGGCCATAGCGGGCGAGCTGGGGCTCGATAGTGGCTACGACGATGCGGATCTCCTCGTCATCGAGCGCGGAAAGAATCGCGAGGCTGCCCGCGCCAATTCCAAGTGGATGGCGATCGCCGACATTGCGAGTCATGGTCTGGATTTCAAAGCTGCCCGTGATTCGGCTCAGGCAAACCGTATCGAACCCGCTGCGTCCCATGAGGAACGTCATATCCCCGGTATTTTGAGCCAGTATTTTTAGTTTGGGTTGTGCGATTTCGCGCAAGTTGGTTTCGGGCAATGCGGCCAATCCCAGTTCAAACAGCAGGGGACCCAACCGGTATCTTCCATGCACCGAGTCACGTACGAGGGCGCGCTCTTGAACAAGGCGCTGAAGCAAGCGATGCGCCGTCGACTTGTCCAAGGCAGCGATTTCGGCGATGTCGATGAGCCGCAGGTCGCGTGATTTGCTCGATGCGATCAACCTGAGCAGCTGGAATGCGCGGCCAACGGTTTGCGAGGTTTGAGTTGCCATATCGACTATCGCTTTTAATCTGTATAGGACCGAATAAAAAATATCAATATGTGAGAAAAGCATATATTGCACCGGCAGCGAGCCTCGTTAAAGCCAAGTTCTATGGATCGCAACCGTCGCACGAAAAGTCTAATTCCGACTTTGATGATCGCCTAGGCAGAAAGCTTAATCGTTTACCCTGATGTTTCTTATTATTCGAGAATAAATAAAAAATTCTTTGACAGAGATTCAAGCGGATACCTACGATGGATCATATCGATCCGGCTTTTCATTATTGGTATGCGCGTTTTGATCAGGGAGGTTGTATGCCAGAAATCACAGAGTATTCCTCCAGCTATTTTTCGATGACATGGCTGGGGCCAAAGGGTTACCCGGAAGGTGCCAATGCGGGGCGCTGCTACTTTACCGGCATGATCGGCATGTTGCGCCATTTCGGTGAGGATGATGCATTGTTCGCCGATGGAATCAGCGGAGACGGATTTTCGTTTCGTTGGTGCCGCTTTTACGGCGCACCCGCCTTCAATGGCGGAGCCGGCCCGTTCCATGAGCTCTGGGAATATACACCCCGCATCCTCGGCTTCAAAGCGCACTGGGAGCAGGATCACGAAGGAGGCTTCGAAGAGGCATTTGCTAAGTTGACCGGCCTGATCGATCGCGGCATACCGGTGCAAGTGGGCTTGCACTATAGCCTGCTGCTGCCCTATGGGGCGAAGTCGTCGCCCCGCTTGCGCTTCCAGCACGAAACGATGCATGCAACCGGCTTCGGTCACCATGTGGTCGTTGCCGGGTACGATCTGGAGAAGGGTACTGTGGTTATCTGGGAACCCAATGACCTTTCCGAGCATGCCAAGTATGAGTGCCCAATTGATGTGCTCAAGCAGGCATGGGAGCAATCGGCCCAAAGGGAAAACGACCAATATCGGGCCTGGCCCCATCATCGCGCCTGGGATGGAGAATGGAGCCTGCACGACGGCTATGGTCCATACCTGATGGTGTGGGTTGAGCCTGAACGGGACCCTAATTGGGATATCGCGCCTGCCATACGCGACAGCTTCCGCCGGAACATGAAGATCCTCAGTGGCGAATATCCAAAGCCTTATGCGCTGTTCGGCAACCAATGGCAAATCCCGCATTGGGAAACCGGTGCGCCTGGCATGGCGCGATTCGCCGACGCTGTGCTGGACGGGAGGGTAGAGGATCCCGTGGGAGTCGATGGGGAGCGCGCGCCGCTGTTCGTCGCCGTCAACATTCCAAACCATGGTGTGTTGGGGCGCCGTGCCGCGGCTGGCTACCTCAGCAGGGTGGCCAGGGAGCTGGACCAGCGAGGGCTGGACGGAGAAGCCGCTACCCGGGCGGCGCAGCACATGCACGACTCATCCGAGTTGTTCAAGGCGTTGCGATACGAACGCGACATGAGGCAGGCGGGCGACATCGTGAAGCAAATCGCCCAGGCGGAGCTTGCAGCCTTAGCCGAGATGCGCAAGGGCTGGGAGCAGGTCAGGCAGCTTGACAAGGCATAGTCTGACAAAGCGACTCTTCATTCTTGGCGTGTAATTGTTTTCTCTTTTGGAGCCGTAATGAAATCAATGCTTGTCGGCTTGCTATCGGCAATGTTCATCTTGGTCGTGCCTGGCGCACACGGGCAGACGGATACCTACCCTTCGAAGCCTATAAAAATCATCGTGCCATATCCGCCGGGTGACGGGACGGATGTCGTGGCACGTTTGATTGGCACCAAGATGAGCGGAATTCTGGGCCAACCGGTCGTAATCGAAAATCGTGCGGGGGCCGGAGGGCAAATCGGCCTCCGGCAAGCCGCTTCCGCCCCCGCCGACGGATACACGCTCACACTTGGGCAAGCTGCAACGCTTGCGCTCTTTCCCCACACATACAAGGACATCCCCTACCACCCCCTTGATGATTTTGTGCCGGTCGCAGCATTGGCGGCAAATTACTTGGCGATAACGGCTCGTCCCAATAGCCCATTCAAGACCATTCCCGAAATGATCCAATGGGCGAAGGAGCACCCCAACACACTGACGCTGGGCACGACATCCAATGGCGGTTTTCAGCACATGTCCATGGAGCTCCTGGCGCAGATGGCTGGCTTTACCTTCAGGAATATCGCCTATAAGGGCATACAGCAGGTCGTTACGGACCTGGTGGGGGAGCGTATCGATGTGGCCATGCCTCCGTACACCACCGTTGCGCCGCTGGTTGAAAGCGGTAGTCTTACGATACTCGGTATCACGTACCCGGAACGGGACCCTCAATTGCCCAAGCTGAAGAGCGTGGGTGAGATGGTCAAAGGCTATGGGTCGGTTGGCTGGTATGGTTTTCTTGCACCGGCCGGCACGCCCGACTCCGTCGTTCGCAAGTTGAACGAAGTGATCAATCAGGCGCTCAAGATGCCTGACGTCAAACAGACAATGATGAATTTGGGGCTCATACAAATCGTCGAAAGCCCAGACTATTTCTCCAGGCTAATTCATAGCGAATACGACAAGTTCGGCAAGCTGGTCAAGCAAATCGGATACACACCGCAGTAGGCCAACGGTGGCCAATCACGGGCCATAAGGAGATTTATCATGAAAGTGAGACTCATTGTGGGATTGGCCATTGCATTGGCACAGGCATGCATATCGTCTGCGGTTTTTGCAGAGGATTTCCCGAGCAGGCCCATCTCGATCATTGTCCCTTACACGCCAGGCGACGGACCGGACGTAATGGCCAGGTTAATAGGCGACAAAATCAGCAAATCACTTGGCCAGCCTGTGGTAGTCGAAAACAAGGCAGGCGCAAGCGGGCAACTGGGGCTGAGCTTGACTGCGCGTGCCAAGCCGGATGGCTACACGCTCGGGGTGGGCCTAGTCACCAATCTGGCTTTGGCGCCTTATGCATATAAGAATGTTCCCTATGATCCATTGAACGATTTCGAGCCCGTCGCTATCGCGGCAAAAAACTATCTCGCACTGGTTTCGCGCCCCGACGCGCCGTTTAAAACCGTATCCGGAATGATTGAATGGGCCAAGGCGAACCCGGGCAAGCTGACCATCGGCACCACCAGCATGGGAGGGCTCCCGCATATGTCGTTTGAACTGCTTGCATACATGTCGGGTTTCACGTTTTTGAATGTTCCGTACAAGGGCAACGGGCCAATCGTCACGGACCTCACTGGCGGACGCATAGACTTGGGGGTTACCTCTTATACCAGTGTCGCTCCCTTGCTGCAGTCGGGCAGCCTCCAGTTGCTAGGCATTACCTATCCAACGCGCGACCCGGAATTGCCAGATCTGCCGACCATTAGCGATGCTGTGAAGGGTTACAGCTCGGTAGGCTGGTTCGCATTCGTAGCGCCGGCCGGTACGCCAAAGAGCATCGTAAAAAAAATCAACGGCGCCATCAATGAGGCCTTGGCGCAGCCAGACTTGCAGGAAAAAATGAAGACGCTCGGCCTTATACCGGTCATGGAATCGCCGGAAGATTTCGCAGCGTTTCTAAAGGCGGAGAACGCCAAGTTCGCCAAATTGGTGAAAGACATAAATTATCAGCCTCGATAGAGCGGGCAGCAATCAATAGTCGGTAAGGAGAGATTCATGACAGTCGAAAAGTCCCCGAGTTATGAGCCGTTTGGATGGCATCACTGGCATAACGACTTTTGGATGTCCTATCAGTTTCGCCGCGGCCTGGGCGAAACTCAGGAGGGCGGCGGCGCGGTCAGCGAGGTATTCCAGGCTGCCAGCAAGATCGTGGCCAATGATTTTGAGAGCTGGCACCGGGAATGGATGCATATAGCGGAACGCAACGATCGGCGTGGGGACGAAGAATACAAACTTAACCATATACGGACCGCCATGAACTGTTGGCTGCGCGCAGCCAATTATTTCCGTGAAGCGGAGTTCTGGCTTGCTGCTGACGACCCGCGTCGCCTGCCGACGTTTGACCGTTGTGAAAAGGCATCGCATAAGTTCTTCGCCCAACTGACTCCCAAGGCCGAGGTTGTCGAGATCCCGTATGAAGATGGGAAACCGCTACCCGCCTACTTCATCCGCTCGGCCAATGGGGGTGAGCGTCAACCCGTTCTTATCTCGGTGGGAGGCCTGGACTCTTTCAAAGACGAGCTCTGGTTCATGACTGGACGCGGGGCGCTTCAACGCGGAATATCGGTTTTGCTCGTTGACGGCCCTGGACAGGGGGGCGCGCTTCGCCGCCACGGGCTCGTCACGCGATACGATTACGAAGTGCCGATCGGAAAGTGCATAGACTGGCTGGAGCAGCGCGAGGATGTCGACGCCTCCCGCATTGCTGTTAGCGGCTCCAGCCTGGGCGGCTACTATGCCGCGCGCGCCGGCGCCATGGAGCCGAGGCTGGCGGCATGCATTTCGCATGGCGCGATTTGGGATATCCACGAACGCTGGAAAGCTCGCGATGATTCGCATGGTTTGGCGGGACATATCAAATGGGTGTTCGGTGCGAAGTCCATGGCCGAAGCCGCAGAAATAGCCAGGCCCTTTACCTTGGATGGGGTCCTGGAAAACATGAAGTGCCCTTACCTCGTCATCCACGGCGGCCATGATGTACTGGGAGTGGAAGCGGTGCAAAAGGTGCACTCTTACGCCGTTGAGCATGGTATTGACTGCACGCTCCGATTGACCAGCGAAGAAGAAACAGGCGCGGAGCATTGCCAGCATGATAATCCCACATTAGGGCAGGAGTTGATGATCGATTGGCTTGCCGATGTGTTCGGGATCGACCAGGCCAAATTGCATTTCTACCCTGGATGATAAGCGGTCCGCGAGGTAGAGCGCCTTGGAAAGCTGAACTCACGGTGTTTTGAGCGGCCAAATCGCATGGCCTGGATCAAGCACATCCGACGGGCCATGTTTATCTATGTTTTGCATAGGGCAGGGCTGGGGGCCTATTATTGAGATATGGGCGAATCCGAACAAAGCAGTTTATTTATGGATTCTTCGGCTAAACCGATAGGGGTAACATCGGCGGCAGCGGTGGTTGCGCACATGAATGAACAACAGACGGGAGGAGTACGGTGGCCGTTCTGCGGATTGTTTCCAATATTTCCACATCGTCAGTCGATGAGGTCCGGCAGTTCTACGAGAGGCTGCTTGATTTACATGTCATCATGGATCACGGCTGGCTCGTTACGTTGTCTTCCGGCGAGAAGGCTGTAACGCAGGTAGGCATTGCAAGCGAAGGCGGTTCCGGCACGCCGGTTCCTGATCTTTCCATCGAAGTCAGTGATGTTGACGCGGTCTATCGGCGGGCAAAAGACCTTGGCCTGGATATCGCTTACGATTTGACAGATGAGCCCTGGGGCGTCCGGCGCTTCTATCTATTAGATCCGGCAGGCAAGCTGCTGAATATTCTCTCTCATCATAGGGATTGACCGCCGCGGAAGTTCGAATTCCATCTTGATTCGTGACGGCACTTGGTTTCGCTGCTGCGGCGCAAGGGACTATGACTGTTGCGCCATTGAGTTCATGCGGTCCCACGCAAGTCGGAGATCGCTGACTAGGGTGTCCATTTGCGCTCGTATCGTGGTTTCTTCGTGGATGGCAAATACGCTTTGCCCTGCCGCTTCGTATATGAGATCGGCGCGGTCATGCTCATGTATGGATGCGAACACATCTCCAGTCAGGACCTGCTGCAGCGGCATGCCTAAGGGTAGGGGGCTGCCGGTGTGCTCCCAAGCTGAGATCCAATCGCTGCGCACGACGCGGCATGGCTTCCCACTATGCGCGCGCGTAATTAGGGTATCTTCGCTGCGGCTATCTATAAGCCGCTTTAACAGGCCAGGAGGCGTATGGTTCTCCTTGGCTGCCATCCAAAGTGTTCCCAGCCACGCCCCTTGAGCGCCCATGGATAGAGCACCCAGTATCTGCGCGCCAGTGGCGATTCCCCCTGCCGCTAATACAGGCACATCGCGGGCGATCTCCAGTATTTGTGGTACCAGAGACATGGTGCCCACAGGGCCGGTGTGGCCCCCTGCATCATAGCCTTGCGCAACCAAGACATCGATCCCCATTTCTAGTGCCTTGTGAGCATGGCGTGTCGATCCGACGAGAGAGAAGGTCACCTTGCCGGCGGCTTTGGCGCGTTGAATAAGATCTTCTCTTAACCCGATAGCGGTTGCGATGCCGAACGCGCCTGAAGCCAGTACCTGTTCGATCTGTTCATCAAAAAGCTTGCGGGATCGCACATGAGATGTGAAGAAATTGGGTTGGGATGGCGGCTCGATTGCGAATTTTTTGCGTAACTCGGATACGAAGGCCGTGTGAGTCGTAGGCAAGCTCATTTTCAAGTCATCGACCTGAGCTTCTGCGGGGACATTGGGCGGCAGCATAAGGTCTACCCCATAGGGCAATCCGTTCATTCTCTTATTGAGATCCTGTAATATCTGCGAGATATTCTCAGGAAGCTCGCGCGAGAGTCCCATAACGGGGAATCCGCCCGCCTTGGCGATTTCCAGACACACTTCGGCGGAATGGGAAAAGCCGAAGATGGGATGGCGGATGCCCAATCGCTTACATAAGGGTGTGACGATAGGGCTTGGTGTGTGAAGACTCATAGTTACTCTCCTCCCGCTTCTTTCGCGATTTCCAAACTGGAATGGCCATGGCAACCCAACAGGGGTGTCATGAGTGCCTTCCAACTGCGCATCTTTTCGGCTTTATGCCTCTTTGCTCACTTAGATGAAGTTTTAGTTTTCTAGTTGATGCATTGGTGTTTCCTTCAGGCCGGTATGCGATTAGGTCTGGGTTGTTCGAGTGTCCGCTTGGCGATATTGAGAATGTGAATCTGGCTGGTTCCCTCATAGAGCCTGAATAGGCGCACGTCGCGGTAGAATTGTTCTGCAATGGTGCCAGCGATATACCCGCTACCGCCAAAAAGCTGTACGGCGCGGTCGGCGACGCGACCGCACATTTCAGAGGAGAAGTATTTGCACATAGAGGCCTCCATCGTGACATCAATGCCCGCATCGCGCTTTCTTGCGGTTTCAAGCAATAAGGCGCGCGCAGCATAGACTTCTACATTACTGTCGGCGATCATTTGCTGAATCAATTGGAAGTCGGCGATGATTTGACCGAACTGTTCTCGTTGGTGCGCCTGCTGCACCATCTCATGTACCAATCGGATGGCGGGGCCAATGCATAGTCCGGCCAGGTTGATACGCTGTTTGTTCAGGGCTCGCATGGCGGTGCGGAAGCCTTTTCCCACCATATGTCCTACTATGCTTTCCTCGGAAACTCGGCAGTTTTCGAGGAAGATCTCGCCAACAGGGGAGCCGTGCTGGCCCATCTTGAAGTATTCAGGCCCAGTGCTTAAGCCGGGTGTGTCGCGCTCTATGAGAAAGGCGGTGATGCCGTCCGCCCCTCGTTCTTGATTATCAGTACGCGCGAAAACGGTAAATAGCTGAGCCAGTGGAGCGTTTGTAATGAAGCATTTTACGCCGTTGAGTATGTAATGTGACCCATCCTTTACGGCCCTGGTCTTCAGTGCAGTCGCGTCTGATCCTGCACCGGGTTCGGTTAGAGCGAAGCACCCAGTAACCGACCCAGATGCCAGCAAGGGTAGATATTTACGCTTTTGCTCCGGTGTTCCGTCGACTATCAGGGACTCAGAAGCGATTCCCGTATTGCCACCGAATCGTGCGCGGATGGCCGGTGCGGCTTGGGAGACCTCCAGATTCACGAGACTCAGTTCTTCAGTAGTGAGGCCGGCGCCACCATATTCTTCTGGGATGCTGTGGCCAAACAGCCCAAGCTGCCGCATGCGTTCAACTAGAGGTTCTGGAATTTCGTTCGCTTCATCGATTGCTCGCTCATGGGGGATGCATTCATTCCATATAAAGTCGTGCACGTCGACAAGGAGGGCATCAAATTTTTTTTGATTGCGTATCATTGCAAATTTAAAACTGTATGGTTTAAAAATATGGCTTCTGTGAGCGATATCTTGGCGAATGAGCTTTTTATTGAATACCGTAGGCGTTCTCGATACGCCGAATCGCTTCCAGCATCAGTGGGGCAATGTCTTTTTGCATGATGTTATTGCCTAGCCGGTAGCTGGAAATTGTGCAGTTCATCGCTACCAGCGGTTCATTATCGGGGAGCCTGATGGGTGCGGCGATACCATGGACCTCCTTTTGCCACTCTCCGGTGGATTGGCAGAATCGGTGGGCGGCATAGAGTTGCTCGTCACGCTTGAGGTGTTGAAGATTCTCTTTGAAGCGGACAGCATCGTCGACGCGTAAGCGATTTAGGATGGCTTCGCGCTCACTACGCGGTGAGGCTAGCAGCAACGCGCGACCAATAGCGGTGGTGAGTATCGGACGAGTGCTACCAATGTCTGGACGATGCATATTTCCTTTGTCGACGCTGCAGGTCTCCACATATACAACATTGGTGCGGTCTCGAACGCCAAGATTCACTGTGCATCCCGTCTGGCGCGAGAGTTCCTCGATATGCGTACGGGCGACTTGTCGGATACGCAGGCTCGATAGCAGGGGATAGCCAAGTGACAATACGCCTGAACCAAGACGGTACTTTTGCAGTCGTTCGTCGTAGTTGAGGTAACCAAGCAGTGTTAATGTGTAGGTGAGACGTGAGATGGTCGGCTTGGGCAAGCCTGTGCGATTGTGCAAATCACGATTGCCAAGCACCGAATCGAGTGGTGTGAATGCGCGAAGGACTTCCAGCCCGCGGGCGAGGTTCATTGAGAACTGACGATCCTTGGAAAGATCGTGAGGGTTTATGAGCCCGGGCAAAGAGATTGGATGCATAGCTTTTACTGCGCCAGATTTGGGAGATGCGTTCATGATTGGCAGTTCTCTAAAAAAGGTCAACGAATATTGAATGGAGTTTCGCTAGTCGAAATGATATGCGACTCTTGCTTCATCACATAAAAAGACGATTGTTAATGGAGGCAGGAGATCGTGCCCCGGCAGGGCTGTTAACTCATAGCAAACCATTGCGATAGACCAAAAAGCGGAATAGGTATAGCGGAGCGGTGCTATGGCGCTTAAGTAGCTGGGCAAGGTTTGGATGTATGGCGATTGAAGCCTTGTATCCGGCCGACAATCTTATGGTCAGTGACGAATTATTTACGAAGCGCTTCCGCCTGTTCCGTGGTGTTGCCGAGATGCCTTAAATTTCATGGCTTTGCGAACCTCGTGCCGGGCGACTCCGTGCACACACATGCTAATAATCGAATTTGATGGGGTGTCCGATTTCGATTAATCATTTCGCACAGCGAAATAGTCCTTGTGGGCGCCATCAGTTACTGTCCATACTGCTATCAGGCAGTGGGATCATTATTCCGGATAACATATTTCAGACCATACATATGTCAACTGTATTCGTTCCTGTTTATGAGGCACTTGCGCTGGACATCAAGCGCATGGGAATCACACACGTTTTCGGGTTGATGAGCGATGACACTGCGCTCCTGATCACGACATTAGATGCACTTGGTGTTCGTTTTTATGGAGCACGTCACGAAAACGAAGGTATCGCCATGGCTGAGGGTTATGCCAGCGCTACCGGCAAGTTAGGAGTTGCTATCACGGGGCGAGGTCCTGCCATGGCCAACTCGATCCATGGCGCAGTATTTGCACAACGCACAGGCTCACGTGTCCTTCTCGTGTTCGGCGATTCGGCAAATTCACTTCCTGCATTGAACGCATTTGGCCCCGAGCAGAAGGGCTTTAACTCTGCAGGTGTACTGCGGGCAGCTGGCATTCCAACGTTTATTGCGACTGAGCCGATGTCGGCCCGTCAAACTCTGCACAGGGCGATAAGTGCCACTCAAGCGGGGGCCGTTGCACTACTGCTGCCTATGAATGTGCAGCGTGCGCAGATTGATATGGGTGTGATGGAATGCGAGCCATTGCCCGCTTCTTGCAGTACGGTGGTTGAGCCCCGTCGTGGGGCCCTTGATGCCGCATGCGCAATGCTTGGGAAAAGCCGACGTCCTCTAATTCTAGCCGGCATGGGAGCGCATCTCGCCGGTGCGCGCGAGACGCTCATGGCTCTAGCCGATCATTTGGGTGCGGCGCTGGTCACAACCCTGAAGGCGCAGGACATGTTCCGGGGCCATCCATTCAATTGTGGCATTCTGGGGTCGTTTTCCAATGCGGGAGGAAGGCGGCTGATCGAGCAAGCAGATTGCGCGCTTGTATTCGGTGCCGGGCTCAACCACCGTACTACCAGTTTCGGTACCGCTTTTCCAGCCGGAATGCCGCTTATCCAGGTAGACACTGTTCGAACGAATATCGGCAAGTGGTTCCATGCCGATATAGGTATTGTCGGCGATGCGAACGCGGTGGCAAAACAACTTATGCATGCTTTGCCCGCGCGAATGGCTGAAGAAAAGCCGCTGCATGATGATTCGATGCGCCGTTGGCTTGCGGAGTTCGATCTAGCCAGCGAGTTTGAGCCGCAGCATACACCACGAACAATGGATCCACGCTCTTTGGCGCTGGAACTGGATCGGCTGTTTCCAACAGATAGAAACGTTGTTTATGACGTGGGGAATTTTCTGCAGATCGCTCCCTATGTATCCGTGCCGGGGCCCGCCAATGTGAAGTACACGGCTGACTTTGCCTCGATCGGCCTGGGTTTTGGCACGGCACTGGGCTTCGCTTGTGGAGCATCCGAGCGTCCTACGATTCTATTCATTGGTGATGGCGCTTTTCTAATGACTATGGGGGAACTTGAGACTGTGGTGAGGGAGGATATCCCGCTTGTTGTCGTACTCATGAACGATTGTGCCTACGGGGCGGAGCTCCATTATCTTAAAGAGCGCAACATGCCTGTAGCGAAATCCAAGTTTCCAGATATCGACTATGCACCTATTGCTGAAGCTTTTGGTTTTGAGGCGGCTACCGTGCGCACGATTGATGAGTTGCGTATGCTTGCGCCTCTGCTGGCACAGCCTTCGGGGCCAATTCTCCTGGATTGCAAGATCAACGGCAGCGTGGCGGCACCGTTTTTACTTGAGAATCTGGAACACGAGCGTCGTAAGTGATGATCGGATTATCTTGATCGTCGTTCTGACAAATTGCTTAGAAAGCATTTCCCCAATAACAATGGAGACATCAATATGAAATCCCTGGTCAGGGCTGTATCTATTGCTCTTTCAACCTTGTTGCTATCCAGTGCAGCAGCCGCGCAGGCTAATGGTTATCCACTAAAACCGGTACAGATTATTGTGCCCTACGCAGCTGGTGGCCCATTGGATCTCTCGACTCGTTTAATTGCAAGTGAGCTGGAGACAGCATTAGGGCAGCCGTTCATCGTTCAGAACCAGCCTGGCGCGTCAGGTAATCTAGGCGGAGCGAATGTGGCCAAAGCGGTTCCGGACGGCTACACACTATTATTGACAGCTGACACCTCATTGGTCGTCAATCCTACGTTATACGGTTCCCGAATGACATACGATCCGCATAAGCAGTTGCGGGCGGTGGTAGCGACAGTCAGCTATGGGCAGATGCTGGCCGTGCATCCCTCTGTGGGAACTCATGATCTGAAATCGTTCCTTCAATACGCAAAGAAACACCCGGTGAATTACGCGTCTGCCGGAAATGGATCGCCTGGACATCTGACCATGGAGCAATTTAATCATTTTACGCAAGTCTCGATGACTCACATACCCTACAAGGGAACATCACAGGCAGTTACCGATTTGCTCGGTGGCCAAGTACAAGCGGCGTTCATGATTACCCCCGGTGTGATCCAGTATGTAAGCCAGAATCGATTGATTCCGCTTGCTGTCTCGAGTGCCGAGCGCTCCAAGCTTGCGCCCACGGTGCCTACAATGGCGGAGCTCGGTTTCCCGGAAGCGACGTCTGAATATGCCTTCTATCTTATGGCGCCGGCTGGTACGCCGGACGCTATTGTTGATTTGCTCAACGAGAAGGTCGAGGTGGCCTTGAAATCTCCCGCCTTGAAGGCGTTTATGGAGAAAGCGGGTATGCGTCCTCTTGGCGAATCGCCGCAAATGACTGAAAAGCGCCTGGACGCGGCGCGTATACAAATGACGCAGCTCATCCAAGAGCGCGGCATTCAGGCAAATTGAGTGAGTCAGTATTTTCCGGCAAGTAGGCATGTTCGGTTATCGCAAAGTGCTCATCTCCGCCTCTGCTGTTGGGCGCAACCTTTCTGTCAATGACGCTGGCCGGCGTTGAATAATTGCGAGCGCTGTTCAGATAAGCTATTCATGCTTGTTTGGAGAGGTCGCTCTGGAGAAGATGAGACAGGAAATGCACTCCTGTGCTTTCTAATGCCGGCGCTCCGTAATGCATGGAATTGGCGGCAAGATATGGCAGGCTATGGTTCTTATTCCGATGTGATTATCGTCCGCAACACAATCGAGGTGCGAGGCCAAGTACTTGATGCACTGAGTGCCTGCAAAATCATTGGCCGGCTGGGCGTAGGTCTGGATAATATCGACCTGGACGCTTGCCGAAAGAGAAACATCCAAGTGATTCCAGCAATTGGGCAGAATGCTCTATCTGTAGCGGAGTACGTCATTGCAGTGACGATGCTGTTGCTGCGAAGGTCCTATTTTTCCACTGGCTTGGTGGTCGCGGGGAAATGGCCGCGCGCCTCCTTGGCTGAGGGCCGCGAAACCTCCGGCAAAACCATCGGTATCATCGGATATGGTTCGATCGGCCGCTGCACCGCGAAGCTGGCTGCTGCCGTCGGTATGGATGTAGTCGTGAGCCGGAGAGCGGGTCAGGATGAAGTGGGGATCTGCAGCATGCCAATCCGCGAATTTGTCAGCAAATGCGATGTCATCAGTTTGCACCTGCCGCTGAATGCCGAAACGCGAGCCATGGTTGATACAGATTTCATTTCACAGATGAAACCGGGCGCCATTCTAATCAATGTGTCGCGCGGTGGGGTCGTCGTCGAGCCCGACCTCGCAGACGCGCTCAAGAGCGGCCATCTTGGTGGCGCTGCGGTCGATGTTTTCGATCAAGAGCCGCTGGCGCCGGGTTCCATCTGGGAGGGCGTTCCCAATTTGATCCTGACGCCTCATATCGCGGGTGTCACTAAGGAATCAGAAGAGCGTGTTTGCAAATTCGTCGCGGAAAAAGTTTCCAGCATGTTGAATGCTCTTCAAGCAAGTGAATAGCCATGGGGAAATAGCTTGACCCTCACCAGCCGTTTATCTCATCTGAAACAACTCCTGATGGAAATCATTCGGATTCAGGCCGTGGGCGATCAAGTCGTCGCGTATTGCGCGGCCGAATGCTGATGGGCCGCAAAACCAGATGCTGGCGG
>Ga0182738_1004540_pt1 | contig 15322 bp, 16 predicted proteins | sample eDN5th30CBELigMG_FD_128876 | JGI IMG/M metagenome (GOLD analysis project Ga0182738, IMG submission 128876) | Enriched Miracle-Growth compost microbial communities from Emeryville, California, USA - eDNA 5th pass 30_C BE-Lig MG (version 2)... ... | reverse complement strand
CCTGGCCGGTCGCCGTGGCGATGGGCGGCGCGGTCGGCGCCGGCATCGCCGTCCTGTCCTTCCGGGCCGGCCTGCGCGGTTCCTACTTCGCCCTGATCACGCTCGCCTTCGCCGAGGTGTTCCGGATCGTCGCCAATTCCGCCGGCTTCACGCGCGGCGGCCTCGGCATGCTGATCAAGGCCGATACGCGGCTGGAGAACTTCCAGTTCGCGACGCCGATCGCGCCCTACTATCTCGCGTTGCTGCTCTGCCTCGTCTCGCTGCTGATCGCCTGGTGGCTGACGCGCAGCCGATTCGGCGCGCGGCTGGTCGCGATCCGCGAGAACGAGGACGCCGCCCGGGCGCTCGGCATCGACGTCTTCGCCGAAAAGGTCAAGGTACTCACCCTGTCGGGCGCGATGTGCGCCGCCGGCGGGACCTTCTATGCCCAGAAGTACCTCTACGTCGACCCCACCATCGCCTTCGGCATCGACAAGTCGATCGAGATGCTGCTGGTCACGATGGTCGGCGGCGCGGGCACGATCTTCGGCCCGCTGATCGGCTCGGTGGCGCTGACCGGCATCAACGAGCTGACGCGCTGGGCCGCCGCCGTGGTGCCGGCGCTGAAGAACGTCCAGCCGCTCAGCCTGATCGTCTATGGCTGCATGCTGATCCTGATCGTGGCCCGCCTGCCCGACGGCATTGCCAGCCTGCTCGGCCGCCGCCGCAGGGCGCGCCATGCGTGAGTCAGCCTCTTCCGTCTTCCTCCTCTCCCCCGCCAGGGGGAGAGGGCGGGTGAGCGGCAAGCGCATGTCGACTCCCCCTCTCCCAGCCTCTTCCCCTGGCGGGGGAGAGGAGCATGAGGATGAAGTGGAACATGGTGGAGAGGGCGCTCGTGCTTGAGGTGCGCGACCTCTCCAAGGCGTTCGGCGGGCTGAAGGCCGTCGACAAGGCCTCGCTCGACGTGCGGGCGGGCGAGATCGTCGGGTTGATCGGGCCCAACGGTGCCGGCAAGACGACTCTGTTCGCCACCATTGCCGGTTTCCACAAGCCCGATGCCGGCCGCATCGTGCTCGACGGCCAGGACATCACCGGCCTGCCGCCGCATCGCATCTGCGCCGCCGGCATGGTCCGCACCTTCCAGATCACCCAGCCTTTCGCCCGCATCACCGTCCGCGAGAACATCATGGTCGGCGCCTACTTCCGCACCGCCGACCGGCGTGCCGCCGCGCAGCAGGCCGAGAAGGTCGCCGCGCAGGTCGGCATGGCCGACCAGCTCGACCAGCCGGGCAGCGACCTCACCGTCGCCGGCCGCAAGCGGCTCGAGCTGGCCCGCGCGCTCGCCACCGGTCCGCGCCTTCTGCTGCTCGACGAGGTGATGGCCGGCCTCAACCCGACCGAGATCGGCGAGATCGTCGACATCGTCCGGAAAGTGCGCGCCGGCGGCGTCACCATCCTGCTGATCGAACACGTGATGCAGGCGGTGACCGCGCTGGCCGAGCGCGTCTATGTCCTGAACCAGGGTCGCATGATCGCCGAGGGAACGCCGGCCGCGATCGCCGACGACCCCGCCGTCATCGAAGCCTATCTCGGCCACGGCGCCGCCAAGGTGCTGCGTGCTTGAGATCGGCGGCCTGCGCGCGGGCTATGGCGCGATCGAGATCCTGCGCGGCGTCGATCTCGCGGTCTCGGCCGGCGAGATCGTGGCACTGCTGGGCAGCAACGGCGCCGGCAAGTCGACCCTCAACAACAACGTCAGCGGCCTCTACCGGCCGTTCGGCGGCACGATCCGCTTCGAGGGGCGCGACATCGCGGGGCAGGCTTCCAAACGGATCGTCGAGTCCGGCCTGATCCAGGTGCCCGAAGGCCGCCGCGTCTTCCCCAACCTCTCGGTCCGCGACAATCTCGAGCTCGGCAGCTACCGCCGCGGCCGTGCCGCGCGGCAGAAGAACCTCGACCGCGTCGCCGCGATCTTCCCGCGCCTCGAGGAGCGCTGGACGCAGGCAGCGGGAACGTTGTCCGGCGGCGAGCAGCAGATGCTGGCGATCGGCCGCGGGCTGATGGGCGAGCCCACGCTCCTGATCCTCGACGAGCCGTCGCTTGGCCTCTCGCCCCTGCTGGTCGAGGAGATGTTCACGCTGATCAGCCGCCTCAATGCCGAGGGGCTGGCCATCCTGCTGGTCGAGCAGAACGTCGTGCAGTCGCTGGCGATCGCTCACCGCGCCTATGTGCTGGAAGGCGGACGCATCGCCCTTTCAGGCAAGGCAAGCGAGCTCGCCGAGCATCCCGGCCTGCGCAAGAGCTATCTGGGCCATTGATCCGTCCCTTTCCTCCCTTCGCGGGTGGTGCGAACGGGAGGAAGGCTCAAACCGAGTCGCCGGCGGCCCAGCCGCTCGACCATGCCCATTGGAAATTGTAGCCGCCGAGCCAGCCGGTCACGTCGACCGCCTCGCCGATCGCGAACAGGCCGGGGACCTTGCGCGCCTCCATCGTGCGCGAGGAAAGCTCGGCGGTGTCGATGCCACCGAGCGTGACTTCCGCCTTGGCATAGCCTTCCGTACCGGTGGGCGTCAGGCGCCAGTCGTTCAGGATCGCGGCGTCCTGCCCGGCGAGCACGGTGGCCAGGCGCTGCGGCATCACCTCGGCCAGCACGGTGCGCATCTCGGCCTTGGGCCGGGCGTGTCGTCTTTCTTTCAGGAACTGCACGGCGTCGAGGCCCGGCAGCAGGTCAACCGAGATTTCCTGGCCCGGCTTCCAGTAGGACGAGATCTGCAGGATCGCCGGCCCCGACAAGCCGCGATGGGTGAAGAGCATGGCCTCGCGGAAGGACGCCTTGCCGCAGGTTGCCACGACCTCGAGCGCCACGCCGCTCAGTTCCGGCACCTTTGCGGTAAACGGCACGAGCGCCGGTCGCGTCTGCGTGACCTTCAGGCCGAAGCGGCGCGCCGCGTCGTGTGCGAAGCCGGTTGCGCCCATCCTGGGGATCGACAGGCCGCCGGTCGCCAGCACGACGGCGCCGGCCTCGAAATCGCCCTTGTCGGTATGGACCATGAAGCGATCGGCTTTCTCGATCGACGCGATGGTGTGCGACACGCGCACATCGACACCGGTCGCGGCGCACTCATCCAGCAGCATTGCCACGATCTGCCGCGCCGAGCCGTCGCAGAAGAGCTGGCCAAGCGTCTTCTCGTGCCACGCGATGCGGTGCTTCTCGACCAGCTCGATGAAGTCGTGCTGCGTGTAGCGCGCCAGAGCCGATTTGCAGAAATGCGGATTGTCCGAGAGGAATGCTTCCGGCCGCGCGTCGAGATTGGTGAAATTGCAGCGTCCACCGCCCGAGATCAGGATCTTCCTGCCGACCTTCTCGGCGTGATCGAGCAGCAGCACGCGTCGCCTGCGCTGCCCCGCCCGGATCGCGCACATCAGACCGGCGGCTCCCGCTCCGGCAATGACGACGTCGAAGGTCTGGCGGGTCACGCCAACGCTGTCCTCACGATCCAGAGTCCCGCCACCAGCCCGATCAATGAACCCACCACCGACCCGCCGACGTACAGAGCCGCAAGCTGGTGCTCATGCCTTTCCCACAACAGGACCGCATCGAGGGAGAACGCCGAGAACGTCGTATAGCCGCCGAGCACGCCGGTCGCGAGCAAGAGGCGCAGATGCCCCGTTGCCCCGCTCTTCATGGCGAACCACGCCGTCACCATGCCCATCGCCATGGAGCCGGTGATGTTGATGGCCAGCGTGTGATAGGGAAAGTGCGTGCCGGCAAATCGCGCGATCCAGATGTTCAGGGCGTGCCGCGCCGCGCCGCCGATGCCTGCGCCTACGAACACGACCAGATAGCCGAACATCGCTCCCCTCTTCTTACTTGCCGAATCGCCGCCGATAGTCCGGCAGCGACGTCGCATGGGGAAGCGCCGTCGCCTCGTGGACGCCGCGCGCCACCACCCTGCCCGGCATGTCCGTGATCGGGTTTCTCACGTCAGGAACTCACCGCCGTTCACGTGGATGGTCTGGCCGGTGATGAAGGTGCCTTCCGGACCGACCAGCAGGCGGACCATGGCGGCAATCTCGTCGACCGTGCCGAAGCGCCCGAGGGGAATCGGACGGTTCATGCGGCTGGCCGGCGCGGGGCCGGCCGATGCCGCGCGCGTCGTATCGATCGCGCCGGGTGAAAGGGCATTGCAGGTGATGCGATGTGGCGCCAGTTCGATCGCCAGCGCGCGCATCAGCCCCTCGAGCCCCGACTTGGACGCCGAGACGTGGCAGCGGTTGGGCGTGCCGATGTGGGTCGAGATGCCCGACATGGCGACGAAAGCGCCGCCCTGGCCCTTGGCCACCATCTGCGGAACGAAGGCCTTGCCGAGCAGGAAAGCGCCGTCGAGTGCGACCGACAGGATCTCGCGCCATTCCTCGAACGACATGTCGAGGAACGAGGTCTGCCGGCGCAGCCCCGCATTGCTCACCAGGATATCGACGCCGCCCAGCGCCTCGGCCTGACTGGCGAGCCTGGGCGCCACAGCCGGGTCGGAGACGTCACCCATCGCAGGCCGGGCCTTCCCCCCGGCTGCCTCGATCTCCTTCACCACGGCGTCGACCGCCTCGCGGTCGTTGCGTCCGTTGACCAGCACCGTAGCACCGTCACGCGCGAGGGTGAGCGCAATGGCGCGGCCGATGTTCCTGCCCGCGCCCGTGACCAGCGCGATCCGTCCCTGCAATGGTGCCGACATGCTCTCTCCATTCGACCTTTCCTCCCTGTTCTCATGGAGAGGAAAGCCGGAACGTAGCACCGCGATCACGGATTGGCATGACTGCCGTAGCGTTTGGCGTAGGCGCGCGAGAATTCCGCGCCGAGCAGAAAAATCTGCGAGGAGTAATAGATCCAGACCAGCAGGACGATCAGCGCCCCGGCGGCGCCGTAGGACGAGGCGAGGTTGCTCTGGCCGATGTAGAAGGCGATCGCATATTTGCCGCCCTCGAACAGGACGGTGGACGCGAGCGCGCCGATCGCCACATCGCGCCAGGCGATGTCGGCGTCCGGCAGCACCTTGAACATGGCGGCGAACATCCCGCCGATCAGGATGGCCGACATCCCCACGTCGAAGACGTTGACCACGACCTGCACGTCAGGGAGGACGTGCTTCAGGTAGGCCGAGAGGCTCGCGAGCGCGGCACTGGCGGCCAGCGACACGGTGAGAAGGAAGCCGCATGTCGCAACCAGCCCGAGGCTGGCGAGACGCGCCCGCATCAGCCGCGTCAGGGTGGAGTGCGGCCGCGCCTCGGCCTTCCAGATGGCATTCATCGCCGATTGGACCTCCCCGAAGACGCCCGAAGTGGCAATCAACAGGACGACGACGCCGATTATGGTCGCCAAGGTTCCTTCGCGCGGCTTGGCGGCGCTTTCGATCATCCCCTGCAGCGCCTCGGCCGTCTGATGTCCCATCATCACGCTCAGCTGGTCGACGATCGCGCCTTCCGCCGCTTCGCGACCGAAGGCAAGGCCGGCGATCGCAACGACGACCAGCAGCACCGGCGCGATGGAGAAAAGGGTGTAGTAGGCGATCGACGCGCCGCGGCTCAGCGCCTCGTCGTCGATGAAGCCCGTCACGGTATCCTTGAGGAGGAGCCAGGCGGGCGACAGGACGTTCATGACCTGTCTAACTCGGCAGGCGCCTACTCGTTCCGCTAATGCAGCGGCGCAGGCGTCCCGCCGTCGACATGCGGCTGCGGCTGCTTGCGCTGCTCGGCCGCGGCATCCACCCGGCGGAATGTCACCACGATGTCCGCGGCGCGGCGTTCGGCTTCCGCCTGAAAGGCGTCGCGCGCTTTCTGGTCGGGCTCGGGGATGGTCATCTCCATCAGCTTCGTCGTCTGCGTCGTGCACGACATCGCGACGAAGCGCGCGACCTTGCGGGCATCGGACGCGCCGTCGTCGAACTGCGGCGTGTTGGCCAGCAGACAATCGTCGCGCTCTCTCCACAGCCGCTCGATCTTCGCCTGGAGCTGCGGGTTTTCATAGATCGGACGCCACCCGCACCCGCCGGCGGACAGGGCGAGCAGAAGGACGACGACGATGGCTGGACGCATCGCCGGATCGTAGGGACGACGACCGACACGATCAACCCGCGCGATCAACCGGCGACGATGTAAGCCCGCAGCGCCTCCGTTTCGTGCCGCGCCTCTTCCAGCCGCGCCTTGACCACGTCGCCGATCGAGACCAGGCCGAGAAGCTCGCCGCGATGCATCACGGGCACATGCCGGAAGCGTCCGGTGGTCATCACTTCCATCACCTGCTCGATCGAATCGTCGGGATGGCAGGTCACGATGTCACGCGTCATGACCTGGCTCGCCTCGAGGTCGAGCGCCGCCGCGCCGTGCCGGGATATCGCGCGCACCAGATCCCTCTCGGAGACAATTCCCGCGACGGCGTCGGTGTCGGCCATCACCAGGACGGAACCGATGCGTCGCGTGCCGAGCTGTTGGGCGATCTGGGCAACGGTCGTCCCCATCGTAACCGTGAAAACGAGACCGCCCTTCTGAGACAGGATGTCGGAAACGAACATGCGTTCCCCCCTTTCGGCTGGCAGTACTGCTGAAAGTTCCAACGCCGCGGCGCGGCATTTGGTTGCACGAATTAAGGGCCGATGACGATGCACGGTCGGGCTCGTGCTCTTTTTCCGGCCGGCAGGACTTGAGCATATCGAGACGACCGCCTTCGACTACGGGCAGCGGAATCGGATCGAGCTGGAACAAAGGCTTGTGGTGCCGGCCAATCGCTCGACGGCGCGCCGCCGGCCGACGTGCTGCTGTACCCCACGCGTGGGCACGGCTGCGGCGAATGCCCCGCCTGCGCAAGCGCGGCTTGAACGCTGGAAGAGCCGTCTGCCCGACAGCGGGAGCTTTCATCGGACCGCGGAGCCCGAGTCGGCGCATTCACATGCGCGTCTGGCGAGGCGGAGCGGAGAGGGACCTGTTCATGGGGTTCGCCGACATGAACAGGCGACTCGACTGGGCTCGGGATTACGGGAAACGAGTCAAATGTGCCTGCCCTTCATGAAAGGGCAGGCGCAAGGAACATGAGCGGGCCTGGAGACCCGCGATCCGACGAGGATGCTGGCGGAAGGCGCGCCAGGGACATGCTGGGGCAGCCCCCTCGTGGCGGCGCGATCCCGGCTCAGCGGCCGCCGGCAAGCCGGCGCGCAAATTCGAGCTGGCCCTGCATGTGCGGCAGCTCGCCCTGGGCATAGCGGCGCAGCGCGCCGTTGCGGCCGTTCTGGGAATAGGCGCCGTACTGTGCTTCGGCATCGGTGCAGACACCGAGCTGGGCATTGGCATAGGCCGAGTCGAACGCCGCACCGTCGAGCCCGTTCAGCCGCTGCAGGATAGCCTGCGTGTTCGGCGGGCTGGAGGGATCGGGCGCGTAGGAGACACCGGCCTCGGCGCGTGCCTTGGCCAGGCGCTGGGCGGCATCGCCGTGAAGGGACACCGCGCGCGACGCAAAGGCGCGGACGTTCTCGTTGGCGGACTTGGCGAGGGCCATGCGGCCGGCGGCGACCTCGAAGTCGTTGACCTGCTGGGCGTAGCCGACGAACCGGGCGTCGGGCAGCGCATCCACGGCGAAGGCCGCGCGTCCGCCGAGGACGGGAACCGCGGCAGCAAAGCCGAGCAGGAGAGCGCGGCGTGGGAGAGACGTCATGGCAGGCACCTCCGGTGGCATGGCTGCTCAATGCAGCCGGGACAGGCGGGTTCCCGGCTCACGTCGGACCTGTTAGGACAACGCGCCATGAAACCCCGCCCCAGCATGTCGCTCGGCGCCCGCAAGGTCGAGGGCCTCGTTTACTTTATCGCCTTCATCGCCTGCATTCCGGCGGCCAACTGGATGATCGGCCATGTCGGCACGACCTGCGCGCCGCACGGCCCATGCCTCGTGCCGGTCTTGCCGTGGAGCCCGGAAGGTCGGCCGCTGATGGCGCCGTCGGGCGTGGCATTGGCCGGTCTCGCCCTCGTGTTGCGCGATCTGGTGCAGCGCCGGCTCGGACGTGCCGTCGCGCTGCTCTCGATCGTGGCCGGTGCCGCCCTGTCGGGCGCGGTAGCGCCGCCGGCGCTGGTCATGGCCTCGGCCACCGCCTTCTTCCTGTCGGAGCTGGCGGATTTCCTGGTCTACACGCCTCTCCAGGCGCGCGGGCTGGTGCTCGCGGTATTCGCCAGCAGCATCGTCGGGCTGGTCGTCGACAGCGTGCTGTTCCTGCATCTGGCCTTCGGCAGCCTCGAGTTCCTGGCCGGCCAGATTCTGGGCAAGACCTGGATGGTGCTGTTCGCCCTGCCGGTCGTGCACTGGATCCGCAAACGCGAAGGTGTGGGCGCGGTGGCCGATTAGCGCTAGAGTGACTGCGTAGTCGAACGGAGTGTTTCGGGGGAGAATGAAGAGATGATGAAGTCGATCCTGGCCGTGTCCGAGGGCGGCCCTGACGCCGCGATGTCGTTCCAGCTGGCCGGTCGGGTTGCAGCCGAATTCGACGGCGCCGTGGACGCCCTGCATCTCCCGGTCGGACCGGCCGGTGGCATGGTGGGCGGCCTGGCGATGAGCGGCGAGGCGATGCCGTTGATCATGAATCTCGACGACGAGCGGCTGGAAGCGCGCAGCGCGGAAAGCGAGCGGGCCTACAAGGAGACGCTGGCCGTGGTCAAGGGCTCGACCTACACCGCCGCCAAGACCGCGACGCTCGACGCCATGGTGGCGATGGGCCGCTGCTCGGACATCCTGGTGCTCGGCCGTCCCGGTGCCGATCCGGAGAACGTCGCGCCCGCGACCGTCGAGGCAGCGCTCTACGAATGCGCCCGCGCCGTGATGATCGCGCCGCCGACTGCCGGCACCGGCATGTTCAATTCGATCGTGGTGGCATGGAACGGCAGCTTCCAGGCTGCCCGTGCGCTCGAGTACGCCATACCCTTCCTCGAGAAGGCGAGCAAGGTCACCCTGCTGATCGTCGGCTCGAAGCCCGACGACGTCGGCGCCTCCTATCTCGCCCGCAACCTCGCGCGCGACGGCATCAACGCCAGCATCGACGCGATCGATCCGGGCGCCGTGTCGGGTCGCGCCCGGGGCCGCGCGTTGCTCGGCTACACCCACGACAAGGGCGCCGACCTGCTGGTGATGGGCGCCTACGGCCGCGGCCAGGTGCTGAGCTTCCTCGGCCTCGGCGGCGCGACCGGCAAGGTGATCTCGTCCTGCCGCGTGCCTCTCCTGATGGCGCACTGACGAACACGCCCTCGCGTGCCCCAGGACAGACCCGCTCGATCGTGAATCCGGCGTGACGGACGCCGCACTTGGTCACGGCTTGCGCCCCGGCGCGGATCCGTCCTCGGTCTCGGCGAGGAATTCGCCGAGGCGGTCGAGGCGACATTCCCAGGCAGCCCGGCGCTCGGCGATCCACCGCTCGGCGCCCTGCAGGGCGGTCGGCGAGAGGCGGCAGGTCCTGATCCGGCCAACTTTCTGCGAGCGCACCAGCCCGCTCGCTTCGAGCACCGCGAGATGCTGCACCACTGCCGACAGCGTCATGTCGAGCGGCTGCGCGAGCTCGCTGACCGAGGCCGGGCCACGCGCCAGGCGCTCGACCATGATGCGGCGTGTCGGATCGGCCAGCGCCTGGAAAGTGAGATCGAGCGGCGTCACCCCGGGAAGAATTTCAGGAAGGGCTCGGCCTCGCTGAAGGCGCGCGCGACCGAGGGCCGCCTGCTCAGCCGGTCGAAATAGGCCGCCAGGTGCCCGTGCCCGGCAAAGGGCACGAGCTTGTTGGCGAAGAACAGCGGCGGGGCTGCGGCGCAATCGGCGAGCGTGAAGGTCTCGCCGATCGCCCATGTCCGCGCATGGTCCGCCATCTCGCCGTCGAGGATGCCGTAGGAGGTTCGCAGCATGGCCCTGGCCGCCTCGACGCCGTACGGATCTCTCTTGCCCTCCGGCCGGAGCTTGTCGCCGACGATGCGCTGCATCGGATCGTGGACATACAGATCGTAGAAGCGATCGGCGAGCCGCGTGCGCAGGGCCATCGCAGGATCGGCGGGAATGAGCGCCGTGTTGCCGGGATGATGCTGCTGCAGGTACTCGATGATGATGCTCGACTCGGGGATCGCGCGATCGCCCGTCGAATCATGCAGTCCCGGCATCTTGCCGACCGGCCAGAGCCTGCGGAAGGCTGCAGCCGATTGGGGATCGCCGAGGTCCACGATCTGCTTCTCGAACGGCGTGCCGTTCTCGTACAGCGCGATCAGGACCTTCTGGCAATAGGAGGCAAGCGGATGGAAATGGAGAGTGAGCGCCATGGCGCTTGATACTTTAGCCATTCCTTAAGTGTCAATTCCTCCGTCGTCCGAAGCGATGCGCGGCGAAGTCGAGACCCTCCCCTTGACACCCCGGGCCGTACGCCTACGTCCGCAAGAGCTTCCATGTTGCTCGAGGAGGACGTGGTCATGGACGCCGAAAAGACCCGCTTGCCGTCTCGCCCGTCGCGGGAGGCACCGCTTCTGCCGACACCGCACCCTCCCGAAGAAGAGTGTCGCGCCGCCGACGAGATGCCGCCGCTGCCGATCTCGCCACCGCCCATCCCGTGGCCGCGCGTGCTCCCGAGCCTGTAAGCGACGGCGCGGGCCCGTCCGCAAAGTCGATTTTCCTCCCTGCGCGTAGCGCGGGGAGGAATTCAAGGTGTGTCCGTACCGGTAAACGCCTCCGAGATCACGGACAGGGGCCCGGCCCCTGGCTCACGACCTCGGAATCGGAGCAGGCGGTGCAGGCATTGCCGTAGTTCCGGCGCGTGCCGTCGCGGCGTACGCCACAGGTCGCACGATACTCGCGCGTGCACATCTTGGGCCGCGGATCGGCGCAGACGCCGCCCGCGATCGGCAGCGATTCGTCCGCCAGCTCGGCCTTGCTCATGAGGAAGGAGAACGGCCTCGTCTGGTACTCGCTCAGCGTGCCCACGACCCAGATCGGCGCCCCCACCGGCAGCAAGGGCGTGAGCGGGCGCGCCATCGACACCACGATGTCGACCGTCTTGCTCGCCTGGTTGCGCTCGGAGATGGCGCCTTCGATCCGGTGGGGCGTGACCGTCAGGATCTTGATCGGGATCTTGAGCCTCGTGCCGCCCTTCTGCCTGTCGCCGATCGCCTTCCATACCCGCTCGGCAGCGATCCTGTTGGCCTCCGACTCCTCGCGATAGGCCAGCACCGATGCCCATTCGGAGAAGCTCATCGCGGCGGGATCGGTGTCGGCCACGGCCTGCACCGCAGCCTCCGCCGGCGTCATCAGGCGCGAGATCGACCGGGCGAAGAAATCCGGCGGCTGCTTCGCACCGGCGGCCGCCTTGGTCAGGACGCCGGACCAGCCTTTCTCGCTGCCGTGGTAGCGCACGTAGTGGGCTCGCGCATAATTGTCGATGTCGCCGGCCGCGGTTTCGTTCTGGGCTGCGCGGGCGATCGCGATGGCGCGCGCCGCATACCAGAAGCCCAGCGCGTCGCTGGGCTGCGGTTCGAGCATCGACACCGAGAGCTGATAGACGTCGGCGAGATTGTCGGGATCGATCGCGATCGCCTTGAGGAAACGCTCGCGCGCCTTGTCGTACTGCTTTGCCTGCAGCGCAGCGAAGCCCAGCGTGCCGTCGAATACGGCGACGATCTGCATCTTCTGGCGCAGGAACTCGGTATCGTCGAGCGTGGGCGGCCGTGGCCACTTCGGCAGGACGGCCAGTCCGCGCTCGGCGGCGGCCACGGCGGGCGCCAGCGCGGCGGCATCTCCCGCCATGGCGCGTGCACGCCCGACATAGGCGCGGTTGGCAAGCGCCCGCACATTGTCGGGATTGATCTGCAGCAGGCGCGCACTGATGGCATCGGCCTTGTCGGGATTGTTGGCGCTCTGCCACGCCGCCATGGCCTGCTCGAAGGCCTGGATCCTGAGCGGGCTGCCCGGGTACCAGGCAATGAACACCTCGAGCGCTTCAGCGCGCTTGACGGGATCCTTGAGGGCCAAAGCCTTGGCGTAGGACGTCTCCTGGACTCCAGGGGCTGCTTGCGCGCACGCATCGCCTGCGCACACGAGCGCCAGCGCGAACAGAATTGCCATCCAGTGCTTCATGACCATTGCAGCCTCTGCTGCGATGCAACGTGACGATTTTGGCAAAATCAGGCACTCTGTTGTCGAGACGGGAAAGCCGGGGCAGACGGGAGCAATGATGAGCAGCATACGGCTTTTGGCAGCAATTGCGCTTGCCTGCGCGGGATTTTGTAGCGCAGCGTCTGCCCAGCAAGGCCTGCCCCCACCGGCTGTCCTCGTCCAGCCCGCCGAGCTGAAGTCGCTCTCCGCGCGGGGCGAATTCATCGGTCGCGCCGCCGCTGTCGACAAGGTCGATCTGCAGGCCCGGGTCAAAGGATTTCTCGGCGCGCGCAAATTCACCGACGGCGACGAGGTGAAGGAAGGCCAGATCCTGTTCACCATCGAGCCGGAACCCTATCAGACGACGGTCGACCAGAAGAGCGCGGCCCGCGATGCCGCCAAGGCCGCGCTCGACAACGCGGAAACCGCGCTCAAGCGTGCCGCCGACCTGCTGCGCACCAACACCGGCACGCAGGCGACATACGACCAACGCCTCAGCGAGCAGCTCCAGGCGAAGGCGCAGCTCGAGAGCGCGGGAGCCTCGCTGCGCGATGCCCAGATCCAGCTGTCCTACACCGAGATCAAGTCGCCGATCACGGGCCGTATCGGCCAGGCTTCCGTGTCGCCGGGCAACATCGTCGGCCCCGACTCGGGCGTGCTGGCGACGGTCGTCAGCGAGCATCCGATGCGCGTGCTGTTCCCGATCACGCAGCGCGAGCTGATGGAAGCGCGAAAGGACGGTGCGACCGACGCCAATGCGCCGCTGCTGGTCCGGCTACGGCTGGCCGATGGCAGCTTCTACAAGGAAAAGGGCAAGATCGACTTCATCGACGTGACGGTCGACGCCAAGACCGACGGCCAGATCGTGCGCGCCGTCTCTCCCAACACTGATCGTGTCCTGACCGACGGCCAGACCCTTCGCGTGGTGATCGAGAACGCCAGCCCGCCGTCGGTGGTGGCCGTGCCGCAGGGGGCGATCGCGATCGACCAGGCCGGGGCCTACCTCTTCGTCGTCAACGACAAGAACCAGGCCGAGCAGCGCCGGGTGAAGACCGGCGTGATCCGCGACGGCCTGCAGGCAGTCGAGGGATTGAAGCCGGGAGAGAAGGTCATCATCCAGGGCCAGCAGAGGGTGCGGCCCGGCATGACGGTCAACCCCACGGTGGCGCCTGCGGCCTCTGCCCCGCAGAAGGGCTGAGCCATGACCATCTCCTCGGTCTTCATCCGCCGCCCGCGGCTGGCCTTCGTGATCTCGACCGTCATTTCCATCGCCGGCCTGATCGCGATGAGCGTGCTGCCGGTCGCCCAGTTCCCCGACATCGTCCCGCCACAGGTCCGCGTCACCGCGACCTATCCCGGCGCCTCGGCCCAGGCGGTCGAGGAGAGCGTGGCCCAGGTGATCGAGGCGCAGGTCAACGGCGTCGAGAACATGATCTACATGAAATCGACCTCGGGCGGCGACGGCAGCTACAACCTCACCGTCAGCTTCGCGGTCGGTTCCGATCCCGACCTCAACACCGTGAACGTCAACAACCGGGTGAACCAGGCGATCGCCCTGCTGCCGCCCGAGGTGCAGCGCATCGGCGTCACGACCAAGAAACAGTCCTCCGCGATGCTGCAGGTGATCGCGGTCTTCTCGCCCAAGGGCAGCCGCGACGCGCTGTTCCTGTCCAACTTCGCCACCATCACCCTGCTCGATTCGCTGAAGCGCCTGCCCGGCGTCGGCGAGGCGAGCCTGTTCGGCCCGCTCGACTACTCGATGCGGCTCTGGCTCAAGCTCGACCGCATGTCGAGCCTCGACATCACGACCAAGGATGTCGTGAACGCGGTCCAGTCGCAGAACGTGCAGGCCGCCGTCGGCCTGGTCGGCGCCGCGCCGCTGATGGACGACGTGGCGCTGCAGCTCAACATCACGACCCAGGGACGCCTCACCACGGTCGAGGAGTTCGAGGACATCGTGGTGCGCGCCACCTCCGACGGCGCGCTGGTCCGGATCAAGGACATCGCCTCGGTCGAGCTCGGTTCCAAGACCAGCGATTCCGCGGCGCGCTACAACGGCCGGCCGGCCACCGGCATCGCGATCTATCAGCTTCCCGGCGCCAATGCGCTGGCGACCGCCGAGGGCGTGAAGCAGAAGCTCGAGGAGCTGAAAGCCCGCTTCCCCGACGATGTCGCCTTCGACGTCATGTACGACACCACGGTGTTCGTCGCCGCCACCATCGAGAGCGTCAAGCATACGTTGATCGAGGCCTTCGTCCTCGTCGCCATCGTGGTCTTCGTCTTCCTTGGCAACCTGCGAGCCACGCTGATCCCGATCATCGCCGTGCCGGTGGCGCTGGTCGGCACCTTCGCCGTCATGCTGGCGCTCGGCTTCTCGGCCAACACCGTCTCCCTGCTGGCGCTGGTGCTGGCGATCGGCATCGTGGTCGACGACGCCATCGTCGTGGTCGAGGCGGTCGAGCATATCCTCGAGCACGAGCCGCACCTCACTCCGGCCGAGGCGACCGAGAAGGCGATGACCCAGGTCACCGGCCCGATCATCGCCATCACCCTGGTGCTCCTGTCGGTGTTCGTGCCGACGGCCTTCATCCCCGGCATCACCGGCCAGCTCTACAAGCAGTTCGCGGTCGCCGTGTCGGTCGCCATGGTGATCTCGGCGATCAATGCCCTGTCGCTCTCGCCCGCCCTCTGCTCGCTCCTCCTGCGCCATCGCGGCAAGCCCAGGGGCGTCATGGCCTGGCTGCAGAACGGCATCGACAGGACGCGCGACGGCTACATCAGGCTGGTCACGCCGCTGGCGCGGCGCGGCTTCCTTGCCGTGCTGCTGGTCGGCGTCTTCATCCTCGGCGCCGGCGGCCTGAACAGCATCGTGCCGTCCGGCTTCCTCCCCGACGAGGACCAGGGCGCCTTCATGGCCGAGGTCCAGCTGCCCGACGCAGCCTCGACCAACCGCACCATCGCCGCGCTTCAGCAGGTCGAAAGCACGTTCGACGGCAAGCCGTGGCTGCAGAACCTGTTCACCGTTTCGGGCTACAGCCTGCTCGACGGCCTCGCCCTGCCCAACCGCGCGCTGGTCGTGGCGGCGCTGAAGCCGTTCAGCGAGCGCAAGAAGGAGCAGCTCAGCGTCTTCTCGGCGCTGAAGGAGATGAACATCGCCTTCACCCAGATCTCGGCGGCCAGTGTCTTCGCCTTCAACCT
>Ga0182738_1004539_pt1 | contig 15322 bp, 14 predicted proteins | sample eDN5th30CBELigMG_FD_128876 | JGI IMG/M metagenome (GOLD analysis project Ga0182738, IMG submission 128876) | Enriched Miracle-Growth compost microbial communities from Emeryville, California, USA - eDNA 5th pass 30_C BE-Lig MG (version 2)... ... | reverse complement strand
TTCGTGGGGTTTCTGATCCTGGCATCGGAATCGGAGATCACGAAGGTCTTTCCAGCAAAGCTTGGACTGAACGACATCTCCCTTCTCCTCTCAGGCAGGCCATGACGCGACCGCCCTGCCCGGTGCGTGCAAATTCTAAAGAGCTCTACTGCAGTGCGCAATGCGTCCATCCTGCTTGCGCAACGAGTCTCGTCTTGGACGGGTCGCTGTCCATCGGGCCTGCAGCGCGGCGTCGACCGGCAGGGCGCCTGGCAGTCGTGACCAATCGCGGACAGCCGCCTTGTAGGCCTACCGCGCGGCTTGGTCGTCGGAGGACATGGTTCGGGTCGTGAGGTCCCTGCGAGGCCGACGGCCGCGAGCGGAAGCGGCACTCAAAGATCGGCCCCGCAGGGAGGTCGGGTGGGACGACTACTTCGGTGTCGAGATCGTCACTTCCTTCGAGGTGATGAACTCGAGCAGCACCGGCACGCCCTTCTGGGTCTGCTCGATGCCGCGCCTGATCGCCGGGATGATGTCCTCCGGCTTGGTCACCCGCTCGCCGTAGCCGCCGAAGGCGCGCGCCATCGCGGCGTAGTCGCCGGAGATGTCGGTCGAGCGGTACTTCTCGGTCGACACCTTCATGATGTGCAGCTCGATCGCCATCGAGAAGTTGTTGAGCAGGATCGACATGATCGGGATCCGCTCGCGCACCGCGGTCTCGAAATCCATGCCGGTGAAGCCGATCGCGGCATCGCCCCACACGTTGATGCAGAGCTTGTCGGGACAGGCGAGCTTGGCGCCCATCGCGAGGCCCAGCCCGTAGCCGAGCTGGGTGGTCTTGCCCCAGCCGATGTAGGTGTGCGGCGCGGTGGTCTTCCAGAACGGCGAGAGCTGGTCGCGCGGGCTGCCGGCGTCGTGGGTGATGATGGTGTTGGCCTTGTCGACCGTGTTCTGCAGGTCCCACAGCACGCGATAGGGACTGAGCGGCGCGTCGTTGCTGGTGAGCTTGGGCATCCACTCCTTGAGCCACGCGTCGGCCATCGGCTTGATCTCGGCCACGACCGGGCCGGCATCGCGCTTCTTGCCGCCGACCAGCTTGCTGCACTCGTCGATCATCGCGCGCAGCGCGAGCTTGGCGTCGCCGACCAGGCCGTGCTGGGCGCGAACGTCCTTGTTGAGATGGTTGGGATCCAGCGTGGTGTGGATCACCGTCTTGCCCTTGGGCATCGAGATGCCGAAGTTGGTCTCGGTGAAGGAGCAGCCGATACCGAACAGCACGTCGCACTGGTCGAGGAAGTGGCGCACCGCCTTCGGGTACGCACGGCCGCCCGAGCCGAGCGACAGCGGATGCGTCTCGTCGAAGCTGCTCTTGCCCTGGAGCGAGGTGCAGACCGGGATGGCCAGCAGCTCGGCGAGTTCCTTCAGCTCGTCATAGGCCTCGGCCCAGTGAACGCCGTGGCCGGCGTAGATCACCGGCCGCTTGGCCGCGACCAGCACCTTGGCGGCTTCCTTCACCGCGGCCGGGTCGGGGCCGTACCTGGTGGCGATCACCGGCTCGTAGGTCAGCGGCTCGGGCGCGTCCTCGGTGTTGGCGTCGGCCGGGAACTCGATGATGACCGGCGAACCGCGACCGTTGCGCAGCAGGCTGAAAGCCCGGCGCATGATGTTCTCGATCTCCTTGCCCGAGGTGATCGGCTCGGCGTGCTTGGCGACATGCGCCATGGTCAGGGTGGAATTGAAGTTCGGCGGCACGTGCGCGATGCGGCGCGGGTAGCCTGCCGGGATAACCAGCAGCGGCACCGATTCGCCGAACGCCTGGGCGACGCCGCCGTAGGCATTCTCCGAGCCCGGGCCGCTCTGCATGCAGAACACGCCCATCTTGCGGCCCTTGGTCAGGCGTGACATGGCATCGGCCATGTGCAGGCCGATGCGCTCCTGCCGCACGATGATCGGACGGATGTCGAGCGCCGCGCAGTGCTCGATCAGGTGGTTGACGGGGTAGGCGAAGAGATATTCGACGCCCTCCCGCTTCAGGATTTCGGCGACGGCCGGCCCGGTCTTCATCTTGATGTCCTCCCTCTTTTGCCAAGGGCGCCACTGGAGGGGCGCGCCCCCAGCGTTTCCTTACTTGTTCAATTCCTTCATCGCGCTGTCGAGCCCGCCGAGCGTCAGCGGGAACATCCGATTGCTCGAGAGCTGCTGCAGGAGCTGGATCGACGGCGTGTAGCTCCAGTGCCGCTCGGGCACCGGGTTGAGCCACACCATCGAGCGGTAGGTGTCGGCCATGCGCTGGATCCAGACCTGGCCCGCCTCCTCGTTCCAGTGCTCCACCGAGCCGCCCGGATAGGCGATCTCGTACGGGCTCATCGAGGCGTCGCCGACGAAGATGATCTTGTAGTCGGGCGGGTAGGTGTTCATGAGCTGCGCCGTCGAATAGGTGTCGACATGGCGCCGGCGGTTGTCCTTCCACAGCTTCTCGTAGAGGCAGTTGTGGAAATAGTAGAATTCGAGGTGCTTGAACTCCGAGCGCGCGGCCGAGAACAGCTCCTCGCAGACGCGGATGTGCGCGTCCATCGAGCCGCCGATGTCGAACAGCAGCAGGAGCTTCACCTTGTTGCGCCGCTCCGGGATCATCTTGATGTCGAGATAGCCCGCGTTGCGCGCCGTCGAGCGGATCGTGTCGGGCATGTCGAGCTCGACCTCGGCGCCCTCGCGCGCGAACTTGCGCAGCCGGCGCAGCGCGATCTTGATGTTGCGCGTGCCGATCTCGACGGTGTCGTCGAGGTTCTTGTACTCGCGCTTGTCCCACACCTTGACCGCGCGGCCCTCGCGATTCTTGTCCTGGCCGATGCGCACGCCTTCCGGATTGAAGCCGTAGGCGCCGAACGGCGAGGTGCCGGCGGTGCCGATCCACTTGCTGCCGCCCTGATGGCGCTTCTGCTGCTCCTCGAGACGCTTCTTCAGCGTCTCCATCAGCTTCTCCCAGCCGCCCATTGCCTCGATCTGCGCCTTCTCCTCGTCGGTCAGCAGCTTCTCGGCCAGCTTGCGCAGCCACTCTTCGGGGATCTCGGCGGTGACGCCCTCGGCAGGCAGCGCCTCGAGACCCTTGAAGACGTGGCCGAACACCTTGTCGAACTTGTCGAGGTTGCGTTCGTCCTTCACCAGGATGGCGCGCGACAGGTAGTAGAAGTCATCGACGCTGTACTCGGCGACGTGCTTCTCCATGCCCTCCATCAGGGCAAGGTACTCCTTGATGGAGACCGGCACCTTGGCCTGGCGCAGCTCGAGGAAGAAGTTGGTGAACATGGGCGCTCCCCTTCCTACTGGCGCTGCTCCCGGCGGGCCATGAAGGCCAGCCGCTCGAAGAGATGCACGTCCTGCTCGTTCTTGAGCAGCGCGCCGTGCAGCGGCGGGATGAGCTGCTTGGAATCCTTGGAACGCAGCGCATCGGGCGACATGTCCTCGACCATGAGGAGCTTCAGCCAGTCGAGCAGCTCGGAGGTCGATGGCTTCTTCTTGAGGCCCGGCACCTCGCGGATGTCGTAGAAGACGTTCAGCGCCTCGCGCAGCAGGTTGCGCTGCAGGTCGGGGAAGTGGACGTCGACGATCTGCGTCATGATCTCGCGATCGGGGAAGCGGATGTAGTGGAAGAAGCAGCGGCGCAGGAAGGCGTCGGGCAGCTCCTTCTCGTTGTTCGAGGTGATCATCACGATCGGGCGCTGCTCCGCCTTGACCGTCTCCTGCGTCTCGTAGACGTAGAACTGCATGCGATCGAGCTCGAGCAGCAGGTCGTTCGGGAACTCGATGTCCGCCTTGTCGATCTCGTCGATCAGCAGAACAGGCCGCCTCTCCGAGGTGAAGGCCTCCCACATCTTGCCCTTCTTGATGTAGTTGGCGATGTCCTTGACCCGACCGTCGCCGAGCTGGCTGTCGCGCAGGCGCGAGACCGCATCGTACTCGTAGAGGCCCTGCTGCGCCTTGGTCGTCGACTTGATGTGCCACTCGATGATCGGCGCATCGAGGGCCTTGGCCACCTCATGCGCCAGCACGGTCTTGCCGGTGCCCGGCTCGCCCTTGATCAGCAACGGACGCTGCAGCGCGATCGAGGCGTTGACCGCCACGCGCAGGTCGTCGCTGGCAACATAGGAGTCGGTACCGGTAAATTTCATGATGCAAAATCCAGGTTCGCTTGGGTTGTGGCGCCACCCTAGAGGCGGCCTTTCCGGCCCACAAGGCCGGGCCTCCGGCGACGCCCGCCAAGCGGTCGCGCTAGCGGACGATGAAATAGACGATCGCCGCGCATACGATCAGCAGGGAGATCGCGAGCCGGCCCGAGGCGAAGCGCAGCCGCGGTGCGGGCGCGTCGCGCGCCACGACATCGTCGAGCGGCTTGTGGCCGTGGATCATCGCGCCGATCAGGTTCTGCCGCTTCCAAGCGAGATAGACGAGGACGGCCAGCACATGCAGGCCGACCAGGACCAGCAGCACGTTGATCCAATATTTGTGAAAGGCCGTCGCCTTGTCGATCCACGCGTCGGCGACGAGGTGCGTGAGCGGACCGTTGACCATGCCCGTATCGGTGTCGGCGGCGAACAGGCCGGCCACGACCTGCGCCAGCACGGCGAAGATCAGCACCACCACCATGGCACCGCCCAGCGGATTGTGCCCCGCTCCGCGCGGACGATCGGCGCCCGCCAGCTCGGCGATGTGCCTGAAGGCGGCCGCCGGACCTTTCACGAAATCCGAGAAGCGCGCCGTGGTGCTGCCGATGAATCCCCAGGCGATGCGGAACAGCAACAAGGTGAGGATGGCGTAGCCGGACCAGAAGTGAAACTTCATCCAGTCGTCGCCGGCCCGGCCGGTGAAGTAGGATACGGCCATCAGGACCACGAGCGTCCAATGGAACAACCGCACCGGAAGATCCCAGACGCGAATCCTGCTTTCGTTCGTCTTCGCCATAGCGTTTTATCCGATGCGGGGCGCGAGCTGGCAATGCGGGACGGCCTGCAAATGATGCGCAGCGCACACGGAGTCGTGAAAGAATTTTGAGGGCAGCTCGGTTCGCTTTGCCGGTGACCTCTGCGACAACTATCGAGACTGCCGCAGAGGGCATCCCTCGCCTACTTGCATCAAACAGGGGATCGACATGAAAAAGCAGACTTTGATTGGGGCCGTGATCGGGGTGCTGACCGCCGGCATCGTGGCCGGTGGCGCAACGATCGCTCTCGCGCAGGCCGATGCCGTCAAGGAGCGCCAGGACAATCGCAAGGCGACTGCCGCCCAGATGCGCGCAATCAAGGGCGTGATCGATTCCAAGGGCGACATGAAGGCTGTCCTCGCCAGCGCCGCCAAGCTCAAGGAACTCGAGGCCGCATTCGTGAAGCTATTCCCGCCCGGCTCCGACAAGGATAGCAAGGCATTGCCGACCGTATGGAGCGACATGCCGGGCTTCCTTGCGGCCAGCAAGAATACCGATGCCGCCTACGACAAGCTCGCCGTCGCGGCAGGCTCGGGCGATCTCGCGGCCGTAACCGCCGCGTTCGGCGAGACGGGCAAGGCATGCGGTGCCTGCCACGACAAGTATCGCGCCAAGGCGAAATGACCGGCCCGGCCAGAAGCTGACAAAAGAAGGCGATGGTTTCCCATCGCCTTTTTCTTTGCCAGCAAGACGAAAGCCGGCCGCTTGGCCCAGCCGGACGTGGGGAAGGATCTCGGAGTGCTGACGAGCTGTGTCAGGCCGCCGCCCCGGGCTGCACGTGAACGCTCAGCGCCTGCAGCACGATCGCCTCCGCCGTGAAGCGCCAGGTGCGTGATGCGTGAGCCGGTGACAGCCGAAGCTGCTCGCGCATGTTCATCCAGCTGTCGAGCCCGAACGCGAGATCGAGCGAGTCGAGCACGAGATCGTGCGATGCCGGTTCGAGATTGCCGAGCTCGGTCGCGAACCAGGCGGCAAGTCGTTCGCGCAGCAGCTTGCGCAACTGGACGATCCCGAGGCCGACCGCCGGCGCGACGGAGCGAACACGCTCGGCGAAATGCCATACCGGAAGCCATTCCTCGAACAGCTCCGAGCGGTCCGAGACCAGCAGGTCGATGCGATTCGACAGCGGCGCGCCACTGTCGACTGGACGCGTGCGTTCGAAGGCGCGACTCACCGCGAGATCGAAGGCGGCGGCATAGAGATCGGCGAGGCTGGTGAAATGCTGGAAGAGTGCGCGGCTGGAAACGCCGGCGATGGTAGCGATGGCCGCAGACGTGGGTTCGACATCGCCTGCCTGGATGAGGTCCAGGGTAGCCTGAATCAGCGACTGGCGGGTTCGAAGACCGCGCACCACGCGACCATCCTGCGACCGCGAGACATCAACCGGGAAGCCAATGATTTTCATATCAAAACCAATGCAATATGAGCGTCTTTAATGGCGGCACCTTAGTCAGGGGCAAACCAAGCCGTAAGTTGCAATAATGCATATCTCACAGCTGAAAAAAGCTGATTTTGCTGGATTGTCTTAACTCGAGATAGGCATTTTCGCGTACCTCGGAGTGAACTCGGCGGCCCGCAGGCGCGGTTGCGGCGCACTGTCGGGAAGAGGCGATACCCGGAAAAAATGGCCCTGAAAATCGAAAGGCCGGTCGCTTGGGGAACGACCGGCCTTCCTTGTGAGCCCGCCTGGGTGTGGGGTATCGAAGCCTTGGGGTATGTGGGAAGGGGGCTTCGACGAAGCGGCCTGGGGAGCCGCCGGCGGGCTATGTAAATTTCTGTGGCAACGCCGCTGAACCGGCGCAAATCTGCAAAAGAACCTCGTTACGAGAATGCGGTGGACGAAGAGCGTCTCGAATGCGAGGACCTTATCAAATCGTCCTTCGCTCTGTCACGTGCAAAATTGCATATCTCGTTTTTTCAAACCCTTAAAATTCCTCACGAATCTGGATCCGGCGCGATACATGACACGCATAAAAGGGCATTCAGATTTAGCGCAAGAAGAGCCTTCCGGACGATTTATGCAGCAATATCAGTCAGTTGGTATTTCAAGCGCATTTCAGGTGGTCTGTTTCGACTGCAAAATACTTCGTGCGCGACCCTGCCCGCCCCTCATGCCAAAGAGCCGCCGTGCCCTTGCCGGGCGTTCCGTGCTAGACGCCTTCTGCATCCCAATCCTCGACGGAGACTCCATTGTGAGCCCAGTTTTTCGCGCTCTTGCCGTGTTCGGTCTTGGCATGACAGCAGTGGCATCCGCGCAGCCTGCGTGGGCCGGCTTGGAGGAGGCCGTCAAGGCAATGCAGGCCGGCGACATGGCGGCGGCCGAAAAGGATCTGCAGGTCCTCGTCAAGGAACGTGATCCGCGCGCGCAGTTCCTCCTAGGCCTCTATGTCTACGGCAATCCCGATTCGAAGATGTTCGACCTCAACAAGGCCGCGCCCTTGCTGCTCGATGCGTCCGAGCGCGGCTACATCCCCGCCATGATCCCGCTCGCCGGTGCCTACGCCGAGGGCAAGGGAGTGCCGAAGAGCCTGTACGAATCCTTCAAATGGCTGGCCATTGCCGAGCGCTGGAACTCGCCGAACTCCGCCGGGCTGCTCGAGCAGGTCGGTCGCCAGCTCAAGCCGGAGGAGGTCGAGAAGGCCAAGGCTGCCGCCATCGCTTTCACCTTCAAGACCAAATGACGTCGGCCCGGGCGGCGCTGCTCGCGGCGCTGCTCGTCGCCGCGGCGACCGCTCGCGCGCAGCCGAACGTCGCCACGGACGTGGCACCGCCGCTCCAGGCAGCGGTCGCAGCGTATCGGGCCGGCGATCTCGCCACGGCGGAGTCCCGCCTCCGCACGCTCGCTCCCGCCAGCGCCGATGCCGAGGCCTGGCTCGGCGCCGTGCTTCTCGATCGCGGCAGGACTGCGGAGGCGCTGCAGGCCCTCCAGCATGCGACGGATGCAGGCTCCGCAGAGGGCGCCCATCGCCTGGCACTGGTTTTCGCGGAAGGAACCGGCGGCATGCCACGCGACGATGCAAAGGCGCTCGCGCTGTTCGAGAGGGCCGCGGCCGCCGGGCATCATCGTGCCCAGATCAATGCCGGCACGCTCTACTTCCGCGGCCAGGGCACGCCGCGCGATCTGGTGCGCGCCCGCGCCTGGCTGGAGAAGGCCGCCACGCAGGAAGACCCCTACGCCCTCTACGCGCTGGGGCGCGCCCTGGACGACAGCGCCGGGCAAGCCCTCGCCGATCCCGTGCGCGCCGCCGACCTCTACCGCCGCGCCGCACAGCTCGGCCATCCGATCGCCGCGCTACGCTACGGCCTGGCGCTCAACGAAGGGATAGGCGTCCGCAAGAATCCCGCGCTGGCCCAGCAGTGGCTGATCTATGCCGACAAATGGGGCGTGCCGGAGGCGGCGCTGGCGATGGGCGACATTGCCGCCCGAACGCCCGCCTCGCGCGACAAGGCAGCCAACGAAAAGGCCGTGCGCACCGCGATCACCTGGTACGAAGCCGCAGCGCGGGCCGGCGTGCCCTCGGCGCAATTCAAGCTGGCGAACGCGTATTTCGCGGGCGCGGGTGTCGCCCGCGATCCGCAGCAGGCGCTGCGATGGTACGAGCGCGCGGCCGCACAGGGGCAACCCGAAGCCCAGCATGCGCTCGGCCTCTTCCTCACCGGCGGCGTGGCCGGCCCGCCCGACGCCGTCGAAGGCTACAAATGGCTGCTGCTGGCCGACCGGGCCGGCGTGCCCGACAGCAAAGGCGTGCGCGAGAAGGCGGCGGAACAGATCAGCGCCGCCGACCGCAAGCGCGCCGAGGCGCTGGCGGCGAGCTTCGCCGCGCGGCCCAAACGGCCGGCCGACGAGACGCCGCCGCGGCTGGGCCCGCCAACCAGGCCCTAGCGCCGCGGAGACGTCGCGTGGGGTCCCCTCTTCTCCCGCGCCAGGCCCGGCCCGAGATCACGGCCGCCGTCTGCCGCGGCGCCTGCCGGCTGATGCGACAGGCGGGCCGGTCGGTGTTGCTGGAGATGCCGCTGCCGAATGGTCGGCGCGCCGACATCTTCGCGATAGGACGCGGCGGCGAGCTCACGATCATCGAGGTGAAGTCGTCGATCGAGGATTGGCGGGTCGACATCAAGTGGCCCGACTATCTGGGCTGGTGTGACCAGCTCTATTTTGCCGTGCCCGTCGATTTCCCGCAGCCGCTCATCTCCGACGAGATCGGATTGATCGTGGCCGATGCCTATGGGGGCGAAATCCTGCGCCACCCGGCGAGACGGCCGGTAGCGGCGGCGCGCCGCAAATCCCTGCTGGTCGATTGCGCGCGGCTCGCGTCCGAGCGGCTGGCGCGGCTCGACGATCCCGACTTCGTCGACTTCGCCTGAGCCGGCTCGTGCGGGCGCCCGGCCGCCCGAGAGGCCGGCCAGCCGCGGCAGCGTGCGAAGCGCTGCCGGCAAGCGACCTGGAACTGCCGCGGCCCGAGGGCGCGCGGACGATCGTCAGCGCGCGCCGAACGCCCGCTTGAGCTCCGGCACGAGGTCCAGCCGTTCCCAGGAGAACGCACCGTCCTTCTCGGGCCGGCGGCCGAAGTGGCCGTAGGCGGCCGTCCGCTGGTAGATCGGCTTGTTGAGCTGCAGGCCCCGCCGGATGTTCGTCGGGCGCAGGGGGAAGAGGTCGCTGAGCACCTTCTCGAGCTTGCGCTCGTCGACGGTCCCGGTGCCTTCGGTGTTCACATAGAGCGACATCGGATCGGCAACCCCGATCGCGTAGGCGACCTGGATCAGGCAACGGTCGGCCAGACCCGCCGCCACGACGTTCTTCGCGAGATAGCGCGCGGCGTAGGCGGCCGAGCGATCGACCTTGGTCGGATCCTTGCCGGAGAAGGCGCCGCCGCCGTGCGGCGCATAGCCGCCATAGGTATCGACGATGATCTTGCGTCCGGTCAGGCCGCAGTCGCCGTCAGGACCGCCGACGACGAAATTGCCGGTCGGATTGACGAAGAAGTCGGACGCCTTCTTGGGCATCCAGCCCTTGGGCAGCGACTTCGCGACGTGACCCGCGATCATCTCGCGGATCATGCCGGAATTGTATTTCTTGCCCTTCGCGGTGGTCTCGCGATGCTGGGTCGAGACCACGACCTTGGTGGCGCCGACGGCCTTGCCATCGACGTAGCGCACGGAAACCTGGCTCTTGGCGTCAGGCTGCAGGTCCTTCAGCTCGCCCGAGCGGCGCGCCTTGCTCAGCACTTCCAGGATCTTGTGCGAGAAATAGATCGGCGCCGGCATGAAGGAGTTCTTCTCGTACTCCTCCGAATCGCGGCAGGCGAAGCCGAACATCAGGCCCTGGTCGCCAGCGCCTTCCTGCTCGCCCAAGTTGCCGCCCTTGTTCTTGGCGTTGACGCCCTGGGCGATGTCGGGCGACTGGCCGTGCAGCAGCACCTCGACGTCGGCCCCGTGATAGGAGAATCCGTCCTGGTCGTAGCCGATGTCCTCGACCACCTCGCGGGCGATTTTCGTCAGCGCCTCGCGGTTGACCACCGTGTGGCCGCCATACTTCTTCATGTACGGGGACGAGGCGCGGCCTTCGCCGGCGATCACGATCTTGTTCGTCGTGACGAGGGTTTCGCAGCCCAGCCGGGTATTGGCGTGGCTGTCATCGGCAATGCCGAGCTTGATGTCATTGGCGATGAAGGCGTCGAGAATCGCGTCCGATATCTGGTCGCTCACCTTGTCCGGGTGGCCTTCGGAAACCGATTCACTCGTGAAGATATAGTCCTTGAGCGCCACACAGCCCTCCACAGATGTCACTGGACCTCCGGGCAGGGCGGATGTGCCGCCTAAGTCCGGCTTAGCCTTTGGTCACGCGGTGGCAAGTCGTCCAAATCCGTCCGCGTCGGCGCCGGCTATCGGGCCGCGCCGCAAAAAACTCCAAACAGCGGAAAAAATCAAGAGGGCGAGGCGCTCTGCTTTCCGCGCGCCTTGCGCCCGCCCAGGACCTCGGCATGGCTTGCCGCGCCCACGGCCTTGACCATCTCGAAGATCCGCTTGCGCACCCGGCTCTCGCGAATCTTGTAGTAGGCCCGCACCAGCTCGAGCGTCTCGCGCTTGATCAGCGGATCCTTCTCCTGCTCGAACGGCGTGGCGGCCTCGCCGAAACCGCCCTTGCGGCCGCGGCCCGACATCGGCCGGCCGGCGAGCGCGTTGGACGGCATCTCGTCGAAGAAATAGGACACCGGCACGTCGAGCACCTTGGCGAACTCGAACAGACGGCTCGATCCGATGCGGTTGGAGCCGCGCTCGTACTTCTGGATCTGCTGAAAGGTCAGACCAACTGCGGTACCGAGCTTTTCCTGGCTCATTCCGAGAAGCGTGCGGCGCTGGCGCATCCGCGCGCCAACATGAACATCAACCGGATGCGATCTTGCCATTATCTCTCCATCCCTCCCGCGATTGATCCGCTGGCGAGGCCGTTGCGTGAAGCATCGGCCGAACACGTTAAGATTGCGCCTTCCGAGGTGCCTTTCTTATGCAAAAATGCATACCTGCACGTCTCAAGTGCATATGGCACATTCTTGGCGGATTGCAAGCTCCACCTCGACTCCTTGAATGCGCGATGAGATTACCCGTCGACGCGATGCCGTTTCCGCCCCACCAGAAACACACACGACGCGAGTATCGCCAGAAGCGCGAGCAAGGTCCAATCGTGCCACCTAGCGTACGGCGTTGCCGCGCGCGCCGGTGGAACGACATGATCGATTACACCCTGCTGCTCCATCTGGAGCGAGGCGAGGATGCGGCCATACGCATCGATCACCGCCGACACGCCGGTGTTGGCCGCCCGGATCATCGGCAAGCCTTCCTCGATCGATCGCAGGCGCGCGCTGACGAGATGCTGGTAGGGACCGCTCGAGACTCCGAACCAGGCATCGTTGGTGATGTTGAGGAGCCATGCAGGCCGTGCGCCGGGACCGGTCACCTCGCCGGGAAAGAGCGCCTCGTAGCAGATGAGGGGCGAGAAGCCCGGCAGACCGGGCAATGTCAGGGTCGTGAACGATTCGCCCTTCTCGAACGAGCCGCGACCAATCAGCCCGGTGAGCGGAGGCCACTCCTTGTGGAACGGAATGTATTCGCCGAACGGCACGAGATGGACCTTGTCGTAGGTCGCCACCACCGCACCGCCCGCATCGATCGCCAACAGCGAGTTCCAGACGCCTTCCTTCACATCGGCGCCGGCGCGTGCCGCGCCCGCCAGCAGGTACCCGCCCGGCGGCGCGGCCGTCGCCAGCATGGCCAGGCCGGATGAGCCGGGCTGGACGATGAAGGGCGTCGCGGTTTCCGGCCAGACGACGGCGGCGATGCGATCGAAGCCGTCCCGCCGGCTGAGGTCGATGAGCTTCTGCAGTTCGCGCGCGCGACCTTCGGGCCGCCACTTTTCCGCCTGCGGCACATTGGGCTGCACGATGCGCACGACCGGTCCCGCGATTGCATCGGCGTTCGCTCCCGCCACCTCCCGGCCCATCGTCTGCTGGCCGGCAAGACCGGCAAGGCCGACGGCCGCCAGCGACGCCAGCGACGCACGCCACCCGGCTGCCGGTGCGGCGAGGATCATGAAGGTCAAGGCGCCCAACCCATACACGCCGACCAGCGAGGCGCCCTGTAGCAAAGGCGTGGCGAACGCCCATACGTGGGCGAGGGGATTCCACGGAAAGCCGGTGAAGATGTGGCCACGCAGCCATTCGGCCGCGGTCCACGCGACGGCGAGCAGAATCAACCGACGATAGCGGCCGCCGAGATCCGGCCAGCGCCGCACGAGGCGCTTGGTCGTCCAGGCCGCGGCAGCCGGAAAGGCGCCCAATACCATGGCCAGGCCGAGCACTGCGGGCGGGCCCAGCAGCGCAAAGTCGGCAGGCGGCACGAAGAAGGCCTCGACCATCCAGTAGGAGCCGACCGTGAAGTGCCCGATGCCCCAGAACCAGGCGCGCAGCGCGGCAGTCCGCGCCGTCGGCGCGTCGTCCCACAGCCAGACCAGGGCGACGATGCCGAGCACCGCCAGGGGCAGCCAGTACAGGGGCGGCATGGCGAGCGCGGCGAGAGCGCCCGCGATCAAGCCCGCGCCCAGCGCGCGCCATCCCTGAACCTTCGGCACGACGATGCGTCGATCAGGCGGCGGACTGGGCCGCCGCGGGCGGCCGGACACGCAGACGGCGAATCCGCCTCGGATCGACGTCGAGAATCTCGAATTCGACGCCGGCCGGATGGCTCACCACCTCGCCGCGTTCGGGAATGCGGCCCAGCAGCGAGAAGATCAGCCCGCCGACCGTGTCGATCTCGCGCCGTTCGTCCTCCGACAGCACGTTGCCGATCTCCTGCTCCAGCATCTCGACGGGCGTGCGGCCGTTCACGTCGATCGTGCCGTCGGCCCGGCGCAGCACCGTCGGCGCCTGGGCAACATCGTGCTCGTCCTCGATCTCGCCCACGATCTCCTCGACCAGATCCTCGATCGTGAGGACGCCGTCGGTGCCGCCAAACTCGTCGACCACCAGCGCCATGTGGGTGCGCGAGCGGCGCATGTCGAGCAGCATGTCGAGCACCGGCAGGGTCGGCGCCACGAACACCACCCGCCGCAATATGTCGCGCAGATTGAACTTCTTGGGCGTGCCCCAGTACGCCAGCACGTCCTTGATGTGGATCATGCCGATCACATCGTCGAGCGACTCGCGGTAGACCGGATAGCGCGAGTGCGCCTCGGCCTGGATCAGCCGCACCACCTCGTCGAGCGGCGTGTCGGCCGAGATGGCGACGATGTCGACCCTCGGCACCATGACATCGCTTACCGTCTTGTCGCGCAGCTTCAGGATATTGGCGAGCAGGACCCGCTGGTCGTCGCTGATCGGCGTATCGCTCTCGGGCGTCTCCTCGATCAGCTCTTCGATCGCCTCGCGCACCGCCTCGTTCTTCTCGCGCCGGCGCAGGCGGCGCATGATGGCCCGCAGCAGACCGCCGTTGGAAACGACGTCCGCCGCCGGCACGGAGGCTGGAGGATAGGGCTCCCCGTCCGAAGCACGGCCGCCAGTATCTGGCTGCGGGGTGCGCGCTGTGGAGTCCGGCATGGTGGATAAGATAAGGTAAAGGGCCTGCGTTGCAATCGGCGGAAATAATTGATGCATTCCTGCAAAATGCCCTCCGGCGCCCGTATGCCGGCCTTCGGGATCGGAACCTGGCGCATGGGCGAGAGCGGCTCCCGCCGGGTCCGGGAGCTCGAGGCCGTGAAATACGCACTCGAGCTCGGCTATCCCATGGTCGACACCGCCGAGATGTACGGCGACGGCGAGGCCGAGGAGATCGTCGGCGAAGCGCTGGTCGGGCGGCCGCGGCCATTCGTCGTCAGCAAGGTCTACCCTCACAATGCCACGCTGAGCGGCACGATCGCGGCCTGCGAGCGCAGCCTGAAGCGCCTGCGGCTGGAGCGAATCGACCTCTACCTCCTGCATTGGCGGGGCGGCGTGCGGCTCGAGCAGACCTTCGAGGCGTTCCATCGTTTGCGCGGTGCCGGCAAGATCGCCGATTTCGGTGTCAGCAACTTCGACACCGACGACATGGAAGACGCAGCCGGCCTCGACAAAGGTCTGATGGCATCCAACCAGGTGCTCTACTGCCTGTCGCGGCGCGGGCCCGAGTACGACCTGCTGCCGTGGATGCGCCAGCGCTCGATCCCGCTGATGGCCTACTCGCCGCTCGACCAGGGCAGGCTGCTGGGCACGGCGCCGCTGCGCAGGATCGCCGGCGAGGTCGGCTGCACGCCGGCACAGCTGGCGATCGCCTGGGTGCTGGCCCAGCCCGGCGTGGTGACGATCCCCAAGTCGTCGACTCGCGAGCGGGTGAAGGAGAATTTCGGCGCCCTGACCGTCACGCTGTCGCCCGACGTGCTCGCCGAGCTCGACCGCGCCTTCCCGCCGCCCCAACGCAAGCAGGCGCTGGACATGCTCTGACGCATTTTTTCATGTCATTGGACCGCGCATCCTGCGCGCCCAAGCCCATGAGCGCGCAGGATGCGCGCGGTCCAATGATCGCGCGGCGAAGGGTCCTTACCCGTCAATATACGGATCTCTGATCCCCAGACGCTTCAGGATGCGCCGCTCGAGCGCTTCCATCCGTTCGGCGTCGGCGTCGCTCGTCTCGTGGTCGTGGCCCAGGAGATGGAGCGTGCCGTGCACCACGAGATGGGTGAGATGGTCGGCAGGCGTCTTCTTCTGCTCGCGCGCCTCGCGCCACACGGTCTGCCGGGCGAGCACGATGTCGCCGAGGAAGGCCTTCTCGCCCGATGGATAGGACAGCACGTTGGTCGGCTTGTCCTTCTTGCGATCCCGCCTGTTCAGGACACGGACG
>Ga0182738_1004538_pt1 | contig 15323 bp, 9 predicted proteins | sample eDN5th30CBELigMG_FD_128876 | JGI IMG/M metagenome (GOLD analysis project Ga0182738, IMG submission 128876) | Enriched Miracle-Growth compost microbial communities from Emeryville, California, USA - eDNA 5th pass 30_C BE-Lig MG (version 2)... ... | reverse complement strand
ACATCATTTCAATCGAGTTTAAAACTTTGGGCTTTCAGTACCAAGAAGCTGAGGTAAAACTAGAAAACGAGGAGCGCAGCGTAGAATAGACCTACGTGAGCACCGCAGTTTTCGGTTGAACCTCAGATTCGACGTCGAATACGCTACAGCGAAATACATCGTAATCAAAGCCGAATGTTTTAAACCACATCATTTCAATCGAGTTTAAAACTTTGGGCTTTCAGTACCAAGAAGCTGAGGTAAAGCTAGGGAACGAGGAGCGCAGCGTACGTTTTTGGGTACGCGAGCACCGCAGGCTCCCGATGAACGCAAGATTCGACGTCGAATACGCTACAGCGAAATACATCGTAATCAAAGTCAGAAGTTTTAAACCACATCTATCTACTAGGAGGAGATTTATATGAAAAAGATATTACTAACCTGCACCATCCTTATGAGCTTGCTGGTGCCAACTAGCTATGCTGCCGCTGAGCGTCCACTTTCTGTGCCGATCATCAATGGTGAAGGTGCAACCATTGGTCAAGCCACCTTTATCCAGGACGGTAAAAGTGTACATATCCACGTAAAGGCCAAACAACTCACTCCTGGTGAGCATGGCATTCATATTCATGAGAACGGCCTGTGCGATCCTCCTGAGTTTACATCAGCAGGTAGCCATTTTAACCCTAAGAGCAAGCAGCATGGCTTTGAAAATGAAGAAGGCTACCACGCTGGGGATTTGCCGAATATCCTCGTTAAGGAAGATGGTACGGTGGATGTTACACTCGTAACGAATCACGTTACGTTGAAAAAAGGAAAGGCTAATTCGTTGCGCAATAAGAAAGGAACTTCACTAGTTATTCATGCAGATGCGGATGATTATGTGACTGATCCTGCTGGAAATTCGGGAGCTCGTATTGCATGCGGCGTAATATCGTCGGCTTCGAAGTAGCTCCTTGTTACGCTTAGAAATTTGGCGTTAAGTCAACGCTCCGCAGTAACACGTTCAACGCTCCGCAGTAACACGTTCTTTCAGGCGCGGTTTAAAGTCTTCTGCTCCGTTCTCTTTAATTGGTGGCAGAAGACTTTAAAGGCGCCCCTCTTCGTTTTCCAGAACGTGTTGCTGCTGCGCTGATGCTTTTCCTTGCAGTAGTTCGATGAAGTGTCTTCGTTACTCAGGACGTTACTTCTCAGCTTGGGGTGTTTTAGTTTTAGTTTATGATTGTTGATGCTTCGACGTAACACAGTGGATTCAACGCTCCGCAGTAACACGTTCTTACAGGCGCGGTTTAAAGTCTTCTGCTCCGTTCTCTTTAATTGGTGGCAGAAGACTTCAAAGGCGCCTCTCTTCGTTTTCCAGAACGTGTTGCTGCTGCGCTGATGCTTTTTCTTGCAGTAGTTCGATGAGGTCGCATTACTCAGGGCACTACTTCTCAGCTTGGGTGTTTTAGTTTTAGTTTATGATTGTTGATGCTTCGACGTAACACAGTGGATTCAACGCTCCGCAGTAACACGTTCTTTCAGGCGCGGTTTAAAGTCTTCTGCTCCGTTCTCTTTAATTGGTGGCAGAAGACTTTAAAGGCGCCTCTCTTCGTTTTCCAGAACGTGTTGCTGCTGCGCTGATGCTTTTCCTTGCAGTAGTTCGATGAAGTGTCTTCGTTACTCAGGACGTGACTTCTCAGCTTGGGTGTTTTAGTTTTAGTTTTAGTTTATGATTGTTGATGCTTCGAAGTAACACAGTGGATTCAGCGCTCCGCAGTAACACGTTCTTACAGGCGCGGTTTAAAGTCTTCTGCTCCGTTCTCTTTAATTGGTGACAGAAGACTTCAAAGGCGCCTCTCTTCGTTTTCCAGAACGTGTTGCTGCTGCGCTGATGCTTATGCTATAGTCTCTTGATGAAATGGCTGCGCTAGCTCTCAGCAACCTGAGCTTGAGTGTAAATATCGATGTAAAAGAGCCTCTGCAGGTCATCACCACTGAGGCTCTTTTGCTTGCTTCTTTGCTCGATTCACACGTTGCGCCTACTACGCTTGTACTTGGCTTACGAGTTGGGGATGGAGCTGCTGTCTGAATATATTGAGCGGTGAATTGCGTTTATGCTTTTGGTTGCGAGTGAAGACTACAACTAGTTCGGCGTTCGGCACGACTACTATAAATTGCCCACCATAGCCACGCGCGTAATAGTATGGCATATGTTCGTCCTTCTCACACCACCAGTGCCATCCATAATATCCTCGCTCAGGTGCTTCTACGGCAATGTATGGCGTGGTAGCTTGTCGACATAGCTCTGAAGAGATGATTTGCTTACCTTCGAATTCCCCTTCATTTAGAAACAATAGCCCGAACTTAAGCATGTCATCTGCACTAAGCTCCATTCCATAACCGCCTGTGTTCTCGCCTTGCGGACTAACTTTCCAGCTATAATCATTTATATGTAGTGGGCCCCATAAATATTGCTCGGCTAACTGAGCTAAACTGCTGCCACTTGCTCGCTCGATTAGGCTTGCTAATAGCTGAGAAACGCCTGAGTTGTATTGCCACTTTTCCCCTGGTGCATTTGCCAACGGCTGCTGAAGCACAAAATCTATCCAATGATCACTTCGTGTCATTCTAGGAAAATGATTATCCCCACCAAACTCCTGCCATGTAAAGCCTGCTGTTAATGTTAACAAATGCTCTACAGTAAGCTCTCTCTTGTCTGCGTAAGCACTCGTCAATAGCTCTGGAAAGTATGGCGCGATTCTTTCCTTCGGCCCCGGCACTAAACCACGATCTAGACCAATACAGTAAAGTGCTGACACTACACTTTTGGTGCAGGAATTAATCGGCATTAGCTTTTGTGAAGCATTTGGCTCATGCTCATAATGATAGATCAGCTCACCTTTAACGTGAACAAGACAGCTTGAAACCTTAGCTTGGATTAGTTCATCGACAAATTGACTTGTAATCATTGTTTTTTTCTCTTCCCCCTAACGTGAACTATCCAGTTATATATTAGTCATAACTACCCTATATCGCTAATCAATCAATGTAATTTCTCACTCAATCACTATTATTACATTTGAAAGCTGCAAGCCATCATTGCCACTTAGTATACCTCATTTCGAATAAAATTTGCGTTATTTACAGTACAAAAAAAGCTATCCCGACACTCGCATGACTAGGGGAGGTCCCTAGTAAGCATCAGAATAGCTTCCAATTGATCTTAACTATGATGACACTTTTGCTTTTACTGAGCGTAATCACCAGTATAATTGACAAGTGAAGCGTCGCTTACCCCTTGAATGTCAATGATGTTTTGCAGAAATGCCGTATTATCATCTGACAGCTTTATTTCATACGTTAATTCAGTATAGTTTTTACGAACATTTTTTGATTTTAGCTTGCCGCCTAGCTTTCTCAGCTCCGGTCGCAATAAGTTAAACGCCTCATCCGTGTGACGAATAATTAGTAAATAGGCTTCTTCTTTAATTTTTCTTTTACTTAGCCACACAACAATGAGACCAATAATGATTGAACCACCGATTGCTAGGGGATAAATTTTGGCTCCAGTTGCAATCCCAGCAGAAATTGCCCAAAACATATAGACGATATCTAGCGGGTCTTTTACTGCTGTACGGAAACGTACAATACTGAGCGCACCGACCATACCAAGAGAAAGTACGATATTCGTACTTATTGTCATAATGATCAGTGTTGTAATCATCGTCATCAACACAAAAGAGACATTATAATTATAGCTGTATACAACTCCACGAAACGTTTTACGATAAATGAAATAAATGAACATGCCAATAGCAAAAGCAATAAATAAGCCAATGATGACATCAAAATAAGAAACCGTTCTAAAGCTTTCAAGTGTCAATACACTTTTCTTAATAATATCCTCAAAAGTAGTCATCGATATCCCCCAACCTGTTCTTCAGCAAATTTTATAACGTATGCAACAGCATATGTTTTTCCTTGCAAAGTACGTACTTGGAAATACTAGAGCGTTGATGATTTGCAGGTGTAATGATGCTTCTCACTACATTTGGCAGCATATCATCAAATTTAACCTCCATAATGGTAAGGCCCGGCATAATTATTTCAGACAGCATCAGCTCTGGATAAAATAAATCAAGGTGGTTACTTCCCACGGCAAGCCGCTTATCAAAGGTAATTCGTACATTTCCTTCCCTGTAAATATACGCTTCACGCCAATAATCAACGATCACCGTTGGCAAATACCCGTATGATGTCATAGCTGCATAAAAATCCCGCGCCAATGGTTCACCGCTATCATAGAGGCTACTATAATCACCATTTAAAATTTGATCATACTGGGGTCTCGTCAGCACAACAGATTCTTTAGCAACATAATCACCAACTTTATTTTTTCGCTCCAGAGCAATATGTTCATCAGAATTGTTATAAATGCGAATCCGGAACTTTTGTCGTTTAAAAATCCCATCATTTTTCGTCTCTAGTGCCGTTCTCCGAGGATCATCGAAATAAAGACTGCGAATATTGTAGCCGTCTACATCAATCGAGTAAGGATCAAGTGTTAGTAGCTTTGCAACCTTCATTCGAAGCACCATATAGTCATGCATGTGCAGATAGTATTTTTGTTCCGTGCGCAGTTGTTTTCCTCTCAGCTTCATTTATTTCACCTCAAAGTCTTTAATTCCATAGTACATTTCCTCATCAGCATCAAAATATATTTCAAAATTATGCTGGTGATTTCCTTGACTATCGACGACATCGACCTTCCAGAAATATCGGCCAGCTTGCAACTTAGGAATGGTATATGTGATTTCTTTTAATTCATGGTTTTGATGAACGATGTCCTGCATCTCTTTATCTCTAGCAATCGTAAACAGGTAGGTTAGATCGTCATCCTGCAGATCAAATGAAACGCCCCAATTAAAATATAGATTTCCATCTCGTTCTTCAACTTCATTCAAGTAAAATGGCTTAGGTTTTTCCATATCTTCATAATAACGTTCTAGTGAACGCTTAGGCGTATTCAAGATACGTTCAATATCTTCACCATACTCTGCTAATGGAAGAGGCAAATATTCAATATCCGGCATCCGCTGAACAAATGGTTGCACCAGATCAATATATTTATTAAGCTGGTTCTCTATGATCTCTTCGTTAATATATTGCTCGTACAACATTTCAATCTTTGATGTTAATAGATCAATATTTTCTTGGTTTCTGAAAAAACGATTGTGCAGTACTACTCCCCAGTAGTTGCTGAGTCCTTGCTGATAGGGTCTAATAAAATCCATATTACGCTGCAGTTCCCATGCACCGTCATAATCCCAAGGCAAGAAATACCATTTATTAATATTTAGAGGAGAATATAGGAAAAAGTTATTAGCATCTGTATCCATGTTATCCATAAGTATGTTTATCGCTGTCCACGTCAAGAAATTATCTAAATCAAAGTACTTCTCAACAGTTTCTTCGATTGGAATACTAAAGTCATTAACTGCATCAAGCATTTCGATTAGCTTATCATGCTCCTCGCGACCTTTAATCTCAAAAATTTCTTCAAATTTAGCTACATCGTATTCTTCATCTTCAGTTGATTTAATTTGATCAGGATAACGTAAAAACTCAAAAAATTTCACCTTATATAAATATCCGTTAGGATCCAGCATATGCGCCTTTAAAAACTTTTTATTAGGCTGTTCAACATGAGTATATAGTCCATAGTCTACATAAGGAGCATCCTTCTCACCATTAGATAAATCCTTTACATATAGCTGAATAAATTGAGTTCTAAGGCTTGTCATATCCGGAATCGTCTCCATCAGATCAAAACTCAGCTTATTACGCAAGCGTGACATATCATCTATATGCTTATTTAAATTAAGTCTTTGCTGATCCATATACAGTCCCGCATTAGCGTGCAGCTTCAAGGCATATGATTTTTGCACTCGAGACCAAGCTGAATTACCTCGTACTGAGATCGAGCCATTCACTGTTGTCTTTCCATGTTCGAACATGCCTGTGCGAGGACCTGCCCCATCAGGCAGGCCCTCCTGTACTATAACATCTAATGATTGACCAAGATCTTTATCAATTTGCCGATTCAATTCATACCAGTCAAAGGTTGCATTTCCTTTTTCCTTAGGCAACACCGTAATATATAGTGCTTTTAATGAATCATCTTGGTCACGCTCGTACAAACGTTTATCTTCGGTAAGTGCAAAGCTCACATCACCAGTTAGCACGGCTTCACCTGTTGAAGTTAATTCTTTTAGCGTTGAATCTTGTACACTAGTACACGCTGACAAGAGCAAACATATTGCAAGCAACGATGTCACTGTACCTAACGTATAGCTTTTTTTGCCTTTTACCATCAGCTTCTCCTTCTTATATATTGGCTGCGAGCAGAATGTGTAGTAATCAATATTTCGAAGTACATATAGCAATCTGCCACTAACTGCGATGAGTGAGATAAAGGATGCAATAAACATTCCTAGACCATCAAGATTCAGCTTCATCGTGATAATCGTGCAACCAATATTCAATAAGAAAAACAGTATGCCGACCCAAAATACCCCTTTTTGATCATCAAAGTACATCAAGATATGAACCATTGAAAACAGCATAATAAACAAGTAATAGGCAAGCGCAAGAATAATAAAGAGATCTAGCTGTTGCATCGTAAATCCGATTTTCGGCAATATCAATATTCCTATACCTATCGATAACACTGTGAATAACAACTGTATTTCCATTAAGAAGCTAATTTCTCGCATTAATGTTTTCTGCATCTGCTTTTTAGCAGTTTGAATGTCTTGCACTGTGCCGTCATTGAGCACATTTAAGTAATAATGACGAAACTTTTCAAAGAACGATGTTTCTACCGATACGACAAACATAACTAAGGTCGGAATAACTGAGATAAACGAATAATAAACCGCCACATCATAAAACATATATACGCGAAATCCCTCTGCAATGACATAACCCTTGTCGCTCAGCCAGTATACAAAGTTGTGCAAATATATCCCGGAATAAATAGTGCAGCCACTAAAAAATAATAGCGGGAATCGCTTAAAGTAACTTAGAAATTGATAGTATGCATTCTTGTCTGCCTTAGGAAACTTTTGCTGAAAATGAAGTCCTGTCAGCATGCAGATTATAAAGAATCCTGCATCTAGTCCAACAAAGGCGCTAATTAGCTTAGAAAGCGAAGTTAATTCCATTAATGCCCAAGCTGTCAGCACAGCAATTAATGCTCCTGCTAAAAAGCTGCGGGCAATTCGCATATAATCCTTCAAAGCAGACAAATAAACTCCTTGAATCCAAATGATTACTAAAAAAACAAAGAATAAATAAGCACTCACTTTATATAGCAGCTCACCCTTCACCTGGCTTAAAAACAACACCGCGGCAATCGATGCTAGCGGAACAATGATGCTGAGCACTCCATAGTAGGAAGACATTAGCTTGCGGTAATCCTGGATAAATATACAATCCGAAACATATCGAGTAACGAGCAATGAAATCCCCGATGTTAAAACAATCGAGAATATAAAACAGTAGGATACCGTAGCAATGTACAATTCCCAATCCATGTAGCTGCCATCGTACCTTGACATCATGTACTGCAAAATAATAATTAACGACATACATAAAATCATTGGGCCGACAGTCGTCATGGAGGAATATGCATAGGCACGCAAATTGTTTAGCAGCCCTTCCTTGCGAAAAAGCTTTCTAAGCTCGAATCCTATCCCAGCCATTTGCCTTGCCCCCTAATTCAAGATATAGTTTTCGATAATTTGCAATGACATCTTCTTGGCGGTAGTGCCGACTTACACGTTTATATGCATTCTGTCCAAACTGATCACGCAGCTTCTTACTGCTTGCCAGCTTAATAACGGCCTGCGCGATTTGCTCGACATGCATAACAGGAGCAATAAATCCCGCTTCTCCGATTCCATCATCTAATCCTTCAAGCAGTTCCCTGCAGCTCCCAACATTCGTTGCGACAAATGGTTTACCTGCTGCCATACCTTCTAGTATCGCTAACGGTTGCCCTTCACTTATACTCGTTAGCATTAAAACATCCATTTTCCCAATATATTCAAGAATGTTTACTGATCCAGTGAACGTAACATCCTTCAATTGGAGTGATCTTACAAGCTTTAAGCACTCGTCGTAATATTCCTCATCTTCCTCATATGGCCCCATTATGTAAAATTCTGCCTCAGGCAATTCCTCTTTTACAATAGCCATACTTTGCAGCATCGTTTTAATATCTTTAATAGGCACTACCCGGATGATTGCTCCAATAAACAATTTATTTTCCGGCTTCTCGAGATTAAGATTTTCATATCTTGCTATATTCACACCGTTGGGAATAATTTGAATTTTTTGAGGATCACAGCCTAGTTCAATTTCAATTTCACGATTACGATTAAAGAGTGTAGTCACTTGATCGGCGTGATCATAAGCACAGCTTGATAAGCGATAAAAATATTGAATCCATAAATCCTTGAAGTAGCCCTTTACCCAATCAGCTTTAATAATTTCTTCTTCCCGTTCTCGGGAGTATATGCCGTGTTCCGTTAACAAAAACGGCATATTGTGCAGCACTTTGGCAAGTGCTCCGACTACTCCGGCATAGCCAGTAGATACACTATGGTAAATATCAGCCTCAGGAATATCCTCACGTATAGTTAGAAACAACGGCAATATCATTGAACGCACCGTCCAAAACATTTCAGTAAACGGCACTAATGGGTAACGCTTCACACATAGCTCCTGTAATACATCGTAAAAATCCTTACTTTGCAAAAAGTCTGCAACGCACTGATATTGTTTGCGACGCAGCAGCATAAATAGGCGCTGCCATTCGATTGTTCCGCTATCACCAAGCAATCTCATAAAATTTTCACGATTTGTCTCAGACAGCTTGAACGACTTTCCCCATTTGCCTTCCTCTGTTAAATAGGAATCAAGAAAGGTTTCCTTCACCTGGATAATGTTTTCCGGCAGTGTATATTTGAATTTTCCTTGCTGTGAGCGACTAGCTGCGATTGTATAAATAACAAATTCATGCTCTTGCATCTGTGTTGCAATCTGATGAATCCAACTAGACACCCCACCCGTTACGTACGGATACGAGCCCTCTGCAATGATGCATATTCTCATTCCTTCACCTACTTTAGCTCAATATTAAAGCGTTCATCAGTCGCCTCGACCAAATACGTGTGCTCATCAATAAGCATTACTTTACAGTTCTTCAGCGTACCGATTTTTTTGTCTGAACGTAGAATAAAATATTGCGGCATCGTATATCGTTCAATATGAACATCTAACTGCTGCCCGGTCTGCTGACGGGATATTTGACTATTAAGCACGGCCGCAACCTGTATGGCTGCCTCGCCCGAGGTTTGTGCTTTTAACCAAGGATATGTGTTTTCCATTCGGCTTAACATATGGCCAAAATCCTCGTATAGCTCACCCCAACCTTTGTCACCACTACGATGATCATCAAAGATATCATCAGGATGTATAAAATGCGATATAAAACCATGAATGGTCATGATGCTCGCTTCGAGCCACAGCATATCTGGTGCATCTGTATAACCTGAAGTAATACGTGGCATCTCCACTATGCCGTCTTCAGCTATTTCAAATTCCTGCACATACGAATATCCTTGCGGATCTATTTCATAAAGACTCGCTATAACACGCAAGCTTTCCCAGTTTTCTGCTAATGCTCTTCTCCCCTCATCACTTAAAATGTTGGAAGGAGGCACATAGCTGACGGGATCATAGCTAGGGAAAGCCTTATTCATGTATGAAAGAACCTCGTTGATCGAGGCCTCGATGTCCTCGTAGGAGCGCCAAGTTACGTAGTCATACTCTTTCGCAATTTCCTCCCGGAATTGTAATGGCTGGTGATTGTATCCGTGAATTCCGATTTCTCCACCTGTCTTCAGCACCTCACGACCGTAAACAATTAAATTGGTTAAATCCTCTTGACGATATGAAGGCAGCGGCGTTTCCACTATATTGTTATAATCTTCAATCGCTACTGCCGTATATTTCAGATCATATTTCTTAGCTGCTCGAATCATATCCGGCCACCATATGTCTTTGAAAAAGGAGGAAATATTGCGATTGTATTCCATCGTAATTTTAGGATTATAGTTTGTGCTCATTGGCGCTGGATAATCATCAATATAGAACAGCTTGGCGTTAAAAATAGGATAGATGTAATTTGGAATTAGCTTGCTTATCGAACCCACAACTAGTCCACGATTGGATTTCGCAAATAAATTGTTACCGTTGTATACGACAACAGCCCCGTCACCATGCTCATAACGCCAAATAAGCGGAGAAAGATCTCCCTTTGCTAACAATTCACTCTTATGATCCAGTTCTACTGAAATGGAATCATTGTAGAAATAGTCATCGGCAAAGGTAACTCCATTTTGACCGATGAGCAGATTGGAGGTGAACTCTATATTGTCATTCCCAATGACATACCAGTAGTTTACAATTCCTAGTTTTCGATAGATTTGTGTAAATACTGGACCTGGATGAACCATTCTTGTGAAAAATACATAGCCTCCTCCGTCAATATAGCTCTCCAGCTTAGCTATTGAGCCTGCCAACACTTCCACAGTGCTTAAGATAATGACAGCTTGACAGGAATCAAAGCTAGGATTAATTTTAGCAACATCCTGCACAGAATATGGCTGTTGAATATAACGATAGACCTCTTGGAAATTCTCATAGTAATTTACACTAATTTCATCAGCACTGTCATACACCATACAATGCTTCTCTGTTTCATCTTGATCTTCTTCAACAAAGCTGACTGGAACCGTATTAAGCTGAAACTTATTCCATTGCTCTACAGACATCTGATTATCATTGGATACATATTTCAAAAGGAGGTCAGAGCGTGCTAGCTGTGAGATAATACCGAAAAATAAAATGCCAAGTAAAATAATATATACATTCCTTCTAAATTTAATGTTGTTGTTCATTTTCGACCCCTTTTGACCAGAAGCGCACTGTTGTCAGCCCCTCATTAGACAACCGAATAGATGAGCTCTTTAATCGATTCAATGCATGCTCCAATTTTTGATGTGAACGAACTAGAAAATAATAGCGCAGTACAGATAGATAGGCACGCTCACTCAGTGGAAAATGTTCTACATATTGCAACGCCGTTTGCTCTGCATCTGCATATATCCCGAGCTCGATTTCTATATCCAGCTTGGCAGTAAACACCCATTCTTCCTGCTCATAGCACTGCATATAGTGGGCTAACACCGACAGATACGTATATTGATATTTGCGTTTGGTGCGATCATCAAGAAAGCCACTCTTTAAATAGACAGCGAGCACATCAATATAGGTCTTAGCAACTTTTTGATCAGTCTGCTTCTGCTCATATAGCACTTCCAGCTCTTGCAGTGATATTAGCAATTTACGCTTAATTTCCATGATTGCACTTACCGCATAATGCGAAGTTTCTGTATCCTCATTACTCATTGCATTTTGCAGTACCTCGATATATTGAATGGTGTCCTGCTTCAACACATCAATCAGCACTTGCCTTCGATCACGATGCTGGCTCACAATCAATGCATCCTCAATAGGAACAACGTTAAGCTCTCGCTCCTTCTCTACCTTATTGAACACACCAATTCTGCGAACCTGATGCTCCTTCATCTGACTTTCAATATACTCCTCAAACTGCTGCTCTGAACTCTTCTTTGGTTTTTTGATCCACACCATAGGAAATAACCAGCCGATTAGCGGGATACAACCAACAATAATCAGCTTAATTGCAGTTGTCTGCAAAGATTGCCGATTCAACAGCCAAAGTACAGCCGCACTTAATAGAAGATAACCTGCATAGATATACCAAAATTGCATAATCTCACCCCTCGCTCAATACCATAAAGGATATTTGTGGATGGGACAGCCTTGACATAATGACATCAATATCTTGCTTACTCGTGTTCGACAACAGCACTTGAAGCTGCTTCTCCTCATTCATACCGATGTAGTCCGTTTCACGTAACAGCGGCGTAATAAATTGTGCAGCTTCCTTCAATGGAATTTTATTGAGCTTGCTTTGCAGCAGCAAATATGGAACCTGATGCTGGTGCTTAATTTCATTTTTAGAACTCAAGATCTCTTGGAAAATAGCAGGATGTAAAATAGTCGTTCCATCTACATATCGATTGTTTTCAGTGGCATCAATAAATGTAAAGGCTTTGCTTAACGCTGACGCAATCAAGTTCGTAGTAATCTGGAATAGATTTTGATGATAAAGTGAAAAACTCTCAAATTTCATTCCATCGATTGTAATAATCGCCGCTACCTGATCGTGATGAAAGATAGGTCCGATCATTAATGGTACATCTGCTTGCAGCTCTTTATTGATATAAATTTGTCCTTTATCCAACACTTGCTGCAAATGAGGAAAGTCCGCGACACGCAATGATTTTTTCAGTTCGTCATTGTTATAGCCTGAGCTCGCAAGCATTCGCAAATAGCTTTGATATTTGTTCACGCGATAAATCGTTACCTTCTCAACACGCATAATCGATCTAACTACATTAACAGCAGAGTTAAATACTACCTCAGGCTCAAGGCTTTCTAATTCCTTAGTTGCATGGTAAATTTTCCCGTAACTATCACCAGAATTCAAGATTCGAAGCTGTAGCTCATCCTTTACATCACGCACTTCTCTATAAATTTTTTCTAGGAAATCATAACGCTCGGTCGCTTCAGAAACCTTTTGCTCCTGCTGTGCAATCCGCACATTTTTTCGCTCAATGGCATAGCCGACAACTAGCCCGATGAATAAGTAGATTGCGATATTAAAGAAGAAATCTGTATCGTATGTGAGTGATAACAAATCTCGTCCTACACTTAACTCTTGATATGTAAGTAAACCGATAGATAGAACGACGGAGATTAAAGCCTGACGATTGCCGTATAATATACCGATTATCGTAATATAAAATAATTTCACATCTATAACGCCGTACATATTGTTAATTAAGCTCAAGCTTAGCCATGCTGTTAATGCAAATGCCACTAGATTTTCCAGCGTCGGCAACAGCCATTTTACGATTTTCGCTCGAGGTTTAGCCGGCTTAATAGCTGCAACAGCCGAGATAGCTACCTCTTCTTGTTCATGCTGCTTGACAAAATACGCGCATGTTCGTTCCAAACCTTCTTCAAAGCTGTATAGCGGCGCCCAATCCAAATCACGCATAACCGCTGAGTTGTCTAAACGTGAATGTCTAATATCTTGCTCGCGTGGTGGGTTTTTCTGTACTTTAATATCAGGCTCAATTTTCGATAACGCTTTAATTAGATCATTAACAGAGCTTGCTTGATTCGTAGATAAATTGTATACGCCCGTAATATCAGAATTGGCACTGCGATATACAGCATCTGCAACATCCTCGACGTAAATAAAATCTCTCGTCTGCTCACCGTCTCCATAAAGCTTTAACGCTTTGCCTTGCAGCATATCATGAATAAAAATGGATACTACTCCACCTTCACCGCTAGAGTTTTGTCTTGGACCATACACATTGGAAAATCTAAAGCCAATGGTCGATAAATCATAAAGCTTATTCCATTTATTCGCGTAGATCTCGTTCACCAGCTTACTAATTCCATATGGAGAAATCGGTTCAACATCCTTTGACTCAAGATGCGGTATATCCTCATTAAGACCATAAACAGCTGCCGATGAAGCATAAATGAATCGCTTCACACCATACTTCACCGATAAATCAAGCATATTAACTAATCCAAGCACATTGCTTTCTGTATCCAAATGCGGATTTACTACAGATTTGCTTACGCTAACTTGCGCTGCCAGATGTACGACAGCATCAAAAGGGTATGCTCTAAAAATCTCTTCACATTGCGGATCTTTCACATCCAGTACATAGCTGCGATGCTTCACTTGTACATTGTTCTTATTGCCTGTTGACAAATTATCGATGATATAAATCTCGTAGCCCTCTTTATAGAAGCGTTCAGCAATATGCGAACCTATGAAGCCATATCCACCAGTTATCAATACCTTCATACATTCTTCCTCATTTCTAACTTAAATTCATATTGAGCCATGACAGACACCCGATGACACGACAGCAATGTGAGTCGATATCAATAAGGTGTCTGTAAGCTCTTATTATCACTTCAAGTCGTATTGAACAAATGCACCTGCTTGTGGCAGCTTCAAAGATGGTTTATCATCAAGCATCACACCAACTGTAATTCTTTGGCCAGTCTTTAATCCAATAGAGGATAAAGGAACTCTCATCTCTACAAGCCGGGAGGTACTTGTATATGATGATTGATCAAATGTCAATTGCTTTTGGAACGACCAGCTTTTGTTATCTCCTGTATACCGGTACAGGACTCCGTTTTCGATTAAATAATCTACGCCAGATTTTTCCCATTTGGAGGATTGATAGCCGGTAGAAATTTTTTGATCGGTGTTCAAATAAATTTGTGTTTTCTTAAATGAAATTTTCGATTGAACAGCGATATATAGATATTCAGCATCATTCGTTACATATGCAGCAAGGGATTGATCTGATTTTGCCGATATAGCCGGATAGCTGCTCCAATCTTGCAATTTCCCATCAATAGTAATTGACGGTGCAGTAGATGGCTGCGGCTGCTCATTCTGAGTTTTGGCTGTAACTTTCACCATTGCTCCACCTGCTGGCAATTGATTGCTTTTACTATCCTTCCATATATAGCCTACGTGAAGTTCATGCAAAACATGACTATTAAAATCAATTAATGGAATTGCCATTTCAATCGTAGAATTGTTAATCACAATCGCTTCGTTACGATAGTCCTTTACTTTATTCCAGCTCCAATCCTTGCCGCTTCCTGAGTACTGATAAAGGATTCCATTCTCTATTAAATAGTTCGCCTCCTGATTAGACCAATATGGAACTTCGAAATAACTATTGCTTGCTTGGCCGATTCGGATATACAATTGTCCTTTTTCCTTCAACAGTTGTCCATTAATCAACACATACAGTGTATTTTTATCGATAATCGCCTTCAACACTTTGGCATTATCACTGTTTGTCGCTAGATTTGGATAGTTCCCCCATTCCTGATCAATACCATCGATCACAAATGGTGAATCATCAGGAGCTGGTGATGGTTTAGTTGTCGGTGCGATTGTTGACGTTGGCTCAGATGTGGGGGCATTCGTTGGTGTTATTGTTGATGTTGGCTCAGATGTGGGGGCATTCGTTGGTGTTATTGTTGATGTTGGCTCAGATGTGGGGGCATTCGTTGGTGTTATTGTT
>Ga0182738_1004537_pt1 | contig 15323 bp, 19 predicted proteins | sample eDN5th30CBELigMG_FD_128876 | JGI IMG/M metagenome (GOLD analysis project Ga0182738, IMG submission 128876) | Enriched Miracle-Growth compost microbial communities from Emeryville, California, USA - eDNA 5th pass 30_C BE-Lig MG (version 2)... ... | reverse complement strand
GCTGGCCAGGTGCGGTGTGCATTCGTCGCTGCCCGGCGTCAGCCGGCACAGCCCGACCACCAGGTGATCGGACACGGCGCCCACGCAGGGCTGGAAGCGCGCCAGGGCCGGGTTGGCGCCCGACTTGAAGCCCCAGGCGTCGGCGAACTCGACCGCGCGCGCCATGGCGCCCTCGAAGAAGCTGCGGTCGCGGGCGGCGACGGCGGCATCCATCGCCGGCATCTCGGCGTCCAGGAAGCGCACCGCGGCGGCCGGGAAGTCCGCGGCGTCCACCGCCGGCTGGGCCGGCGCGGCGAACGGGGCCGCCAGGGCCGCAGCGGACAGGAGAAGCGGCAGGCCCCGGCGGAAGGAAGTGAGGAAGAGCATGAGAGAAGAACGCTTGTCTGCTATGGACTTGATAGCTGGCCGCGCCCGGACAGTGGGCGCAAAGTGTCGATTGGACCTCAAAACCAGGCGGCCCCGCGGGAAACGCAGCCGGACTGTGGCCCAATACGGGGTTCGCGTTTTTTCATCGCCGGGCCGCCCCAAGATGAAAAAGCATCCCCCTGGGGGATCGGACAAACGCGAAGCGATTGGCCGAGGGGCCATTTTTTCATTTGCCATCCGAAGGAGCACACCATATGGGCAACAAGATCGTCACCGAAGCCGACCGCAAGGCCACCCCGCCGCTGCCGGGCGCCATCCGCGTACGCCAGGGCGCCGGCCAGAAGCGCAGCCTGGAGCGCGGCAACCACACCCGCAGCAAGAAGAACCCCGGCAAGCGCGCCCACCAGGGCTGAGCGGCCCCTGTTTTCCGTCTGCCGAAGCGCCCCGAGCGGGCGCTTTTTCTTGCGCGTCCGACGCACCGTCGTACGATGCCCTCGTGGTCCGCCGCCTGCGCGTCGTGGACCAGTCGATCCTGCCACCGATGCCGCTGGAACCGGCAGGCGCGCCCGACGAACAGCCAACCCATCAGGAGACTCCCACGCGATGAAAAACGACCCCTCGATCACCCGCTTCGCGGCTGCCCGATCCCCCAAGAGGATGCTTTTTCATCTTAGGGCGGCCCGGCGATGAAAAACGACCAGATGCTGCTGCGCGGCGCCATGTGCGCCTTCATCGGCGCCGCCGTGCTGCTCGGCCCCTACATGCTGCGCTCGCCGGCGTGGCGCGACATGGTGGCCGGCGCGCAGACGGTGGGCTGGTTCGCGCTGGTGCTGGGCGTGGCGATGATCGTGGTGGCCTTGGTGCGCCGCCGGCGCTGAAGCGGCGCCGCGCAGCCCGTCAGTGCGCCGGCGCCCTGCCGCCGCCGCGCAGCCGCTTGAACAGTTCGACCGCGCCGAGCACGATGGCGCCGGCGACCAGGCCCACCGCGAGGTTGAAACCCAGGGAGCCCAGCGAGCCGACCAGCGCGCCGGCATCGATGGCCCATGCCTCCACCGCGTGGCCGACCTGCGGCACGCCGTGCACCAGGATGCCGCCGCCGACCAGGAACATCGCCGCCGTGCCGACCACCGACAGCGCCTTCATCAGCCAGGGCGCGAAGGCGAGGATGGCGCGCCCCGCGGCCTGGGCGCCGCCGCCCGGCTTGCGGCTCAGGTGCAGGCCCAGGTCGTCCAGCTTGACGATGCCGGCCACCAGGCCGTAGACGCCCACCGTCATCGCCAGCGCGATCGCCACCAGCACCGCGAGCTGCGTCCAGAAGGGCTGCCCTGTCACCGCGCCCAGCGTGATGACGATGATCTCGGCCGAGAGGATGAAGTCGGTGCGGATCGCGCCCCTGACCTTGTCCTTCTCCATCCGCGCCGGGTCGGCGCCGCCCTCCACCATCGCCTGCACGTGGCGCTCCACCTCGGCCGCGTGCTCGGCCTTGTGCAGGAACCGGTGCACCAGCTTCTCCACGCCCTCGAAGCACAGGAAGGCGCCGCCGAGCATCAGGAGCGGCGTGATCAGCCACGGCAGCCAGGCGGCGATGGCCAGCGCCGCCGGCACCAGGATCGCCTTGTTGACCAGCGAACCCTTGGCCACGGCCCAGACCACCGGCAGCTCGCGGTCGGCATTGACGCCGGTGACCTGCTGCGCATTGAGCGCCAGGTCGTCGCCCAGCACGCCGGCGGTCTTCTTGGCCGCGACCTTGGTGAGCACGGAAACGTCGTCGAGCACCGAGGCGATGTCGTCGAGCAGCAGCAGCAGACTGGAGGCCATGGGAGGAATGCGTGCTGGATCAGCCGAGGTCGCGCTTGAGGCGGACTTCCTCGATGCGGATGGTGCCCAGGGCGGTGGTCTTGGCGGTCTTCATCTCGCGCTTGAAGCCCGCCTCGTGCTCGAAGAAGCGCAGCGCGCGCTCGTTGCGCAGTGGCACCCAGACGGTGACGCTGGTGCAGCCCTCGTCCTCCAGGCCCTCCTCGGCGGCCTCCCACAGCTGCAGCGCCACGCCCTTGCCCCAGTGGTCGGGGTGGACGTACAGCGACCAGATCTCGCCGACGGTGGGCTTGGTCTTGGGGTCGCGCGAGCGGTCGAAGCCGACGAAGCCGACCACGGTGTCGCCCTGCACCGCCACGTGCACCTGCGGCTCGGCGAATTCGATGGCCTGGCGCCACTTGGCCTCGCGGGTGGCGGGCGCCAGGGCGTCGAGCTGCTCGTCGGGCACGATGCCCTGGTAGGCGGCGCGGGCGGCGGCGGCGTGGATGTCGGCGATCGCCTTGGCGTCGCGCTGTTCGGCGGGGCAGACTTCGTAGGGAGACATGCGGGAAAGCGGAGAAGAAGAGGAAAAACGGCGCGCCATTGTCGCCGCCCGCCCGCCGGCGCCTGCCCGACAATGCCGCGCCATGTCCAGCACCGTCCATCTCCGGCCCAGCGGCCTGCGGTTCGAGGCCGCGCCCGGCCGCAGCCTGCTGCTGGCGGCGCAGGACGCCGGCATCGAGCTGCCCAGCTCCTGCCGCAACGGCACCTGCCGCACCTGCCTGTGCCGGGTGCTCGAAGGCACGGTCGAGCACACCGTCGAGTGGCCCGGCGTCACGCGCGAGGAGCGCGCCGAAGGCTGGATCTTGCCCTGTGTGGCCGAGGCGCGCGGCAGCGGCGTGGTGATCGACGCGCCGCTGGCCTTCTCGCTGTTCGACTGAGCGGCCTCCCCGCTCACACGGCGGACACCGGTTTGATTCATTCTATATTTCGACTATTATTGAATAATGGAAGAAACAGCCGTCATCCAGTCCCTTGGCGCCCTGGCCCAGCCGCTGCGCCTGCGGGTGTTCCGGGCGCTGGTGGTCGCCGGCCCGGAGGGCCTGACGCCAGGCACCCTCGCCGAGTCGATGGACGTGCCCGCCACCAGCCTGTCCTTCCACCTGAAGGAACTGGCGCACGCCGGCCTCGTGACCCAGGAGCGCAGCGGCCGCAACCTCATCTACCGCGCCGCGTTCGACCAGATGAATGCCCTCCTGGCCTACCTCACCGAGAACTGCTGCGCCGGCGCGGCCTGCGAGGTGGATGCCGGGGCCCGCGCCTGTTGCTAGAGAGCCCCGCCATGACCCTCCACGTCCTGTTCCTCTGCACCCACAACGCGGCGCGCAGCATCCTGGCCGAAGCGGTGCTCAACCACATCGGCGCCGGCCGCTTCAAGGCGTATTCGGCCGGCAGCAGCCCGCGCGGCAACCAGCGGCCCCACCCGATGGCGCTCGACGTCCTGGAGAAGGCGGGCATTTCCACCGCCGGGCTGCGCAGCAAGAGCTGGGACGAGTTCGGCCTGCCCGATGCGCCCCGCATGGACCTGGTCATCACCGTGTGCGACAACGCCGCCGGCGAGGCGTGCCCATACTGGCCCGGCCGGCCGGCCACGGCGCACTGGGGCTATCCCGACCCGTCCGAGGCGCAAGGCGACGAGGCCCACCGGCTGGAAGCCTTCCGCCAGACCCTGCACGCCATCCGCCGCCGCCTGGAGCTGCTGGTCAACCTGCCGGCCGCCAGCCTCGACCGGATGGTGCTGCAGAGCACGGCGCGCGGCCTGGCCGACGCATGAGCGGCGCATCCCTGCCGGCCGCCGCCGCGCCGGCGCCGCTGCCGGGCATCGGCTTCTTCGAGCGCTACCTGAGCCTCTGGGTGGCGCTGTGCATCGTCGCCGGCATCACCTTGGGCCAGCTGTTCCCCGCGGCCTTCCGCGCCGTGGCGGCGCTGGAGCTGGCCAGGGTCAACATCGTGGTGGGCCTGCTCATCTGGGTGATGATCGTTCCGATGCTGCTGAAGATCGACTTCGGCGCGCTCGGTCAGGTCAGGACGCACTGGCGCGGCATCGGCGTCACGCTGTTCGTGAACTGGGCGGTCAAGCCCTTCTCGATGGCGCTCCTGGGCTGGCTGTTCATCCGGCAGCTGTTCGCCCCGCTGCTGCCGGCCGACCAGCTCGACAGCTACGTGGCCGGGCTGATCCTGCTGGCCGCCGCCCCGTGCACGGCGATGGTGTTCGTGTGGAGCCAGCTGTGCAGGGGCGATCCGTACTTCACGCTGTCGCAGGTCGCGCTCAACGATGCGCTGATGGTGGTGCTCTTCGCGCCGCTGGTCGCGCTGCTGCTGGGCCTGTCCTCCATCACGGTGCCGTGGGACACCCTGCTGCTGTCCGTGGGCCTGTACATCGTGGTGCCGGTGATCCTGGCCCAGGCGCTGCGGGCCCGGCTGCTGCGCGGCGGACCGGCGCGCCTGCAGGCGGTGGCCGCCGGGCTCGGGCCGTGGTCGATCGCGGCCCTGCTGCTCACGCTCGTGCTCCTCTTCGCCTTCCAGGGCGAGGCGATCCTGCGGCAGCCGCTGGTCATCGCGCTGCTGGCGGTGCCGATCCTGATCCAGATCTTCCTGAACGCCGGCCTGGCCTACCTGCTCAACCGCCGGCTCGGGGTGGCCCACTGCGTGGCCGGCCCTTCGGCGCTCATCGGGGCCAGCAACTTCTTCGAGCTGGCCGTGGCCACCGCCATCAGCCTGTTCGGGTTCCAGTCGGGTGCGGCGCTGGCCACCGTGGTGGGCGTGCTCATCGAGGTGCCGGTGATGCTCCTGGTCGTCTCGGTCGTGAACCGGTCCGGCGCGTGGTACGAGCGCAGGGCCTAGGGCCCTGCCTCAGCCGACCATGCGGTCGCGCTTCGCCAGCGAAGGGAACAGCCGGAACCACGACAGCGCGACCAGCATGGTGCCGATGCCGCCCGCCACCACCGAGCCCACCGGCCCCAGCAGCGCGGCCGTGGCCCCCGACTCGAACTCGCCGAGCTGGTTGCTGGCGCCGATGAAGATCGAATTCACGGCGCTCACCCGCCCGCGCATCGCGTCCGGCGTCTCCAACTGCACCAGCGTCTGGCGGATCACCACGTTCACCATGTCGGCCGCGCCCGAGACGGCCAGCGCGGCCATCGAGACGAGGAAGCTCCTCGACAGCCCGAACACCACCATGCACACGCCGAAGGCGCCCACCGCCAGCAGCAGGGTGCGGCCCACGTGGCGCTCCACCGGCCGGCGCGTGAGCAGCACCGACATCACCAGCGCGCCGACCGCCGGCGCGCCGCGCAGCAGGCCCAGCCCCCAGGGGCCGGTGTGCAGGATGTCCCGGGCATAGATCGGCAGCAGCGCCACCGCGCCGCCGAGCAGCACCGCGAACAGGTCCAGCGACACGGCGCCCAGCACCGGCTTGCGCAGCCAGATGAAGCGCACGCCCGCCAGCAGCGTGGCCGCCGTCACCGGCTCGCGCGGCGGCGCGCTGTGCGCATAGCGCAGCCGCACCGCCAGCAGGCAGGCGGCGGCAAAGAACAGCACGCAGGCGCCGTAGACCACCCCTGTGCCCGCGACGAACAGCAGCCCGCCCAGCGCCGGCCCGCCGATGACGGCCGCCTGCTGGCCGGCGGAGCTGAAGGCCATCGCGCGCGGCAGCATCAGCACCGGCACCAGCAGCGGCACCAGCGCCTGCTGGGCCGGCATCTGGAAGGCGCGCACCGCACCGAGCACCAGCGACAGGCCCAGCAGCAGCGCCCGGGTGTCGAGGCCGGCGCCGTGCGCGCCCAGCAGCGCCAGCGCCACCAGTCCCTGCGCCGCCAGGCAGGCGGCCAGGATGCGGCCGCGGTGATGCCGGTCCACCACGTGGCCGGCGTACAGCGCCAGCACCAGCGCCGGCACGAACTGGAACAGGCCCACCAGGCCCAGGTCCCAGGCGCTGCCGGTGATGTCGTACATGTGCCAGCCGATCGCCACCATCAGCATCTGCTGCGCTGCCGTGCCCAGCATGCGCGCGCACCACAGGTGCATGAAGGGACGCTCGCGGGTCAGGTCGGAGAAGCTGTAGTCGGTCCGGGCGGGCGCGGGGTCGGAGGCGGGCATCGCTTTTGAGCATACCTACACTCACCCGCGTGGAAGCTGACGACTTCACCCTCGTCCATGAAGACGATCACCTGCTGGTGCTGGACAAGCCCGCCGGCCTGCTGTGCGTGCCGGGGCGCGGCGAGGACAAGCAGGACTGCCTGAGCGCGCGCGTGCAGCGCCGCTGGCCGGATGCGCTGGTCGTGCACCGCCTGGACATGGCCACCAGCGGCCTCGTGCTGATGGCGCGCGGCGCCGAGATGCAGCGCCGCCTGAGCGAAGCCTTCGCCGGCAGGCAGGTGTGGAAGCGCTACGAGGCGATCGTCGACGGCATCGCCGACAGCCGGCACTGGCAGACGATCGACGCGCCGCTGATGGCCGACTGGCCGCGCCGCCCGCTGCAGAAGATCGACCCCGAGGGCAAGCCCAGCCTCACGCGCTGGCGCACGCTGGAGACCTGGCCGCAGCAGGACGCATCGCACCTGTTGCTGGAGCCGCACACGGGCCGCTCGCACCAGCTGCGCGTGCACCTAGCCTCCATCGGCCACACGATCCTCGGGGATGCGCTCTACGGCGATGCGCGGGTGCAGGCGCGGGCGGCGCGGCTGCTGCTGCATGCGACGGTGCTGCAGCTGCGCCACCCGGCCACGGGGCAGGCGATGCGCTTCGAGCGGCCGGCGCCCTTCGGCCGGGAAGACGTCAGAGGCTGCCCTTGACGACCAGCACGGGCACCTGCGACTCCTGCAGCACGCGCTGCGTGACGCTGCCCAGGAGCAGCTTCTCGATGCCGGTGCGGCCGTGCGAGCCCATCACGATCAGGTCCGCGCCCAGCGCGGCGGCCGTGTCGACGATGCCCTCGTGCACCACGTGGCCGTCGATCACGCGCTGGTCGCTGTGCAGTCCCTCGGCCGCCAGCGCCGCCACGCCGCGCGCCAGCGCCGCGTTGGCGCTGGCCGTGGCGGCGGCCAGGTATTCGTTCTGCCCCAGCGCATAGTCGGCGCCCACGCCGATGAAGGGGTAGTTGTCGATCACGTGGATCAGCGTGATGCGGCTGCCGAAGGCCAGCGCGAGGCCGCTGGCCTTGCTCACCGCGAGCATGGACGTTTCGGAGCCGTCGATGGGAACCAGGATGTGATTGAACATGACGTACCTCGCGTTGTCTGGTTGGCATCTCGCACCCGCCCCGCTGGGGGCAGGCGCGACGAACGCCCCGAATGTAGCGTGCCGGCCGCGCGGGCCCTGTAGGACGCCCGGGCCGCGGCGCCGGCCCCCGGCGATATCGGACGAGCCCTTGCGCTGCGTCAGCCCTGGAAGCCTCCGGCGCGGCAGGTGACGACCAGCGTGTCGCGCCAGCCCTTCTCGCCCTCGGCGAGCGGCTGGATGGGGGTGGACTCGTGGATCACGCGCGCGTCGTCCAGCAGCATCAGCGTCCACGGCTCGGCCAGGGTGAAGCGCTCGCCGCGGCGGCCCTCGAACACGCGCGTCTCGCCGCCCTTGATGCCGTGCCGGCCGACCAGCGCCACCGCCACCAGGTCGACGCCGTCGCGGTGCGCGCCCTCGGGCGTCGGCCGGCCGATGCCGCCTTCGGTGTCGATGCGGAACTGGTGCGCCTCGATGAACCAGCGCTGCGGCCCGCGCAGCGCGCTCGCCGCGCCGGCCAGCCGCTGCAGCAGTGCGCGCCATGCGGGCCGCGCGACGGTGGCGTCTTCCATCGGCGCGAACCAGCGCTGCATGCCGCCGTGCAGCGCGTTGTATTCGACCGGCTGCCAGTGCGCGCGGTGCGGCACCTGCTCCAGCGCCTCGCCCTCGGCGACGAAGCACGAGTGCCGCCGCGTGCGGTAGCGCCCGCCGTCCTTGAGGTATTCGTCGGGCGGCAGCCGGTCCCAGTCGGCATGCAGGGCCTGCAGTTCGTCCAGCGGGCGGCCCAGCCAGTCGCTGGTGCCCTTCGGGCTGAGCACGGCGTAGCCCTCTTGCCGCAGGGCGGTGGCCAGTTCCTCGGGCGGCGTGAAGGGCGGGCTGTAGACCGCCGCGCTCATCAGATGACCCTCCGTGCGTCGCACTGCGGGTGCGAGCCCCTTCGGAACGGCCGTGCGGCACTCACGGCTCGACCTTCACGCCCTTCCAGAAGGCGACGCGGCCCCGCACCATCTCGGCTTCGGGCTTCGGGTCGGGGTAGTACCACACGGCCTCGGGGTTCAGTTCGCCGTTGACCAGCAGCGAGTAGTAGCTGGCCGTGCCCTTCCACGGGCACACGGTGTGGTTGTTGCTGAAGGTGACGTACTCCTGCCGCAGCGACTCGGCCGGAAAGTAGTGGTTGCCCTCGACGAGCACGGTGTCGTCGCTCTCGGCGATGGTCACGCCGTTCCAGGTGGCTTTCATGTGAACAGACCTCTGTTGCAGCCGCGCGGGCTGCAGGGGCCGGCGCGGGGCGACTATTGTGCCGCCGGGAGCCAATGCACGCTGAAGAGGCGCTCGGGATCGGTCCACACGGGGCCGATGCCGAAGCCCGCGCGCACCGCCAGCGCGCGCAGGCCCTCGATGGTGAACTTGTGCGAGTACTCGGTGTGCAGCGTCTCGCCCTCCTCGAACTCGAAGCGGCGGCCCTGCACTTTGACCGCCTGCGCGCGGCGGCTCTGCAGGTACATCTCGATGCGGTGCAGCGGCGCGTTGTAGAAGGCCGCATGGTCGAAGGCCGAGAGGTCGAAGTCGGCGCCCAGCTCGGCGTTGGCGCGCGCCAGCAGGTTGAGGTTGAAGGCGGCCGTCACGCCCTGCGCGTCGTTGTACGCGGCATGCAGCAGCGCCGGCTGCTTGACCAGGTCCACGCCCAGCAGCAGGCCGCCGCCGCGCAGCAGCCGCGCCGCCTGCCGCAGGAATGTCAGTGCCTCCTCGGGCTCGAAGTTGCCGATCGTGGAGCCGGGGAAGAAGCCCACGCGCCGACCCTGGCCCGGCAGCGGCGCGGGCAGCGCGAAGGGCCGCGTGTAGTCGGCCACGACCGGCTGCACCGCCAGGCCCGGATGGTCGGCGCGCAGTTGCCGGGCCGCGGCCTCCAGGTGCTCGCCGGAGATGTCGATCGGCAGGTAGCGCCGCGGCGCCTCCAGTGCGTCCAGCAGCAGCCGCACCTTGACCAGCGAGCCGGCGCCGAACTCCACGATCTCGGCGCCGCGGCCGATGCGCTGCGCGATCTCGTCCGCGTGCCGCCGGAGGATGTCCAGCTCGGTGCGGGTGGGGTAGTACTCGGGCAGCTCGCAGATGCGGTCGAACAGCTGCGAGCCGCGCGCGTCGTAGAACCACTTGGGCGAGATGCGGCGCGGCCGCTGCGAGAGCGCCTGCAGCAGCTCGCGCGCGAAGGCGCCATCGCCGGCATCGTCGCGGCGGGCATCGGAAGATGAAAGTGCGGAAGGGGGTGTCATGCGCGATCCTTGGCCAGGCGCAGGCCGCTGAACTGCCAGCGCGCGGCCGGCGGGAAGAAGTTGCGGTACGTCGGCCGCGCGTGGCCCGGCGGCGTGGCGAGGCTGCCGCCGCGCAGCACCAGTTGCCCGACCATGAACTTGCCGTTGTACTCGGCCGCGATGCCGGGCATCGGCCGGAAGCCGGGGTACGGGTCGTAGGCCGAGCGCGTCCACTGCCAGGCATGGCCGGCGGCCTGCGTGAAGCCGTCCAGGCCGCAGGCGGCCTCCCACTCGGCCTCTGTCGGCAGGCGCGCGCCGGCCCATTCGGCGAAGGCCGCGGCCTCGTAGAAGCTCAGTTGCGTCACGGGCGCCTCGGGCGCCATCGGGCGCAGCCCTTCCAGGCCGAACACGTGCCAGCCGCCGACGTGGCCGGCGCCGCCGAGGCCGTGCATGGCCAGCCGCGGGTCGTCGGGCGCGAGCCAGTACGGCGGATGGCGCCAGCCGCCGGCCTGCACGGCCGCCCAGCCGTCGGACAGCCACAGCTCCGGGCGCCGGTAGCCGCCGTCGGCGATGAACTGCGCGTATTCGCCGCAGCTCACCAGCCGGTCGGCGATGGCGAAGGGCTGCAGCAGCACCGCATGGCGCGGGCCCTCGTTGTCGAAGGCGAAGTCCGCGCCGGCATGGCCGATCTCGACCTGCCCGCCCGCATGCCCGAGCCAGTTCAGCGCGGGCGCCTGCACCGCCAGCCGCAGCGCCGGCGCGGCCGGCGCGCGGTACGCGGGCAGCAGCGGGTTGCATGAGAAGGCGTGCAGGATGTCGGTGAGCAGCAGTTCCTGGTGCTGCTGCTCGTGGTGCAGGCCCAGCGTGACGATGGGCTCGACGCGCGCCAGCGCCGCCGCGTCGGCGCCGTCGAGGAGCGATTCCATCGCGGCGTCCACATGGGCCCGGTAGGCGTGCACTTCCTGCAGCGAGGGCCGCGTCAGCAGCCCGCGCTGCGGGCGCGGATGGCGCGGCCCCAGCGCCTCGTAGTAGGAGTTGAAGAGGTAGTGCAGGCGCCGGTCGAACACGCGGTAGCCGGGCACGTGCCGCTCCAGCAGCACCGTCTCGAAGAACCAGGTGGTATGCGCCAGGTGCCACTTGGCCGGGCTGGCGTCGGGCATCGACTGGATGCACTGGTCTTCGGGCGACAGGGGGGCGGCCAGTTCGAGCGTGTGGGCGCGTACCGAGCGGTAGCGCCCGCGCAGCGCGCAGGCCGGCTCGCCGGCGCGCTGCGGCGCCGCGTGGGGTGAATGCATTGGTGTCCTCTTCCGGTCCTGGTTCTTTTTAGTGGCCGCGCCGCCGCCGCCGCGTAGGACGATGGCGCACAGGCACCTCGCGGTTCGCTCCCTGCCCTGACCATAATCCCCGCATGACCGCCTCCGCCACCTCGTCTTCCCGCCCCCGCGTGCTCATCATCGGCTGCGGCTTCGGCGGCCTGGAGGCGGCGCGCGCGCTGCGCCATGCGGCGGTGGACGTGACGGTGGTCGAGAAGACCAACCACCACCTCTTCCAGCCCCTGCTCTACCAGGTGGCGACGGCGGGGCTGGCGGCGCCCTCGATCGCGGCGCCGGCGCGGCTGCTGTTCCGCGGCCAGCCGAACGTGACCACGCTGCTGGGCGAGGTCACCGCCATCGACGCCGCGGCCCGCACGGTGCGCCTGGCCGACGGCCACGTGCTGCCCTACGACCGCCTGATCGTCGCGGCCGGCGCCACGCACAGCTACTTCGGCAACGACGCCTGGGCCGCCGACGCGCCGGGCCTGAAGACGCTGGCCGACGCCTTCGAGATCCGCCGCCGCGTGCTGCTGGCCTTCGAGCTGGCGGAGCTGGAAAGCGACCCCGTGCGCCGCCGCGCCCTGCTGACCTTCGTGGTGATCGGCGGCGGGCCGACCGGCGTGGAGATGGCCGGCACGCTGGCCGAGATCGCGCGCCACACGCTTGCCGGCGAGTTCCGCCGCATCGTGCCGGCCGAGGCCGAGGTGCTGCTGCTCGAAGGCGGCCCGCGCGTGCTGCAGGCCATGCCCGAGAAGCTGAGCCAGCGCGCCAGGGAACAACTGGAGCACCTGGGCGTGAAGGTGCACGTCGACGCGATGGTGACCCGCATCGACGGCGAGGGCCTGGAGATCAAGGGCCCGGACGGCACCGCCCGGCGCATCGCCAGCAGGTGCATCGTGTGGGCCGCGGGCGTGGCGGCCTCGCCGCTGGGCCGCATGCTGGCGGCCGCCACCGGCGCCGAGTGCGACCGCGCCGGCCGCGTGAAGGTGGAGCCCGACCTGAGCCTGCCCGGCCACCCGGAGATCAGCGTGGTCGGCGACCTGGCCGCCGCGATGAGCCACGTGCCGGGCCAGCCGCCGCGGCCGGTGCCCGGCGTCTCACCCGGCGCCAAGCAGATGGGCCGCGCAGCGGCGGCGGCCATCCTGGCGCGCATGGCGGGCCGGCCGACGCGGCCCTTCCGCTACCGCGACTGGGGCAACCTCGCCACCATCGGCCGCAACTCGGCGGTGGTGGACCTGCCCACGCCCTTCGGCCCGCTGCGCTTCTCGGGCTATTTCGCGTGGCTGTTCTGGCTGTTCGTGCACGTGTACTTCCTGATCGGCTTCCGCAACCGGCTCATCGTGCTGATGGACTGGGCCAGCGCCTACTGGACCTTCCGGCGCCACGCGCGCGTGGTGTCGGAGGTGAAGGCGCCCGGCGAAAACTGAAGCACCCCCAAGCCGCTTCGCGGGTGCCCTGGCATGGGCCGCTGCGGGTCGCCAGGGCTGAATCGCGGCTCAGGCCGTCATCACGGCGGAGGGCTGCGCCCCCGCGATCTGCCGCAGCGCGCGCTCGAACACCTCCACCGGCTGGCCGCCGGAGATCAGGTGCTGCCGGTTGACGATGACGGCGGGCACCGAATGGATGCCGGCGCCGGTGTAGAGCCGTTCGCGCTCGCGCACCTCGGCGGCGAATTCGTCGCCCGCCAGGATCTCGCGCGCACGCGCCTCGTCCAGCCTCGCCTCGCCGGCCAGGCGCACCAGCAGCTCGTGGTCGGCCGGGCTCTGCCCGTCGATGAAGTAGGCCTTGAACAGCGCCTTCTTCAGCGCGAGCTGCCGGTCCGGCCCCTCGTGCTCGGCCCAGTGCAGCAGGCGGTGCGCGTCGAAGGTGTTCCACACGCGCTTGCGCTTGTCCAGGTCGAAGGGGAAGCCCACCGACTCGCCACGCTGGCGCAGCGCCTCGCCGTTGGCGCGCACCTGCGCCTCGCCGATGCCGTACTTGCGCATCAGGTGCTCGATCGAGTCCTCGCCCTCGGGCACCATGTCCGGGTTCAGCTCGAAGGGCTGGAAATGCAGCTCGGCGCGGATGTCCGGCGCCACGCGCGCCAGCGCGCGCTCCAGCGAGGCCAGCCCCACGGCGCACCAGGGGCACGAGACGTCGGACACGAAATCGATCTGCAGGGTGGTGGGCGTGTTCATCCGCGCATTCTGTGCCTGCCGCCAAGACGCTGCGGGCGGCAGGTCTTTAGCCGCGCGGATGCAGCCGCGGCAGCCAGGCGAAGGCGATCGCCATCAGCGCGGCGCCGGCCGCCACCATCGGCAGCACCATCGGCCAGGCGCCGTGCGGCATGCCCGGAAGCACGAAGGCCGCCGCGAACTGGCCCACGCAGAAGGCGACCAGCATCATCCCGAAGCCCGACCAGGACACCGCCCGCCCCGCGAGCTGCGGCAGGTCGCCCACCGCGCCGGCCTGGCCGCAGGGCTGGTGGATGCCGTGCCCCAGCACGTAGACCGCGTGGCCCGCCAGCAGCGGGATCGCCGAAGCCGGCGCCAACGCGCAGCCCAGCGCCTGCACCAGCGCGCCGGCCAGGCTCAGCGAGGCGCCGAGCTGCACCGTGCGCACCGGGCCCCAGCGGCGCAGCAGCCGCCGGCACATCGTGGTGCTGACGATGTAGACCAGCGAGCCGCCGGCCGGGATCCACCCGTACATCGCCGGCGACATGCCGAGCAGGTCGATGTAGACCATCGGCGAGAGCAGCAGGAAACAGAACAGCCCGCCGTAGGTGGCTGCCGCCACCGAGGCCCAGGCGCGGAAGCTGCGGCTGGCGAACACCTGACGCGCGCTGCCCCGCGCCACCGGCGTGGCCGGCTCGCCCGGCGCCACGGGACGGTGCGTCTCGGCGAAGCCGCGCCAGCACAGCGCGAACAGCACGGCGGCGTAGGCGGCCATCGCCGCCAGCACCCAGCGCCAGCCGGCGCCCTGCACCAGCCACGCGCCGAGGACGGGCGCGAACAGCGCCACCACGCCCAGGCCCGTCAGGCCGCGCGCCATCACGTGCGGCCCCTCGTGCGCCGGATACAGGTCGCGCACCGCGGCGCGCGCGCACACCAGGATGGCCGCCATGGCGAAGCCCTGCACCGCGCGGCCGGCCGCCAGCCAGGGCACGCTGGGCGCCAGCGCGCAGCCCAGCGCCGCCACCGCGTAGCAGCCCAGCCCGGCCAGCAGCACCGGCCGGCGGCCGAAGCGGTCGGCCCAGGGGCCGCACAGCAGCTGCGCGCAGCCGAAGGCCAGCACGAAGACGGTGAGGCTGGCCGTGGCCGAGCCCAGGTCGCGCGCGATGGCGGGCAGCGCGGGCAGGTAGCTGTCGGTGGCGACGGGCTGCGCCGCCAGCAGCAGGGGAAGCAGGAGGGTGAATTCGATGGCGCGCCGGCGCGAGGAGCCTGCGCTCATGGCGCCTCGTGCCCCAGCACCGCGCTGATGGCCCGCGCCTCGCGGCGCACAGCGTGGGCGATGGCGCCGTCCACCGACGCATCGAAGCCGCCGGTGGCGCCCAGCGCCGTGAGCACGCCGCACACGCGGCCGGCATGGTCGAACAGCGGCGCGGCGACGGCGCTGATGCCGCGCAGGTTGGTGTCGCGCACGGCGGCGCAGCCGGCGGCCTGCACCTCGCGCCGCAGCGTGGCGACGGGGTCTTCCTGCGGCAGCAGCGCGCGCTGCTCCGCCGAAGCGGCGGCCAGCTCCCGCTCGGCCAGGGCCTGCACCGCCCGCTCGTCGAGGAAGCCGAGGAAGGCCCGCCCCGTGGCCGACCACAGCAGCGGCAGCACCGAGCCCACGCGCACGTTCAGGGTGACGGGCAGCCCCGGCTCCTCGAAGCGCACGATGGTCGGCCCCTTGTTGCCCATCACCGCCAGGAAGCAGGTGACCTCCAGCGACTCGCGCAGCCGCGCCAGCGCCGGCTCGGCGACGCGGATCGGGTCGGCCTGGCGCATGGCCGCCATGCCGATGCGGATGGCCTCCGGCCCCAGGAAGTACTGCTGCGATCCGGCGTCCTGCGAGACCAGCCCTTCCTGGCACAGGCTGACGAGGTAGCGGTGCACCTTGGCCGGCGGCTCGCCCACCTGGGCGGACAGCGCCGTCAGGCTGGCCCGCCCGCCCAGGCCGGCCAGGCCCTTGAGCACGGCCATGCCGGTCTCGGCGGCCTGCACGCGCTGGCGGCGCTGGCGGGGCGGGGAAGCGGGTTCGGGGGCGGTGGGCGAACGGGGCATGAACGGCGCAGCAGGGGCAAAGGGCATGGATTGTGTCCGGGTTAGCCCGGATTCATGAATTACGCAATTCTCAAAACAAT
>Ga0182738_1004535_pt1 | contig 15330 bp, 10 predicted proteins | sample eDN5th30CBELigMG_FD_128876 | JGI IMG/M metagenome (GOLD analysis project Ga0182738, IMG submission 128876) | Enriched Miracle-Growth compost microbial communities from Emeryville, California, USA - eDNA 5th pass 30_C BE-Lig MG (version 2)... ... | reverse complement strand
GCTGGAAGCGGGCGTCCTGCACACCGGCGACGCATTCGGTGCGCTCGAAATAGGTCGCCGCCTGGTCGCCGCCCTCCTGCCGCTTGCGCGCGTTGTAGACGAGGAACTTCGTCACCTCGCCAAGCGCCCGGCCTTCCTTGCGGTTGTAGACGATCAGCCCAGCGCCGCCCGCCTGCGCCTCCTTCACCGCCTCCTCGATGCCATGCACCAGATAGGGCCGGCAGGTGCAGATGTCGGAGCCGAACACGTCGGAGCCGTTGCATTCGTCATGCACGCGGCAGGCGAGCGTCCGCTTCGGATCGGCAATCGCCGCCGCGTCGCCGAAGATGTAGAGCGTGATGCCGCCGATCGGCGGCAGGAACAGGGAGAGATCCGGCCGCGTCACCAGTTCCGGATACATGCCGCCGGTCTGCTCGAACAGGGTGCGGCGCAACTGGTCCTCCTCGACGCCGAAGCGCGCCGCGATGCCCGGCAGGTGCCAGACCGGATCGATCGCTGCCTTGGTGACGGCGACGTCGCCATTGCCATGCACGATGGTGCCGTCGATCGGCAGCCGCTTCAGCCGGATCGCCTCATGCAGCTCGATCATGGTGAGCCGCGCCTTGGTGATGGCGATGGTCGGGCGGATGTCGACGCCCTCGGCGATCCGGTCGGCGAAAAGCTCGGCGGCGAGGTGGCCGAACGGGTCGAGCGAGACGATCTTGGCGGGGTCGGCCCATTGCGGGTGCGGCCCGATCGTGACGGCCGGTGAGGTGTTGCGGTAATCCGGCCGCTGGATCGGGTTCAGCGCGCCGGAGGAGACGGCGAGCGCGCGATAGAGCGAATAGGAGCCGCCATGCGTGCCGATCGTGTTGCGGTCGGCGGGGTTCGACACGGTTCCCACCACAGGCCCGCGCCGGCGCGGGTCGGGGTCGCCCCAGCGGATCGGAAACCGGACCGGCGCCTGGGCGCCGGGATGCGAGGTGAGACGGATATGCGTCGAACGGTTGATCGTCGTCATGATGCTCCAGCGAACCGGCCTGCGAGAGCACGTCAGAATGATCCGCGCCGCTCAGGAAGGGAAGAAAATTCGCGCGGGAGTTGGGTTTTGGCGCTCGGCGAGGTCCAGGGCCTTTGCTGGTGATGCGGTGTTTGGCTCCACGAAACTGCCACCTCCGCCGTCATCCCTGCGAAAGCGGGGATCCATGCAGCCGAAGCCCCGGGAGGCTCGCTCGCCGCAAAACCCGGCTGGATGGATCCTCGGTCAAGCACGGGATGACGGCGAGGGTGGGGCGAGGGGGCGAACTTCCGCGTGGCGCTGTCGGCCGGCGCCGTCAGAACGTGCTGTCCGCCCGGCCGGCGCTGTCTTCATATCCGCCAGTCGACCCCTGCGCTCCGCCCGCCCAAACCCGCCGGCGTCAACGGAAAGGTCTCGGCCAAGATTTCCAGCCCCGGTGTTCATGGGCCCCGGCCTTCGTCGGGGCGACGGTCCGCAGCCTCGGCCAACAAAAAAGCGACCGCGCCGGTGGAGGCGCGATCGCTTCATCAAGGGCCGCTCCTCCCGCGCGGGAGGAGCGGCGAAGAAAGTGCTCAGCCGGTGCGGCTGAAGCGGAACAGGGTTTCCTGGTGATAGGTCTCGCCGGGGCGCAGCACCGCGCTCGGGAAATCCTTCTGGTTCGGTGCGTCGGGGAAGAGCTGTGCCTCGAGGCACAGGCCCGCATTGGCGCCATAGACCTCGCCATTGATGCCGGCGTCCTTCGAGGCCACCATCTGGCCGCCATAGAACTGCACGCCCGGCTCGGTCGAGGTGACTTCGAGCGCGACGCCGCTCTTGGACGAGGAGAGCACGGCGATCGGCTGCGGCGTGGCGACCTTTTCGCGACGGACGACCATGTTGTGGTCGTAGCTCTCGACCACGCCGTCATGGCCTTCGCCGAAACGGCGGCCGGTGCGGAAGTCGTATTCGGTGCCGGCGACGGGACGGAACTCGCCGGTCGGGATCTTGCCGGCGTCGATCGGCAGGTAGGTCTCGGCCGGGATGGTCAGCATGTGGTCGCGGATCGTGCCGGCGCCGTCGAGGTTGAAATAGCTGTGCTGCGCCAGGTTCACCAGGGTCGGCTTGTCGGTCGTGGCGGAGATCACGGTCTTCAGCGTGCCGGGCGCCTCGATCGAATAGGTCAGTTCGACCTCGACCTTGCCGGGATAGCCCTCTTCGCCATCGGCGCTGGTGATGCCGAGCGTGACGCTGGACGGCGTCGATCGCAGCAGCGTCCAGACGCGCGTGCCGAAGCCGTCGAAGCCGCCATGCAGGTGGTTCGGCGCCTCGTTCTGCGACACCTGGTAGGGCGTGCCGTCGATCTCGAAGCGGCCGTCGGCGATGCGGTTGGCGAAGCGGCCGGCGATCGCGCCGAAATAGGTGCGGTTGCGCAGATAGGCTTCCATGTTGTCATAGCCGAGCACCAGCGGATGCGGCACGCCGGCGAGACGAATGTCCTGGATCACGGCGCCGAAGGTCAGGATCGTCGCCGTCAGGTCGCCATTCGAGATGGTGATGGCCTCGACGGGCGTGCCATCCGGCATCGTGCCGAAAGAGCGGGAAGTCATGTGCGTTCTCTCCATGGGTGTTTTCTAGGCGTTTGTTATCGGCCCCGGCCGGCGAACCGGCTGCGGGCGTCTTGGACATCGCAACTCAGGAACGGTCGCCCGGCGTCGGAAACATGGGAAACTCCGTTCGAAGAACCGGAGCGGAGATTGGCGTGGAAATCATTGCCAAAGCAACACCATAGCGGGTGCTGCCGGTGGGTTACGCGCTGAAACCAGCGCAAAGGATCGAATGCCCGCCGCGCCGCCCCATGCCAAGGCCGTGCGGCGCAGCCTCCGGCTTGACGCTTCCCCGCGCGCGCCCCTAACGTCCGCCGGCCCCTGTGCCGGCCCCTGACGGCCGGCCGGGCCGGGAGCCGTTTCCCGTCTTCCTCTTGTCCCTGCCCATGGAGTGCCGCGCGTGGCCCAGAAGCTCATTCTCGATGTCGATACCGGAACCGATGACGCGGTCGCCATCATGCTGGCGGCGCTGCATCCGGAAATCGAGCTGATCGGCGTCACAACGGTCAACGGCAATGTCGAGGTCAAGTTCTGCACCGACAACACGCTGCGCGTGCTAGACCATATTGGCCGTTCCGACATCCCGGTCTATGAGGGCTCGAACCGCCCCTTCGTGCGCGACAATTTCCCCGTCGCGCGCGGCGTCACCGACCAGGCCTCGAAATTCCATGTCGAGACGCTGCCCGTCCCGGCGGCGAAGTCGAAGAAGGCCGACAAGGGCGCCGTCGATTATCTGGTCGAGACCTATCGCAATGCCAAGGAGCCGATCGTGCTGATGCCGGTCGGCCCGCTCACCAACATCGCGGCGGCGCTGGCGGCCGATCCGGATTTCGCCAGGCGCGTGCCGGAGCTGATCATCATGGGCGGTGGCCACGAAATCGGCAACATGACGCCCTCGGCCGAATTCAACATCTGGGCCGATCCGGAAGCGGCGGCGCGGGTGTTCTCCGCCGGCTTCGAGAAGGTGACGCTGGTGACCCTCGACGCGACGCATCGGGCGCTGATTTCCTATGCCGATTGCGACCATCTCGCCATGCTCGGCACGCCGGCCGCCCAGGCGACCTCGGACATCGTGCGCTTCCGCATCGAGATGCACGACATTTCCCAGAAGATGGAGGTGCTCGGCACGGCGCCGGTGCATGACGCGGTCTGCGTCGCCTATCTGGTCGATCGCGACGTGCTGACCACCCGCCACCTGCATGTCGACGTCGAGACCGGCGGCGCGCTGACGGTTGGCCGCACGGTGATCGACACGCATTTCCGGGGCAATCGCGCCCCCAACGCCCACGTCGCCTTCGACGCCGACCCGAAGCGCTTCGTCGCCATGCTGACCGAGATCTTTTCGCATCCGCACGGGTAGGGGAGACGACCGGGCGAGCCAGATAGGTGGCGCGCGGCGGCTGAGCAGGCCGCCGCGCCATCGCGTTCCAGTGTCAGCCCCAAACGCCGGCGTCATCCTCGCGAAAGCGAGGATCCATTCAGCCGAGCGTCCGGGAGCTTCGCGCGGCAGAAACGACGGCTGCATGGATCCCGGGTCTCCGCCCGGGATGACGGCGAGCGTGGGTATGGATGGAGCCCTTCCTCGCGTCTCCCCGAGGGAGACGTGAAAGACTACCCCCGCCGGACCACCTTCTCCGAGGGCACGTCGAAGCGGCGGATGCCTTTGCGATTCGCCTCGTCGAGGGCGTCCTCGTAGCCGGCGTCGGCATAGCGCATCACGCCCAGCGAGGTGTCGTTGGTGAGCGCGCGGGCCAGGCGTTCGCCGGCGGCGGGCGTGCCGTCGGCGACCAGCGTCACGCCGGCCGAGGTCATGTAGCCGGCATAGCCGCCGCCGCCCGAATGCACCGTCACGAGATCGGCGCCGGAGGCCGAGAGCGTCATCGCGTCGAGCAAGGGCCAGTCGGCGATCGCATCCGACCCGTCGCGAAGATTTTCCGTCATGATGTTGGGATGCGCCATCGCCCCGGCATCGAGGTGATCGCGGGAGAAGGCGATCGGGCCGGAGAGCGCGCCGGCCGCCACCAGGTCGTTGACGGCGAGCGCCAGTTCGGTGCGCGCGCCATGGCCGAGCCAGGCAATCCGCGCCGGCAGGCCCTCGAACGGCACGTTTTCGCGCGCGAGGCGTATCCAGTTGGTGACGATGGCGTTGTCGGGAAAGCGCTCCAGCACCAGGTCGTCGATGCGGCGGATGTCGTCGGGATCGTTGGAAAGCGCCATCCAGCGGAACGGACCGATGGCGCGGGCGAACAGCGGCCGCAGATACGCCTCGGTGAAGATCGGGATGTCGAAGGCATTTGCGACGCCGGCTTCGCGCGCCTGGGTGCGGATCAGGTTGCCGTTGTCGAACACGACCGAGCCATGTCTCTGGAAATCGAGCATGGCGCGGACATGCGGGATGATCGAGGCGCGCGACAGCGCCATCAGCCTGGCCGGATCGCTCTGCCGCAGCGCGCGGACCTCGGCGAGCGAAATCCCCGCCGGCACATAGCCATAGACGAGGTCATGCGCCGAGGTCTGGTCGGTGACGATATCAGGCACGATGCCGCGTCGAAATATTTCGGGATAGATCTCGGCGGCATTGCCGACGAGCGCCACCGACAGCGCCTCCCTGTGGTGGCGGGCATGCGCGATGCGCTGCAGCGCCGTGTCGAGGTCGGGCGCGATCTCGTCGACATAGCCGATCGCCTTGCGCTTCTCCGCCCGTTCGGGGTCGACGTCGACGGTGAGGATGGCGGCGTTCGCCATGCGGCCGGCCAAGGGCTGCGAGCCGCCCATGCCGCCGAGGCCGGCGGTCAGGATGAAGCGTCCGGCGAGATCGCCGCCAAAGTGCTTCTCGGCGATGCGCATGAAGATCTCGTAGGTGCCCTGGATGACGCCCTGGCTGCCGATATATTGCCAGGCGCCGGCTGTCAGCCCGCCCCAGCAGATCAGGCCCTTGCGCTCCAGCTCGTAGAAATACTCCGCCTTGGCCCACTGGCCGACGATGTTGCAATTGGCCATGATGACGATCGGCGCTTGCACCTGCGTCTTCAGGATGCCGATCGGCTTTCCGGACTGGACGATCAGCGTCTCGTCCTCGTCCATCGTCTTCAGTGCCCGGACGATGGCGTCATGCGCCGCCCAGTTGCGCGCCGCCTTGCCGAGCGCCGCATAGACGATCAGGCTGTCCGGGTCCTCGCCGACCGAGAGCACGTTTTCGAGCAGCCGCAGCAGGCCCTCCTGCCGCCAGCCCTTGCAGCGAAGCATCGTTCCCGAGGTGACGGGATAGCGGGGATTGACCATTATTTCTTCTTCCGCTTCCTCTTCTTCGGTTCGTCCGCGAACACATAGCGGGCGATCTCGATCCCCATCGCGGCTTCCACCGGCGGATAGACGGAGGGGTCGAGCACGCCGGCCGAGAGCGGGAGGATCGCCTTGGGCACATGCAGCACATGCACCGTCATGCCGACATGCAATTGCCCGACCGAGAGCGGCTCGCCATCCTTGTCCAGCGTGGTGATGACATCCGGGAAGGTGGCGAGGCGGGTGCCGCCGGCATCGTCGATCGCCATATATTCGTTCATCACATGCAGCGTCGTCGCCTTGTCGCCGGCGCCGATCACCACCGTGCCGATGTCGAAGGCGGCGTTGGTGTAGACGACGTCCTTGCGGGCGATCCGGCCGGAAACCACGATATGGCCGCCGGTCACCTTGCAGATCGCGTCGATGACGGCGGTGCCGCTGCCCTTGCCGGCTCCCTTGCCGTCGGCCGCCACGATCGCCTCGCCGAGCGCCAGCGCCATCGAGATGCCGCCCAGCGCCGCGTTTTTCCGCACATAGCTGGCGCGGACCGGATTGCGCGCCGAGGCGATGAAGCCGCCCGACATGTCGGAGGCCGTGCGCAGGATCGGCGACACCTTGGCGGTCGCGCCGCGCACCACCAGCTCGATATAGCGGTTGTCGGCCCGGTTGCCGCCAACCGCCGTCTGGATCATCGGCTCGGGCGAGGCGGCAAGGCCGATCGAGCCCATGTCGCCGGTCGGATGCGCGCGGATATCGCCGACCGCGTCCAGCACCTTGGTGCCGAGAATGGCGGAGGGCAGCCAGCCGTTCAGCGTCGAGGAGCGGCCGTTCTGGCCCACCATCAGCGCCGCCAGCGGCTCGCCCAGCGCTTCCTGCAGCAGCCGCACGGCGTGGACATAGTCGACGCCCTGCATCTCCCATTGGGTGGTGCCGGCCGGCGCGCCGATCGCGGCGGCGGTCGCGACCCAGTCATTCTTGTCGAGTTCGTCGACGCTGACCAGTTCCGGCTTGCCGATGCGCACGGCGGCGAGGCCGAGCATGCGGCCATGGTCGGCCCAGCCGCCGCCCCCGGCGGCATAGACCGAGCCGCCGCGCACGGCGGGTTCGACGTCTTTCTCGGTCAGGATGCGGCCCATGCGGTCCTCCTTCAGGCGAGCAGGGTATCGAGGCGCAGCACCGCGTCGAGCAGCACCGCCGCCCCGGCGGCGATCTCGCCCGGCTCCGACCATTCCTCCGGCGTATGGCTCCGGCCATCCTTGGAGGGAACGAAGATCATAGCCGAGGGGGCGATGCTCGAGAACCAGGCCATGTCGTGGCCGGCGCCAGACGCCATGCGGCGCGGCGCCAGCCCCAGCGCCTCGGTCGATTGCTCCAGCACGTCGAGCAGCAACGGATCGGAAAGCGCCGGGCGGTTGTCCGAAATGGCGCGGAATTCGGTGATCCGCGCGCCCGTGCCAGCCATGGCGCGCAGGATCAGCGGCCGCAATTCGGCGACGAAGCCTTCCATGAAGCTGCGTTCCTCGGCCCGCGCATCGACCAGCAGCGTCACCCGATTCGGCACGACATTGGCGGCGTTGGGCTCGACGCGGAATTCGCCGACCGTGGCGACGAAATGCCCGTGCCCCGCTTTGGCGCGGCGGCTCGCATCCTTGGCGATGACCGACACGGCAGCGGCGGCGCCGGCCAGCGCGTCCTGGCGCAGGTGCATCGGCGTCGTGCCGGCATGGTCGGCGCGGCCCTCGATGACGATTTCGAGCCGCGTGATGCCGGAGATCGCCGTGACGATGCCGATGTCGCGGCGCTCGTCCTGCAGGATCGGCCCCTGCTCGATATGCAGTTCGAGATAGGCGGCGATGTCGTCGCGCCGCGCCTCGGCGAGATAGGCGACGTCGCCGCCCATGCGGTCGATCGCGTCGCGCAGCACCTCGCCGGTATCGGGCTCCGGCCGTTCCAGTTGCTCGGGCGTCAGCAGCCCTGCGATGGCGCGGCTGCCGATGCAGGAGAGGCCGAAGATCGAGACCTCTTCCGCCAGGCAGTCGATCACCTCGAACGGGTGGTCGAGCTCGGCGCCGTCCTGCTGCAGGCTGCGGGCGACCGCGATGCCGGCCATGACGCCGGCGGTGCCGTCGAAGCGGCCGCCATCCGGCACGGTGTCGCTGTGCGAGCCGATGACGATGGTCTTGTGGTCGGGAAAGCGGCCCTCGCGCCGGCCGATCAGGTTGCCGGCCGCGTCGAGGCGGATGGAGAGCCCGGCCTCCTGCATGCGCCGGGCGACGAAGGCGCGGCCTTCGAGAAACATCGGCGTGAAGGCGCGACGGGTCCAGGGCCGCCCGGGATCGGTCCGTTCGGCGAGCGCCATCAGATCGTCCCAGAGCCGGGTCTCGTCGATCGGCAGGTTGTTGCGCATGGAGAATCAGGTCTCGGTCGGCAGGGTGGGGGGCGGACGCACGAACCGGCCCGAACCAGGTTCGGCCAGCACGAAACGCCCGTCAAAGACCTGGATTCCGCGCAGGAACGTGCCGCTCACCCGCCAGGGGAGCGTCATGCCGTGATACGGACTCCAGCCCATCACATTATGCCCACTCGCCGCCGCATCATAGAGCGCCGGTTCATGCGTCAGCACGGCGATGTCGGCATCCTTCCCGATCTCCAGCGCGCCCTTCTGGTCGGCGATGCGGAAATGCCGGGCCGGGTTGCGGGCCATCAGCCGCGCCGCCCAGGTGAGCGGGATGCCGCGTTCGATCGCGCCCTTGACGAAGAGCGGCAGCAGGACTTCCAGCCCCGGCACGCCGGAGGCGTTGTCCAGCATGGCGGGCTTGGTCTTGCGGTCCTCCGACCAGGAGACGTGATCGGTCGAAACGAGGTCGACATGGCCGAGCGCCACTTGCCGCCAAAGCGCCTCGACCTCGGCGCGCGGCCGGATCGGCGGGTTGATCTTGGCCTTGCCGCCGAGCCGGCAGACATCGTGCTCCTCGTCCAGCGTCAGATAGTGGATGCAGACCTCGACGGAGGCGGCATGGCCCTCGGCCCGGTAACGCGCCGCGAGCTCCGCGCCGCGCGCCAGCGAGGAATGCACCACATGCGCCGGGCAGCCGGTGAGCGCGCCGGTCTCGAAAATCTCGACATCGGCCAGCAGCTCGGTGATCGGCGGCCGCGACAGGCCATGCGCCCGCCAGTCGGTGATCCCTGAGGCGCGCACCCGCGCCATATGCGCGTCGACCGCCTCGTGGATCTCGTTGTGCACGCCGGCGGTCAGCCCCGTTGGCGCGATCGCGGCGAAGCATTCCGCCAGCAGGGCCGGGGGAATCCGGGGAAACCGCTTGGCATCGGTGCCGAAGGTGGAGAACTTGAACGCGGCGACGCCGGCCGCCGCCATTTCGCGGATGCGCGCCGTGCCTTCCTCCGGGTCGATCGTGCCATAGAGCGCGAAATCGACGCGCGCCTGCGGCCCGGCATGGTCGAGCTTCCTTTGCACCGCTTCGGCCGAGCAGACGAGGTTGCCTTCGTCATAGGGCATGTCGACGATGGTGGTGACGCCGCCGGCCGCGGCCGAGCGGGTCGACCAGATGAAATCCTCCTGATCCCTCTGGCTCAGCGAATGCACCTGCGCGTCGATCGCGCCCGGCAGGATCAGCGCCTTGCCGAGCGCGTGTGTCTCTCGTCCCGAGGGCGCCGCGCCCTGGCCGACCATGGCGATCTTGCCGCCGCGCGCCGCGACGAACCCGCCCTCGATGACGCGCTCGGCGGTGACGACGGTTCCGGACAGGACGAGATCGAAATCGCTCATGGCATCACCGGCGGTTGTCGGGAAGGGAGATTGCGACTCGCTGCACCCGCGACGCAGGCTGGTCGCCATGTTGACGGCTTTGCCGACGAAATGGGAAGGCCGATTTGCGTTTCGGCTGCTTGCTCAACATGAGGGCTGCGCGGTCGTTCAGGTCAATGGTGGCCCAGCAAGGTTTCCCCCTCCCCAAAGCCGGCAGGCTGGTTTTGACCCTCCCTCAAGGGGAGGGTTCAGGATGAGCACGCCGTGCCGGCAAACCTCTGCTGATCGATCCGGGTGGCTCTTAGCCAAATAGCGCTTCGCTTGAACCCTCCCCTTGAGGGAGGGTCGAAAGCGCGTGGCGCTTTCGGGGAGGGGGCTCTTGGCCAGACACGAGGCAAGGGTCGGAATCCCGCGGCAATCTCGAAATGCGCACGCAGCCTCGGCGGTCCGTCTGCCGCCTGTCATTCCCAGCATCATTCGGCCCCCGCAAACGCCCGCATCGATGGGCTCAAAGGGTCGATATTAGAGGGTGCGAGTCGACGCTGTGAATGTTGTCACAGCGTGCCCTCCGCCAGCCGCCCTGTCCGCCTGGCCACCCGGCGCTCAAGGATCGATAGCGCGTCATAGATCAGCACCGCCAGCAGCGCGACGATGATGCCGCCCTGCAGGATGAACGAGGTGTTGGAGGTGAGAAGGCCTGCGATGATCACCTCGCCAAGGCCCTTGGCCGCGACCGTCGAGCCGATCGTCGCCGTTCCCATGTTGATGACGACCGACAGCCGGATGCCGGCAAGGATCACGGGAAGCGCCAAAGGCAGCTCGACGCGAAACAGCTGCTGCGTCGGGTTGAGGCCCATGCCGCGCGCCGCTTCGACGACATTCGCCGGCACTTCCTTGAGGCCGGTGATGGTGTTCTCGAAGATCGGCAGCAGGCCGTAGAGCACCAGCGCGATCAGGGTCGGCTTCAGCCCGAAGCCGACCACCGGCACGGCCAGCGCCAGCACCGCGACGGGCGGGAAGGTCTGGCCGATATTGACCAGGCTGCGCGACAGCGGCAGGAATTCGGCGCCGACCTTGCGCGTCACGAATACGCCCATGACCAGCGCCAACGCGGTGCCGATCAGGCTGGCGATGGCGACAAGGCCGAGGTGATAGAGCGTCAGGCTGAGCAGGCTGCCCTGGTTGTAGATCACCGGCGCGTCGTTCTCGGTGAACGGCTTCAGGATCGGCACGAACCAGTCGGGCCGGAGGATGAGGGCGAGCAGCAGCGCCAGCGCCGCGAGGCGCGCCAGGGGTCCGACGATGCGGCTCACGCGGGCACACCGGCATGGGCGCGCAGCGCCGCGAGCGAGATGCGGCCGACCAGCGTGCCGTCCGCGCTCGCCACCGGCAGCGCGTCGCGCTGGTGCCAGAGCAGTTCGGACAAGGCATCGCGCAGCGTGGCGGTCGCGGCGATCGGCGGGCCCTCGGCCGTGCCGGGCTCGACGATCGACGAGACGGGCGCGAGCGACAGCAGACGGAACGGCCGGTCAGCGCCGTTCACCAGCTTTTCGACGAAGCCATGCGCGGGTCGCGCCAGGATTTCCGCCGGCGGCGCATATTGCAGCAGCCGGCCGCCATCCATGACCGCGATCCTGTCGCCGAGATGGATCGCTTCCTCCATGTCATGCGTCACCAGCACGACGGTGATGCCGAGCCGCTGCTGCACGGCGAGCAGGTCTTCCTGCGCCTTGGCGCGGATGATCGGGTCGAGCGCGCCGAAAGGCTCGTCCATCAGCAGCAGGCCGGGCTCGGCCGCCAGCGCCCGGGCGACGCCGACGCGCTGCTGCTCGCCGCCGGAAAGCTGGTGCGGAAATTTGTTCGCGAATTCTTCCGGCTTCATGCTGAAAAGGGTCAGAAGCTCATCTACCCTTTTGGCGATGCGCGAAGAATCCCAGCCGAGCAACGTCGGCACGGTGGCGATGTTGCGGGCGACGGTCCAGTGCGGGAACAGGCCGTTGCCTTGGATGACATAGCCGATGCCGCGGCGCAGTTCCTCGCCGGAGACGGAGGCCGTGTCCTTGCCGTCGATGCGGATCGTGCCGGCGCTGGGCTCGATCAGCCGGTTGATCATCCGGAGCGTCGTCGACTTGCCGGAGCCGGAGGTGCCGACGATGACGGTGATGGTGCCGCGTTCGACGGAGAAGGAGACGTCGTCGACGGCGAGCTGGTCGCCGAAGCGGCGGCTGACATGTTCGAGTTCGATCAAAGCCGGCGCCTTTCGGAAAGCTCGATGGCCGCATCGAGAAGGATGGCGGCAGTGAAGGCGAGCGCGATGGTGGGAACCGCGCCGAGCAGGACGAGGTCGGTGGCGGCCTGGCCGATGCCCTGGAACACGAAGGTGCCGAAGCCGCCGCCGCCGATCAGCGCGGCGATGGTGACGAGGCCGATATTCTGCACCAGCACGATGCGGATGCCGGTGAGGATGACGGGAAGGGCCAGCGGCAGCTCGACCTGGAACAGGCGCTGGAATTTCGTCATGCCCATGCCCTCGGCCGCCTCGACCACCGAGCGGCGCACCTCGCCGAGGCCGACGACGGTGTTGGCGACGACCGGCAGCAGCGAATAGAGGAACAGCGCGATCAGCGCCGGCGCCGTACCGATGCCGCGAATGCCGAGCGAGGCGGCGAGCGGCGACCAGGCGGCGAGCAGGCCGAGCGGCACGATCATCAGCCCGTACATCGCCATGGACGGCACGGTCTGGATGACGTTGAGGACCGGCAGCGTGATGCCGCGCAGCGTGGCGTTGCGGTGGCAGGCGATGCCGAGCGGCAGGCCGATGACCACGGCGGCGGCGAGCGATCCCAGCGCCAGCTCGATGTGCTTGGCCCCCTCGCGCCAGAACTTCTGCGCGTTGGTGGCGTATTCCTTCAGGATCGACAGCCCGTCCCAATGGCCGGAGCCGAGGATGAAGGCGACCGCGATGGCGGCCCCCGCCAGCATGGTGAGCCGCGCGAGCGGCCCCAGTTGCAGCTTGGCGATGGCGTCGGTGGTCAGCATGGCGAAGGCGAAGGCCATCAGCCAGAAGCCGGCGGCGGGCGACACCCGGGCATAGCTGTTGTCGGGTGGCACCACCGTCGCTGGAACGATCCCGATCAGCACGGCCAGCAGCAGCAGTGACCCGATGCCCACCGCCAGCCGCAGCAGCGCGCCGGTCCGCAGCACCGCGACGATGGTGGCGATCGACAGCAGGGCGATGCCGATCGCCGCCCAGAGCGTCGGCAGCGACTGGGCGAGGCTGAGGCCCTGGCCGGAGATCAGGCGGTTGGGTTTCAGCGTCGCGAAGGACTGCCAGTCCATGCCGACGATCGCGATCACGGCGACGACGATGCCGACGCGGTCGAGGCGCGCGGTCAGGGGCGGGGCTGCGGTCTCGCTCGCTTCCGTCACGCCGGATGGCTCCCTCTCGTTGCGCAAGAGCTTAGGGGTAAATCGGCGCATCGCAAGGTTAACGGGGAGCTAACAGGCCGGCGGCTGTTAACAGCGGCCCAGACGGCGCGTCTCCTTCGCCGTCCGGGTTTCACGTGAAGCGCGTTGTCGCGCCTATTTCACGAAGCCCTTCTGGGCCAGATAGGCCTTGGCGACGTCCTTGGCCGGCTCGCCGCCGACCTGGATGCGGCCGTTCAGTTCCTGCAGGGTCTTGAGATCGAGCGAGGCGAAGACCGGCTTCAGCACTTCCTCGATCTTGGGGAACTTCTTGAGCACTTCCTCGCGGATGATCGGCGCCGGGGCATAGACCGGCTGCACCGCCTTGTCGTCCTCCAGCACGACCAGGCCGGCCGCCTGGATGGCGCCGTCCGTGCCATAGACCATGGCGGCGTTGACGCCGTCGGTCTGCTCGGCCGCCGCCTTGATCGTCGCCGAGGTGTCGCCGCCGGAGAGAACCAGCAGCTGCTCCGGCTTCAGCGAGAAGCCATAGGCGGTCTGGAAGGCGGGGAGGGCGGCGGCGGAATTGACGAATTCGGCCGAGCCAGCCAGCTTCACCTTGCCGCCACCGGACACCCACTTGCCGAAATCGCTGAGCGAGTTCAGCTTGTTGCCCTCGGCGACGTCGCCGCGAAGGCCGATCGCCCAGGTGTTGTTGGCGGGCGAGGGCGAGAGCCAGACGATCTTGTTGGCGTCATAGTCGAGCGTCTTTGCCGTCTCGAAGCCCTTTGCCGCATCCTTCCAGAGCGGGTCGTCCGCCTTGTTGAAGAAGAAGGCCGCGTTGCCGGTATATTCCGGATAGATGTCGATCTCGCCGGCGGTGATCGCCTTGCGCACCACCGGCGTGCCGCCGAGCGAGATGCGGTCCTCGACCGTGATGCCGTTCGCCTCGAGCACTTGGGCGATGACGTTGCCGAGCAGCGTGCCTTCGGTATCGATCTTCGACGAAACGACGACGTCGGCTGCGTGCGCCCCGCCGATCGAGGCCAGGATCGCGGCCGCTGCCGCGATGGTCTTCAGAGCTTTCATGGCGGAAGTTCCTCTACTGTCGGTGGTCTGGGCGAGCATCGTACTTCTTAGGGTTCCGCGCGCGTCAACGCGAGAAAATGAGCTCATCCGTCGTGATGGATTCGTAGAAATTTCTGACTGTTTCCAAGAGCGCAGGCTGAAAAAGGTTGCGTTCGATGGTCTCGATATCGAGCGAAAGCGCACGATCCTTCTCCAGGAAGGCCACTTCGGAGCGGACCGAATCATAGACCATGCCGACCAGTCCGGCCGGCTTCAGCCCCTGCATGTCGAGGCCCTGGGCGGCCAGAAGCGCCTCGATCGCCGTCAGCATCTTCAGCGAGGCGATCTGCCGGTTGAGGCGTTCGACGACCAGCGGCGCGAACATGGCCTCGTCCTCCATGCCGCCGGCGATCAGCAGCGGCATGGCGGAAACCGGGGCCAGGTCGGCCATGACGCGGCTGGCCAGGTCGCCCGCCAGCTTGACCAGCGGCCCGAAACCGGTGGCGTCCGTCGCCTCCGAGACGAGATTGGCCGGCAACACGCCGCGCCCGCCATTGGCGATCAGGATGATGCGGTTGAGGATGTTGCGGGCAAGATGCGCCAGGCCCGGCCCGACCGATTGCAGCGTCAGCGCCAGTTCGAGCGGCAGCGACCCGCCCGAGGTCATCGGGATGCCGTCGATGACGACGGGATTGTCGTCCGGCCGTGCGGTCGCGGCCTCGACGCTGGCGGCCGCGAAGGCGACGACCCCGGCCGAGGCGCCGAAGATCTGCGCCATCATGCGCAGGCTGAGCGGATCGTGCAGATGGGTGGCCGGCGCCCAGGGAAAGGCATCCGCCACCGCCATCAGCACGGTTCCTGCCGCCGCCTCGCGCGGCGAGCCGATGCGCGTCGCCACCCGCCATGGCTCGGGCGAAGCGCGCAGCGCGGCAGCGGCGCTGGAGCCGGTCGCCATGGCGACGCGGATCAGCTGCGCGGCCTCGATCAGCGTCGCGCCGGCGCTGGCGACCGTCAGCGCGTTGGTGCTGACGGCGGAAAGGGCGTCCTTGAGCCGGAAGACCAGCGGCGTCAGTCCGGCTTCGCGCAGCGCCTCCTCGGCGGATTTCAGCACGCCGCGATGAAAGACCTGGCCCTCGCCGGCCAGCGCCGTCGCGACCTGGCTCATCAGTCCGATATCGGCGGCGCCGATCGAGCCGAGCCGGCGCACGACCGGCACGATGTCGGCGTCG
>Ga0182738_1004533_pt1 | contig 15333 bp, 12 predicted proteins | sample eDN5th30CBELigMG_FD_128876 | JGI IMG/M metagenome (GOLD analysis project Ga0182738, IMG submission 128876) | Enriched Miracle-Growth compost microbial communities from Emeryville, California, USA - eDNA 5th pass 30_C BE-Lig MG (version 2)... ... | reverse complement strand
TTACTTGTCGTGAATAATGTTTGGTGATTCTTCCAACGATTTCACTAGTTGAGCCGAAAATATGAGTTCCCAAGAGATGATTCAAACGAATCTTGGCACTATCGAGGGTCACAAGACTCAGTCCAAAATCAGCCAGGAAATAGGATGCTGTTTGGTTGTATTTCTGTCCTGGGGAGTTTCTGAAAGTGAATGTCAAGTCGATAGGCTCGAGTCTCAACAGTTTGATATAAACTCTCTTGTTATCTTCAACGAGTTGAATTATTTTATCATCAAGTTTAGTCTGCAGGGGTTTTGGGTCATAGATTTTTACGGGTCTGTGGAATGATGCCGTGTCTTCAATAAAAGGAATCTGTGAATACATCGAAAGCAAAGCAAAAATCAAATAATCATCCAATCTCACTTCCATCGTATCCAGAAAACCTTTGAATTCAAAAATATAATTCAATGTCGAATTTATCTTCGTATTTGTCATATTTTTCTATAAATAGGATGAAAACTTTGTTAAATTCAATTCATTTGTTACCGAATAATATGTCAAGAAAACAAGAGGAAGATTTTTAGTATTTTTCTTATTCCTTGCAAGCATGACTGGGAACTGTGTATCGTGCAATTGATTGTTGATTGTTATTGAGTCAATTGTAAACAACATCTAAAATATTATAAGGAATTCCCCAAACCTCACTTACATTTTGCCTTTCCCATTGAGTGGCTTCTTGCATTTCATCCATATAATATCCATCATTTTCACCTTTCTGGACGGTTTCGTTTAATATTGTTTGTGTAAAGTTGAGGTTTGTGATCGTTATATGAATGATTTCTCTTGGATGACTGTCAATAAACGAAATACCAATGGTATTTGTAATTGCCAACTTGTAAATTGTTGAAGCATACCGATTCTTCTTTTTCCTAAGATTGTAAATACAAAAATTTAACAACTCCCAATTTACTCTTCTAATTGAAGCCATTCATCTTCGTCGGACTTTTTGTTTTCTTTTATCATTTGGAACTTGATCACTTTCGTAGAATTAACTGGATCAATCTTGACGTACACAATATTTGGACCATGGACGAAAGCTGCTCTTTTGATAAATTCAACCCATTCAATTGCATCATCTTCATTCTTTGCTTTGAATTCAATGAATTTGGGCTTTTTATTCACTTCGACATTCAGAATAAATCGAACATCTTTCATATCTTCAATCTTTGCTCCTTTCAGAGGAATTTTCTCTTTGATGTTCGGGTGCTTTTTGTTATACAATTTCAACCTTTGTTTTGCGATCGATAAAACACAATACTCATCCTCATATTCTTCATCGTAAGGCTTTTTTCGACCAAGATATCCTTTTTTCAGCAAGAACTTCCCATTCTTTGTTGCCGAAGCTTCAGGAAGCTTTCCAAGAGGAATGGGCTCATAATCTTTTATTGTGTCCAAATTGTATTCAGCTGATATAGATTCTATTTCAATCTCCAACAATTTTTCTCCTATCATTTCATCCCATGAAAATGTCACAGTCTTATCAGGTGCCAACTTATAAAATGGTGCATCTAATTTGAAGTTAGTTGTTACAAAAAGCCTATTTTACTGTCAGTGTATGGTTTTTTATCTTTTGAATTTGCGGATGGTTTCTGTCTAAAACTGATATCATACAAGGTGTTATTTTGAATTTTGTAAGGAGGATTGTTCAAATCTTCGGGAAGAATTCGCATAACGACGATACTCTCTTCCAAAGTAATCACAATGCGAGCATAATAATAATCTTCATTATTCCAGATTCTGAGGCTTTCCTTCTTATCTTGCTTCAATTTCACTGTAAAGTCTCCGACTTGATCAATCTTGAATCTTCCAGACCAAGCATAAGGTTTCTGTAAAAGACTGTCAGAAAGACTCATCACCACATTATTTGGCTTCTTGCTGTCTGTCCAATGGAAAAAACCCCAAGCGTTATGTTTGAGTCTCATGATTGACTCATCTTGGATCACATTTTCATATTGGGCGAGCATCAAATTCTGTCCGCTCTCATTCTTAATAGCAAACCTTGGAGTCAATATGATCAGTCTTGAGCGATGGAACAACCCAGGCGCAACCTCAGTTCTCACTCCGAATTCGTACTTTTTCCTCTTGTTCAATTGCTCCTTCTGAGGCTTCTTTTTTAAGTACTTTGCGACATTATTCCATGTATTGCTCACTCTTCCTAAAAGCCTGAATCCACTATTTTTATCCTTGTCCCTCTCCTTGCTGTCTTTCAGAGATTCTATCAAGTGCACAGATCCTGATGCACTTTGCAGAGAAAATGGCTTTGACCAGTTCTTTGTATCACGTAATGCAATCTGCAATTTATTCATTCTCCTTGATGTCGAAAACATATGAATCTTATCGTAAATGTCTTCTTCTCCCTCCTCATCGACTTGACTTTTCAAATTATCAACAACTGCCCGGAAATCTGAACTTCTACCAGCATAGCCTTCCTGACCGCGCATTCCAGACTTTAGGCTCTTGATCTTCAAAGATTCCATTGCAAGCAAAGTTGGATCCTCACTCGGCTTTCCAAATCCAAACACTCTTTCTTGATATTTCAAGTTTTGATACGTCTCGTTAATAATCAGGAAAGGACAGAAGATCACTATATTTCTACTCTGGTTCGACTTCTTTGTAATTTCGACCCAAAGATACAGCTTGCATTTTGTCTTGAACTCTTTCGCAGCTATTGGCTTAAATATAGTACAGTACCGATCTCTAATCATCTTTTTAAACACTTTTCGAGATTTTGTCGTCTCATAATGATCAAGATGGAAATTCACTAAAAGATCTTCTTCAAATCCCAACTCCGTAATTTGAGCAAAGTTTCCAGGTGCTAAAGGAGGCAGACTTAATAGGGGAATACCTGGAGTGCTTTCTTTCAGGAAAGTAAACCTGATTGGCTTCACTGTGGCATTTGTCAATGAGATCAGAGGATTCACCAATAAAACGGTTTCGTAGCATAAATCATCCTTATTAGCAATATTTTGGAGTCCTCCTTCAGCTGGCAAAACTTTCTTCTTGGTCACAGTCAGGACAAAGTTGAAACTTTTATTTTCAGTGTCACTTCTGCAGAGAATTAAATGGTCCTTTTTATATTTTCGTCTTCTATCAGGTTCAAGAGTGGGGTCTTTTGTGAGATTCTCGAGCTCCAAGTCGTCCTCTTCTTCTTCATTTTCATTCAAAAAGTCTTTATTTTGGATCGTTTCTTTCAAATTAAACTTATCGCTGTATTCAAACCCTTCAGTTCCAAAATAAATCAAAGTCTTTTCCTCAATAACTTCAATTGGAAGATAGTACTTGCCTTGAGGTTCAATCTCTTCTTCAATCACCTCATCTGTCTTTGTGATTCGGCTCTTGTAATTGAACTTCACTTTTAGAGCCACATTCAAGTAGTTCTTCAAAATTGCTGTCGATCTCAGGACCACTTCTTTTGTCGCAGTCAAAGGATTAATATGCACCGAGCAGATCATGTAAGTAGAAGTTATTTCCGCTGCCTTCTTTGAAGAGAAAAATGGAAAGTCAAAATGTCTTCCTTGCTTCTTTGTCAAAGATGTTACCTCCATTGAGAGATCACTCTTCAGTTTGTAAAATCTTTTTCCAATCAAATCACAGTCAATATCTTTGATCTTCTTGTACTGGCTTGTCGTAAACTCATGAATCGTGTTTGTTCCAGTCTCCAAGTCATGCAAAGTGTTTGTCGATAAGATTGGAATCTTCTTCTTTCTTCCCCTTATCTCCATATCTAGATAAGATTTGGTATTCACATCTGATACATATTTATATTTGCGCTTTGGCTTCCTGAAAAATCTCCAGTCCAAATCCTTTGTCTGCTTATCATCCAAATTTATGCTTGTATTGGTCTTTGCGTCAGTCATATTCGAGTTATACAGAGTCACACTGAATCCTGTGTAATTCTTTATCTTGTATGGATCGGCTTCTTCCATCTTTCCAGTAATCAGTTTGATCAGTTCCAGAATTGTCCCAATTGCTGAGGTCGATACATTCAAGTTTAAAGCGTTCTTGTTCAAGCGCTGTTGTCTCAGATCAAGATTGGGAGCAAAGGGCGGCTCCACGTTACACAACTCAATCACATTTTCCTTCTCTTTCTTGTCAAATTTAATCATAAACTCCCATGGCTCAAGTAAAGGCTCAAAAGCAATCTTTGGCCTGTTGAAATACTCAATATCTAAAATCATCTTGCATTTCATCAATGTCTGCTCCTTCTCCTGAATAGCTTTAAGGATGATTTTGCTAAACTGCACGTGAAGCAACTCCATTCCTTGCACCATCTTGATGACGTTGATCCTTATTCTGTTCACTTTTACTAAATACGTTGAAATCACTTCTGGCTGAGGGAAGGGGCGAGGAACATTTGACTGTGCAAATACCACCTCTTCCTTGGAATCCAGTGTTGAACTCATCACATTCTCAGCGACTTTTTGTAAGAGATTGAGATGGTCTGTTGAAAACACAAAATTATGAACAAGTCTTTTGTTATTCTTGATCTCAACTCTCAGGTCAGATGTTGCAGGAGTCGCCTTGTGCTTCAAGTAGTAAGGTAAACTGTATGTTTGTGAAAAGTAGATTTTGAATGTTTCAATCAAAGAAAAGAAATTCTGGTATTCATCGAGCTTCGAAAGGGGCAGAGTAGTCTTGACAAAAATATCCTTGCTATTCACAAATAAGAGCCTCTTTAAAAGCACCTCCACACCCATCTGAGTCCGTCCTGGACCAAAGCCAGCATCTCCATATCCTTCCTGGGTGTATATCACACTTGTAATCAATGTCAAAGCTTGGTTTTCTTCCAGGGTATCAAACTTGCTCAAGAAAACAAGAGCCAATGAATTCAATGCAATCTTCACTTTCATTGGAGGGAAGTTGTTAAACACCATTTGTCTCACATATGGAGGATCAATCGAATCTGTAAATGGTTTTTTGAAAAAGTTTGTCACCGCAATCAAAAAATCTTTTGCTACAACTATACTCTTGTTGTTTAAAGATATCAAAATATTCTTCTCTCCTTCACTATCAGCTTCAAAATATAAAAATATCTAACATAATGATTAATCACAAAGTTTTCATTCAAACCCATACCTCGCTATCAGCTGCCCATTCTCCGTAATCAACATCTCGTAACTTTGAAGGTTTGATCTCAGACTCATGAGAGATAATAAATTTCTGGCCCTTATTTTCTCTGAAGGATGAAGCTTCAATTCTCTCGTGCCGTGAAATATGGCTTGCTGCTCTATCTATTTTCGAGTCTTTCTTTGTCTCTGCCGCACCTCCAGAATCATTCAAATTGAAGTCTTTATCAAGTGCATCGATTATAATTTTATCTGATTGACTCAAAAATTGTTGATAGTCCTTTTCTTTCTCAATCACAAACTAGAATTTAAAAAAAAACTATTTCTGAAATATTTTTCTTACTGCATTTGGATCTTCGTCAGGATTAAATAAAAGGGATCCTTCTTTACGCAGTGGAGGGTTGGGTTCTTTTGCTTCTTCATTGCCAATAACTAAATCAACCTTATATTTGTTTGCATCCTCAATTTGGACTTGTTCCTTTGGCTTTCGTTTTAGACAACTAAATAACCCATTGAAAAAGCCAGATGCCTTCTGCCTAAAGGGTTTTTTTTCTTCGCCAGGTGTTGGTGTTGACTTTCTGGTAAGCTTCTCATTGGGCTTTGGTTTAGTTTGCCCAACTTGTTTTAATGATTTTTTGGGTTCGAGCACTGTGTTATGGATTTCAGCGTTAAGTATATCTTGCTGTTCTGATGCTTGAGATGCTTGTCCGAGATCAATATCGAAATCTTCATAGGGTTCAGGATCAAAATGATCAAGCTCGATATAGGAGGTTGTCTCTTCATCGAATTTGAACTTTGCAATCAAACTGCTCAAAATCTTGCGGCATTCCTTTGTGATCTTACTCTTCTGTCTGATATCATACATATCCATTTGCTTTATGTTGAGAGTCATCACCTTGTCTCCATTCATCATCATTGTAAATTTAACATGCACTCTCTCTATTGTCAAAAGGGATAATGAATTTGGATTCTTATAAATAAAATCCTTCAAATAATCTTCTCTTTCAAAAACTTCCTTCTTGAATTTCTTTCGTAAATCATGTCGACTTCCATTAAATATTTTTATTAATCCCTCATAAACTTGAACATCCACTACAATTGATGCTGCTTTATTTGTCGGAGAAGGAGGAGGGTCTTTTGAGACAACAACTTGAGGCGATTCACCAAGATTTTCTTGTAACAACTTCATAAAAAGAGTAAAATCTGGCTCATAAGCAAACATTTTCAGTGAAGATATCATTATCAATACTATGAGAGAATTATTAATCAATCTCCAAAAGAACTCTTACCTTTTAAGGGATAATTTTCGCCGGGACTAATTGGATAGGTTGTATCCTGGAGAATTAAATCTAAAAGGATACTTTCTTTGGCCAATTTCAAAAATATTGCATCTTCTGCTCCTTCTTGAGTTTTAATTTCAACTCCGAGGATTCGAATCTTGAAAATGTCATCTGATGGCTTCTCGTTGCGATTCCCTCTTTTAGGAGTTGCTCCTCCCAAATTTTGGAAAGAATTTGGAGAACTCAAATCCTCAATGTATCCTTCATGCGCTCCTCTTGCATCATGAAACTCCCTTGTATCATTCACGCTTGAAAACTCGTTACGATCCTCATCTTCAAACTTGCCATTCTCAATCAAATACCCTTCATAATCTCCCCACTTTCCACATGACCAAAGTCCAACCTGCTCAAATTGCAAAATCAAACAATCAGAATCTATCGAATTCCTAAAAAGCTCCACCACTGAATCAAGTACTACCAATTCCAATTTCAATTCTAGAAAAATTAATATTTCATCTCATCTTGGAATATCTAATACCAGATCTTGGTTGTTCGATATCGAGAACAATATCGCGTAATTCCTTCACTTGAGGGGAAAAACTCTCAAGGAGATTCTTTAACAAGTATTCCACAAACTCCATCACTACTCTCTTTAAAAAGACAATTTTGACTCCACTTAATTTTATCCCAAGCCATGAGCTGAAGTTTTTAACTGCGGCCTGATATTTTCCAAAGCCTTTCATTTGAAGAGTTAATGCATAGGAATCTTCTGCTGGGTTCAGGACTGATATGATTTGATTGTGTGGGCCAGCAATTTTTGAAGTATTGTAGAACACCAAATCTCTCACATTCAATTTTAGGTCAGAGTCTCTCAAGTAAATATTGAATTCCATTGAAATATCTTGAAGGTTCAGTAAGTATATTGGCTCGTTCTCATGGAGGAAAATAGTATTTATTGAGGGCATATGCAGCTTAATCTGAGTTAAAGCAATGCCTTTATCTTCTTTTGTCGAATTCTCAATTAAATCATTGATATTTAATTGGCCTTCAATTCGCACTTCTGGCCAAAATGCTTCTTCTTTCATGAATTTCACAAACTTACGATATCTCATTGAAGCATATAACTGGGCATAATCGAGGATTATCTTGATCTGCTTAAATGCTTCAGGGTTTGCAGAAACTGTCAGATCAGTCAACAGAATCCCAACTTCGGTTTGAATGTAATCCTTCTCCACGATTCTCTGAAACTCATCGTCAATAATGCTCACATGAACCAACACATCAGGCTGCTCTTCATTATCTTGGTTCAAAAAATTCAAAATCAAACTGCTTCTATTCCCAGAACAAACAGCACACATTGATTGGTGCTTCGACAAAAATGAAGTCTCTGTTTCTTTTATAGTTGATTTTGGAATGCTTCCCTCAACATGGGGTCCCTCTTCTTCCAAAATCTTCTCTTCTTTTTCATCATCAAGAACCATTTGAGTGTAAATATTCTCAGCTATCTTGGACACCTGTCTCTCTGTGCAATCGAGATGATATTCGATTAAAAATTGTTGCAGTGCCAAGGAAAATCGTGACTCAAAATATTTTGAAATCAACTTCAGCTTCACTGAGTGTAGATACACACTTAATAATGAATGCTTGTGATACTTGTTAGTCTCAGCATCATAGTAAAAATCGTCTTCAAGATTTACATTCACAACAACGCCTTCACAGATAAAATCAACTTCTGAAAGAACCAATGCATCTAAAATCCTTCTTATATTGAGTTCATAGAGCAGATTGTGATCCACAATCTTGGTTTTCACCAAATTCTTGTCTTTTCTTTGAAAACTACTCTTCTTCTCTGGTGATTCTGACTTTCCATCAACACTCAATAATGGATCTTCCGAGTCTCCTGTCTCCTTATTTGTCGATCTTTTCAACTATGAAGATGGTTAAATCATAATCTCTCACCATATTACTTGGTGAAGGCTGATTTGAGCAGTTTGACCAGTCCATAATTCGATCAGATCCATCAAGATATTAACGTTTTTGATCGATAGATTCAATATCAATAAAGGAAGCTTTATCACAACACTAATGACAGAAAATTTGTTATTTTTCAGCAGAATAATTTACTTGTTTTGGGAAGGATACACTTCTTGACCATTGGCGAGTCTGTACATTTGTGTATATTTTTCAATCGAAAAATGGATGTGGAGGATTTCAAACAATGTTGAAATGTAAGCCTTCTTATTTTTACCCTTCACGTTACGCTTCAAGAATGGATTTTCAATCACTTCCCATTGATAATTATCTGTTATCAAGCCTCTCAAATTTTGAATAGTTATCAATAGCGGCTGAAAATCTTGATTGAAAAATTCATTCTCAGTCTCAGCATTTGCAATTGCTATCACATTCTTTTCATTATTATTTTCATGCCTATCATGCAGAATTAAACTTCAAACCAGAATTTATCAAATCAAATACTCTCTTTTGTATAGCTTTAATTGGTCAACATGTAAAACCACCATATATGAATTCTTCATATAATCGGTTGGCAAATAAATGTTGATTTTCTGTATTGTCACGGATAAATTCATTTGTTGTTTGATATTTTCTCTTTTTCTCAAGATTGTATCATATAATAATTTGTTTTTATCAGCATTAAAAGTGGTCTTCCATTTCTCCGTATCTTGATCAAAAGTCAAAAATTCGTTCAGTGAACCTAACAAATTAATTTTCAATCTGATTCACTCTTTACCTAATCTTTCAATGAATGGCTTATGGAGAGTAAAATTGACTTTTGGAACTTCTACATCCAAATGAACCAAATTCAACTGCTGAGACGACTCAGAATCTTTTATCCCTTTCAAATTCATCTAATGCAACGTGAGGAACAGTGAACTCCCAATAGGATCTTACGAGTTTGATCATACGAGTTGAATAATAAATTTTGAGTTCAGAGTTTATTTCTAAAAAGTATTTTATTTGTTTACTGACTCCTAGTAAATCAGCTCCAATAACTCGCTTTATCTCTAGGCTCGCGACGATGTCCATTTTTTCAATTCTACAGTCAGCTGATATCCCTTCGACACTCAAGCATAGAAGAAATTTGTGGGGACTTCCTTCGCTATCATCTGAACTTTTTATATAATCCAAATAATCTTTCAAAACAAGAGCCGGATTGTAATTTCCTGTTGAAATCTTCTTGTCTAGCTGGGACTCTTTCTGGGCCACATTTGAATTATCGCTCCATGCTTTATTTACTTCATTGTTCAAAGCTTTGATAAAGTTCTTTTTTATGTGTTCAATCACTTTATTCTTCAATTGTTCTTTCCTGTTCAGTGTTGTTTTGAAAAAGTTCACATGATTTTGGAGATTTTTCAAAGAATCAATAATGTTATTTTCTCGGATCAAGACATTGATACTTTCCACCGTCACCAATAATTTAATACTCACTGCAAGTTCTTGCATTTCTACGAGGAATTATAAGCTTTCACCAACATCAGAGAAATACTTCTTTTTTCTAGATTGATATCCATGATCTGAACTAGAGAAAAATCCCGATTAAATCTTTTGAACCAAATTTCAGCATTTTTTCTCTCTTCCTTATCTCCTTTTCTGACTTTAAAATTCATCAATTTTATCTGAGCTAATGCAATATTTCGAATCCTAAGCAAAGTTTGTTAATTGTTTCCATAAACTCGTCGTCGTTTACTGAATCGTATGTGCGAGAGAATTTTCAGTTTCGAATTTTTCCATGAATTTTGATTCACTTAATGTAATGATGTTTGGATTTATGCATTTCTTTAAATAGAGAACTTTGTATTTCTCAGCATTCACATAAGTGTTGAAAGACATGCTGAATATTTTATTTTGAATATTCTCAGTCTCCATCACCCTTTTCACTGCATATTTCCACCAAATTGTCACACTCTTTTTATCAACAGGACGAACTTTTGGCCGAGTACTGCCCAATTCAACAAACTTCTCGAAACAAAGCAAGAGATATTTGATTTGTTTCTATCCAAAAATGTTATTTCATTCCAGTCAAAAAATTCTCTTTACTTGATTAAAATGAAGTAGAATTGGTGAAAGCTTGATGGTCGGTTTGAGCTCAAGCGTGGCTCCTAATTTCACTTCAATATCAATCTCCAGATTTGTATCGTTCAAAATGTATTGATGAAGATTACTTAGCTCCTCAGGCTGAGCTTCGGCAGCTTTTTGCTGATACTATTCATTTATTTATTTCTTTAATCTTTTCTCTTCTTACCTTTGTCAAAAATGAATCATCATAGACGTCAAAATACACAGATAATCTTTCCAACTCTATAACTTTTCTCATGTGGATGTCTTTTGATTGAGAATTGTCAAACCCAGCCTTGGGACAGGGACCAATTTCCAAATAAGGGACATTAATGCCAAACTTTACAATCTCCTTGTTTGAAATCTACCATAAAATTTTTTATGAGTTTCTTTCTCAACTAATCCTTACGTGGAATATATACATCACTTCAACATCTTGAATCTTGAGAGATATCTTCTGTCCAATATTGTTTATCAAACTGGTCAAGTACCCTCCGCCAGTTTCAACTTCTTCATCTTTGGCTTGATTTTTTATCAGCTGATCAAAATTCTTTAAAGCCTCCTTTTTCAACTCATTCAACATATCTTCTTTCTGATTCAGGTTTTTGTTTGGGTTCATTTCTTGCGAAACGCAGAGCTTCAAACCTTTTATTTCAATATTGATCGGCTACATTCTGAGAATTAGGCTTTCATTAAAGATTACCTCGTTCATAATATTTGACCACGGTATGTTAATTTTGATCTCGGATATCAAGCTTCCCTCGACATCCAGCGTCATACCTCCGACCATCAAAAAGTCATGCCGCAACTCGAGTTTTTTCAATGTGATATCCCCTAATAATTTGAGAAAAGTCAAACCAAAGCTCTCTGTGAACCTTTCCAAAATCCGATATTTACATTATTCTCATCAATATTCTTGAAATATGGTGACAAGAACTACAATATTAAAACATTTATTTCTCGGGAGAACATTACTTTGGCGATTAGCATTGATGAAGCCCAATTGAATGGGTTCAGTTTCTTCATTGCTTATTTCTAGAATTCAACAAAGATTAAATCCAAATATTCTTTTGTTTTTTTTGTATTTCTATTTGTTAAATTCAAATTTCAGTTCAGGTTAAATTTTCAATCAGCAATCCTCTTTTGAAAAAATAAACTCATACAATCAATTCCATAACTCCAAAATTATTATTTAAATCCTTTAAGGCAAAAATCAAAATCTTTATTTTAAATTATTCTTATTGAAATTGATTCATATGTGGGTCCCTTCGTTCTTGATCAAAAATTGATTTCTAACATTCTCTCAATTTTAAAGATTGAAATCCTGCTTTGTTTCTTCCCTCTTTCAAATTTCGAGAATTTTGGTGCATCAAGCGAATTCTTAAAAAACAAGAAGAAATAATTTTTCCATCACAGGCTTTAACGTTTTTCACCTTTGATCCTGTTCTAAATTAATCTTGGTATTTTTATTATTCGACTTGTTCCTCTTGAAATTTTTGAAAATAACTTCCTCCTTTAGTTTGAATTTCTCTAGATGCAAAATAAGGGTAATTTTGTTTGATAAAGGTTTTCGAATTCTGACTTTCTCTTGCTCTAAAGTATAGCAAAAAATTAGAAGAATATAGTGAAAAAATTATGAGTAATTTTGGCAATTCTTGCATTTTAAAATCTAAAATGTGGTCTTTTGGAAAGAAAAGTTGAAGAATAATTCAAAAAGTCTTCAAAATATTTTTTTGAAATTGCCAAAAAAAAAATTGGACGTTTGATGAAAAATTTTTCTCCCTTCAACAAAAATATTTTTTGCCCAGTTTTTTCCGGAACAAAGTCCAAATTTTACCATAAAAGGACTCAAAAACACTAGATTGAGAGGATACCTTCAAAAACACTTATCTGAATGAAGTATTTGAGAGACTTTTACCTCTCATTATTTTTTCGGTTTCAGATCCAAATAAAAAGGTCATTTTCGACTTTTTTGTTTTTAAAAAGTTTCATTTATAAAATTATTTGGATACTAAATAAAGGTTATTTATTTATGATTACTCAAGAATGGAATTTAATAATATTCATCCATCACTTGAATAAGTTTTATTTACAGCTAATGACTGCTTTGAATCAGTATAAAGTCAAGTAGTTATTTTCATACAAGGTTTACTTATTTCTCACCTTTCTTCATCAAAGCACTATCTCTCCAGATTTTGCAGGTATTATCCTTTGATCCTAATTCACAATTAAACCTTGTTCTCTATTTTCAAATCTCTACCTGTGATGATTGTGTCTCCTTCATAATTAAATCCTCCAGAGAAGATTTCATCTGTATGACCTAAAATCCCGTCAATTCATCCCCTTAAATAAAAGAACAAACCTTCCAAGACTTGTAATTCATCTCCAACCTCTGCAGACCAGATTCTTGCAGTTTTATCAGCACTAGCTGTAATAATCTTTGAACCTTGAGGATTAAATGAAACTTTTGAGATTTCAGCATCATGTCCTACACAAACAATTGAGTCATCAAATCTTTTCTCAAACTTACCTTGAAGAATTGCCGTGCATGCTCCATTGTGAACATTATAAACTCTAGCGGTACTGTCAGCACTGGCTGTAACAAGCTTAGTTCCGGTTGAGTTGAATGAGATATCCAAAACCTCATCCAAATGACCTCTTAAGGTCTCTACACATTTACCAGTACCAATATCCCACAACTTGCAGGTTCTAAAAGGTCGTCAATCAAACAGCCTCTTTTTCAAAACAATACCTATCGATTGAGCCTGTGGCACAGTACTCTCCTGTAAATTCAAATTGTGTGCTTGAAATTTCTCCTCCGTGCTCAGCAAGGACATGAGTACATTTTCCTGTTCTAATATCCCAGATCTTTGGAAAAGTAAATCAATTTAGATATTCAAATTTCTCATACTCTAGCAGTTGTATCAAAAGAACCAGTGAGCAATTGATCGCCTTCAGCATTAAAATTTAAACTGACGACTTCTCCTTGATGATCCTAATAAATTTTAGCACCCTCTCGTTATCATCAAAATTACCTTGAGAGTATATAATTCTTCACCTGTTTCAACATCCCAAATTTTAACAGTTTGATCCTAACTTCCTAAGAATCAAGCAACGCGGAAAATTACCATTGATCCAGTGGCGGCCAAGACTCCGTGGGGATCAAAGGCGACACAAACGATTTCCATTTTATGCCCGCTCAATGTATGTTGGTGCTTTCCAGTATTTGCATCCCAGATCTGCACGTTTATTTCAAGAAGAGACAAAACTAAAATACCATAGCTGTTCTATCGAATGAGCCAGTCAACACTTTATCACTAGAAAAAAATTTAAATACATTATATTCCCGTCATAAGTGGTACCCAAATGGATTATTGAAGGCAACAGTATAAACGACATTCTTATGGCCTTCGAGTGTGAAGAGCTCCTCTCCCAACTGGGTGTCCCAAATTTTACAAGTTCTATCGTAACTTCCTGTCAAGAATCTAATGAACATTCCTTTAGAAACAAATCAAAGAAAATCTCAACTTGTCTCCATTTTTATTGAAACAGCAATGAGTCAAGGGAAGGATGTGAGCTTTCAAAGTCTTGAAAAGAGTGAAATTCTGGTGTTGTTTTGATTCCAGTTTATCAATCAATTCTAAAATTATTTAGAAACAGTTCACAAACTATCTCTTATTACTCTTGATTAAACTCTTGAGTTGTGGCTTCTTTGTCTCGGGGATAATAGGCTCTTCCAAGACAATCTCATCAACAAGCTCATCCACGTTTGTGCTTTTATATTTGAGAAAAGAAAACAAACAACTCTCCTTACTCAGAAGAAAGGTTCAGAAGATCAATTGACTTTGTTTCATTCGTTCCATTACTACGGAGGTACTCTATAATAATACCAGGAGGGTAATAACGGAGAAGAAACTTTTTCAACTTCATTTTAGAAATTCAAAAAAAAAATAGTTATTTTAATAATTTCACGACAAATACAAAACTTCTTTGTATACATGAATTTAATAAAAAATAAATTTCGTTTGAATTTCATTTCCAAAAGGCTCTCTTTAAAAAATTTTCCCTCTCTTTGAAAATTCTTTCATTATTAAAATAAAATTAAAATGGTAAGAATTCATAAGGAACTGAAATTTTCAGTGTCAGCGAGTTTTTCAAAAATTAATTATGATATTTCAAAATAAATGTTTGACATAATATGATATAACATAAAATAAATGTTTATTATTTAGATTGTTTTGTTTACAATATATACTATTTAGTTACATACAATTTTTCAACACTTCCGGTGAATTTCTTTATAAAACCTTGTAAAGTGTCAACTGACTCCTCAGCTTCTTGCTTTTCAGTTTCAATGATTTCTTCATTCATACTTCCTTGAGCACCAGAGGCTGGCTGCTCTTGTTGGGTCTATCAAAAATTATTTTTATTTTTCATAATATTTCTTACCTCAACCTCGCCTACTTTAGTCAAAAATCTTTCGACAAGAGGTTTATACATTGCGGATATGGGTGGAAGAAGATGGGTCTTCCATGAGAAGAAATTAAACATATTAACATTCAACACATCTTTGTCTCTGGAGATCAAATTATCATTGAGACTTCTTCTTTCTTCTAAAGAGGCATCATTGAGGATTAAACGTTTCTCATCGTTGGCAGCTCTGTTTCTGGAGAAGTTGTCAATTATATTCTCTTGGATATCTTCGTCGAAAACATAGAAACTCATATCTTCGCACAACAAAATTGCCTTGGTTTGGCTAGTTTAGTTTTAAATAAAACCATCACTTGGAAAAAATTACTTTTGGTCATTTGATTTCAAAAGGAGAAGCGAAAAGACCTTGTCTTTCAAAATCACAACTTTCAAAACGGCATATGTC